>Ga0326727_10001855_pt1 | contig 75613 bp, 61 predicted proteins | sample MB2enrmetagenome_FD_207643 | JGI IMG/M metagenome (GOLD analysis project Ga0326727, IMG submission 207643) | Lab enriched peat soil microbial communities from McLean, Ithaca, NY, United States - MB29MY | ecosystem: Environmental > Terrestrial > Soil > Wetlands > Peat | place: USA: New York... | reverse complement strand
TGGAGGCACTGCGCTCACCAGCTTCCTGATTCGATTCTTTCGGTCCAGATAGACAAGGTCGATGGGGAACCTCATCCAGAAGGTATGCACGGCTTCACAGGGGCGAATCCAGAGGCCCTCACCCGGCGCCAGGCATTCACGCCCCAGCAGGCCCTTGTTGCGCTTTGCGGCGCTATCGGCTACTTCCATGCAGGTGGCGAGCACGGTATTGCGCGTCAGGTTCGAGACCCGCAGTCGTGTATCCCGGGGGGCCTGACGGCGTGAAGCGAGGCGGTTCCGCAGCCCCATTGCAATCCAGCGGAAGGGATTCATCCGGTTGCTTTAGTTCCTTTCGCCTGTCAGTCGCCGTGATCTGTGCACACTTTCTCGTACTCTGCCGGCTGCCTGAATGGGTCAGCCGGAAACCTTATTGAGGAGCAGGAGCAGGAGCAGGCGCGGCGCTCGCTCCGGTGGATGCGGCGCCAAAGGTTCCCGAGGAGCCTTCGATCATCAACGGTGTCTCCGGCTTCATGCTGTCGATCAATTTCTCCACGGGTATGGTGGATGGCGCGGGGGCTGGGGGGTTGGCAGCGGTTTTAGCATCCGGAGTATTCATGGGAATGCCGGAGTTGGGCGGCAGGAACTTGGCTGGAAACTTCAGCTCAGGCAACGGCGCTCCAGCCGGAATGGGAGCCACAATCTCCGGCGTCACAATCACGATCAGCTCAGTGTTCGCCTTGGTCTTTTGCATCGACTGGAAGAACTTGCCGAGAACTGGAATATCTCCCAGAAAGGGTATCTTCTGGAAGGTTTCCGACTCGGTGTTGTCCAGCAAGCCGCCGATGACGAAGCTTTGTCCGTCGGCCAACTCAACCTCGGTTTTTACTTTTCTGGAAGTTATGGCGGGAACTTCAAATCCAGAGATTTCGACGGCATCGGAAAAGTCGAGGGCGCTCACTTCCGGCGCCACCTGAAGGCGTATTGTTCCCCGGGGAGTAATGGTGGGAATAAAGTTCAAGCGAACTCCATACTCCTTGAACATGATGGTAACCGTGGCCGCAGTGCCCGATCCTCCGCCCTGAACAACGGGGTAGGGATACTCTCCGCCGGCCAGGAAGCTGGCCTGTTTGCCGTTGGCCGCCAGCAGGTTGGGCTCAGCCAGAACCTGTCCACCGGTTTTGGTTGCTAGCGCCTGGATGTCGACTCCAAAAGGAAGATTGCCAGGGTTCTCGACAAGGATATTCAGCTCATTCGTTAAGGTTGCCTGAGGTCCTGGCGCTACATTCGTGATGCTGGGCGGAGAGAACTGTTGGGTTGTAATCCCCCCGACGGTGTTGAGCGCGCCTAGACTCACCAGGTTTAGGCCCAGTGATAACGCTTTGGTGCGGTCAACGCTGATAAAGCGCACCTTGAGGAGAATCTGCGGGTCGGAGGCCGGCACAGCGACATTGAGCAGGTTGACGACTTTGCCGCCCGTGGCGGCGATCTTGACCGCGCGATCGGAGCTGTTGAGATCCTTGACCGTACCGCGCAGAAAGACTGCGCCGTTTTCGGAACTGACCCTTAGGGAATCGCCGGGGAGCTCTGTCTTAAGTTCTCGCCGGATGGCATCCATGTTGTCGTGCAAAATAGACGCGCCGGGGCGCACCGTCACGTTGAAGAACTGACGTCCGCCGTGGGTGTCCCAGATAATCAGGTTTGTTTCACCCGTGGCTTTGCCCTGCACCATGACCTCTGTTGCGCTTGTGGGACGAACTTCGGCGATGTCACCCTGACCAACGGAAACCCGCATAATGGGAAACGCTACGTCGACCAGCACGGTTTTGCCCACAGCGACGGAGAGTTCATTTGCCGAGTCCTGAGAGTAGGAGCCGGCGGGTTGAACAGGGGGCGGCGCCGGTTGAGCCTGCAAGCACGGCCAGGCGCAAATAACGAGCGACAATGCGCTGCAACATACGATGGAAATGCCTGTCTTCGCTCTCACTGGTGTCTCCCGGGAGCAGGAAATCTTTCTGTGGTAATCTTCGAACCGTTAATCACCACGACGGTAATATACCTGGGCGCGGCCTTTTTGGCGCCCAACAGCTTTGCCGGCGTCACATTCTCGCCGGAAAAGAGATTGCTCGTCGCGGTGCCGGGAACCACAGCAACTTTCGTGTCAAGCGGATTGCGCAGTACAAGCTGTATTTTCACCTGATTGCTGGCCAGGCTAAGAATCTCGGCCTGTTCCGGGGTAACCAACAGGTTGACCACCTGAACCGTCTTGGCCTTGCCTTCAGCGTCCTTTTGATAATCGGTTCCCGCGGACAGTACCTGAATATTCTGCAGGAGCGTTCGCGACAGTGTGCCTTGTGAGGCGTTTTGCTGACCAGGCGGCGTGCCGGAGATAAGTACATCAACGCGCATTCCGGGAGTCACGAACCCCGACACGTTCACCACCTCATCAACTCTGACGGCGCAGGCTCTCATGCCTGGGGGGATGGTGGCTGCTAATCCGCCGCCGGAGCCGATGGCGGCCAGGCGGTTCTCGATGATGGGTTCACCTTCATAAAGATCCGAGAGGACACCCCGTCCCACTGCTTTGCTCTTCTCTTTATCAGGAATGGTGCCCTTGGGAGGGATACCCGATATCTCGATGGACGTCAGGTTGTCAGCGGTGAGAATGGCCCCGAGTTTAATGTCCGACTTAGCCGCAACCACCCGCGTAGTGGCCGGCGGCCGCCCCCCTGTCGTCTGGTTGCGAATCAGGCGGATAACCATAAAAGTGCATGCGGCGGCAATGATGAAAGCCACGAGAAGGATCGCAAGTACTCTTCGGTTCATTAGGAGGCCTGTTTGAACTGGCTAACCGGCCAGCTTCGCCTTTCTGTCCCTTGTGACAATTTCCGCGCCAGGTTGCCAATTTCGATTTCATCCGAAACAGGCGTTGGCCGGGCATATCGCCAGGCAAGTTTAACCGCGTATCTAGTGTATTCCTTTCAAGCAAAATAGTAACGCCGGATGCAATGTTGCATATAAGGAGGTATCAAAAGAGTTATAGGTTAAAACCCCTCTATAGGCGATTCTGTAAGAGATTATAATTGAACTCTTGTAGGGGGGCGACAGGCCCTATCTCAGTGCTTAACCAGGCTGAGAGTGCCTGAAACGCGACCACCACGGCAAGAGGGGCAGGGCAGCGCAAGGGAGGAGATTCATCCGGTCATGAGGTCTTCCCCTATGATTACGCTATTTTCAGACCGGCCGGAGCCGGGCCGGCAGCCTTATTCCTTTCTGGTTTCCATACTGGTGCATGGCGCTGTGATAGGACTGGTGTCTTTGGGGCTCATGTCCGCGCCCCAGGTCAAGACCCCGCCGCTTGCCCAACACTATGACGTGCGGCATATCGACCTGCACACTCTTGAGTCTCAGATGCAGCGCGCCGCCAATAGCGGTATCGAGTATCCCCGTCCGCATCCCGTCAAGCAGAAGCTCCCGCCGGGCGGGGGCGCGGCAGCCAAGCAGCCTGTGATGCGGCAGGTTGTACAGGCTCCACAGGGGCCCCAGACGCTGCTCCAGCCGGATATCCCCAAGCCGGTGACGCTTACCCAGGAGATCCCGGTGCCGACAGTCGTAATCTGGGACGGGAAGAAGACCTCCGCCAAGACGCTGGTTCCGCCTCTTCCGGAAAAGCCGGCTGTTTCCGATGTACAGCCATCGGTCCAGTTGCCCAATGAAGAACCGAAGCTGGATGTCATCGCCTTGACTGCTAACGATCTGGCTACCCAGCCCCAGCCGTTTTTCCCCAGCACCACATCGCCCGTGGTGGTACGCGGGCCGGAACCGGCGCCGCCTGCCCCGGTAACCACCGCCGCAGGGGCAACGCAGCCGACACCCACAGCGGTAATGTCGCTTTCCGACCTTCAAATGGAGAATGGAGATGTCACGCTGCCACCCGTAAACGAGTCGGCCACCTCAAATTCCCCAGGTGCGCTGGCAGCGGGGCAGACACAGGATTCCGCGCAGGCAGGGCAGGTCAACCCGGCCGGCAAGCCGGGTGAGACGGTTGCAGGACAGGGTCCAGGCAACGCCGGAGAATCGACGGATACCGGCACAGCCGCCCAGGGAAATGAAACGGCTACCGGGCAACCTGGTTCAGAGCAACCTGATTCAGGGCAACCTGGCGCCCCTCAGGCTGGTTCCGGGCACGGCAACCAGCCTTCGACCGCCCATATCACGCTGCCCCATGACGGCCAATTTGGAGCTGTCGTGGTGGGCTCCTCGATGGAAGAAAAGTACCCGGAGACGGCCCCGCTATGGAGCGGCAGGGTGTCGTATACCGTTTATCTGCACGTGGGCCTGGCGAAGAGCTGGATTCTCCAATACTCGCTTTCCCGGGCCGACAACGCAGCCGCCGCCGGCAACATCACGCATATCGAGGCGCCCTGGCCGTATAACATCGTGCGGCCCAACATCCCGCCCGGCGCAATCGATGCCGACGCCCTCATGGTTCATGGATACATCAGTCCGGCCGGCCGCTTCCAGACGCTCACCATCGTCTTTCCGCCGGAGTTTGCGCAGGCGCAGTTTGTGCTGGACGCGCTCGCCCAGTGGCAGTTCCGCCCAGCCACGCAGAATGGACAAAATGTCCTGGTGGAAGTGCTGTTGATTATCCCCGAGGAGCCGCAATAAGAAAGCATCCCGGCGAGTCCGATGAACGGACCGGCCGGGATGCAAGGGGTGATGATTCAGCAGGCTATGTGGTGCCGTTGGGGATCAGCCGCGGGGTGGTTAGACCGCGCGCGATAGCCTGGAAAATCTGCTTCAGTTGCGTGAAGTTGAGTTCATTGGTCGAGGGGCAGGCGCCACTAGAGGTTTCGTCGGAGAAGAAATAATCCGTAGCGGATGCCATATCCTTCATCGCCGAGCAGGCGGAGACGCCTTTATACGCGCTGTAGGTCGCATCCGTCGAGCAACCCCCCGACGCAATTCCGTAGCCAACCGTGTAGACTCTGGTTTTGGATGAAGCGGCCGCCTGGGCAGCATTGATTGCCTGCCCACATTGGCCCAGCGCGGATGGGTAGGCATATGAGTTCTTGTTGCTGCCGCTGCCCGTTCCATTCAGGGTGCCACTATCCGACTTCAGGCCGCTGGAAGCATTCATATCTCCGTCGCCCAGGATAATCATGGCATTCTGCGAGCCTGGATTAGATGCCTGATTGGTGACTAGCGCCTTTTGCGCCATATAGATGGCTTGCGCATAGTAGGTTCCCTCGCCGCCCTTGGCCTGGATGCCGGTGCAGCCGCTCTTTCCCCCGGCCGCGATTACGATATCTGAGCCGGCGTTCAAACTAGTCGCCGCATCGCTGGTCTTGTAATCGTGCGCGAACATGGCAATAGTATTGCCCGTCGTGCCTAACGGCGTTGGCACCACCTGGTAGGTTGAGGTCACAGGCAGGTCCAAAAGCCCGTTCGATACCGTCCCAGTGCTTACGTTTTGAAATTCATACGGCTCAATTGTGGGGATGGTCGTCGGGCAGGTATAGTAGTCCTTGGCCTGCGAGGTTTCCACGGGAGGAAAGAGAAATATACTGACAGAATCAACAGGCGTGACGCCTGTGGAGTTGGTGCAGGTTTGGCCCGCCGAGCAGGGGTACATAAGATTCAGCAAAGCCTGAATGCCCAGCAATGCGCATTGTTCCCGCGTGCCGGAGCATTGCAGGCTGCCAGGATCAGAGCTGGTCATCGAAGACGTTGCGTCGAGAATGATGGCAACATTCCACGGAGTGTTTTGACCGCCGCTCATAGACGCGGTCGCGGTAGCCCCAATGTTGAAGGCCGGAACATGGAACATCCCGCCGAACCACAACGGAACCTTCGCCGACTGTAGTACCTTGACGGCGTTGACCCCATTTGCATAGCCGCTGACAGTGGCGCAGCCCAGTCCAAAACCCGACGTAAGGGAGCTCGCGCAAAAGAAAGTCGGCGTCACCGCAACATTTTGCAGGCTCGGAATGGCGTTCTTCTCTCCCGGCATGGCGCTGTAAAGCGTCACCTGGGACGCTGCCGTGGTCAGGTCGGGCATCGCCCCAGCGCCCGCCAATGCGGCCGAGTTGGTTGATGCCTGGAGCAGTTGTAGGGCAGAGTAGGCATGACCAAGGTCCGTCGCTACTCCGGCAATTCCTATAAACGCCAACATGCTCACCGTCAGCATAATCGCGGACTGTCCACGTGTATCCTTCAGTAGTCTGCGAAAAAAAGATACTTTGTGCTTCATGGGACAACTCCTTTCACAGTTGAACTGGCTCCGCTTGAGAAACAGTCATGTTTCCAGACAATTTCTGCATAAACACAGGAATATAGGTGTACGGATAGCCGACCGTAAGCGTTCCGTTTGTGTAACTTTCGCCCGCGCCTTCGTCCGAATTAAGAACTCCGATGGCCGCGGTGCAGGAAAACCCCGCTCCCGTCGTTGGGCCGTAGGTAACAGTCTGGCCGCTCGAATTCTGAATCGTAACGGTGAAGGTCAGCTTGGACCTATCGAAGCTCGACGGCAACGTAGAATCAATCATGGTTTGGATCGATGCGCACGGGTCGCCTCCAGAAACAACCAAGGCATTGTATAGGATCTGCGTCGAGGCGACATTTACGGCATTGATAAGCTGCTCATAGGTGATCATGGCCATGGTCATTGAAAACATGAATGTCAGGACCATCAGCAGCATGGGCAGCGCTATGGCGAACTCCGCCAGGGATTGCCCTTCGCTGCCGGAGCGTAGAAACGCGCGCAGCCGGCCACCGGCAGACCGGGTTTTAGCCCCCGCTCTGCCTGACGCCGCGGCACGGCAAAAACCCTGCCGGATCGCCCTAACCTGCCCGCACAGATAGCTCAGCCTTTTCATTTCTTCCCCCCAGTATTATCCTCCCAAAAAGCCCTGCATGACAACATTTTTTTGTCAAGTACCCTTATTAAGGTACCTGGCTTCCTGCACGGCCCCCCATCGGCGCCTAGACATTGCCCTTACGGAGCCGCTCCAGAAATTGCACGATATCCTTCATGTTTGCGCCGTCCGCCAACGGGTTCAGTCCACTGTGCGCCGCCGGAACATCCTGGGGGATAAACTGGAGGCCGACGCCGTCGTTGCCCCAGCGGACGGCCCGGGAGTGGACGGAGATTGAATTTTCGAAGCTTTCTTGCCCGTCGAGACCGGCTTGCAGCGTCATCAGAATCAGGGTGCCCGGGTACCAACGTTCCTCCGTCACCACGTACAATCCTGTCGAACTTATGTCCTTTATATTGTGCGCTTTAGGAGCAGCACCAGTCCAGTAATAGGCAGCCAGGCCGGGCAGTGACTCCCGTGGGGCTTCTCTCAGGTCCGGAGCAGTTCTTGGATCCGGAGACCACCAGCGCTTCAGCCAATTCTTCGGCTGCTTGACGTACTTCATCCCCGGCTCGATAAGGTCCATCTCATAGCGCTGCTCGGAATTGGAGCGCTCCTTCCCGGAGCCATTTTTTGCGGATCGATCCTCCAACTCCACCACGCCCGGGCCGCCGCTCCACAGCGGCTTCCCCCGTAAGAGCACGGCGCTCTGCACTCCGCCGACAACGCCGCCTGCGCTGGAAATCCGCTCCAGGCGGCCTTCCATCTCCTCCGCCACGCAAAGTACCAGCTGATCGCCCGATTGCGTCTGCGACGAATAGATAGAGTGGATTGGCAGCGCCAGAACGGTTGCCGCCCGCGGGCTCGAAGGCGAGACGCGAAATGTAGGGTATGACTCGACCACGTCAATGACCCTGCAATCCCCATCCAAATAAATCAAATCGAGAGGGGCGCGCATATCCGTCTCTGGTATTCCCCGGAACGGAGCCATCCACAGGCCTTCACCGGACTTTAAGACAAGCTTTCGAAGCAGACTCTTAAGCTCCGCGGAGGCAAGATTGGCGGATGTGACCTCCAGGCCGAGAAAGCATTCACGAGTCTGATTGTATGCGCAAAGCCTGCGTGATTCCATCGAACCTCCGGTCCTTAACGAGGACCCGGAAACCGTGTGCTATCTCAGAGTTCCTGTCATTTACTCAGCCACATGCGTCAGAACTGCTTGTGCAAGTCCTTTCTTATCAACCGCTGGACCAGTCGCGTACTCTGAATCGCCAAATGCGGAGGATACATTTGCATCAGCCTGAGAGCTGCTCAGAGACGCACTAACCCGCACCCGCTGACGGGGTGAAAAACGGAGACATTCATCGCCTGAATAGCGATGCACCCTCAGCGGGATGTTCGAGTCGGCCAGCGTAATCCGTGCGGCATCACCGCGCCGCCGGCCTGCCCGCGAAACCCTTGCTACTTCTTCCGTCCTTGGCGGCGTATGACCACAATAATGATTCCGATTACAGCCAGCGCGCCACAAGCGATCTGAATAATGGTGGTAGTGTCCATCACATCTCCTCTTTCTTTCTCTTTCAAAAAATGCTGGTTGCGCTCCCCGGTTTGAGCAAACACGAGCGACACCGGGCGCCATAATGGCCAAACCTCCGGTCCGCAAAACAGCGGGCCGGCCAGCTAAGCACACGCTCTCGCGTCGCCGCTGGGAAAAAACTTTGTGCTACTTAACTTGCGTGCGGCGACGCTGGATCAAAATGATCAGCACGACTACAGCCAACACACCACAAACAATCTGAATGATCTGTGCACCGTCCAGGTCCATTTCAATTCCTCCTTCCCTCAATGATTAAGACCCGCAAACGATTCCATGATGGAGATGAACGCAGGACCCATTGTAACCACAAAGAGCGAAGGAAAGATAAACAGCACCAGCGGAAAAATCAACTTGATGGTAGTTTTAGCCGCCGCCTCCTCCACTGCCTGTACACGCTGTGTTCTAAGTGTATCGCTGTGAATGCGCAATGTCTTTGCGATGCTGGTTCCAAACTGATCCGCCTGAACCAGCATGGATACCAGATTACGCACACAGTCGACTGAGGTACGGTCCGCCATATGTTTCCAGGCATCGCCGCGCGGGCGTCCGGCCCGCTGCTCCAGCACGACAATGCTAAGTTCATCGCACAGTTCCGGCTGTGCAAATTTCAACTCCGTCGCGGTGCGAGACGTCCCCTGATCCAGGCTCAGTCCCGCTTCGATGCAGATCACCAGAAGATCAAGCACATCAGGAAGGCCCCTCCGAATACGGCTTTGGCGTTGTGAAATCCGTCTTCCCAGCCAGAAATCCGGAGCTAAAAAACCGATACCAGCAGCTATGACGTACATAAAAATACCGCCATATGCCCCCAGCCCGGAAACCAGAACAATGATGATAAGCAGGATAGGAGCCAGTACTTTCGAGCCATAGAAGATTTTGTCCGCTGACTCATCGCGGAATCCGGCGCGCTGTAGTCTCTGCAGGACTACGGATACCTCGGCATGGCTTCTAGGCAATATGTTCTCGAAGTGCCCGATCACGCCGCCGATCGACTGGCCAGTCTGCTGGATGGTGTTCAAAAGGGATTTCTGTTTGGGGTGAGGATTGATCGCATCGGCGATCCGCTGAAGCATTTCTTCGCGATAGAACAGAAGGAGCCCTCCGCTCACAATCAGCAGAAATACGACACTAAATGTAAAAATCGCAAATCCCATAGGACCCCTCAAACATCCATGTTAACAATGTGGTGAATGATAAAACCGCCAATCACGATCATCGCACCAGCTGTCCATAGCATCTTGATGCCCAATGGATTTTTCCACAAGACGCTCATCATCTCCGGATTAACAAAATACAAAATGGTTCCAAGCACCACCGGCAGGGCGGTGAGCACCCACCCTGTCATGCGTCCCTGAGCGGTGTGCACTCCAACTTGCCTCTTCAGGCGAAAGCGCTCACGGATGACATGTGAGGTCTTGTCGAGAACCTCGGCAAGATTTCCACCGCTCTCCTTTTGAATCATAACCGCTGTCGAGAAAATGCGGAGGTCCTGGAGGGGAACGCGTTTGATCAGGTTTTCCATCGCGCTCTTTAGTTCCAGGCCGTAATTCTGCTCCTCAAAACAAGTCTTGAATTCACAGCCCACTGGATCGGCGCATTCTCGAGCCACGGAGCCCATTGCGGCGATGAGGCTGTGTCCTGCGCGCAAAGCACTCACCATCAGATCCATCGCTTCCGGCAACCCCTGCTGAAACGAGTCAAGGCGCTTGCTGCGTTTATGAAGAACATAGGCAAAAGGCGCGGCGCCCAGCAGCAATCCGACCGGTAAAGCGATGAGAATGGAATTAAAGCGCAAGTAGGTCAAGTAAGCCGGGAGCGCAAAGCACAGCCCACAGCCGACCACCAGGGTTCCGGCATTCCACTTGAGGTCGGCCTGATAGAGCAGGGTATGCAGGAGCGGCGCCAGATCGAACTCACGCAGCTTGCGATTGAGCCAGGGGATGCTGCTGATTAGTTCGCTCTTGCGAAAATTGATATCCCTATTTTTGCGAATATCCGGATCTTCGTCAGTGGCCAGAGCCGAATCGAGCGCGGCGTATACTTTTTTGGACTGCTCAGAGGCACCGCTCCCGAAGGCATACAGCAGCAGGGCAACAACCGCGAACGCGCCTATGAAGCTAACAACAATGATTAATCCCATATCTGTTGCCCTCCCTTCCGCTCAATTGACCTGCGTTTCGCGCTCGAACAGTGCCGGAGGCAGGACGATTCCGGAGAGGCGAAGCCGTTCGAGGAAGCGGGGTCGAATATGAGTTGGCTGGAATACGCCGATGACCTTGCCATCGGGCCCGATCCCTTTCTTGTTGAAAGTAAAAATCTCCTGCATGCTGATGACGTTTTCTTCCATGCCGGTGATCTCGGAGACGCTGGTAACTTTACGCGTGCCATCGCTCATGCGCGTGGATTGAACAACAATGGTGATGGCCGATGATATCTGCTGGCGAACTGATTTTTCCGGCAGATTCATATTACCCATCGCCACCATCGATTCGAGCCTGGCGATTGCATCGCGGGGAGTGTTGGCGTGAATCGTGGTCATCGAGCCTTCGTGCCCGGTATTCATGGCCTGGAGCATGTCGAAAGCTTCCTCTCCGCGAATCTCGCCCATGATGATGCGGTCGGGGCGCATACGCAGACAGTTGATTAGAAGTTGACGCTGGCGAATCGCACCCTGCCCTTCAATATTGGGCGGACGGGTTTCGAGTCGCACGATGTTTTCCTGCGCCAAGCGAAGTTCGGCCGCGTCTTCGATAGTGACAATGCGTTCGGTGCGCGGAATATACTGCGACAGGATATTCAGAAAGGTGGTTTTGCCGGTGCCGGTGCCGCCGGAGATGAGGATGCTGATTCTGGCTTTTACCGCGGAGGAAAGCACCTCCATCATTTCCGGAGAGACGCTCTTCAACTGAACCAGCTGATTGGCTGCCAGGGGGCCTGTCCCGAAGCGGCGGATGGACAAGGAGGGTCCGTCCAGCGCCAGTGGTGGAATGATGGCATTCACGCGAGATCCGTCGGGCAACCGGGCATCGACCATGGGCGAGGACTCATCCACCCTGCGGCCCACGCGCGACACGATGCGGTCAATGATCTGCAGCAGATGTTTATCATCGCGAAACGTCGTGTCAACCCTCTGCAGAAGTCCGTTTTTCTCAATGAAAACATGATCCTTATCGTTGACCAGGATGTCTGATATCTTTGCATCTCGCAGCAGAGGTTCCAGCGGACCAAGACCAAAAACCTCGTCGAGCAGGTCAGCCTGGATCTTTTCCTGCTCGTCGTAGTTCAGGGGCACACGCTGATCGGAGATAATCTCCTTTACGATGCCGGCCACCGCCTGTCGCGCCTGACTGGAATTGACGCGCGACAGCTTCTCCAGATCCAGCTTGGAGATCAGGGTCCGGTGTATCTCCGCCTTATATTTCTCCAGATTCAGCAGTTCCATGTTCTACCTTCCATCAGAACATGATAATCGTCCGCCATTCCAGCTTTTTCAAAAAGAAGCTCCTGCCAAAAAGGCGGCAACGAGCCAAGGGCTCGTTACCCGCCCAAAGAGAAGTTCACGCTCACCGTGGTCTCCACTTCTACCGGCTCGCCGTCAAGCATGTAGGGCTTGTAGCGCCAGGTTTTCACGGCATCCAGCGCGGGCTGCCGCAACATGGTTGGACCGCTGACAACACGGAGATTATTAAGCGATCCTGTCTTGGAAATAGTGGCTTGAATCACCACCGTGCCCGAGACGCGAGCTTCCCTGGCCATCGGGGGATAAACGGGCGTGGTTTTCTGAATCAGCAAACCGCCGGCGACGCCAGCCGAGATGCTCATTCTCGAGGGAGCCGCGATCTTCACCTTGGGTCCGTTCGACCCGCTAAAAACATTGCCTGCCACGCTGTTTCCACCCATGCCTTCCATACCGGACGAAGCGAAGCCAGAAGAGGGCGGAGGTTCCCTCCCGGCCAGCATCTTAAGATCAGTCGGAATCCGGGAGGGCGCGTTCAGCTGGTGGCTCATCATGTCCGACTGAGTGCGCTGTTGATCTGTCCCAGTGTTGGCCGGCGTTGGCTTTGGCTCGGGCGCCGTCACATTCGTGACCTGCGGTTGCGTGATCGTCGCCGTTTGCGAAGGAGCAGCCGCTGGCTTCGGAGCAGCCGTCCCGTGCGGCATCCGGGAATAGACCAGCGAGCCGACGATAAGCAGAAGCGTAAACCCACCCACGCCGATAAGCGGCAACAATCCCTTCTTCTTGTCTTTGCTTTCGTCCTTGTACATCTCGCTTTTGGGCTGAGGAGGCCGAAACATCTGCTCAGTTTCCGTATAGGCCTTCGATGATGCGCGTGGAACGGCGTTCGGTAGCCGATCCATCACGGGCGACACGGCAACTCGCACTGCCTCTGGTTTGGCAGGCTGTGCCGCGTTAGATTCCCCGCTATCCCATTCACTGAAATCCGCTGGAAGCGTTGAGGGTTGCGCAATTTCTATTTCTTCTGGAGGTACCATTGACCATCGGCTCCCTTCACATAAGTCGCGCCTTTGTAATTGCGCGTTTCAAGTTTGCTTTGCTGGTTGAGGGCAGTGTCGTTCTGTTGCGCCCTCTGCTTTGCTCCGCCTTGGTCTCCGTGGATCATATCAGCATCGGCCATGATCGGCATAAGCGTAGTGATGTTTGGCAACCCTTCCACCACAAGCGACACCGTGGCTTGCGCTGTAGTGTAGTCGGCGGTGTCCGTGGGGGTGAAAGTTGCAGAAAGTGTCTGTATCCCTGCTGCTAGCACATTGCCCGCGGAGGGAGTATAGACAAAGGCGCCCGGAATCAATGCCGTGGCATTCAGCTGATCGGCGTTGAGCTCGGTGCCGTAGGAAATGGCTGGGGGAGCCGGCCATGTAATGATGGGCGTTGCCTTGGTGACAGTGAGCTGAACCGTGGCCTGCGCCGATGCGTCGTCCGAGCTGTCCTTCGGAGTAAAAGTTACCGAGAGCGTATGCGTTCCCGCCGGCAGTGTTTCGCCTGCCGCGGGATGGTAGACGAAGGTGCCTGGAACCGAGGCCGTGGCATTCAGCTGAGCAGGGCCAAGCACGGTGCCGTAGGAGATGGCGGCTGGCGCCGGCCAGGTAATGACGGGCATTGCCTTGGTGACAGTGAGCTGTACTGTGGCCTGCACCTCGGGAAAGTTGGTGTCTGTCGGCGTAAAGATTGCCGTGAGCGTATGGGTTCCCTTCGTCAGCACTTCGCCGGCGGCAGGTATGTAGACAAAGGCGCCCGGAACCGAGGCCGTGGCATTGAGCTGAGCAGCGTTGAGCGGCGTGCCGTGTGAAATGGCGGCGGGCGTTGGCCACGTGATGGTGGCTGGCTTTGCCTTGGCGACAGTGAGCGTCACGGTGGCCTGTACTGTGGCATAGTCCGAGGCATCGGTCGGAGTAAAAATAGCCGAGAGCGTATGCGTTCCCGCCGTCAATATCTCGCCCGCCCCAGGATTGTAAACAAATTTCCCCGGGACCGATGCGGTAGCGCAGAGCTGAGCGGAACTAAGCGCGGTGCCGTATGCAATAGCTGGTGGCGACGGCCATGTCACGGATGGCGTTGCCTTAACCACTGTAAGAGACACAGCGGCCTGCGCAGTGTTGTAGTTCACGGTGTCTGCCGGAGTAAAGGTTACCGAAGGCGTATGCGTCCCAGCCGTGAGCACGGCACCAGCAGAAGGAATATAGACGAATTTTCCGTGAACTGAAGCCGTGGCATTGAGTTGATTGATGCCCAGAGCGGTGCCGTAAACAATTGTATCCGGCGTTGGCCAAATAACTGCCGGCGTCACTTTGGTGACAACCAGCGACACCTCGATTTGGGCCGTGTTGTAGTCCGTAACGTCCGCCGGATTGAAGGTCGCCGATAGCGAATGCATTCCAGTTGTCAGTATGGCGCCTGCGGCTGGAGTGTAGACGAAAGTTCCTGGAACTGATGCCGCGGCATTCAGCTGAGCGCTGCCCAGCGCGGTGCCATAGGCAATCGAAGCCGGCGCAGACCAGGTGATGATGGGCTTGGCCTTGGCGACCGTGAACGACACCGCGGCCTGCGCCGTGGTGTAGTCTGTGGCGTCTGTCGGAGTAAAGGTTGCCGTCAGCGTCTGTACTCCCGCTGCAGGCACGGCACCCTCCGCCGGTGTGTAAACGAATTTTCCCGGAACCGATGACGTGGCATTCAGCTGAGCAGCGCTGAGCGAGGTGCCATATGCAATCGGCGCCGGCGTCGGCCATGCGATGGCCGGCGTCGCCTTGTTGACGGTGAGCGACACGGCGGCCTGCGCAGTGGTGTAGTCCGTGGCATCCGCTGGGGTGAAGGTGACCGAAAGCGTATGCGTTCCCGCCGCCAGCAGCTCGCCTGCGGCTGGAGTGTAGGTGAATCTTCCCGGAACCGATGCCTTGGCATTGAGCTCCGCGGCGCCTAGAACTGTTCCATAGGCAATCGGAGCCGGCATCGGCCATGTGATGACCGGCTTATCCTGACCCGCTAGTCCGGCTGGACTCGCTGTTACGATCGGACTCGCTGTAACGGCCGGCGTCATCTGCTGCATATGCCATTCGCCATCCGCGCCCTTCACATAGGTGGCGCCCTTGTAGGTGCGCGTTTCTGGTCCGCTATGCTGAATGGGCACGCTGGCGATCGGAGTTCTCATCAGGTGCCATTCGCCATCCGCGCCCTTCACATAGGTGGCGCCCTTGTACGAACGCGTTTCTTGATCAGTCTGTTGGCTGGCAGGAGTGGCGCTTGGTGGAGCCCACAGCTTGGCGCTTTCCAGGTCCGCGCGATCCGATTTGGCTGGCGTGGCCGGCTTCTTCGGTACTGCTGCCGGCGCGGCGCTTACGGGAGGAGTACGGACGGGCGCGGGCTTGCTCGCTATCTTCGCCGCGGCTTCTGGCTTAGCGACGATGCTGTCCCGGTCGGAACCCAACCCTAGCTGCGTCAGTGTTCGCTCATTCCCGCTGGAGGGCGCCTTCGAGGAAAAGCCCCTGCTGAAACTCTTCAGACTGAAGCCGCTCTTCTTCTCCGGAGTTGCGGGCAGGCCACAAGCGGTTCGGGCCATCTGCCTGATGAGCCGGGAAATCGGCGAATCTTCCAGCGCCAGAGGAATCGCCGTGGTCTGCATACGCTTCACGGCGTTGTAATCGTTGGGAATCTTCCATTGTGCAGGCCGGGTGAGAGCCTTCGCAATTTGATCTTCGGAAACGCCCATGGAGCGAGAATCAAACCGGTTGAGCACGATCTCCAGCTTGGGGACAGCAGTAGAGAAATATTGCGAAATCAGGCGATTTGAGTTGCGCAATCCAGCGATGCCGGCCTCCAGGACCAGGTAGACCGTGGAACCCTCTTTAAACAGGCTGGTGCCCATCAAATCGAGTCTGGACCCCATATCGATGACAACATTGTCGAAGTCCTGCCGCGCCACTGTGACCAGCCTGTCAATAGCATCTTTGGAGGCCTCGTACTGGGGAAACTTGCCGGGAGCCGCCAGCACGGAGACTCCCGAGCTGTGCTTGACCAGAAGCCTGGACAGAAAACTCGAATCCAGCCGGGTGTGATTCTGAAGTGCGTTGATGGTCGAGTATTCGGCGACCACACCGAGATTCAGCGCCGCGTCACCCAGCGGGAGGTCGAGATCGATCAACAGGGTGTTTTGGCCTGTCTCCTGAGCCAGAGATACCGCAAAATTGCATGCCAGCGTGGTGACGCCGTCGCCGCCCTTGGCCCCGAGAAACACCAGAAGCCTTCCGCCCGTCTTCTTCGAAAGTTGGGCTGCCGGACGCCGGGCAGAAGCTCTTACCAGAGCTTCAGCCATGGTACTTTGCGCAAAGGGCAAGGTGAGAAACTCGCGAGCCCCGGCGCGCATGCAGCGAACCAGCAGTTCAGAATCCGCTTTCACCGAATACACCATCACCGTCGCTGTGCCGTTGGCGCAGATGCTCTCCACCAGTTCCAGGGCGTATTCCGGATGGCTGTCCAGGTCAATGATGATGACGTCGTAATGCTGCTCCAGAAGCCTGGGCACATCGTCCAGGCTGGGGGGGTAGGAGGAAAACTCCCGGATCTCGCCCCCCTGGCATCCGGCCAGCGCGGTGGACGCCGCCTTGCGGCGCTCTTCATCCGGGCCTATCAGCGCTATCGACAGCACGTTGCCGCCGAGCGAATCCGGATACTGATCATCGAGATAAGAAGAAGACTCTGAATTCACGAGATTACTGCCCCCTGCATGCGACGTTCCTTGCGGGTTATCCGAGAATCGATATGACGATTGCCAGTTGGACATGGTACCTTACTCCAAATTCTCATCGAGCGAAGAACGACATCAGCGTTCCCACGGCGATAGCCGGCTCATAAGGCATCTTGCGCTTTAGTAAATCAGCGAGTGAAGCCTCCGGTTGGCCATTCATTCCATTTTGCTTTCCACCAAAAACCAAACCGCCCGCCTTCAGCAACAGCTTCCTGAATACCTTGCGATAGGCGATCCAGCACATAACCATGAGTCCCCCAGCCAGGCTGGTAAAAAACACTGACCAGAACATTTGCACCGGGCCTATCCAGGCTCCAAGAGCGGCGCACAACTTCACGTCCCCCCCGCCCATGCCGCCCAGCCAGAAAAGAAAACCGTAGATCAGCAGGCCAAGACCCATGCCGGCGAAGCTTTGCCCAAGGCCATGCCATCTGAATTGACCGAGGCCATGCCCGCTAAAGCCCTGACTGATGCCACCCCAGTCAGTACGCCAGGGAGAAAGTACAACCCCGGCCAATAGGAAAGGAAGGACAAGCCAGTTGGGAATGCGGCGATAACGCAGATCCGTGAACAGAGCCACGGCAAGCACCAACAGCGTTGGCCACCAGGCAAATGAGTGCATACCCCGTATTCCTTCCCCCCAATATTCCGGGAAAACTACAATATTGCAATAGTTTAACTTTATTTGCAATTGATTAACCAAACTGTAAATACTTGAAACTACCCGAAATCAAACACTTGACGGCGCACTGCCCCGCATGTGTACACGGATGTTTACGGAAAGGCGCTGAAGAGTGAAGCGAGGCGTATACACACTTCACACCCGCATCCGGGGCAGCTAGAATAGCTTACGCGCACAACAGGATCAGTTGAGCAATGGGATCAAGAACAATGCTAGGACTCTCTTTAGGGGGTTTCCAGATGATTAGTACCCAGGATACTACTTACTAAAGGAACCTAAAAAGTACACTAATTAGGTAGGTCTTGGGTTCCCAGCAAGCCGTCAACCAGGGGCGCTCATCCTCCGTCGTGTTATCGCTTTCAGCGTTATTCGATTGAATATAAAGAGGTATTTCACACATTGATTTGGATGATGAAGATATACTCTCTGACAGACCCTTCCGTGACTCGTATTCCCGACCGAAATCCAAGACAATTAACCGCTGGCAAAAACACCAAAGTAATCTCGACACGCACCTCACCTACCGTTACTATAGATTGCTAGAGTTTCTCATCGCCCTATGAGATCTTTGGTATTGATTGCCAAGGGAGTGGTGTCATCTCGGTGACATCATTTTGGCGTAAATTGCCATTGACATCGCAGCCGCTGAGGCAGGGCAATGATGGCTTTTTACCGCTTCTCCACTCAGAAGCGGCTTGATGTGATTTGGCTAGGGGCGAGCCCCGCTATGATCAAAATCGGACTCTACTCGGACGACCGCACACTCCATACGCTGCTTTCCTCAGCCCTGGGAAAGGACTTCGAAATCCTCCTTGAGGGGGATGAGGATGGCATGAATCTGCTCCGGGCTGCCGGAGATTGCGATGTCATGATTCTGGATCTGCAATCGAATCATGATTCATTGCAGGAGCGTATTGGGTGTACCCAGCGACTGATTGCAACGCAGGTTCCAGCGGTGGTCATGGCCGATGATGCGCTTCGCTCCACCGCGTTTGAACTGGTTCGGTCAGGCGCTTTCGGCTACTGCCGCAGACCGCCCTCCATCCGGGATCTCAAGACCATGCTCTGCAGGGCGTATGAGAACTCCACGCTCAGGCAGCAACTACAGACTGTTCAGCAGCAACTGGAGGTGCCCGGCAATTGCGACCGGTTGATTGGATCCAGTCCGCAGATGCAGCGGGTATATCAACTGGTGCATCGCGTTACCAACCTCAACGCAGCCGTGCTGGTGACCGGCGAAAGCGGAACCGGCAAGGAGTTGATCGCCCGCGCCATCCACAATCTGGGCAGCCGCGCCAGCCGGCCGTTTGTTGCCGTCTCCTGCGGCGCCATCCCGGAAACCCTGATTGAGGCCGAGTTGTTCGGCCATGAAAAAGGCGCCTTTACCGGCACGGTTGGGGCGCGCGAAGGCTACTTTGAGCAGGCTGACGACGGCACTCTTTTCCTGGATGAAATCGGCGACCTGAGCCTGTTTACCCAGGTCAAGCTGTTGCGCGTCCTGCAGCAAATGGAATTCAGCCGCCTGGGCAGCAGCAAGCTCATTCCCTTGCGGGCGCGGCTGATCTTTGCCACTCACCAGAATCTGGACAAATTGGTGGCCGAAGGAAAATTCCGCCAGGACCTTTACTACCGCATTAACGTCATGCGTATAGAATCGCCACCGCTCCAGGAACATCCCGAAGATATCCCCCGGATTGCCCGGCATTTCCTGCGCCAGTATGGGCAAGTGTTTCAAAAGCCGATGGAGGATATTGAGCGCGATGCGATGGCCCTGCTCCAGAGTTACCCCTGGCCCGGCAATGTGCGCGAGCTGGAAAACGTGATGCAGAGGGCCATCATCCTCGCGCCTGGAAAGACGGTTCGCGCCGAAGATTTAAATTTGAACATCGAGGAAACCGATGTTGACCTCGGCGATATCGACGATGTCGTCGATATCGGCGATTACAATCCCGCCGGCTCCTTTGAACGCCAGCTTCGCGACTATAAGGTCAAGCTGGCCGTAGCCGCCGTGAGAGAACACAACGGGAATAAGACGCTGGCTGCCAGAAGCCTGTGCATCTCCCGGGCTTATTTGCATCGCTTGATCAGGCTTGCCGAGCCCGGCGCCGACTTCGATCAGGATATCCGCGACATCGCGAATGGTTGAGCGCGGCGTTAACGGTTGACCGGTGCGTTTTCTCAATGGACCAGCGAGCAATCTCTGCTCTCGAAGGGCTTCATCATGGTTCCGGCATGATGATTCAGGCTTCCCGCAAAGATCCTTCTTGCTAGGTGTGCGTGTTGTATTCCTGCGGCCCGGCAATGACCAGCCCGCTGTTCTGCCGTCCGTGGATATACCAGCAGCACCAGTTCGTTTCATTGGCTTCGCTGTCGATCGGCGCGGTCAAATCCTGGTAGATGACCTTTCCGTAGAGAAATATCTTTTCTTCCCAGGTTTCGATCCGCCTATATCTTTCCTCTGAGTCGCAAAGGCCTTTCGCATCACTGCGGCAAAAAGGCTTGACGGCGGTGGATTCCCCCGGAAGCAGAATGATGGGAGTAAACGGGACGCCCCGTTTCTCTTCCCCATACTCGGGAATACTGGGAAGGTGTTGTTCGTCTATGGCAATCCTGGTCCGTGCCGCAGTCTCTATGATCTTGGCCGGGGTGCGGCCGCGGTTCGTGGCCATGATGGTAAAACAGTTCTCCGCGCTCGGGGATGGCTCGACTGAAATCAGAATCCAGGACCTCTCCGCATGGAGGATACCCTGAGCAATCATGAGCGCGGCATGAGAGCTGTCAGCGGCGGCCTCGGCAGCGGTTTCCGCAAATCCCATTTGACGGTCAATTTTTTTCAGCAGAGAAAGGGCCATCATAATGCCGGCATATCCCAGAATGACCAGCACCAGATTGGCTGCCCATGTGATTTTCTCACGCACACTCCAGGTCAAAGGCACGGGAGCGGGATTGGCAACGGAGATGTGAGGCGGCCGGATATCCTGAATGCCGCCTTCGCCTTCAGTTTTTGCCGCTGGGCTGGCTGTCTCTTGCGGAACGTCGGTAGAAGACGCTGAAAGGGGCGGTGTCGGCCGATTCACGCCACCCTGGCCGCCTGTCTGAGCAGCATCTGCCGCGGGCGCCTGCGCGAGGGCCAGCATCACCGCAAGTATCGCTAAACCCTTCAATCTCATGGGGCAAATGTATCACAAGACACTTGCAAAGTCCCGCTCGAAGGCCGCTGGCAAGCCGGTTGAGCAGCCTGCTACGGCTCCACTACTTCCACGCCCCGCCAAAAGGCCACGTATCCCTTGATCTTGCGCGCCATCGGCTTGGGGTCGGGATAATACCATGCGGCGTCCGGGTTATCCTCCCCATCGATCAGCAGCGACATGTAGCGCGCCTGCCCCTTCACTGGGTCGAGTGAGGTAGTCGTGCTGGGGCGAAAATACTCGCGCTTCAGGCTGGATTCGGGAAAGTAGACGTTCCCCTCCACCGTCTGCGTCTTCTCGCTTTCGGCAATCAACTTGCCGTTCCAGATAGCTCGTGCCATGGGTTGTTCTGTTCCGATGATTCAGCTCTTGCTCTCTATCGGCCAAACGCGGCTGCGTGAGAGGGCCGCATATGACATTAGCAGAGATTCGCCGTCAGGTCGAGTCCTGTTCAGGGCTTGGGGGGATAAGAATACCGGCCGTGCGCCTCCTGTCGGGCGGGCAGGCTCTTGCGCCGGGCTTCCACGTTCTTGAGCACCGCCTCATAGCGCAGAGCCGCGGCTGAAAACCGGTTCACCAGCTCGGCCGTCTTCATCAGGAATCCCGGATTCCGCTCCCGGATGCCGTCCAGGATGTGCGCAAACTTGGCCAGCATGAAAAAACCCTCGGAGTTGCAATCCACAAACAGCTCCGCTGAAACCGCCCCGTGAAGCACCAACGCCGCGGCCATCTCCCAGTAGGTCAGCACCTGCCGCAGCCAAGCGTTGTGCGGATCATCGGGGTTCTCCGCCACGGCAAAAAACTCCTCCGCCGTCGCCGGCCAGAACTCGCCCGTCATCCACGCGCGCGCCTGGCGCATCACCGCCTCGGTGCGCAGTTCATACAGCCTGAGAATAATTTCGGCATCCGCCGGGGTTGCAAGCATTCGTTCCATAAATGAGTTTCTCCGTTGCCAATACTACAGTAATCAGCCGGAGATTGTTGTGCGACCGCTTTCCGGCTAAGCCGGCGCTTGCTTACTACGCCCGCTGCAACGCCTTCTTGCCGCCCTTTTTTGCCGCCTTCTTTGCCGTTGGCCTGTCCACCGCCTTCACATCCGCCTTGGCAGGTTCTTTCTCCACCACCGGCCCATGCGTTTCAGCCGTCGGCAGCGGCGGCGCGTCGCCGATCCGCTTCGAGTAGTGGCATACCACGGCGTTCTCCACCGGCGCAGCTCCCTTGCCCGACCGCTTCTTCTGCGCAACCTCTTCCTCGGCCGCCCTCTTCTTGTTGGGACATTCCAGGTAAATCCCCGACCGCAGCGTCTTCTCCACCAGATACAGGCTGCCGCACTCCGGGCACTTCTGCGCCACCGGCTTATTGTTCGAAGTAAAGTCGCATTTCGGATAATTAGTGCAGCCCCAGAAGATATTGCCCCTGCGCGCCTTGCGCTCGGCTATATCGCCCGTGCCGCACCTGGGGCACTTCAAGCCTTCAATCAAGTTCTGCTTCACATATTTGCACTTGGGATACCCGGAGCAGGAGACAAACTCCCCATAACTTCCCTGGCGCAGCACCAGCGGCTTGCCGCATTGCGGGCAATCTTCGCCCGTAGGCTTGGGCACAGCCTGCTTCTGCTGCTGCTTCGAGCTCAGCTTGCGAAAGGTTTTGCAGGGCGGGTCCTCGTTGAACCCCGGGCACGACATGAACATCCCGAAGGGCCCGCGCCTCAGCACCATCACCCGCCCGCAGTTATCGCAGTACTCCTCCTGCTCGCCCGCCTCCTGCGCCTCCGGCGTGTTCATGTCCGGCTTGCCCGCCGTGTTCTCCTTGGTAAATGTGCAGCTCGACTTGTCTTTCTTGTTGTAGGCCGAACACGCATAGAAGCTGCCGAACTTGCCCCACTTCAGCACCAGCGGCGACCCGCACAGATCGCACTTTTCGTTCGTCTTCTTCTCCATGCGCTTGATGTTGCGCATGTTCTTGCCGGCATCCTTGAGTTCGTCCGCAAAGTAGCCGTAAAAACCGTTCAACAGGTCGGTCCACTTCTCGTGACCCTCTTCAATCTCGTCCAGCTCCTCTTCCAGCTTGGCGGTGTACGCCACATCGAAGATATACGGGAAATTCTCCACCAATAGGTCACATACCACCATCCCTATCTCGGTGGGATAAAACCGGCCGCTGTGTTTGGTCACATACTCGCGGTCCTGGATGGTGTTGATGATCGACGCATACGTTGAAGGCCGCCCAATGCCCCGCTCTTCCAGTTCCTTCACCAGCGATGCTTCGTTGTAGCGCGGAGGCGGCGAGGTGAAGTGCTGCTCGTCCTTCAACTCATCCAGTTCCAGCAGCTTCACATTGTCCAGGTTGGGCAGCTTGTTGGCCGCCTCGTCCTCGTCGTCCTTCTCGGCAACCTCATAGACCTTCAGGAATCCGTCAAAGCGCACCACCGAGCCGCTCAGGCGAAAATCGTACGTCTTGCCCGTCTTCGCGCTGACTGCCGCAATCTTTGCCGTAGTTATGTCAAAGACGGCCGGCGTCATCTGCGATGCCACAAATCGCTGCCAGACAAGCCTATAGAGCTTCAACTGCTCTTCTGTCAGATAGCTCGCAATCGACTCCGGCGTCCGCGAAGCATCGGTGGGCCGGATCGCTTCGTGCGCGTCCTGCGCCGCCTTCTTGCCTTTGTAGAAGTTTGGTGTGTCGGGAAGATACTCAGGACCCAATTTGGCGATCCACTCCCGCGCCCCTTCAATCGCCTCCGGCGCCACGCGCGGCGAGTCCGTGCGCATATAAGTAATCAGACCCACGGGTCCCTCGGCGCCAATCGCCACGCCCTCATAGAGCCGCTGCGCCACGCCCATCGTCCGCCGCACGTTGAAGCCCAGTTTACTGGCCGCGTCGCGCTGCAATTGGCTGGTGATAAAAGGAGCCGGCGGCCGTCTCTGCTTTTCTGTGGACTGCACCGAAACCAGCGACCACTGCGCCTTTTCCAGCGCAGCCATCACCGCCTTCATCGACCTTTCATCCGGCAGCGCATTGGCAATGAACTGATCTTTTCCGTCCTTGTCCTGGCCGTTCGGAACACGCGCAGGCTCTCCGTCGATGCCCACAAAACGCGCCTTGAGTGTGGTTTCCGTCTGTTTCTCCGGGTGAAGCTCGGCATCCAGAGTCCAGTACTCCACCGGACCGAAGGCGCCTATCTCCCGCTCCCGCTCCACGATCAACCGCACTGCCACCGTCTGCACACGGCCTGCCGACAATCCCCGCCGGACTTTGTCCCACAGCAGCGGCGAAATCTGGTAGCCGACTAATCGGTCTAATATGCGCCGCGTCTGTTGCGAGTCCACCAAGTTCTGGTCCAGATCCCGGGCGTGCTTGAAGGCCTCCTGCACGGCCTTCTTGGTGATCTCGTTGAAGGTCACGCGGCGAATCTTCTTCCGCTCCTTGGCTGAAGTTCCCAGCTGTAGCGCGAGGTGGTAGGCAATCGCCTCGCCCTCGCGGTCAGGGTCAGGCGCCAGATAGATTTCGTCCGACCGGGCCGCCGCCCGCTTCAACTGCGCCACAACTTTCTCCTTGCCCGGAGACACAATCAGCGTCGGCTCAAACGTCCGATTCTCCAGCTCCACGCCAAGATCGTTCTTCGGCAGGTCCATGATGTGTCCCACCGACGCCAGTACCTCGAAGCCCGCGCCCAGATATTTCTCGATTGTCTTCGCCTTGGCGGGAGACTCGACGATCACTAGTGATTTGCTCATTGCCATCCTTGATTCCAACTACACTCTATCCTGTCCGGCCTCTTGCACTCTGTAAGGCTCTGTTCCGTTGCCTTCGCAAACTGTCCAGATTCGGCCACTACGCCCAGCAGCTTTCCCCCTCCGGGAAAAATTGACCGCGAAAGTTGGAAACTACCACGGAACACCGCCTCATTTCCAGTCGCGGCCATTTTTTCTTCGCTTTCAATCCCATTTCCGTTTGACAAAACCCCTATACCCTATCGACTGGTTTTTGTGTATAATTACACACATGAACAGCGCGGAGATCGTCCGCAGGCTTGAATCGGAGGGATGGCGCAAGGCGCATCAAGCCGGCAGCCACATCAAGTTCAAGCATCCGGAGAAACCCGGCGCTGTGACCGTTCCGCATCCGAAGAAAGACCTGCCCATCGGCACGATCCGTAACATCTATCGGCAGGCCGGATGGCAGTGGAGGTGAATATGCTCTATCCCGTTTATGTGCAGGTTGGCGACAAAAAGCACGCGCACGGAATCGAATTCCCGGATTTTCCCGGCTGTTTTTCCGCCGCGGACGACTGGCAGGAGATCAACCGCATGGCGCAGGAGGCTGTGGAATGTCACATGGCCGGCGAGAATCTGCCCATCCCCGCGCCCACCGCTCTGGAAAAACTGGCCGATGATCCGCGCTACCAGGGCGGTGTATGGATGCTCGTAGATCTCGATCTGACGCGCATCGATCCTGCGCCCAAGCGCGTCAATATCTCCCTGCCCGGCTCATTGCTCTCTCAGATTGATTCCTATGCGGAAGCTCGCCATCTATCTCGCTCCGGATTCCTCGCCAAAGCAGCGCAGGAGGCCATGAGCAGTCAGTAAGACAGATACATAATTACACTGTTTGTATCAGGCCAGAGAAAATGCAAATGAAATGGGACTGGATGATCCTCCCCGGCGCTTCTTTGGGCTTGCAATTGATCCTTGATCTCGTTGCGCCCTTGTTGCTTATATTTCTTTGTAGGACCCCACGCTTCTACACAGGCATAGTCTCAGACGATCCGTCAGCGCCACGCTGGATGAGAAATCTTTGGAAATATGTCCTGGGCATCGTCTACGTTTGGTTTTTCTCAGCCACGATCTGGCATTACTTCTTTTCTGCAATCCATTAAGTGGGTGCACATTCCTCAGTTAGGGCTCACATCACCCGCACATAATTTTTCCCCGGCATGCACCGCACCCGCCCCGTAATCTCCAATTCAAAGAGCGCCGTAAACACCTCGGAAGAAGTCAGTTGCGTCTCCAGCAGTTCCAGAATCTCGTCGATCTGCAAGGCCTCATCGGTACGCAGTACCTCCAGTACCATGGCCTCTTCGGGCCGCAGAACCTGCTCCGGCAAAAGAGATGCGGTGGTTGGCGATTTGGATTCAGCCGGCGCTTCGGCCTCCAGCTCCAGCCGCACCTGCGAGGGCAGATCCTCCCACACGTCCTCCCACGTGGCCACCAGCTTGGCCCCCTGCTTGATCAGCGTGTTGGGCGTCCACGATCCCTTGTTGGTCACGTTGCCCGGCACCGCGTACAGGTCGCGATTTTGTTCGGCGGCGCAGCGCGCTGTCACTCTCGTGCCGGAGTTCTCCCCCGCCTCCACCACCAGCACGGCCACGCTCAGCCCGCTCAAAATCCGGTTGCGGCGAGGAAAGTTCTGCGGCGCGGGAAACGTCCCCATCGGCATCTCGCTCACAATCGCCCCGCCTGTAGAGAGAATCTCCTCGGCCAGCTTCTTGTTTTCCTTGGGATAAACTACGTCGATGCCGGTGCCCCACACGGCCACGGTAGGCATGCGCGCCGCCAGAGCCCCGCGGTGCGCGCAGGAGTCGATGCCCCGCGCCATGCCGGAGATAATCAGCAGCCGCCGCACAGCCAGATCGCGCGCCAGCATCTCCGCCACGCCCGTGCCATACGGGGTCGGATGCCGCGTGCCCACAATCGCAATCCCCGGCCTGCTCAGCAAACTCGCCGCGCCCCTGACCCACAGCACCGGCGGCGGATCGTAAATCTCCTTGAGCCGTTCAGGATATTCAGGGCAACTGTAACTGACCAGCGTCGCCCCTTGCGCCGCCACGCGCGCCCACTCCTCCTCGGCCGCCTGGCGCGCCTTGCCGTCGAAGATGAACTGCGCTGCCTCGGCTGGAAACCTCAGCCCTTCCAGAGCGGTCAGCGGCAACGTGAAAATCCGGCTCGCCGCCTCCAACTGCTTCACCGCGTCCAGAATCCGCTTTGGCCCCAGCCCCGGCGCCAGCACCAGCCCGAGCCATGCCAGCCGCTCCTCATCCAAAGGAGCTGTCTCCGCACTTACCGCGTATAGGGGCACCGTGCTCATTGTTTTCGGCTCCTGTCCGAAAATTGGACACTCAAATTTTCCTCACAGGAAACCACAACCCCTCCTTTGACTCAATTTCGTACACGGTAGCTTCCTTGATTAGAAGAAGTCAAGCCAAGAAGATACACCCCGCGGTTGCGATCCAGCATCCTGAGCCCCCAGTTGGTACTCTATGAAAGCGTGAGTGTACGGCCCCCATCCCGTCTGCGCATCGCCGCCATAGGCTTCCTCAACCCCGCGCCTCTGATGTGGGACTTCGAACACCCGCCCCTCGAAGCCCCGCTCGCTCTCCGCTATCAGATTGATAAAATGTCGCCCTCCGAGTGCGCCGTCCGGCTGGCCTCGGGAGCAGCCGACATCGGCCTCATCCCCATCGCCGCCCTGGCCATCACCCCCGGCCTGCGCATCCTGCCCGGCTGCACCATCGCCTCCAAGGGCCGTGTGCGTTCCCTGCTATTGGTTCGCCGCGCCTCTCAGCGGCTCCAGTCCCTGCGCTCCGTGGCCGCCGACATGGCCAGCCGCACCACCCTGGCCCACGCCCGCATTCTTTTTCGTCACTGGGGAAACCCCGACATCCCTTTCTTGCCCGCCGTCGCCGACCTCGACTCCATGCTGGAGAGAGCCGATGCAGCTATCCTCATCGGCGACCCCGCCCTGCTCGCCCTTGAAGAGCGCGCCAACCGCTTCGAGCGCACCGGCGAGGAACTCGTCTACCACGATATCGCCGAGGAGTGGCACACCCTCACCGGCCTTCCCTACGTCTCCGCCGTCTGGGGCGCTGCGCACGGCAGCCTTTTGGACGAGAGTGTCGCAACCGATTTCATCCAATCCCGCGACCACGGCCTCCAGAACATCGATGCCCTGGTCGCCGAGTGGTCCGGCCGCATCGCCATACCCGAAGAGACCATTCGCGCTTACCTGACCACCAACATTCACTACATCCTCGACGAGGAATGTCTTGAGGCTATAAAAGTATTTTTCCGCATGGCCGCCCAGGCCGGCGCTCTGCCGGAGTACAGCTTTTCCGTTCCCGGATAGCAAGTCTGCATCTCTATAAAAAAGCCGATCCCCGAAGGAATCGGCCTGCCAATTAATGTCTCACTAGTTCACTGTTTCACTACTTCACTGTTTCACTGCTTTTCAAATCTCCCACCTCAGCAGTACCGCACCCGTCGTAAATCCCGCGCCCGCCGCGGCCAGCAGCACCAGGTCGCCCTTCTTCAGCTTGCCTTCTTCAATGGCCGTTCCCATGGCCAGAGGAATAGTCCCCGCCGAGGTGTTGCCGTACTTTTCAATGTTGATAATCACCCGCGACCGGTCCATGCCCAGCCGGTCAGCCGTGGCCGTGATAATCCGCAGATTGGCCTGGTGCGAAATGAAGCAGCCCAGATCCGCTCCGGTCACGCCGTTGCGTTCCAGAACCTTGCTCGTCGCCTCCAGCATCTTGCGCACGGCAAACTTGTACACCGTCTGTCCGTCCTGGTGGATGTAGTGCATCTTCTTATCCACCGTATCGTGGCTCGATGGATTCAGGCTGCCGCCGCCCGGTAAATTCAGCGCCGCTGCGCCCGATCCGTCGATCTCGTGCCAAAAATCGATAAAGCCGATCTCGCCCTCCGCGCAAGGCTCGATCAGCACCGCGCCTGCTCCGTCGCCAAACAATACGCAGGTTGTCCGGTCGGTGTAGTCCGTCATGCGGGAGTTGGCGTCCGCGCCGCACACCATGACTTTTTTGTGCGCTCCGCTCTCCACCAGCTTCACGCCCGCCTGCAACGCAAACACAAACCCCGAGCAGCCCGCTGAAACGTCAAACCCCCACGCTCCCTTGGCCCCGATCTTGTCCTGCACCAGGCAGGCCGTCGCCGGGAACATCATGTCCGGCGTCACCGTGCCCACCAGGATGACCTCAACCTCGCTGGCTGCGATGCCCCGCATCGCCAGGCATTTTTTTGCCGCCTCCGTGCACATATCGCTCACGCCCAGCCCCTTGGCCAACACGTGCCGCTCGCGGATGCCGGTGCGCTCCATGATCCACTGGTCGCTGGTATCCACCATCTTTTCCAGGTCTTGGTTGGTCAACACTTGCGGCGGGACGTAGGTTCCCAGCGCCGTTATCTTCGCGCGGCAGCCCACGATGGGACGAACTTGAAGCGTCAATGCATTTCTCCTTGCGGTTCCTACGATTGTCATCCTGAGCGGAGCGCCAACAACAGTATGTCATCCTGAGCGACCCTGACCCTGAGCTTTCAGCGAAGGGTCACGGGAGTCAAAGGACCTGCGGTTGCTTTTGCACTTTCCGCTTCAAATTCAATCGAATCAGGTCAAAAAAGCGCCGGGTTGCCTACTGCGCCCGTACGAGCCCGTTACCGTTGCTTCCTTCCGGACCTGGCGGGGTTGGCGGGATTACGTCGCGTAGGACCCGGCACTTGTCGATTTTATCACCTGTAACGCCTGCCAATCGCTTCCCCGCTACAATCGAACTGTGACCAAACCATTCCCACCCACGGCTCCCACCGTGGGCTTCGTCTCCTTGGGCTGCCCCAAAAACCTCGTTGATTCCGAGGTGATGATGGGCCTGCTCGTCCGTGCAGGCGCGCGCCTGACCGCCCATCCAGAAGATGCCGAAATCCTCGTCGTCAATACCTGCTCCTTCATCGACACCGCCAAGCAGGAGTCCATCGACACCATCCTGGAAATGGCCCGCCACAAAACCACGGGCGCGGCTAAAAAACTCATCGTCGCCGGCTGCCTGGTGGAGCGCTACCGAGACGAAATCCGCAAAAGCATTCCCGAAGTGGACGCCGTCGTCGGCACCGGCGAGATGGATGCGATTCTTGAAGCGGCTGGCTTGCAAGCTCCCGTCGCGGTGTCGCCCTTCAACATCCTCACCGCAAGCAACGCGGCAGAAATTCATCCCGGCCAGGAATCTCTCTCCGCCACGCATCGACATACGCACGCCCATGAACACGAGCCTCCCGCGACAGCACTTGGTCGCGGGAGCAGCAACGCCCGAACGGCCAGTTCCCGTTTCCGCCGCGACGATTGGCAGGGCGCAACTCATTTTCTTCCCACGTATCTTTATGATGAAACCACCCCACGCCTCCTGACCACTCCCAAATCCTCCGCCTACATCAAAATCGCCGAGGGCTGCGACCACCCATGCTCCTTCTGCGTCATACCCAAACTGCGCGGAAAATTCCGATCCAGAAGATTCGAATCCGTCATCGCCGAAGCGAAGCAGCTCGTCGCCCGCGGCGCAAGCGAAATCACCCTCATCGGCCAGGACACCACCTGTTACGGCGAGGACCTCGGCCTCAAGAACGGCCTCGCGCAACTCCTCGACGCGCTCGCCGCAATCCCCAATCTTCGCTGGCTCCGCTTCCTTTACGCTTACCCCAACCGCATCACCAACCGATTGCTGGAAACCATCGCCCGCCACGACAACATCTGCAAATACATCGACCTTCCCCTTCAGCACGCTTCGCCCTCTGTCCTCAAGCGCATGAAGCGCGGCGGCAGCGCCGACATCTTCCTCAAGACTCTGGAAAAAGTCCGCGCCACCATCCCCAGCGTCGCCTTGCGCACTTCGTTCATCGCCGGCTTCCCAGGCGAGTCCTCCGCAGACTTCATCCTCCTCGAAGATTTCATCAAAGTAGCGAAATTCGACTGGCTGGGCGTCTTCAACTACTCCGATGAAGAAGGCTCCGGCGCCTTCTCGCTCGATGGCAAGCTCCCTAAGCGCACAATCGAATCCCGCAAAAACAAACTCATGAAACTCCAGCAATCTATTTCGAAGCGCGCCAAGCAGAAGTGGGTAGGCCGCGAAATGGTTCTGCTCGCCGAAGGCGAAAGCGAAGAAACACCGCTCCTTTGGGAGGGCCGCACACAGTTCCATGCCCCGGAAATCGACGGCAAACTTTACATCAACGACTTCGGCGATTTACCCGCCCTAGAGCCCTGCCGCTTCTACCGCGCCCAGATCACTGAAGCCCACGACTACGACGTAGTTGCCCGCATCCTCGGCGGCCCGCTGTAAATTGGAATAGAAGATGGCTGCCAGGAAAAAATCCGCCAAACTTCTCCGCTGCCCCACCTGCGGCATGCTCGTCCGCATCAACGACGAGGACTTCCCCTTCTGCTCCGATCGCTGCCGCAAGATCGATCTCGGCAAATGGGCGATGGGCGTCTATATGATCAGCTCGCCGGTCCTCGACCCCGAAGTCCTCGAAGACCTGGGTCGCGGCCAGAAGGAAGACTCCTATGAAAACTGACCGCTATTCCACAAATCCCGTCCAAGACAAGAACGGCACGAAGTGCAGGTGGGCATGGACCGTCGCCACTTTCTTCGGCGCGGGCTTCGGCAAGCCCGGTCCCGGAACCTGGGGTTCTGTAGCCGCCGTGCTGCTCTGGGCCGCCTACGCCTGGCTCTTCCATCCCGCCCCGCAAGCCCTGCTCCTCGCCCTGCTCGTAGGTATCGCCCTCACGCTCCTCTTCGGCATTCCCGCCGCCACCATCGTCGCCCGCCAATCCGGCCGCCACGACCCCCAATTCGTCGTCATCGACGAAGTCGCCGGCCAATGGATCGCCCTGCTCTTCAGCCCTTTCGACTGGCGCCACGCCCTCATCGCCCTCGTTCTCTTCCGCCTCTTCGACATCACCAAGCCATTTCCCGTCCGCCAGCTCGAAAAGCTCCCCGAAGGCTGGGGCATCGTCCTCGATGATGTGGCAGCGGGACTGTATGCTTTGGGTGTAGCATCCTTATTACGCATTTGGATTTAGACCCATGCCCCAGGCCAGCACCCAATCCGCCGCTGAATTTGCCCCACGCATCGACGATGTTGTGCCCGCCGCCGCGCTGCCCGGAGGCGACGTCGAGCTGACCGGCGCAAATCTCGGCCCGGTTGGCTCTGTCCTGCCCGCTGTTCTGGTCGATGGCCACTCCGCCCACCTGCTCATGAGCCGTCCCAGCTCTCTGGCCTTCCGCGTTCCCGATCAGGCCACCACCGGCCTCATCGAGGTTTGCAACCCCGTAGGCCCCAGCAACGCCGCTCCCCTGCGCGTGGCCCGCCAGCTCATCGAGGGCCTGCATCCGGTCACCAACCCCGCCGTCAGCCGCTCCGGCATGATCTACGCCACCATCAGCGGACAGCGCGGCAAGCAAACCCCTATCTCAGTCGTGCGCGTTAGCCCCGACGGCCGCGGAACTCCCTTCGTCTCCGGCATCCTCAACGCCACCGGCCTGGCCTTCTCGCCCGGCGGCGATCTCTTCGTAACCTCTCGCGCCGAGGGCAACGTCTACCAAATCAATGATGCCGGCGAACCCTCCCTCTACGCCGAGGGCATGGGCGTGGCCACCGGCGCAGCCTTCGACGCAGATGGCAACCTTTTTGTCGGCGACCGCAGCGGCACCATCTTCAAAATTAACCCCGAGCGGCAGATCTTCGTCTACGCCACCCTTGAGCCCAGTGTCGCGGCTTATCACATGGCCGTCGATGCCGCCGGAACCCTCTACATCACCGGCCCCACGCTCTCCTCCAACGACGCCATCTGGGCCATCGACACCCACGGCGACGCACGCCCCTGGTATCGCGGACTGGGCCGTCCCCAAGGCCTCGCGCTCTCCAAAGAGGGCGACATCTACCTGGCCGCCTGCCTCCATGGCCGCCGCGGCATCGTCCGCGTCACCCCGCAAGGCGAGGCCACCCTTGTGCTCTCCGGCGCAAACCTCGTCGGACTGGCCTTTTCCCCCCTCGGAACCGCCATCCTCGCCACCAGCGAAGCCATTTATGATGTGGACTTGGGAGTCGAAGGACTAAATCTTTTCTAAGCTGCTAGCTTCTAGCCTCTAGCTACTAGCCTGTTCCGTGGGTAATAGGTGCCCGTGGCTGTAGGCCAAAGCCGTTCGTTCCCGCACGATCAGAGCTAGAAGCTAAAAGCTAGGAGCTAATAGCTGCTTTTATGAAATCCGAAATCATCGCCGTCGGCTCCGAGATGCTCACCCCCTTCCGCCAGGACACCAACTCCCTCTATCTGACGGAAAAACTCAACGAGCTGGGCGTCACCGTCGCCTTTAAAACCATCGTCGGCGACCGCCGCAAGGACCTGGTCAACGTCCTCACCGCCGCCCTCAACCGCGCGGACATCATCGTCCTCATGGGCGGCCTCGGCCCCACGGAAGACGACCTCACCCGCGAGGCCGCCGCTGAAACTCTCTCCCTTCCCCTGCGCCGCAACAACGATCAAGTCGCCGCTCTGGCCGCCCGCGCCGCCACCTGGCGCATCCCCATGCCCGAAAACAATCTCAAGCAGGCCGACATCATCGACGGCGCAACCCTGCTGCCCAACCCCAACGGCAGCGCTCCCGGCCAATGGCTCGACATCACCTGGCAGAACTATCGCAAGCTGCTCATGCTCCTTCCCGGCCCGCCCAATGAGTGCCGCCCGCTCTTCGACGCCGAGTGCCTGCCCCGCCTGCGCCAGATTATCCCCCCTCGCCACATCGCCAAACGCACATTGCGCGCGGCCATGATCCCCGAGTCCCAGGCCGACAAGCTGCTCGCCCCCATCTACACGGAATACAAGGACGTGGAAACCACCATCCTGGCCAAGGCCGGAGACATTCAGCTTACCCTGCTCTGCTCCAAGCCCAATCTCGAAGCCGCCCAGCAGCGTGTCGATGAGCTGGCCGGTCGCATGGAAGAAGTTCTCGAAGACTGGCTCTACTCCTCCACGGGTGAATCTCTGGAGCAGATCGTCCTCTACTTTCTCGGCCTTCGCCAAGCCACCCTCGCCGTAGCCGAAAGCTGCACCGGAGGCATGATCGCCCAGCGCATCACCAGCGTCCCCGGCAGCTCGCGCTCCTTCCTCGGCGGCGCCGTCGTCTACTCCAACGAACTCAAGACCGCCTTCGCCGGCGTGCCTCCCAATCTGATCGCCGAGTGCGGCGCCGTCTCCCGCGAAGTCGCCGAAGCCCTGGCCTACGGTATTCGCCGCTACACCGGCGCAACCCTCGGACTCGGCGTCACCGGCATCGCCGGCCCCGATGGCGGCACTGAACTCAAGCCGGTAGGTTTTGTCCACATCGCCCTCAGCGACGCCCAGAAAACCGACTCCATCGAGCGCACCTTCCGCGGCGACCGCCAGCGCATCCGCGAATGGACCACCCAGCAAGCCTTGGACCTGATCCGGCGAAGGCTGAGGTAAGCATTCCCGCTACATTCCTGCACCCCACCTCCGCCCCGCCTTAACCACCAATATGTGATGCACGTCACCAATTACAAGCCCATGACAATGACACCATAACCCTACGGGCCATCAGATCCATCTTTTTGCCCATTCATACCCCGTTTTCATCCATGGAGGCCCGCAAGTGAAGCTGGACCCGTCCGCATTCGTCGCCGACCCCGAGTTGATCAACGCGCTCGAGAAGCATTCCACCGCCATCTCCTGTGACGCGGATCGCGTTCTCTTCAACCAGGGCGACCACCCGCAGGGCCTCTACATCCTCGACCAGGGCGAGACCACCCTCACCATGGCATCGTCCACCGGCGAGCAGTTGATGTCCATCCAGGCGCGCGCCGGCTCCCTGCTCGGCTTGCCGGGGCTCATCGGCAACGAACCCTATACGCTCACGGCCATTGCCCGCAAGGGCGCGCGGCTCAGCTTAGTCCCCCGCGACAAGTTCAACACCCTCATGCGCTCCGACCCGCAGCTCTCGCTCAAAATGTTGCAGGTTCTGGCCGCCGAGGTCCGCTCCGCCCGCCAGGCCTTATCCAATCGTTAGGGGTGTTGGAACCAGTAGCCGCCAGTAGCACAAATTCGCTAACTCGCTACTTCCGCGAAGCTGGATGTCCCATCCTTGCTGTCATCCTGAGCGAAGCACAGCAGAGTCGAAGGACCTGCATTTGTTTTATCTTTTTACAAGTATGCTGAACCGAACGCCGCACCCAGCGCCTCTTCCGGCTCGGGCCGCACGCGAAAGTCGGCGTGAGCCTCGGCGAACACCACCCGTCCATCGCGCCCAATCACGAAAGTCGCCGGCAGCGGCAACAGCCAGCTCGCCTCGCCGTTCACAAACGGCACGTTGATCAAAATGGAGAGATAGTACTCGCGCAAATACTCGGGCACGGTGTACGCCACGCCGAACTTCTCCGCCAGCGCGCATCCGGGGTCGCTGAGCACGGGGAAGGGCAATACATGCTGGCTCACCATGAAGTCATTCTGCCGCTCGGTCTGCGGCCCGATGGCCACCATCAGCACGCCGCGCTCGCGAAGTGTACCGTGGAGTTCTCGCCATGCCTCCAACTCCGTCACGCAATAAGGGCACCACCGCCCGCGAAAAAACTTGACCACCAGCGGCCCCAGCGCCAGCATGTCCGCGCTACGCACCAGCCGCCCTCTGGAGTCGTTCAGCGCAAACTCCGGAGCCTGCGCACCCACAGGCAGAATTCGCTCCTCGATTCCGCTGGCAAACAGCTCCTCAACCGCCCGCTCGCCCACAGCCAGCCGCTCCGCCTGCACCAGCTCCCGCGTGCGCGCCGTAATCTCGTCGAGTTGGTCCTGAAGCGTGGTCATGATTTTGTGTTATCGACTACACAGCGTTCTGGGTATTTGCGAGCATAGAGCACCCAAGATTGCATTAGACCCAAGTCTCCTGCCTTCTTGCAGAAACTCCAGATGTAATCGTCCTTTTTGTCTGCAAAGTCCTCCGCACCAATATCTATGAGCCAATCTGTAAAGTCCTTGCCTCCTAAATCACCGCTCTGAAGAGCTTTCATGTGTGGCTTCATAAACTCCCACATCTGCTCAAACATCTCTGCAATTTCAGGAAGTTCTAATTCACGCAGGCCGCTGAGCGTCTCGCGAATATCACGCTCGTCATTTTGATTTCCAAAATGCCAAGCCAGGCTGTCTAGAGCCATGCTGACATCAAATTCGTATATTCCAGCCATGGCCCTAAGCCCGCGGGGAATGGAAGTGAGCGCCAGGTGGTAGCGATCGCGATCTTGCTGCACTTCATCTGGCAACAGCCGTTGCAACTCCGCAGTTAGTATGCCAACTAATGCTTCGTCGTTATTGGCTGCGCGAATTGCTTCAATCGTGAGGGCCATTGTCGTTCTCCTTACCGCCCAAACCGCTGCTTCGCGCCCATCCCCATCGCGCCCAGGCCGCCGCGCATCATAGTCCGCGCCAGCCCGCCTTTGCCCATCTGCTTGAACATCTTGGCCATCTGTGCGTATTGCCGCAACAGGTGGTTCACATCCTGCACCGTCGTCCCCGAGCCAGCCGCGATGCGCTTGCGCCGCGAGCCCGAAATCATCTCGTGATTGCGCCGCTCCTTGGGCGTCATCGAGTTGATGATGGCCTCCAGCCGCACAAACTGCTTTTCGTCCACGCTCTTCGACGCCTGCTGCAACCCGGCAAACGGCCCCACCGAGGGCATCATCTTCAAAATGCTCTCCATCGAACCCATCTTCTTGATCTGCCGCAACTGCTCGCGAAAATCCTCCAGCGAAAAGCCATCGCCCAGCAGAGCCTTCTTGGCCAGCTCCTCGCCCTTTTTGCGGTCGAGCGTCGATTCGGCCTTCTCGATCAGCGACATCATGTCGCCCATGCCAAGAATGCGCCCGACAATGCGATCCGGATGAAAGGGCTCGAAGGCCTCCGGCTTTTCGCCGGTGCCGATGAACTTGATGGGCTGGCCGGTCACGTGGCGAATCGATAAGGCCGCGCCGCCGCGCGCGTCGCCGTCCATTTTGGTGAGCACCACGCCGGTCAGCCCCAGCCGCTGATGAAACTCCGCTGCCGAGTTGACTGCGTCCTGGCCGGTCATGGCGTCGGCGATAAACAAAATCTCGCTCGGATTGAGCACCTTCTTCAGCCGCTCCATCTCCGCCATCAGCTCTTCGTCAATGTGCAGCCGTCCGGCGGTGTCCACGATCAGCGTGTCGCAACCCATGTTGCGCGCCTCGCGCCGCGCCTCGCCGGCTAGCCGCTCCACCAGCGCCGACCCCGCTGCCTCGCCCTTCTGGTCGCCCTCGTAGAGGCGGACTTCAACGGATTTCGCCACCACCTTGAGCTGTTCGCGCGCCGCGGGCCGGTAAACGTCCACCGAAACCAGCAATGGTCGGTGGCCACCCTTCTTGAGCCACGCCGCCAGCTTGCCCGCCGTGGTGGTCTTGCCGGAGCCTTGCAGTCCGGCCATTAGAATCACGCTCGGCGGTTGCGAGGCGAACTTGAAGCGCGCCGTATCCTTGCCCAGCAGCGCAATCAGCTCGTCGCGCACAATCTTGATCACCTGCTCGGAGGGCGAAAGCGCAGTCAGCACCTCTGCGCCCACGGCCTTCACGCGGATCTGCTCGATCAGGTCGCCGACCACGTTGAGGTTGACGTCGGCCTCCAGCAGCGCCACGCGAATCAGGCCCAGCGCCTCGCTGATGTTCTCTTCGGTGAGCGTGCCCTGGCCGCGAAGAACCTTGAAGGCGCGCTGCAATTTGTCGGTAAGGGTTTCAAACATATGTCTGTTTCAAGTGTAACCTCCAGACATCTGCCGTCCGCAGGACCTTACTCCGCCGGCGCAATCAGATACTGTTCCAGCTTGCCGTCGGGATAGGTGTAGGTCGTCAGCCTCAGACGCTTGCCGGGATAGGCGATCAGAAAACTGCGAAAGATCATGCCGCCGCGCAGCTCGTTGCCGCTCTCGCGGAAGGTGAGCGGTTCGCCCAGCGGCGCCAGGCTCTCGCGAAAGTCGGACAGCGCCTCGGCGGTAAAGTAGTCGCTCAAATTCGGCGCCAGCAGACTCCGGTCAATGCGCCCCTGTTGCAGATCGCGGAAGATCGCAATCGCCTGTTTTTCGGCATCGGTTGGAGGAAACTCAGCCACCACCGGCGCAGCCAGCCGCGCAATCGTTGCGGCCGCGCCCACGGCGTCCTGGTTGGTCAGCACCGCCACGGCCACGCCATCATCCACCAGAACGATATTGTCGGCGACAAATCCGGAAACCTCGCCGCTATGCTCAATCGACCGATGGCCGTCGCGGTCTCTCACATCCACGCCCAGCCCGTACTGCGTTCCCTTGCCGTCTTTCAGCTTCACCTCGGTGAACATCTGCTTGTAACTCTCCGGCTTGAGCACCGTCTGCGCAATCAGGCTCTCATCCCACAGCGCCAGATCGTGCGCCGTCATGGCCAGTTCGCCCGCCGCGAACATCCAGCCGCGCCCCTCCTTGGGCGACAGGCGCAGCGGTCCCAGGGCATTGCGATAATACGGCGTGGCGTCCGCCTGCGTCAGCTTCGTCTCATCCGAGTTCCACACCGACTGCATTCCCAGCGGCCGGAAGATGCGCTCGGTCAGAAAATCCATGTACGGCCTGCCCGTCACCTGCTCCACGATGCGCCCCGCGATGACAAAGTTGGTGTTCGAATACTGCCACTGCGTCCCCGGCTCAAAGTCCAGCGGCTTTTTGGCCCATGTATCGAGAATCTCCTGCGCCGTCTCATCATGCATCATGGTGGTCATCAGGTAATCTTCGGGCCAGTAATCCTGATAGCCGGAGGTGTGCGAGAGAATCTGCCGGATGGTCACCTCGTCGCCGCGCGTGAGATTGGGAACGTACTTCCCCACGGCGTCGTCCAGCGAGAGCTTGCCCTCTTCCTGCAACAGCAGAATCGCCGCGGCGGTAAATTGCTTAGAGATCGACCCGATGGAATAGCGCATCTCCGGCGTCGCGGCGACAGCGGGAGACTTTTTGGTAGCCAGCCGCGCTTTGCCGTAGGCGTGGGTGTATGCCAGCTTGCCGCTCTTCACCACCGCCACCGAGGCCGAGGGCACGCCGGTCTGCTCCAGCACCTGTGCGGCAATCCGGTCAACTCTGTTTTGAAGAGCTGGGTCCAGTGTTGCAATACTCTGCGCACGCGCGGCAACCGCGGCCAGCGTCAGCACCATCAAGCCCGCGCAAACAAATATTCTCCTCAGCTCTTTCATCGTCCCAATCTCCTTCACATCCTTGCGCGCTCTATGCCGACACCGATTAAGGTATCAGGCTGGACTCGTAATTGGCCGGTTCATTTATTCTCGTTTTTCCTGCATGCCGGGTTTGTTTGCAGTCCCTTGAACTCCGTCTTGACGGACTCGGATATTCCCGGCGACACAAGCATGTATTCGATGGAATCGCCCAAAAACAAGCGCCTCTATGTCTGCTCCGTCCTCAATGCATCCCCGGCGGCGGCGGCCCATGCTTCTCAGGCTTCTTGAAGAGCCAGGCCGCACCGGCGCAGAAAAACGCCAGCAAAGCTGTCCATCGGAAGACATCTACGTAAGCCATGAGGGCGGATTGCTGCTGCATCAGGCCGTAGACCAGCCCGAGAGAACCGGGACGGGCCTGCATGGGACCGAGTTGTTGGCCAAGATAGCCAGTGATGGCATACGCCTTCTGCTGCAATACCATGTTCGACGGCCCAAGGTGCGCGCCGATCTCCGTTTGGTGCAGCGCCGCGCGGCGAATCAGCGCCGTGGTCGCCATCGAAATCCCAATTGACCCGCCGATATTGCGCAGCATATTCGACAGTCCGGTGGCGTTGCCCATCTCGTTGTTGGGAATCGTGGCCATGGCCATGGTGGCCATGGGAACGAAGACAAAGCTGAGGGCAAATCCGGTCAGCGTGATGGGAATCAGCAGCGTATAGGGGCCGATGTCCAGGTTGACCGTGCCGAAGATCAGCGCGCAGACGCCAAAGCCCAGAAATCCCGCGCAGAGCAGCTTGCGGTTGTCGATGCGCGAGCCGAGAATACCGATAATAGGCGACCCAATAAACGACCCGACGCCGCGCGGAAAGACCACCAGGCCGGCCGTAAATGCCGTATAACCAAGCACTTCCTGATAGTAGAGCGGCAGAATCGCAATCGTAATATAGATGCACATGCCCAGCATGGCGATCAGAAAACATCCAGTGCGGAAGTTGCGGTCCTTCAGGACGTGCAGATCGACCAGGCCGCGGGGATGGGTCCAGGAGTGCCAGATCCACAGCAGCAGCGAAGCCGCCAGCGCGGCCACCGTCCAGCGCACCCAGGCCGCGCCGAACCAGTCGTCCTCCTGCCCCTTGTCCAGTACGATTTGCAGACAGCCGGTCCACACCATCAGCAGGCCAAAGCCGATGTTGTCAAAGGCGCCGACCTTGGCGTTCTTGATGTAAGGCGGGTCGTAGACGAAGCGGCTGATGAGGATAAAGGCCAGAATCCCCACCGGAATGTTGATGTAGAAGGCATAGCGCCAACTGAAGGTATCGGTCAGCCAGCCGCCCAGAGTGGGCCCAATCACCGGGGCCACCACAATCCCTAAGCCGTATGCTGCCATAGACATGGAACGCTTCTGCACGGGAAAGCTCTCCAGCAGAATGGCCTGCGAGAGGGGTTGCAGCGCTCCGCCGCCGGCCCCCTGCACCACCCGCGCCAGCAGAATGATCCCCAGAGAGGGCGCGGCGCCGCAGAAGAACGAGGCCACGGTGAAGATGGCTACGCAGATGAGCAGAAAGCGTTTACGGCCCCAGCGCCGGGCAAACCAGTTGGAGGCCGGCAGAATCACCGCGTTGGCCACCAGGTAGCTGGTCAGAACCCATGTTGCTTCGGAGTTTGAGGCCGATAAGCTCCCTGCGATGTAGGGCAGGGCCACCGAGGCGATGGCCGTGTCCAACACCTCCATAAAGGTGGGCAGCATCACGGAAACCGTTACCAGCCATGGGTTTACGCCCTGGGTCAGCGGGTATCGGGCATGTGCGGCGGCGGTGGTCATGGGCTGAACATTAGAGATTACAGGATGGGGCGGTTAGCTGCCAGTGAGGGTCGCCGGAGGTCAGTGGGACGCCCTGTGGGACACGTAAGACACCCCTCAGCGCCGTAAGACATTTGCGGGACATCCCAACCATCGATCACCCCAACGACGAAGACCTATCGTTGGGGACCCCGATGCCACAAGGTACGCGGCTCGGTGGGATGTCAAAACGGAAAGGTGTGCTTCGGGATACACCTTTTTGCGGGTCTGGAGGGCATTTTTGGCGGCAAAACGTGCGCATATAAAGACATGTATTTCTGCTATGCGGGTCTATTTTCTCCATACTTTCTCCCTTATTCACGAATAACGCATTAACTTATTATTTATGAATGGGTTAAGGTAAACCATCTGACTATTCATTACGGGGAGTTGACCTAGTCATGACCTAGTCAATTTGGAGAGGCAGGGACTAGGGACTAGGGAATAGGGAATAGGGAATAGGGAATAGGGCCCGGCCGTGAGTGGACGGATTTCAGGCGGGGTTGGCGGGACGAATCCGTGATCCAGAGAGTACTTTCCAATCTGCCCGACCTCGATCTGTAAATTATAGATATTTCATGCGTTCTACTTGGACATTGCAGAAATTGGCACGGATGATTATGCTTTAAGGTCAACAGTGGTGGCTTTGCCTGAGAAGGCACAGAGCCAAATAGGGGAAATTGACGTGGCAACCACTAAAGCCTTGATTAAATCGGAGTTATTAAGCTGGGCGCGAAAGCACGCCAAAGTGACATTGGAAGATGCAGCAAAGGCTGCCAATGTCACAGCTCAGGATGTCGAGGTGTGGGAAGCTGGCAAAAACATTCCGACTCTCAATCAGCTTCGTTGTCTAGCAGCTAAATATCACTTTCCTCTCGCTGTCTTTTATCTACCTGAACCCCCGGTTGAATTTGCTCCTCTGCGAGATTTCCGCCGCTTACCAGATGCAGAAGATAAAAATATCACAGCCAATCTTGCATACCACATTCGTAACGCATATGAGCGTCGAGAGCTTGCTCTTGAACTTTACGACGATCTTCGCGAACCACCTCACGCTTTTACGCTCAAAGCACAATTGTCCGATAACCCCGAGACTGTCGGTGAGTCAATTCGCAATTATCTCGGTGTTGATGATGATGCGCAAAAAAACGCTGCTCGACATACACGTGCTTTCGATTTCTGGCGGCAGAGAATGGAACAGCATGGCATTCTCGTTTTTGTTATTAGTGGACCTCATTACAGTGTTGAACTTGAAGAAATGCGCGGTTTCGCTATAGCTAAAAGTGAATTGCCTGTAATTGTCGTTAATGGCAAGGACTATAGCCAAGGTGGAAAGTGCTATACGTTGCTACACGAGTTGACGCATGTCATTCTCGGTGAAAGCGCCATATCGAATGGAAGTACTGGTAGATTCAGCTCAACGACTGAAGAGGATCGAATCGAGCGTTTTTGCGATGCCGTGACAGCAGCGGCACTCATGCCACGCAGATTAATTCTTTCTTTCCCTATTGCTCAAGCCTCTGGCGAAAGGAAATGGGAAGATGATGATTTACGCATAATCTCTCAAGCCATTGGTGTAAGCCGCGAGGCTTTGCTGCTTCGACTTGTTACTTTGAACCGGGCAACATGGGAATTCTATAACGCACAACGAGCTCGATTTCAAGAGGAATATCGTCAAGCAGCTGCCCAACATGCTCTTGGTAAAAAAGAACCTATTCCAATCAAACGATCAGTCTTGCTAATGAGCTGGAATGGTCGAGGCTTTACACGACTTGTTCTTCGCAGCTACTACGATCAGCGAATTACGCTCAACGATGTATCGAGTTATCTTGGCGCAAAGGTCAAACATATCCCAGCGCTGGAAAGGGCGGCTTTCCAGCCAATGGATTAAGACCAGTTGACTATCTATTGCATCGATACTAGCTCTCTCATTGCTGCATGGCAAGAACGCTACCCAAAGGATAATTTTCCTTCATTTTGGATCAAAGTTGAGGAACTTATCAATACGGGGAGGCTCATAGCACCGATTGAAGTGCTTCACGAGACCAAAAAGCGCTCTGATGAGTTACATATGTGGCTAAAGAAGCAGCCTAAAATGTTTAAAGAATTGGATGACGCGATCCAAATCGAAGCCGCTCAGATATTATCAAAATTTCCTCGTTTAGTCGGTGAAAAGAAGCTACGCACTTCTGCAGATACATTTGTTATCGCTTTAGCGCGTGTAGAGAATTCGCAACTTGTGACAGAGGAGAAACCGACTGGCAACTTAGCTAGGCCGAACATTCCGGACATCTGTACAGAACTAAATATGACGGCGATAGGCTTACTTCATCTCATTAAGTCTGAGAACTGGGTAATCGGTTAAGCACTCCATTTCTGCTTGAGTGTCTACCTTCTGTTTATCATCAGCGGGTATTTTGTTGCGGAGGCTCAAAGATGCGATTTGACGAGTTGATATTGGCGCGGCTGAGTGTGAGGTAGTATCGCCAAGGATGGTTGAGATTCGTCGTTTTTTTCGCCAAGGACTCTCGAACACATGAGCGAGTTCAGGAGAGTTTAGCATCGAGTCGTTTTATGCGGCAGATTCGAGTTTTGACGATCTGAATCGGCTCTTGGGCGTATAATTCGAGAGAATTTTAGGGGAAGGAAAAGGGAGATTTGAAATGGCAGAGACTGTTGGTTATGTGTTGTTATCTTTGATCATCGTAACCGGGTTGTTTTTGATTGCCGCAGTCCTAACATCGTTCTACAGCATCGGACCGACCCAAATCGGACTTGTACGAAACAGGTTTGGAAGGAAGCTGCCCGGAGACAACCCCATAGCCTTTCAAGGAGAGGCCGGATATCAGGCCGATCTTCTCATGCCGGGCATACGCTTCAAATTCAAGCTGTTCGCCGATGTGACCAAGCACCCGTGGGTGCAGGTGCCAGCAGGACAGATTGGCGTGGTCATCGCACAGGTTGGCAAACCCACGCCCATCGGGGCGAAATCAGCCAAGTACAATCCGGCCTTCGGCAACTTCACAGACTTTAGAACATTTGTTGATAAGGGCGGAGAGAAGGGCGTGCAAAGACCGGTTCTCTCTCCCGGCACGCTGGCGCCGATTCACCCCGTGGCTTTTTTGGTGATCACCAAGCCGCAGGTCTTCGGCGTGCCGGTGTCAGAGGAGTATAAGTACCTGGCAGACATCAACAAGCTCAACTATGAGGCCTTCGGCCTTGAAGGCTGGCAACTTGATGTGACGCGCATTGCGCCCAAGCCGGCGGGCGCAAACGGCATCGTCACGGACATGATCGGAGTGGTGACCACATTAGACGGCGAACCCTTACAGGCTGGCGCTATTGCCAGCAGGCTGGGCGGATTCAAAGACATCAGCGAGTTCGAAGGGCAGGATGGGGTTACTGATTTCCAGCTGATGAGTTTGATTCTGGGCAGCAAAAACGATCAGCACAATAATTATCAGGATTTCCAGATGTTTCTGGATGCCGGCGGAAAGATCGGCCTGCAGCATGACCCGCTGCTCTATGGCGCTTATAACCTTAACCCGTTCCTGGTTCGCGTGGAACAAGTGCCGATGCTGGTCGTGGAACAGGGTCAGGTGGCGGTCATCAAGGCCTATGTGGGATTGCCCACACAGGACACATCCGGCGCAAGCTTCAAGTTCGGCAGCCTGGTTCGCCCCGGCCACCAGGGCATCTGGCAAGAGGCGTTGCGAACGGGGAAGTACCCGATCAATCCCCGGATTTACGATGCCAAGCTGGTTCTCACGGCTATTCTCAAACTCGATTGGGCGAAGAATGTGACAGGCGCTCATGGACTCGATGCGCATCTTGAGCCGATTATTGCCAAAAGCAATGAGGGCTTCGTTTTCAGCATCGATCTGCAAGTTCTGATTCACGTTCCGGACACCAAAGCTCCACGCGTTATTTCCATGGTCGGTTCCATGGAAAACCTGGTGAACGAGGTCTTGCAGGCTGCGGTGGGCAACCTCTTTCGCGACAAGATTGGCGGCATGGAAGCGATTAAATTCATCCAGACGCGCCAGAAGGTTCAGGAAGAGGCCTTCAGCTATATCCAGGGAAAACTCGCCGAATACGAAATCGAGACCAGGGGAGTTTATATCCAGGATGTGATTTACCCGGAACAGCTGGTTACGGTTCTGACGCAGCGAGAGGTTGCGCATCAGGAAGTGGAAACATTCAAGATGCAGAGACAGTCTCAGGACCAGCGCATCGAGACGGAGAAGGCTCGTGGCACCGCCGATATGCAGGTGGACCTTGCGAGGTCAAAGGTCGGAGTGGACATCCAGACAAACAAAACCGAGGCCAGGATGAAAGAGGCCCAGGGAGAGGCTACGTACATCGAGCAGACCGGCACAGCCAAGGGCGCCGAAGTTCGCGCGGTGGGTTTGGCCAACGCAGAGGCCTACCAGAGACAGGTGGAAGCGCTGGGCAAAGGACCCACGACTCTGGTGAACGCCATCAAGGCGCTTGCATCTGGCAATGCCACTTTCATGCCCAAGATCCTGGTTGTTGGCAACGGGAGCAGTCAAGGGGTTCTTGAGAGCCTGGGATCGATGCTGATGGACAAGCTCGACACGAGCGCTGCTGAGCCTGTTCCAGCCAGCTCCACGACTGGAAAGCGCAAGCCAGACCCGTCTACCGCCAGCTCCAAAGCGTGACCTGCGAATGCACATGTGAAGCATTGAGGCGAACTGGCGATAGAGGAAGCCGCGCGTATCTTGTTGGGGGAGAAGAAGCAATGAAATTTAGCGAGTTGATGTTGGCGCGGCGGAGCGTGAGGAAGTATCAGACGAAGGCGGTGGAGGCGGAGAAGCTGCGGGCGCTGATTGAGGCGGTGCGGATGGCGCCGTCGGCCAGCAATACACAGCCATGGAAGCTGATCCTGGTGGATGATTCAGCGGTGAAAGAGCAGGTGGCCAGGGCGACCTTCAGCAATACCGTCTCGTTTAATCTGTTCACAATGGAAGCGCCGGTGATTGCCGTGCTGGCCGTGGAAAAACATTCGGTGCTGGCGCAGGTGGTGGGCTGGATGAAGAAGCGGCCGTTTTATCTGGTGGACATCGGCATTGCCGCATCGCAGTTTTGCCTGCAGGCAACGGAGCTGGGCCTGGGAACGTGCATGCTGGGCTGGTTTGACGAAGATGAGGTGAAGAAGGTTTTGAAGATTCCGCGGGCGGTGCGCGTGGCGCTGTTGATTACGGTGGGATACGAGGCGGAGAATCTTCCGGCGCACGCCAAGGTGCGGAAGGCGGCGGAAGTGATGAGCAGTTGGAATAAATACTAGGGAATAGGAGCGATGTGCAAAGGTTGAATCCCCTGCAACCCTCCAGATCGACGCGCAACAACAGGTCCTTCGACTTCGCTCAGAATCACATGTCCAAAAGCCGCTCTACTTGTCTTCGGCGCTGACTTTTTGTTGCTCCGCGCGGATGGCGCGGACGATGGAGGTCATCAGATCGTCGAGCGTGCGGCCCGGCGCCAGGGTGCAGCCGCTGAAGGTGTCGGTATCGATCTGCTGTTTGGCGCAGGTCAACAGCAGGCCATGCGCATCGGCTACCGTGAAGTTCAATGTGATGTTGGAGGGAGCAATTTTAGGAGGCGCGGTGTTGACATTGCCCACCGGAGCAGCCTTGAGGGGCGGCGTTGTCCCGGTGGAGGCGGCCATCAGCCTGGCAGAGAAGGCAAGAAGGCCGGCGAGAGCCAGAAGCGTTGCAGCTCGTTTCATAAGCACCTTTCTGCTTGCGCGGGCCGGGATGAACGGCTATGGAGTGAGCAATATTGCTCACAATGACATACATATCGACAATAAGCAATTGAAAATGAAGGAAATATTGGACAGGCGGGAGTGCGGGATTGGCGTGACATAAGGTTTAGGGAAATCGCATCATATAATCTTGACAATAACTCACTCAATATGAGATTCTAGGAAAGTCGGAAATTCTCTCAAAACAGGAAGGTAAACCATGGCAAAGATCATCGGCATCGATCTGGGAACCACAAATTCTTGCGTCGCAGTGCTGGAGGGCGGCGAACCCAAGGTCATCCCCAACGAGGAGGGGTCGAGAACCACGCCGTCGGTGGTCGGCTTCACCAAGAGTGGTGAGCGGCTGGTGGGGCAGGTGGCCAAGCGTCAGGCCATTACCAACCCGGAGAACACCATCTATTCCATCAAGCGCTTCATGGGCCGGCGCTACAACGAAGTGAGCGACGAGATGAAGATGGTGCCCTTCAAGGTGATCGCGCAGGGCGACCACGTGGGCGTGATGGCGCAGGGCAAGGAGTACACCCCGCCGGAGATTTCGGCGATGATTCTGCAAAAGCTGAAGGCTTCGGCCGAGGCCTACCTGGGCGAGAAGGTCACTGAGGCGGTAATCACCGTGCCGGCTTACTTCAACGACGCGCAGCGGCAGGCGACCAAGGATGCGGGCAAGATTGCCGGGCTGGACGTGAAGCGCATTGTGAATGAACCGACGGCGGCGGCGCTGGCCTACGGGCTGGACAAGAAGAAAGACGAGACGATTGCCGTCTACGACTTTGGCGGCGGCACCTTTGACATTTCGATTCTGGAAGTGGGCGAGGGAGTTATCGAAGTCAAGTCCACCAACGGCGACACGCATTTGGGCGGCGACAATCTCGACCAGCGGATTGTGGACTGGCTGATTGCTGAGTTCAAGCAGGAGCAGGGTCTGGACCTGAGCTCCAAAGGCAACGAGATGGCGTTGCAGCGGCTGAGAGACGCCGCGGAGAAGGCCAAGATCGAGCTGTCAACGACCATTGAGACGGAGATTAATTTGCCGTTTGTGACGGCGGACGCCAGCGGACCGAAGCACCTGGTGCGCAAGCTGACGCGGGCCAAGCTGGAGCAGTTGGTTGAGGACCTGATTGAGCGCTCCGTGGAGCCGTGCAAAAAGGCGATTGCCGACGCGGGCGTCAATGTGAAGGACATCGACGAGGTGGTGCTTGTGGGCGGGCAGACGCGCATGCCCAAGATTCAAGAGTTGGTCAAGAAACTTTTTGGCCGCGAACCGCATCGCGGGGTGAATCCCGACGAGGTGGTGGCCGTGGGCGCGGCGGTGCAGGCGGGCGTGCTGGCCGGCGAGGTCAAGGACCTGTTGCTGCTGGACGTGACGCCGCTAACGCTGGCCATTGAGACGCTGGGCGGCGTGGCTACGCCGATGATTCCGCGCAACACCACGATTCCCACCAAGAAGACGGAGACGTTTTCCACGGCGGCGGATTCGCAGACCGAGGTCGAGGTGCATGTGTTGCAGGGCGAGCGGCCCCTGGCGGCGCAGAACCGCACGCTGGGCAAGTTCAAGCTGGGCGGCATTCCTCCGGCGCCGCGCGGCGTTCCGCAGATCGAGGTGACCTTCGACATCGACGCCAACGGAATTTTGAACGTGACGGCGAAAGACAACGCCACCGGCAAGGACACGCGCATCACCATCACCTCCAGCTCCGGTTTGAGCAAGGACGAGGTGGAGAAGATGGCCAAGGAGGCTGAGGCGCACGCCAGCGAGGATAAGGAGAAGCGCGAGGAGATCGACGCGCGCAACTCGCTCGACGGCATGGTCTATAACATCGAGAAGATGCTCAAGGACTCCGGCGACAAGATGCAGGGCGCGGATGCGGCTCCGGTGAAGGCCGAGGTCGAGACGGTTCTGGCCGATTCGAAGAAGCTGCTGGAAGGCACGCCCTCCGTGAAGGAGCTGAAAGACCAGCACGAGAAGCTCACCCACGCGAGTCATAAGCTGGCCGAGATTCTGTATAAGGCCAATGCGGCGAGCGCCGCGGCTGGAGCAGCTCCCGGCGGCGAACCAACCGCTGAACCCCACGCCGAGACCAAGAAGGACGAAGGCGTGATCGACGCGGAGTATGTGGACGTGGATGAGAAGAAGAACTAGCCGTTCAGGCGTACTCGCCTTCGGCGAAAAAACATCGGGGTGGGCGGCGGTTGTCGCCCACCCCGAAAACTGCGGCTAATAAACTACCAGATGACCTCAATCGCCCAGTGTGAAGATGACGTTGATGGTAGTCATCACTTCGACTGGTTCACCATTTAGAAGATATGGCTTGTAGACCCATTTCTTGACTGCATCCATGGAAGCTTTCTGGAGTTCGCGAGGACCGCTTATCACATGTAAATTGGCAATATGACCACCCTTGTCGATAGTGGCTTGAAGGACGACACGTCCCTGGATTCCCTGCTCCTTCGCGTAAAGTGGATATCTGGGGGGAACCTTTTTGAGAATCATTCCTGCCATGACACCGGGGGAAATGTTAACTTGATTGACGTTCATTGTGCGTACTTCGACCTTCTGCGGAACTGCGCTGGATGGCGGTGTGAAAACCGCTTCGTCGATGGAATTGAGAGCTTCAATGCTGTCAAGATGAGCGGTCTGACTCTGCGTAGCTCCGTAGAATATTTGTAGATCTACAGCGATGTAATGGCTCTGAAAGCTGACGATGCTGCTGCGGACAGTTCGCTCAGCTCCTCCATACTCACTGATTATCAGCATAGGACTTTGAGTATCCAGGCAGTATGTAGGTCCATCGGGGTCTCCGCTGGCGCCCTTCTTATTAATACAGTTGAATTCGTTTCCATCAATACTTTCCTGTCCTAATAAGTAATCCGAACTCTCCAGCGAATGGGCGTCTGGAATCGGAAAAAGAAGTTGTCGGCGCAAATCGTGAGTATTCACCGGTGTTTCATTGTCGGAAACGAGGACGCCTTTTTCGGTGCCATATTCGGTTCGTGAGCCGTTCGAATTGGTGAATATAAGTTTGTATTTGTTTTTGCTTACGAAGAACTCCTCATACGTTCCCTGATCCTTGACGGTGCCCTGTTCGTCGAGCATCTTCCAAGTGGCTTTCAGATGCCAGGGCATGATATCGTCCCCGACGAGGCTGTTGGTTTTGGCGGCCAGAAGCATTAGTTCTTTGGGGTCGCTGGGCATGGTTACTGCGGGAGTTTCTTGGGCGGAGGTAGTAGCTGGCGTCGCGTCCTGGGCGATGGCCGGGTGGCAAATCATGCCCAGCTCAACTAGACAAAATAAACTAATGCAAAAAGAAAGCGCAGTTACAAAGGTGGTTTTTCGCATACCGGCAAGATACCACGAGCGCCTGCAGTTTGTGTTGCAATAATTAAAAGTATCGCACCGGCCCTACGGGACGGTTGGGGCATATTGGGCACACAAACCCAGGGTTTTGCTACGCTTCACCCTGGGCTATTTTCATTCCCTCCCTCCGGGAGGATATTCGGCCTCTCACATTCGTGTTAGTATAGAAAATCTGAGAGCTGGCGGACCCCTTTCCGCTCAGCCGGACCGTCTCATGAACTTTTAACTCATGCGGATCACCCCATGAACCTTTACCTGATGCGTCACGCCAATGCGGGATTGAAGCGCGAGAATTCCCTTCTCGACGACAAGCGCTCGCTTGTCAAAGAGGGCAAGGAGCAATGCATCCTGATGGCGCGGACGCTGAACGCACTCAAAATTCAGATAGACGTGATCGTTTCCAGCCCGCTGAAGCGATGCCTGCAAACCGCACAGTTGGTGGGCACGGAGATGGGCTACGACGCCAAGGTGCAGATCTCGCCGGCGCTCGCGCCCGACGCCAGCTACGCCGACTTTCAGCAGATGCTGGCCGGCTATTCCGAATACGACGGCGTGCTTGCCGTGGGACACAATCCCAACGTCTTCAATTTTCTGGGACGGCTGATTACCGGCAACGGCGGCGCGGCCGTCCGCATGAGAAAAGGGTCTGTCGCGCGCATCGATCTGGACCGCCATCCGCCGCTGCTGCAGTGGCTCATCGATCCGCGCTCGGCGCGCGCCATCTACGCCAGCGTGCAGAAGAGTTCGCGCCCGAAGACCTCCAAGAAGTAATCCGCCTCCTTGCGCAGCGACCACAGTTCCAATTCGGCGCCCGTGCGCCCCGGCCGCACCTCCAGATAAATCCGCTTGGGATAGACCTTGACGGCGACTCTCAGCACGTCGCTGGCGCGGTCCTGATTGAGCGCGACAGCCAGGCGCAGCAGCACCACGGCCTTTTGCACGCGCTGGTGCTCGACGGCGGGAATGTTGCGCAGCGCGCGGTCGCCGGGCTGCGGGCGGCTCTTGCCCAGGTAACGGGCAATGGCCGAAACCAGAGTGCGCTGCAAGGGCGTGTAGCCGTAGATCTCCGAACTGGAAACCACATACTGCGTGTGCCGGTGATGGCCCTGGTAGTTGATGAACTTGCCGGTGTCGCGCAGCATGGCGGCGGCGGCCAGCCAGATCTCGTACTCCGGCGGCAACTGGTGCAGCGGCTGCAAGGCGCGGTAAAGCTGCAAGGCGTGGTCGCGCACCGGTTCGGCGTGGCGCAGATCGACTCCGTAGCGACGCGCGGTGGCCAGCACGCTCTCCCAGCGCTGCTCTTCAAAGACGCGGTGAGCGGTGGCGCGGGCGTCCTGCTCGGCCAGCATCTGGGCCAAAATGCCGTCGCGCAGTCCGAGCGGCGAATAGCGGAAGCCTTCCAGCCCGAAGCTCTCCAGCAACTCGGCAAAGACCTGCGCGCCGGCCACAATAATCTCCGCGCGTCGCGGCCCGATGCCCTGGACAGCCACGCGCTGGGCCAGCGTCATGGGAACCAGCGCGTCGGCCAGGCGGCGCACCTCGCGCGTGGGGACAATTCCGCCCGGCGGCGCAGCGGGCGCATCCGGGCTGACGACCAAAGCCTGAATGGCCTTGCCGACTTTTTTGCCCGCGGCCTTGCCCGAGGACTTTTTTTTGGATTTGCCGGTTGGTTTGCCCGAGGACTTCTTTTTGGATTTGCCTGCCAGCTTGCCTAGCTTGCTTGTCTCGACGAATTCGCCATCGACCACCGCCGCAATCGCCTCGCTCAGCGCCGCCGCCGTGCCGGAGGTGCCGATCACCTGCAAAATCTTCTCCGGTTGAATCCTGCTGCGCGCCCGGCGCAGCTCGCGATCAATCAACTGCCGCATACGCGCCAGGCCCTCGGCAGGCGCCGGTTCGGAGGGCAAAAACTCCTGGGTCAGCCGCACCGCGCCCAGCGGCAGGCTCACGGTCTCTTTGATGCGCTTGCGCTCGGAGAGGGTAATCTCGCAGCTTCCGCCGCCCAGGTCCACCAGCAGCACGCGGCCCGCCGCTCCTGATTCGGATGCACTATCGGCCTGCGACTCGCCGCTGCCCATCACCCCCAGATGAATCAGCCGGGCCTCTTCCAGCCCGGAGATGACCTCCATCTCCCAGCCGGTCTCGGCCTTTACCATCGCCTGGAATACCGGCCCGTTGCGCGCGTCGCGCAGCGCCGAGGTAGCCACCACCCGAATCTGGTCCACCCCGCGCAACTGGACGGCGCGTTGAAAACGCTTCAGCGCCTGCAAGGTCGCCGCCATGGCCTGCGGGGAAAGCAGCCCGCACTCAAAGACGCTGGCCCCCAGCCGCGTCACCTCGCGGTCCTCGTGCAAGGTCTTCAAATGGTGCGCCGCAACCCTGGCAATCTTCAGGCGGCAGGAGTTGGAACCGATATCGATGGCGGCAAATGTCGGCATAGGGGCTGGCTCCGGGAAAAAATGGCTATGCGGACAAGATACACGAGCGGGGCAAATCTCCGCAGCATCCCCTGCCACAACCGTCCATCCACGGTTTCCACCTCAGTTTCAAGAAATATTTCCGTCCCATATTGCGGAACCGCCTCCAAGCTGTCATTCTGGACAGAGCACCAAAATGACATCAATCTCATGCTGAACGGCCCGGAGCGGAGTCGAGGGAGATTTGCGACCTTCTTCCGGCCCGCTCTTTCCGGCTGTTTCGGCAACAGAACAACATAAGGAGATCTGCTTTGTTCATCTTTTTTCAAAATTCGAAGCCACCAACAACCGGCAAGCACATCGGGTTTTGCCTGATGGCCTGCCTCATGGCCGCGCTGCTGTTCAGCGCCGCCGCGCGCGCAACCGAGAATGGCGGAAGCGTCTATCCGGTCGGCGCGGAGACCGTCCTGCAGGGCACCATGCCCGGGCCCCACGACACCAGGGTTTCCACCTTCACCCTGCTCATCACGGCAAATGAATTCGACAACTCCGTCGGAAAGCCCGCATTACCCGACTTCAAATTAAGAGTCTTCGGCAACGCCCTGAAGATCGAGCACAACTGGGCCATTCCCGTTTTTGGCGGCGCGTTGGAGAGCACTTTTGCGGTTCCTGTTCTTTATGAGCAGGTGCGTGAAGGAACCGATCACGTAAATTCAGAAAAGCTCACCCAGTTCGGCCTGAGCAACTGCCTGATCGTTCCCCTTGGCGTGACTTATCACAAAGGCCACTGGAACGGCTTTTATCAGGTCGACTTCTATCCGCCCGGCGCTCCGTATTCCACCGCCGCGGGCAAGCTCAACATCGGCCAGCATCACATGGCCCTCTCACCGGTGGGCGCCTTCACCTACTTGTCCGACAAGGATGTGTGGGAGGTCAGCTCCAAAGTGGATTACATCGTCAACTTCACCGACAACAACCCGGCGAATGGCGATGCGAGCTATCGCAGCGGCAACGAACTGACCTGGGAGTACACCGCGATGCGCGCCGTCTCCAAGAAGATGGCCCTGGGCCTTAACGGCTACCTTTATCAGCAGACGACGAACGATCAATGCACGGGCACGGGGTGCACGGTCACAGGCAGTGGCCGCGATCTGGCCGTCGGCCCGGAGATGCGCGTCTTCTTTGGCAAGCACAGCGCTTTCGCGGTAAAGTACTTCCGCGACACGCTGGTGGAGAACAAGCCGCGCGGCAATGGCTTCTGGTTCGAGACCGGCTTCCCGCTCAACTTTGGGAAGAAGAAGTAAGCGCTGTCGCATATGCAACCTGACCAGCAGGAACGGCAGCACACTCAAGGCCGTTCCGTGGTCTCTCTCAATCGCTTACTCACTGGATGTCGCCATCTGTTCGAAAGAAGTTGGAGGACACTATGAAAAGACTGACAGACAAGACCAGCTCCGGCCCGAAGACAGGCAAAGCAGATTCATCGATTCGCATCAGCTTTCGGAACTGGAGGATGTGGGCGATTGCCGGTGCAGGCGGCGTGGCAACAGTTTTGATCTTGCTGGCTGTTGTCTTGTCGATTGCGTATTACTCCTCCAGGCCCGCTCCTGCGGCGAAGATGGAAATGCGCACTCAATCTCGGGATGCCGGCGAGTTGTACGCTCACGATAAGTATGACGTCTCAAGGAGCGAACCCAGGGTTATGGGCGCCTTGCAAGCACCCAGTGCGCTCCCTGCTGCGCAGGGATTATCTGACGCAGGCGGAGGGAGTAGCGATCGCGCCGCGCCCGCGCCCATGATCGCGCGCACCGTCTCTCTTACCATCGTCGTGAAAGACTTCGCCGCCGCGCGCTCGTCTCTGGACAACATCCTAACGCGGCATCACGGCTATGCCGCGCAACTTACGATCAGCACCCCAGAGAACGCCGCACGCAGTTTTCAGGCATCACTGCGGGTTCCCGCGCCCGAACTATCTTCGGCGCTTGGCGACTTCAAGGCGCTGGGCCGCGTGGAAAACGAATCGCAATCTGGCGAAGAGGTCACTCAGCAGCACATTGATCTGGTGGAGCGCCTGAAGACTGCCCGCGAGACCGAGGAGCGCTTCCGCTCCATCCTTCAGCAGCGCACCGGAAAGGTTGAAGAGGTTCTCCAGGTCGAGGAGCAGATCGCGCGCGTGCGCGGCGAGATAGAAAGCATGGAAGCCGAGCTGAAGGCCCTCGAACATCGCGTTGACTTCGCCACCATCGATCTCCAACTCACCGAGGAGTACAGCGCGCGGTTCAATTCGCCCTCCGTTTCCGTCTCCAACCGCATGCATAACGCGTTCGTAGCCGGTTTGCGCAACGCCGCTGCTACGCTTCTCGGAATCGTGCTGTTTCTTGAGGAGTATGGCCCTGTTCTCCTCATCTGGCTTGTGATTCTCGGTGTGCCGGTCTATTTCGTGTGGCGCCGTTACCGGAGAATGAGTTCCAAAATCTAGGGGAGGGCGTCGTGGCTCTCAAACCAGCCGATAACGCGGCGCTCGTATTCCTCCGGCTCGGCGGCAGCCGCACCGGTGTGCACAGCCCGCGCGGGCTCCCAAAGCACGAGAGCGGGAATTCGCGTCCGGTTATGCGCCACGATCATCTGCGAATGGCGCGGAGGTAGATTTATATCTTTGCGGCCATGAATCAACAGCACGGGAACATGGCTTGCGGCCACTGCATTCTCCGGCGAGACCTGTTCCATGTCCAGCCCGTACTTCCAGCGCGCAAAGAGAAACCCGGTCTCGACCACCGGACGCAGCAGCGTGCGCCCCAACCACGCCCCGGCATATAACCTCTCCGCCAGCCGGTCATAGGAGGCTTCGCGGAAATTTGCGAAGGGCGACTCGACGACCACGGCGCAAAAGCCGGGCGCAGCCGGAAGAGATTCGAGCAACAGCGCCGCGCCCATCGAGTTTCCCAACCCATCGATGCAGCGCGGCCGCTCGGCCTGCTCGAGCCAGTCGTACCAGCGGCGAATGTCATCCGCTTCCTTGATTCCGTACGTCGCCAGCTCTCCGCCACTCTCTCCATGCCTCCGCGCATCGGGCAGCAGCACCGCGTAACCGTGGCGCAGCAACATGTCCGCGTAGCCCAGCATGCCCATCCGGTTGTCTGCCACGCCATGCAGCAGGATCACGGCGTCGCCATTGCCCTGCAACGGCCGGATGCTCCATGCGCGCAAGATAGCCCCATCGCCGGCGGTAACGGCAACCTCCGTCAGTACTGCATGATTGAGCGCGGCTACTTGCTGGGCTTGCGCTTCCGCCTCCGGCGTCAACACGCGCCGCCACGGATGCAGCGCCCACTCGGTGACTACAACACCGATAACCATGCAGGAGAAGAGCCAGATTCCTGCATATTTCACGCTCCGGCGAAGAAGTTTGCGCATGAATTTCATTGATTCCAGGATACGAAATCAGGCTACTCCCTGTTCCCGGATCAGGTTGAGCAAAAGGTGAGGCAGGCCGGCGAACCTCCCCCACCGCGCTGCTGTTATCCTTGATTTGACCGCCGGTTTCGCCATGACGAACCAGACGAACACTGTCACTCGCCCGCAATTCGCGCTCTCCACACGGACTGTGTGGCTGCTCTTCGCGGTGATCTTTATCGCCGTGTATTTTGCCTCTCTTTTCACGCCGCCGCTGATGGACGACGTGGATTCCTCCCACGGCCAGGCCGCGCAGTTCTTCAGTGAACACAGCGACTGGGTCACGGCCAAGATCAACGGCATCCGCTACATTGAAAAGCCGCCTTTGCCCTACTGGACGGTGGCCGTCCTCTTCCATATCTTTGGCCAGAACGTCTTCGCAGCCCATCTGCCTAACACGCTGGCCATGCTGGGGCTGACCTGGATGGCGTGGCTATGGGCGCGCCGCGCCTGGGGTCCCCGCGCCGGCCTCTATGTAGGCCTGGGCGTGCTCACCTCCATCGGGCCGTTTCTCTTTACCCGCTTTATTATTCCCGAGGCGCAACTGAGCCTCTTTCTGCTGATTGCGCTTTACTGCCTGCTTACCGGCTTCGAGCCGGGGCGCGGGGCGCGCTTTTACTGGATGTGGGCGTTCCTGGCCCTGGCCCTGATGACCAAGGGGCTGATCGCTCCCACCTTTTTTATCGGCGCGGCCGTTCCCTTCCTGATTGTTACCGGCTTATGGCGGCGCTGGCGCGAGATGAAGCCGGTCACCGGCTCGCTGCTCTTTTTGGCCATCGCCGCGCCCTGGCACATTCTCTGCGGCCTGGCCAATCCCGACCAGGGCCACCCCATCGGCAACCATCCCACCCTGGGCAACGTGCACGGCTTCTGGTACTTCTACTTCATCAACGAGCACTACCTGCGCTTCTTCGGCCTGCGCTATCCGCACGACTACAACAAGCTGCCCGGCTATGCCTATTGGCTGCTGCATCTGGTGTGGATCTTCCCCTGGAGCCTGTTTCTGCCGGCCCTGGCGGCCCTGGCCTGGAAGACCCGCCGCCACTGGATGCAGTACCTGCGCAGCAGCGGCCAAGCCGCGGATTCTGCTGCTGAAGCAGACGGGCTGGTTTTTCAGCTCCGCTTCCGCGCGCGCTCCATCTGGCTGCTGAGCCTGTTTTCCGCATGGACGCTGCTCTTCTTCTCCATCTCCACCAATCAGGAGTACTACACCTTCCCTGTCTGGACGCCGCTGGTGATTCTGATCGCCGCCGTGGTGGCGGGCATCGAGGAGAAGCGCGCTCCCGTTGGTGCTCAGCAAGGCGGCAAGCCCCTGCTCTCCACCGCCTGGCTCACCGGCGCGCAGGGAGTATTTGCGGTGATCGGAGTGCTCTCCGCCGCGGTTCTCGGCTGGGGATTATGGAAATCGCGCCATCTGCCCTATGTGGACGACGTCGGAACGCTGCTGGCGCATCGCAGAGTGGGCGACTATACGCTAGCCATGTCCCACTTGTTCGACATGACCCTCTCCGCGTTTGCCGCGCTGCGTTTGCCTGCCATCCTGGCCGCCATCGCACTGCTCGTCGGTCCGGCGCTGGGCTGGCTGCTGCGCATCAAGGGAAAACACCTGGCTTCCACGATCAGCGTCGCTCTTACCATGTCTGTCTTCCTGATCGCCGCGCACATCGCCTTTGCCCGCTTCGATCCCATGCTCGGCTCCAAGCGGATGGCAGACACTATACTCGCCAAGGCTTCGCCCGCCGACACCATCATCATCTACGGCGAGCAGTCGGAAGGCTCGTCGATCATCTTTTACACCCACCACTTCTTCGGCAAGCCGGCGATGTTTGTCTATCCGCGCTGCGGCCAGCACGGCGAGGGCTCGCCGCTGTTGTGGGGCTCCTGCTACCCCGACGCGCCGGATATCTTTCTCAGCCAGGAAAAACTGTCCAGCATCTGGGGCAGGGGCGAGCGCAAGTGGCTCTTCGCCCAGGATCTGAACCAGCTCAAAGCGGAAAGCCTGCTGGCCGGGCGCCTCATCCTGGTTCAAACCATCGCCGACAAGGCGCTGTGGACGGATAGGCCGCTGAACACTGACGGCTCCGGCCATTGAGCCTGAGGATGAACGAGGAACCATGACCTTCGGCCACATTTTTTTCGTCGTCCTGTGCGCGCTTGCCGTTCTTGGAGTGACCACCTCGACCGTTTACAGCCTGATGGTTGCCTGGGCTGTGGTCCGCTTTCACCGCCGAGCGGCCTCCGCCAGCCCGCGCGTTTTCCAGCCCCCGGTAAGCGTGTTGAAGGCTGTGCATGGCGATGAGCCGAATCTGGAGCAAAACCTGGCCAGCTTCTTCCAGCAGGATTATCCGCAGTATGAGATTCTGTTTTGCGCGCGGCACAGCAATGACGCCGGCCTCGAAGCGGCTCGCCGTGCCGCCGCGCGTTTCCCGCGCATCACAACGCGCATCCTCACCTGCGGCGAGCCTCAATGGCCGAATGCGCGCACTTTCTCGACGGAAATCATGCGCCGCAATGCTCGCTATCCCATTCTGGTGGCCTCCGACAGCGATGTGAGCGTCGGCCCCGATTACCTTCGCTCCGTGGTCGCCCCGCTCAGCGACCCAAATGTCGGCATGGTCACCTGCCTCTACCGCGGCGTCGCCCGCCACGGACTCTGGGCGCAACTGGAGGCCATGGGCATGAGCGTGGAGATGACCTCCGGCGTGCTGGTGGCCGAGATGCTCGAGGGAATGCACTTTGCGCTTGGCCCTTCCATGGTCATGCGCCAAAGCACTATCGAAAAAATCGGCGGCTTCGAGCCGGTCGCCCATTACTACGCGGAGGACTTTGTGCTGGGCAACTGGGCCGCCGCGGCCGGAGAAACGGTTGTCCTCTCCACCTACATCGTCGAGCACCACGTCCTGAACGATAAGTTCAAGAAGAGCATCGCGCATCAGCAGGGCTGGTCCACCAGCACGCGCTTTTCCCGCCCCTGGGGCCACTTCGGCGAAGTGTTGACCTATGCCGTTCCCTTTGGCCTGCTGGCTGCGGCGGTCTTCGGCGCCGCCGGCCACATGGCGCTGGGCCTTGCTCTTCTGGCCATCACCCTCCTCGACCGCGTGCTGCTCTGCCTGCTGGTTGCAGGCTGTGTGGTTCGCGACCGCGCCGCCTTCCGCAAGGCGTGGCTCTATCCCCTGCGCGACTTCATGGGTTTCTGCTTCTGGGTCAGAAGTTATTTCAGTTCGCGCAAACTGCGCAATCGCGGCGATCTCTACGAGCTGCTTCCCCAGGGAAGGCTGCGCAAGCTGACGGAATAATGGGGCCGCCAATGCTCTAAACTCAAATCTGGGACCCTCCACGATGAAGCTATTTGGCGGCAGAGACGACACCCCCTCACCCGCGCCCGATTCCGGTTCGGCTGAGACCTCCACTTCCGGCCTCTTCAGCCGCATGAAGCAGGCCGTCGCGCGCTCTCGGGCATCGCTCTCCGCCCGCATCGAGACGGTGGTCGCGCTGACCCGCACGGTCGACGAACAAACCCTGGAAAGCCTTGAAACGGCGCTGCTAACCAGCGACCTGGGAGTGCAAACCACCAACGCTATCCTCACCGCATTACGCGACCGCGCCCGCCGCCAGGCCATTGAGGGCGGCGACGAGTTGCGCGCCCTCTTGAAGGAGCAATTGATCGCCATTCTCAGTGCCCCGCAAGGGGCGGCTGCCACATCGCAGGTGTCGCCGCACGAAGGCCCTTTTGTCACGTTTTTGGTCGGCGTCAACGGCACAGGAAAGACCACCTCGGCCGGCAAGCTGGCCGCCTGGCATCGCACGCAGAATCGCACCGTGCTTTTGTGCGCCGCGGATACCTTTCGCGCAGCGGCCATCGAGCAGCTTGAAATCTGGGCCGCGCGCTCCGGCGTGGAGATGATCAAGACCCGGCAGGGGGGCGACCCGGCCGCGGTTCTTTATGACGCGATGGCCGCCGCCAAGGCGCACAAAATCGACGAACTGATTGTGGACACCGCAGGACGCCTGCACACCAAAACCGGATTGATGGACGAGCTGGACAAGATGCGCCGCACGGCGGCCAAGCTGATCCCCGGCGCGCCGCACGAGGTGCTGCTGGTGATGGACGCGACCACCGGCCAGAACGGCCTCAACCAGGCGCGGCAGTTCACGCAGTCGGCGGGCGCTACCGGCATCCTGCTCACCAAGCTCGACGGCACGGCCAAAGGCGGCATCTGCGTGGCCATCGCCCAGGAACTTAATTTGCCGGTGCGCTTTGTGGGCGTGGGCGAGCAGATGACCGACCTGCTGGAGTTCGAGCCGGCGGAGTTTGTGGATTCGCTGCTGGGGTGATTCGGACAAGTGAAGATGATTCTCGTAAGATGAATTGAGAAAGGAATGGCTATTTGCATTATGGAAAAAGCCGCCATTTCTGGCGGCTTTTTCAAGTTCCAATGCCTTGGGAACATGCAAGCAGCGGTTGCACCAAGACCTACATGAAAAATAATATCAAACCGGCCATGGAAAGTCAAGCTGCATTTGTCTACAGTGACAAACAGATTGAATGGCTGCAAATCTGTCTCTCGCCGGAACGTCTGAATCCATATTATGTGAAGGCGCGTGGCAGTGACTGGGTCGCCTTTCACCTTTACGTTCGCAATACGGAACTCTCCGCATCTTTGTACGGAGTAATCCAGGCTCTTGAGGTAGGGCTTCGAAACCTCGTGCATACAAAAATGACTGAAGCCTATGGGACTGAGGAGTGGTGGGATAAGCTCCCGCTCCACGATGAAGAGATGAATGACATCGCGGAGGCAAAAGAGAAAATCTCTTCCCGGATCGAACAACTCCGTCCTGGCCGCATTGTTGCGGAACTCGGTTTTGGATTCTGGGTTAAACTCTTCGCAAATTCATACGAAAAGCAACTTTGGGTACCATACTTGCGCCACAGGTTTCCTGCAAAGCTCTCGCGGAAGATCTTTCATGACCGTCTTACGATCCTCAAGGAGCTTCGAAATCGTATTGCACATCACGAGACGCTCATCAAGCGAAACAATGATCGAGACTATGAGCATCTGCTTGAAACCATCGGCTGGGTATCTCCTACCCTGCGCCGTTGGGTTGAATCATATTCGGACTTTCCTTATATAAAGGCAAAACGCATCCCCAAGGAACCAGACCGAGACAAAATCTGGATGCAGCGCGCGCTGGAGCTGGCGCGCCGCGGCATCGCCGTCAGTTCGCCCAACCCCACGGTGGGCTGCGTGATTCTCGACAGAGCCGGCCAGGTTGCCGGTGAGGGCTGGCACGAATATGACCTCATCGACCACGCCGAAGTTGTCGCCCTCAAAGCCGCTCAGCAGTACGCGGGCGAAAGGCTCAAAGGCGGTACGGCCTACATCACGCTGGAGCCCTGCAATCACACCGGACGCACCGGGCCTTGCACGGAGGCTCTGATTGCCGCTGGAATCAAGCGCGTGGTCGCCGCCACAATCGATCCCAATCCCGCTGTTGCCGGACATGGAATTGACCGACTACGCGCGGCAGGGGTGGAAACGGCTGTGGGAGTTTGTGAAGCAGAAGCCCGCCGCCTCAATGAGGGCTTTGCCCGCTGGAGCCAGCATCATCGTCCATTCGTCCTGATGAAGGTGGCCATGACGCTGGACGGGTGCATCGCTCCTCCACCGGGGGCGCAGACGCTGCGCGAGCCGTACTGGATTACCAGCGAGCAGGCCCGCGCCGCCGTGCAGCCATTGCGCTGGCAAGCCGACGCCGTGCTGACCGGCATCGAGACCGTGTTGATCGACAACCCGCAGCTCACGGATCGGAGTGGGTTGCGCCGCCGCCGTCCGCTGCTGCGCGTGGTCCTCGACTCGGCGCTGCGCATGCCGCTGGACTCGAAGATGGTGGCCGCAGCTCACGATGATCTGGTCATCTTCACCATCTCCACAGACGAAGCCCGCGCAAAGGCCCTTCGCCAGCACGGTGTGCGCGTCGAGGTGCTGCCCTCGGATGTCGGCCGCGTCCCGCTGGGCAAAGTTCTCGACAAGCTCGGCGAGGAAGGCATCCTCACCCTGCTCACCGAGACCGGCACACGGCTGAACACGGCTCTGCTGTCCGGCGGTCTGGTGGACCGCATCCACATCTTTGTCTCCCCGCAGATCATGGGTTCCGACGCCGTTCCCGCCTTCAAGGAATTGGCCAACACCATCCGCATGGCCGCGGTCGAGGTCGAGCGGTATGGCAACGATCTGGGACTGTGCTCGCTGCTCCGCGATCCGTGGCCGTCCCAATCAATTGAGCGATAAAAACACTTCTATCGCTCATAATATGGTGTTATAATGAGCGATAGAGAGGTCTGTTATCGCTCATGACCTGGAACTGGCAAAACCCGAATTGGCCGAATTTCAAGTGGGACCGCTCTCGGATAGCCGCTGCCGAAGAGCGGTTTCTCCTTGGCGCGGGGGTTGTCATCGGCACGGCCAAGCACCTGGGCAAAGACGAGCGAAGTCAACTCCTCGTCGAAGCGATGAGTGGTGAGGCTCTGACAACCTCGGAGATTGAAGGCGAAATCCTCAATCGGGCCAGCGTGCAATCTTCCATTCAGCGTCAGCTTGGACTGGTTGCCGATAAGCGGCGCGCCACGCCGGCAGAGCAAGGGATTGCTGCGATGATGGTCGATCTGTACCGGTCGACCGCTGAGACGGTTTCTGAGGAAATGCTCTTCCGCTGGCACCAGATGCTGACCCTTGGACGTAGAGATTTGATTGATATTGGTTGTTTTCGCACCAGCGCGGAATCGATGCAGGTGATCTCCGGGGCAATGGGCGCGGAGAAGGTTCACTTTGAAGCCCCGCCTTCGAGTCAGGTTCCCGCCGAGATGAGACGCTTCATTAGCTGGTTCAATCGAACGGGACAGCAAGGCACAGAATCGCTGCCGGCGATTACCAGAGCGGGCATCGCACACTTGTACTTCGAGTCAATTCATCCATTTGAAGACGGCAATGGCCGAATCGGACGCGCCCTGGCGGAAAAGGCCCTGGCGCAGAGTTTCGACCAGCCGGCACTGACCGGGCTGGCCACAACGATTCTCGCGCATCAGAAGAGCTATTACGATGCTCTGGAACGGGCCAATAAACGCAACGAAATCACAGACTGGCTTGTGTGGTTTGCCGAAATCGCCATCCAGGCGCAGCGTCGCACCATCGCGCATGTCGATTTCCTGATTGCCAAGACGAAGCTGCTGGACCGGCTGCGCGGCAAGATCAACGACCGTCAGCAGAAGGCGTTGCTGCGCATGATGAAGGAAGGCCCAGATGGATTCAAGGGCGGTCTGAGCGCTGGCAACTATGCGACTATCACGGGAGCTACTCCGGCAACGACAACCCGCGATTTGAATGACTTGGTCGAAAAGGGCGCGCTGGTCCGCACGGGCGAACGCAAGCACACGCGCTATGCGCTGATGCTGACCCCTTAGAATAGAACCATGTTCACCGGCATCATCGAACAGACGGGCACGCTGGTTGGGTTGGAGAGCCGGGGCGGGGTGCGGCGGATTACGGTCGAGGCTCCCGGCCTCGCCGGGCGGCTGCGCAAGGGCGATTCGCTGGGCGTTTCCGGGGTCTGCCTGACGGCGCTGGACGTGCACCCCACGCTGTTTCATGCCGACCTGGCGCAGGAGACGCTGGACTGCACCTCGCTGGGCGCGCTTGTTCCGGGCGCCAAGGTCAACCTGGAGCTGCCCACCGCCGCCGGAAGTCCGCTGGGCGGACACATTGTGCAGGGCCATGTGGACGGCTGCGGGACGATGACCGCACTCGACCCGGTGATTCCGCAGACGAGCCCGACATTCGACCGGCAGACCACCGATTGGACCCTCAAGGTACGCATCCCGGAAAACGTCCGCCCGTGGATGGTGCACAAGGGCTCAGTGGCCGTGGAGGGCATCAGCCTGACCATTGCCGATTTTGACGGCGGGACGATCACCATTGCGATTCTGCCGCTTACCTATTGGCGGACCAATCTGCATACGCTGGCCGTTGGCGCTCCGGTGAACGTGGAGGCCGATGTGCTGGTGAAGCTGGCTCACGCGCAACTGCTGGCCCAGAAAAAGCCCGATCTGGAGTTGACCGAGGCCTGGCTGGTGGCCAGCGGGTATTGACCGTTACCGGGCTGAGTCTTTTGGGCTGGATCAATAGAGACGGAAAAAACGCGGGCACACACCAACTGGCGGAGCCTCTCGGGCGCCGCCAGCCGGAGCGGGAAAAGAACGGTTTATTTGAACTGCTGAATGACGTCCACAATCCAGTAGACGATCACGATTACCGTGGCGGCAGCCAGCACCCAGCTCAGGATGCGAATCGCCGGCTGAATCTTGTTGACCTTGGCGGCAAGGGCCTCGTTCTCGGCCGCTTCTCTTGCGAAGGTATCGTCCAGCGCGACTATGTCCGTTTCGTTGCCTTGCAGCTTGGCGCGATACAAGACAAGCGCGCCGGTAATCACCGCCAACACTGCCCAACAAATCATCATCACAGTAGCAAATTGCGTCATACACCACCTCGGGAAAACCTTCCAGCCACGGAGACCGGTGGACCCAGAATAGAATTCAGGGCTCGTGGAGCAGTGGAACTGTCCCGTTGACCATCATACCCCTGAAAGGGTGGAGCTGCGTTAACAAAATCACGGGTATTTCTGGAAATCATTGACTTTTCAGGGCCAAACCAGCAGCCGCTTCTGCGACTTTCTCCTCAGCTTTCGCATCTAATGGGATGAAAGCCCGCCCCAGAGGCCTTGTATCCCCGCCGGCGGAGCAGTACAGTTAGGTAAGAGGCAAGCAAATCACTTTACCTGGAGATTCCATGGCCACAGCTACCCCCGCACCCGCACAGGAAACCGTCAAGCAAGCGCCTCTCACCCTGACTCCCCAGGCCATTGCCAAGGTGCGCGAAATCATGGCCACCCAGGACCCCCTGCCCGCCGGGCTGCGCATCGGCGTCCAGGGAGGCGGCTGCTCCGGATTCCAGTACTCCATGGCCTTTGAAAATCAGGCCGGCATGATGGACAAGGTCTTCCCCTTCGAGGATCTCAAGGTCTTTGTGGACTCCACCTCGCTGATGTACCTCAACGGCTGCACGGTGGATTACGTTGAAACCCTGGAAGCCGCCGGCTTTAAGTTCGAAAACCCCAATGTGAAAAGCACCTGCGGCTGCGGCTCATCCTTCAGCGCGTAACAGCCGGCGTCTGGAGCCGTATTACACTTTGGCTCGCTCAAGCAAATGGCCCGTCCTTTTCGCGGGGACGGGCCTTGCTGCGTTTGGGTTTTCGCTTGGACTACTGCGGTGGCATCTGTGGTGGAGAGGGTGGCGTAGGCGTCGTGGGTGGTGAAAAGCTGGTGGCGAATGGCGTACCGCCAACGGGAGTGGTAGTGGAACTGGCAGGCTGGCCGATAGTTCCCGCGTTGCCGCCTTGCATCATCTGCTCGGCGATTGGGTCGTAGACAAACTCCCACTCGTTGTAATGGTTCTTTGTCTTGTAGACCATAATCGACTGTTTGGGGCTGTTGGGAGAGAAGCCAATAATGCCCATTCCGCCGAAGGTCTGGCCGGGCTGGCCGGTGGCCGATCCGGTGGCTGGTCCGGCGGTTGGTCCGGCGGCCGAGCTGCTCTGAGTCGTACTGCCGCCTGTAGCACTGGAAGTGTCCGTGCTCTGCGCCTGCGAAGCGCTGGAATCGGGCGTGGGTGTCTGCTGGCTTAGGCTGCTTGCTCCCGGCAGTCCGCCGCTCCCCGAAAGCCCGCTGCTGCCCGGCAGCCCGCTGCCGCCTGCACCCGGTCCTACGCCGGCAACCGTCGAGCGCCCAATCGGCTGCCCAAAGAAGCCCATGGCCGTGGGGGCCTTGTTCTGGCCAAACAGGATCGGCTTCCAATCTTCCTTGCCGGTGGTGGGGTCGGCATATTTTTTGCGCAGGAAGCGGATGTTGTTGGTGGGCTTGACCAGGGCATCGACGTTGGGCGGATAGGCTCCGAATTTCTTGTAGTACATCCTGACCCCGCGGATGTACTGCTTGCCGCGCTGCATGGTTTCCAGTTCGCGGTCGCGCTGAATCTCCTTGATGACCTTGGGCAGGGCGACGGCCAGCGCAATGGTGAACAGAGCCAGCAAAAAGATGACCGCAACCAGGATGTAACCCTCCTCTGACTTGGAGGGGCGGGCGCGGCGGATTGGAGCGGGCTTTGTCATTCAGCTTTTAGCTTCTAGCTGCTAGCTTTCAGCTATTCACTCACAGAGGTTAGCTTTGCCGGCCAACCTAAAATTCACTTTCAAGTACAAACGTTCAAAAGCTAACAGCTAGAAACTAGTAGCTGTTCTCAGTTCGCCTGGAAATTCAGGGTTTGCGTATTGTTGTAGCCCAGATCGGTGACCTGGACGCTGCCCGGCATGATAGCGCCCACCTTGTAGCGATGGTTGATAATCTCGCCGGAACGGGCGATAAAAATGTCGTCCCCGTGGCTGAAAAAAGCCTGCAAGGATTTGTCCCTGGCCTGGGTGTAGCCGAAATACTTCAGATCGATCGACGGAGGCTGGGGCTTTGCGGGCACTGGCGGAGCCGCGTTCACGATTGGCCCTCCGGGCCGGGCTCCGGCTACCGGAGTTTCAATATGCACGGGCGCCGACTGGGCGGAGAAAATGTTTCTGCCTGTGCCCCGGTACTCCACCTGCTCGCTGAGCGCCAGCTTGTCAAGATGCAAGGCGGGGTCAATGTCGTCGTTGGAGAGCTTCTGGGCCTCGGGTCCGCTGGACGCGGAGGAGTTAGCCGCCGCCGCGCGGCTGGCAGCCGGGACAGGTTGGAGAGCGGCAGGCTGGGCTGTTGCCGCCACCGCCGGCACCGGACGCGCTGGAGCTGGGGCGCTCGAAAAAAAATTATCTTTGATCTCGTAGCCGCCCACGCAAACGATCACTGCCAGGAGAGCGATAAGAATGTAGACCTGGCGCTTGTTTTCCGTTCCCAACGGGATGGCCATGGTTATTCGCCCTCCTTTCCAGCTTTGCCGGTTGCGGCGGAGGCATCGCCGGTTTGCGGAGTGGGCGGCAAGTCGCTGGGAACATCGGCCGGCCTCAGCCAGGTGGAAACCCTCAGCCGCAGGTTCACCAGTCCGCCCTGCTGGCCGGTCAACGACATGCCGCGAATGACAAAGAAGGTCTGGTTGCGTTCCAGGCTGTTCACAAAACGCATGATCTGCTGATAATCGCCGGTGATGCCCGCGTCCATGACAATCTCCGTGAGATCGGAGCCGGCTGCGCCCTGCGTGTACTGCACGCGGGTCAGCCGTACCGGGCCTTTCAGCGCCAGCTCGCCGATGCGCGTGGCGATGGAGGAATAATTTGGCGGGATGCGTTTGGAGTAGAAGGCGCGCATCTGGGCGCGGGAGTCCTCGACGCGCTTGTCCATGCCTCGCAAAGGAGCAATTCCCTTTTCGAGGAGCTTCAACTGCATCTCTTTGGCGGCCAACGCGCCGCTGGAACTGCTGTCGGTGGCGGACCAGTCCAGGCTGAAGCGGATGGAGAGGATGATGACCGCGGCCAGCAGCGCGGCAAAGCCGGCGTAGTGCCAGGTAAGCGGAGAGGCCAGGCGCTCGCGCCACAGAGATGGAGTGCGGCTGCTGCTCATCGCAGACCTCCTGGCTGAGGCTTGTGCGGCACAGCTCCGGTCGAGAACGGCCGGATGGGCTTCTGTCCGGGAGCCACAGGGGCTTTGACTGCGTGAGAAGGCAACGCGCTATGGCCGGCGCGCTTTTCGGGCGCCGTTGGCTTCTCAGCCTTTTGTTGCGCCTTGCGATCCATTGCCGCGGCCGGGTTGTACTGCGCCTGCAACTCGAAGTTGACGCGGTTAGAGGCGCTGGGCGGCTCCAGCCGCTCGCCCGGCCCGCCGGCGGATTCCGTGCTTTCGCTCACAATGCTGGGCAACAAAAAATGTCTGGAGTGCTCCAGATTCTCGACCAGATCAACGGCGCGGTCGCGGGGTCCGATCACGCGCAGCTTCAGGGTGATGATGCCGGTCTTCGAGTCGCGCGCCGGCTCCAGGGTGGTGGCCTGCACGCCGCCGGGCAAAACGGTTTCCAGGTCTTCCATGGCCAGCGTCCAGGAAAAGGTTTTTTCGTCGATGAGCTGGTTGAGCATCCTGGCCTGGGCCAGCAGTTGAGCGTTGGCCGGCTGCCGCATCAGCTCCTGGTAGCCTTGCCGTTCCCGGTTGATAGCGTCGATCTTGCTCTGGACTTGTTGTTCGGTTTTGCGAGCCTCTTCGGCCTGGTGATGAAATGCGTGCAGTCCCAGGCCGAGACCGATGCCGATCACCGCCAGCACCGCCATGGCGATGCGCAGGCGCTTGATCGCCGGCCCTATGTCGGCGTAGGGGCGAGTGGCGAGATTGAGAGTAATACGCATCAATTTGTCCCCGCCAGCGCGCCGATCACGCCCGCCAGGCTTACGAAACTGCCGAGTGGCGTGGCGGCTCCGGTCTCCGGCCTTGGCGCAAGATCGACGACGGTCAACCCAGAATCGTTGGGCGAATCGGGAGAGAATATCCAGCCGGCAAAGTCTTTAGCGGCGCTCGCGCCGCCCGCGCTGATGCCCGCATAGTACAGGAACCGGGGAGGCGCGCCGAGCTTGTCTTCATAGTAAGCGGCGGCCACGCTGACGCCGCGCCGCACCTCCTCGAGGCGCTGCTCCGGGTCTTCGGGCAGGTCGAGGGTGCGATAGAGCAGCAGGTCCTCGCCCGTGGTGATGGAGGTGGTGAGCGCTACGGCGCTCAGGTTGGCGCAGAGCACCGGCTCCGGCGAATCGATGGCCCCCAGCGCCGCCAGGCTGGTGGGCAGCACGGCTCCGGGTTCATATCCCGCCTCGCGCACCGCGGCCTCATACTCCGCCAGAACGGGACCGGGAATCACCGCAGCCAGCACCTTGCACTCGCTCTTTTTCTCCGCCAGCATCTGGTAGCTCACCCCGGCATGCTCCACCTCGAAGGGAATCATCTTGCGCAACCGGAAGCGAAGAACAGGAATGGCTTCGGCGGCCTTGGCGGGCAGCGAATCGAAGTCCAGAAAGAAGACGCGGACAGCAGTGTCGGGTACGACGACAGTGACAGCACGGGTGCGCGGCGAGACCTGGCCGAGCGCGGTGCGCATCGCGTTGGCCACCAGCTCCGGCGCGCGCAGATTCTGCTCGCCGATGCCGGGGATGAGCGCGCCATTGGGCAACGGCTCGAAGGCATAGACGGGCGGCTGGCCCGGTCCCGGTATAGCTGCGGCCAGCGCTCCCTGCGTCGATAGCTCCACTGCCACCGGCGGACGCGCGCCTGACCTGGAGCCGAGTTTGTTGAAGACCGATTTCACTATCGTGACGCCTCAATGAAGGTGACTTTGTTAATCTCCCTGAGCGTGGTGATTCCGCGGCGCACCCGATCCAGCGCCGATTCGCGCAGAAAAGTCATGCCCTCCTTCTGGGCCAGCTTGCGAATCTCGGAGGTGGGCTTCTTGGCCAGAATAATCTCCCGAATGGGGTCGGTCAGGTCCAGCAGTTCGTGGATCGCCGTGCGGCCGCGGTAACCGGTGCCGGCGCACTCCATGCAGCCGGCTCCCTCGCGAAATTCGAAGCCGCGCCACTCTTTCGGATTCATGCCGCTGGCCAGCAGCTCTTCGTCGCTGTGGCTGACGGGGCGGGCGCAGTACTCGCAGATGGTGCGCACCAGCCGCTGCGCCAGAATGCAGTTGAGCGCGGAGACAAAGTTGTAGGCCTCGACGCCCATGTTGATAAACCGGCCCAGCACGTCCACCACGTTGTTGGCATGCACCGTGGTGAAGACCAGGTGCCCGGTCAGCGCCGAGTTGATGGCGATCTGCGCCGTCTCGTTGTCGCGGATTTCGCCCACCAGTATTTTGTCCGGGTCGTGGCGCAATATCGAGCGCAGCCCGCGCGCAAAGGTCAGCCCCTTCTTCTCGTTAACCGGAATCTGCGTGATGCCGCGAATCTGGTACTCCACCGGGTCCTCGATGGTGATGATCTTGTCCTCGTCGCTTTTGATCTCGTTCAGCGCGGCATAAAGCGTCGTGGTCTTGCCCGAGCCGGTGGGCCCGGTGACCAGCACCATGCCGTACGGCTCGCGGATGTAGGCGCGGAAGCGCTTCAGGTCAGCATCGTTGAAACCCACCACGTCGAGGGTGAGATGGTGGAACTTCTCGCTCATCGACTCCTTGTCCAGCACGCGCAGCACGGCATTCTCGCCGTGAATCGTGGGCATGATGGAAACGCGGAAATCGATCAGGCGGTTCTTATATCTGACTCTAAATCGCCCGTCCTGGGGCACGCGGCGCTCGGCAATGTCCAGCTCGCTCATGATCTTGATGCGGCTCAGGATGGTGGTGTGATGCTCGCGCGCGATGGGCGCCATAGCCTCCTGCAAGACCCCGTCGATGCGGTACTTCACGTGCACCGAATCGTCATACGTTTCGATGTGAATGTCGGAGGCGCGCCGTTCCAGCGCGGTGAAGATGGTGGTGTCAACCAGGCGAATAATGGGGCTGATGTCTTCTTCGCTGGTCAGCTTTTCAATGGAGATGTTTTCGTCCGAGCTGTCGTCGCCGCTCAGCACGTCGAAGGTCAGCCCCTCGCTGGCCTCGTCCAGCACGCGTTGCGACTGTTCGGTCTTTTTCAGCAGATCGGTGATCTGCGAGAGCGTCGCCACGCGGGGAATGATGCGGTGCGCGAGCAGCCCGGCAATCTCATCCAGCACCATCAGCCGCGACGGGTCGCTAACAGCAATCACCAGCGCGTCGGATTGTTGTTCTATAGGCACAAAGTTGTAGCGGAACATCAGCTCCACCGGAACGGTGCGCAGCAGCTCGTGCTGAATCTTGAAGTTCTTCAGATCCACGAACTCGGCGCGATAGCGGCGGGCCAGCGCCTCGGCCTGGGCGCGCTCGTCAGGACTGCCGGGGAGCGGGCCGGCGGATGGCGGAATAACAAGCGTCTTGGCTTCAGTCATGGTTTATCCCGGACCTCCGGTCGCCTGCCCCAGAGAGAAGATGGGCAGGTAAAGCGAGATGAGAATGAAGACCACCACAATGCCCATGACGATGAGGATGGCCGGCTCAATCAGCGCCAGGGCCGCGGTCAGGGCCGTGGCCACGTCCTCCTCGAAAAACTCTGAAACCGAGTTGAGCATCTGCGGCAAAGCGCCGGTTTGCTCGCCCACGGAGATCATCTCGGCGGCCAGATCGGGAAAGACTTTGGTCTGGACGAGCGCATCGGCCAGGCTGCGCCCTTCGCGCACCGTGGTGATGGAGTTGGTGACCGCGCGGGAGACGCGGCGCGAACCGATGGAGCGGGCCGCGGTTTCCAGCGATGGCACCAGCGGCAACCCGCCCGTCAGCAGCGTGGAGAGCGTGCGCGCAAAGAGCGCCACCTGATACTTGAGCCAGATCTTGCCGAAGATGGGCATCCGGACGCGGACTCCGTCCATGAAATCGCGGCCCCGCTCGGTGATGGAGAAGCGGTAGACGCCAAAAGCCGTGCCCGCCAGGATAAGAAGAATCCACAGCAAATTGTGGTTGAGAAACTTTCCGAAGGCCAGCAGGTCAACGGTCATGGCCGGCAGCCTGGAGCCCATCTCGTCATAGAGCTTGGCAAACTCCGGAATCACAAAGACGAACATGAAAAACATCAGGCAACACACCAGCGTCAGCAGCACGCAGGGATAGATGAGCGAGGTCACCAGCTTCTTGCGGAAGGTGAGCGCGGTGCGCTGGAAGCTGATGTAGCGCTCCAGCACCTCCTGCAGGTTGCCGCTGCGCTCTCCGGCCAGCAGCGTGGTGGTGTACATCACCGGATAGCCGCTCTGCGCATCGAAGGCCGCGGAAAGCGCGTCGCCGGTCTTCACCCGCGTGGCCACATCCTCCAACTGCGCGGCGAAATGCTCGTTCTTCTGGTTCTTGGCCAGCATCTGGATGGAGCCCAGAATCGGCAAACCGGCGCGAATCAGCGTCAGAAACTGCTGGTTGAAGATGAGAAAGGTCTCCAGCTTGACCTTGCCGCGCCTGAAGCCGCCAAAGCCGCCGCGAGGATGCACGAAAAAGACGTGGTAGCCGGCATGAGTAAAGCGGGCGCGCAACTCCTCGGCCGTGGCCGCTGTCTGCACCTGCTCCTGCACGCGGCCGCGCTCATCCGCCACCTTGATTACAAATTCCGCCATGCCTCTCGCCGCCGGTCTTGCCCTGAGTGAGCCTGACCGGACTCTTATCCAGAATTAAGGGTATCAGTTCCCGCCCGTTCTGCTCGTAACGGATAGACGCAAAAGGAGGAAGCGGCGCTCGTAGCGGGAAGAACGCTCCTCCCGCGGAACAACCCCTTTCAGGCGGCGGAAGAAATCTCCCCCGCGCTCCTCCAAAAAAAATCGATTGACTGCCAGCGAATGTGCCATTACTATTCTTTCCGTGACGGCGGCCACACATATTACTTATTCCAACCGCCGCTCACTATGTCTGGCTGAATCCCGCGAGAAACCTGACGGTTCAACCCAGTTCGCCCCCGGAAATGAGGTAGACCATGGCAGATATTCAGAAGCCGCCTGTTCAACTTGAAGATGTGCTCGAAAAAGAGCAAAAACAGATTGAGGAAGTCCGAAAAATCCGCGATAAGGGATTTGATGCGGGCGATAAAAGAAAGCCGCAGGCAGCGCCGGCCCCGCCCACCGCTGGAAAGGCTACGGCAGAAAAGCCGAAATGGCAAACGGAGGCTACTCACTGGGTGCGCGTCATCAAGAACGCGCACAAAATGAATCTCGTCGGGCTGGCTTTTTCCGGAGGCGGGATTCGCAGCGCTTCCTTCAATTTGGGCGTTCTGCAGGCGCTGGCGGACTTGAAACTACTCTGCCGCATCGATTATCTCTCCACGGTCTCGGGAGGTGGATACATCGGCTCGTGGCTGGCCGCATGGACCAAGCGGGCAAAGAGTTTTGCCGAGGTGCAAAAACAGATTTCGACGCATCGCGTGAACCTGAAAGAAGACAAAGAGCAGCTTCCAGTGCGCTTTTTGCGGGTCTTCAGCAATTATCTGACGCCCAACTTGGGAATTTTCAGCGGCGACACCTGGGCCATGATCTCAATTTATCTGCGCAATCTGCTGCTCAACCAGACCATCATCCTGGCCCTGGTAGCGTCACTCTTGCTGCTGCCGCGCGCGGCAAAAGTGTTATCCCGCGAAGCCTTGAGCCTGTCCTGGATCGGATATGGATTGATGATCGCGGAAGCAGTGCTGCTGCTGGTTGCGTTTCTCATGATCCTGATCAACCTGGGCTACCTGGATTCGTTGAAGGGGAAAAGAACGCCGCGTACTACGGAACAGAAATGGATTCTGTTGCTGGTAAGCGCGCCGTTGTATGCCGCCGCCATTGCCGCCGCGTCATGGCTCACAAATCATCAACTTCCTTCATACGGATATACGGTGTCGATTGGCGCCATTGCCTACTGCGCCATCTGGGGGCTTGCCAGCCTGGGCGGCATGATCTTCGGCAAGCAAACTGAGGAAATGAAGGCTATCCCGCTTCTGCGCCGTATTGGCATAAGTCTCATCAAAATCGGAGCGACCCTGGGCGCGGGCGCGCTGGCGGGATGGCTCTTTGCGCTGCTTTCTTTGTTCCCGGCAGTCTGGCATGACCCAAAGTACGAGTTGACGTTCGGCGTGCCGCTGGTGGCGGGTATTTACCTGCTCACCGGCGTGCTGCACATTGGATTGATGGGCACTGTCTTTCACGACTGGAAGCGGGAGTGGTGGGGGCGTCTGGGAGGCTGGCTGCTGATCTTTTCCATCACCTGGCTGACGCTCTTCTGGGTAGCGCTCTGTTTCCCGGACTTCATCGAGAAAAGCAAGCTGGCGAGCAAGTTCTGGACGTATCTGGCAACAACGTGCCTGACCCCGGCATGGATTCTCTCCACCATCGGGACGGTGATGGCAGGAGGCTCCAAAGACACCGGCAAACCGGGAACAACAACCTGGCTGGACGTGGCAATCAAGTTTGGGCCCTACATCTTCATGGCAGGATTGCTCTGCTGGGTTTCGTATGGGATGAACTGTCTTCTTGCCATATACAGCGGCTGGTGGCCAATTGCCACATACAACGGCTGGTGGCCAAAGCTGCTTTTCGACGCCGCTGTAGTGGCTGTGCTGGTGATCATGGCGTGGCGCGTGGACATCAACCAGTTTTCAATGCACATGTTCTACCGCAACCGGCTGGTCAGTTGCTTTCTGGGCGCCTCCAATTTGGATCGCTCGCCCAACCGCTTCACCGGTTTCGACCCGGGGGACGATATGGCATTGAAGGACCTGCGATGGGACGCTAATAAAGACAGGAAAGGCAAGCTGGACCCATACGACGGGCCGTATCCGGTGCTGAACGCATCGCTCAACCTGGTCAAAGGCAAGGACCTGGCCTGGCAGGAGCGCAAGGCCGAATCCTTTGTGATGACGCCGCACTATTGCGGCTATGACGTCTGGCTGGAAGAGCAGGACAGCCCCATGCTGATGAAGCATCGCGAACCGTCTAAAAAGCTGGAGAGATATGGATACCGCGACACCGAGGAGTACGCATTTCCGGTACCACAATATCATGGGCCGAATCTGGGACTCGCCATGGCCATCTCCGGAGCGGCAGCCAGCCCCAATATGGGCTACCACAGCTCCGTGCCCGTGGCATTTCTGATGACCGTCTTCAATGTCCGGCTGGGGCAATGGCTGGGAAATCCGCGCAATCGCGAGACATCGGGGCGAGCGACGCCGCGCATGGGCCTTTGGTGCCTGGTGAACGAGCTTTTTGGAGGCACTAACGACGATGCCGCCTACGTCTATTTGTCCGACGGCGGGCACTTCGACAATATGGGCTTGTATGAACTGGTGAAGCGGCGCTGCGGGCTGATTATCCTTTGCGATGCCGAAGCGGACGAAAAATACGAATTTTCGGGATTGGGAAACGCCATCAGAAAATGCCGGATTGACCTGGGAATCGACATCGACCTGGATACCAGCGCGATTGTCCCGGATAAAACCACCGGCCTGTGCAAGCAGCACTATGCGGTTGGCACAATTCACTACGAGTACGCGGATATCAATGCTCCGGCGGGCACGATCATCTACTTCAAAGCATCGCTGACCGGCAACGAGTCCGCCGACGTGAAGCATTACAAGAAAGCGCACGATACATTCCCGCACGAATCCACCGTGGACCAGTGGTTCTCGGAGTCGCAATTCGAAAGCTATCGCCAGCTAGGTTATGAGGCGGTGTATTCATCGATACACGGCACTACGCCCAGGCCTTTGAAGCCGAAGGAAAAACCCCTGCGCGCGCACTTCAAGAACTTTGGAGTCAAACTCAGCTTTTAGGACTCGCCGCGGGCGGCAGATATCGCATAGAGCGCCGGGCGCCTCGTCCCTGCCATAGCATCGTTTTGACCGTGCAATTCTGGTCAGCATTCCTGCGCCATCCCGCCGAGGATAGATTGCGTACAGGTTCCTCGCCATCCACCCTTGACCGTCGCGGAAACCCCGCGCAGGAGAATGTTATGCAGTTTCAATTCAACGGAGTGCTCTATCAATTCACGAATATCCAGCTCATTATGGCCGCTGTTGTGCTCGTCGTCCTGGTTCTCATCGTCGTTGGCGCTTTCATCGAGAGCCGCAAAGCCAAATCCGCGGCCTTTCGCAAGCGTTTCGGCACCGAGTACGACCGCGCCGTTCTTTCCCAAGGCTCCCCGGGCAAGGCCGAAATCAAGCTGGCTGACCGCGAAACCCGCGTGAAAGCCCTGAAGATTCACGATCTCGGCGTCACCGAACGGGATCGCTTTGTCAGCGAATGGCAAACCGTCCAATCCCGCTTCGTCGACCATCCCAGGGCCGCCGTTACGGAAGCCGACGACCTGATCAACGCGATTCTTGAGGCGCGCGGCTATCCCTTGGCCGGCTTCGAGCAGCGTGCCGACGATCTCTCCGTCACCTACCCTCGCATCATGGAAAACTACCGCATCGCGCACGGCGTTGCCCTCCGCCCCGGCCAGCTTGAAGCCAGCACCGAAGAGCTCCGCGTCGCCATGATCCAATATCGCGCCATCTTCGATGAGCTGCTCCAGG
>Ga0326727_10001854_pt1 | contig 75619 bp, 59 predicted proteins | sample MB2enrmetagenome_FD_207643 | JGI IMG/M metagenome (GOLD analysis project Ga0326727, IMG submission 207643) | Lab enriched peat soil microbial communities from McLean, Ithaca, NY, United States - MB29MY | ecosystem: Environmental > Terrestrial > Soil > Wetlands > Peat | place: USA: New York... | reverse complement strand
ACAGCTCGGCGACGGCCACTTCGCCGCGAATGCCTTCCATCAGAATGCGGATCTTATCCTCGGAACTAAATCGCCGGCGGGTGGCCTGCTTGGCCTTGCGAATCAAACTGCGTGCGGTTTCTGCCGAACGGGTTGGGCCCGTGGCACGGACTTGTGGACTTTCCTGATCGTTCATCGTCACCCTTCTCCGGCCTCGACGGCCGCCGGGGTAGACTGCCTGCGCTCGCTTCGCTCGCTGCGGCAGTCTACCCCCAGTTTTGGGGTGACTCAACCTCAAATCTGTAGCTTAGCCTTCGGGTTCCAGCAGTCCCACTATCGCTGAAGGGGAACAATCAGTTCCCGGTTCATCGTTGCCAGACCGTGGAGGTTTGCAGATTGCGCCAGCACCTCGGTTTCAAACCAGTGCAAACGTGAGGGCAAAGCCGCGCCGTGTTCCCATATCTTCTCGGAGCCGATCAGGCGGAAGGTCGGGTCTTGGGAAAGGCGCTCAGCGCCGTTGAGGTCTTCATACCCGGCCAGGCGGCTGTAGATCGACTGCCGCAACAGATCGGACAAGGGCAGTTGCGTGTTCTTGCCGCGGCGAGCGTCAGTCAGATTTTCACGGATGAGTTGGTCCAGACCGAGACGTTCGTCCAACTCGCGGACCAGCAGCAAGCCAGCGTCGGAGGTGACTTGTGATCCTTGGAAATCCGCCTTCAGGGAGGAACAGAAAGAGAAGCGAAACACCTGATTTTGTGTCTCACCCACTGGGTGGAAGTCACCGGACGAGCGTTGTAGCCTTCAAAGCCGCATGAACACTGGTGTTTCCGCCATCGTAAAGGCAGCCGCTTCAACTCCAAAAAGGAAATACGGGTTTAATCAACTCGTCATAGGCGAAGGCGTGAAAGCGTTCGCTCTCTTTGCGCTTGTGTCGGCTCAACCATTCTATCTTCGCCACTGCTTGATGACCTGACGGAGCCGCGCCTCAATACGTGCTCCGCGCCGCTTGAAACCCAGCACCTCGATCATTTCCCTTAGCAACTCATCATCTGTGCGAAGTTGGCCATCCGAGGCGACCCAACTGATCAGGCGGCTTAGCTCATTCGACGTATACTCCGTAATCGAGGCGCGCTGAAGAACCGTTGGACGCGGCCCCCGGTCGGGGTTTGCTCGATCGCCTTTTTGGCTACCACTTTCAACATTGTGATTGGTGCGGGTGCCGTTCCCGTGATCGCCGCCGCTGACGGCGGGTGGTCCCGTGGCATCTACTCTGTCCGCCCATTCGACTGCTTCGTTGAATGCTTTCAGTGCGCGCTCAACCTCTTCATTCTTGCGCATGAACCAGTCGGTGGACCAAATACGATGAAAACGCCAGCCAAGCGCCTCCAACTGACGTTGGCGTAGCCGGTCTCGATCTCGGGCAGTGTTGCTGGAGTGGTAGGTCGCTCCATCACACTCGATTGCTAGTACATAACGGCCGGGCTTGCGCGGGTGCTCTGCAACGATATCGATTCGATAGCGCGAACTACCAAGCTGCGGTATTAACCTCAGCCCACGGGCCTCTAAGGCGTCCTGGATGTCTTGTTCGAAATCGTTGGGAGCGACTGTGCTAAGTGTGGCATCCCCCAGTCGCTTACCATCGCTGGCTGCGTATTCCAGATAGTTTTTTAGCAGTTCAACGCCACTTCCTGGGCGGACGCGCTTAAGGTCCATGTCGAGGTGGCTGAAGGATGAAACAATTGTTAGTCGTCGGCGTGCACGAGTGACCGCCACGTTCAAGCGCCGCCGACCGCTTTCGGGAATCAGAGGTCCAAATCGAAAAGGTAAGTTCCCGGCTCGGTCCTTACCATAACCAACCGAAATGATGATGGCGTCACGTTCATCTCCTTGTACCGATTCGAGGTTCTTGACGAAGTACCGTTCGTGCTTGCCTTCGTCGAAAAACTCATCAAGCTCGCCATTATCCTGCACCGCTTTGTCCAGAGCTCGCTGCACTCGGTCGCGATGCTTAATCCCCATGGTTATGACCCCTAGCGTTTCTTGAGGGCGAGTGCGAGCATGTTCCAGGACCAGTTCAACTACTTTCTGTACCTCGGTACCACAGCTTTCTTCCTCTCCATCTGCACCAAATTGTTGTGTTACAAGCACGTGGGAAATGGCGCGGGTGCCTCCGGCTCCTGGAAAAGTGACGAGACGATCGTGATATATGTGGTGATTGGAGAACGCGATCAAGGTTTCATCGCGACTGCGGTAGTGCCAGTCGAGATAGTTAGAGGGCAGAAAGGCGTTAGCCATGTCTAAAAGACTCTCGAAGCCTTCGACCGCCCCTGTTTCCTCCTCGGAATCGAAATCATCGTCACTCGCAGCAAAAAAAGTAGTCGGCGGCAATTGGTTGCGATCACCCGCTACAACAAGTTTCTCTCCTCGCAGAATGGCGCATACGGCGTCCTCGGGGAGCACTTGGCTGGCTTCATCGAAGACCACAACATCGAAGTGTCGTTTTCCGGAGTCGAGCAATTGGCTGACCGATAGGGGGCTAGCCATCCAGCATGGGCAAACGGCCGTCAGAACATCCCCAGCTTGCGCGAAAAGCTTACGAAGGGGCAAAAGCTTTCTACTTTTTTGTGTCTCGCCGCGAATTAATAACTCCTGATCAGGATGAGCATTCATTGCCGCCACTGCACCAGTTCCATGAGCTCTTCGCACGCGAGCTGCGGCCAGATCAATTCTCTCCTCGTCAAGGTCAACAAATTCCTCGACGAAACCGCTTTGTGTACTGCCTCGAAAACCACGGATTTCGGGATCTTGCCCGCAGGCGGCATCAAGCGTAGAGGATAACCAAGCGAAATCGAACTCGTCAGACCATTTACCCGGCGCTGGTTTAGAGTTTCGCAGCTCCACCACAAGCTGAGAAACCCTAAGAGCATCGAGTTGACGCTCAAGCGAGGTCAGCTTCGGAAGAATGGACGGTATTGTCAGGTCGGACGCGAGGGAAGCAACTAGCGTTTTCAGCTCCCCGAAGCCAAGAAGGTCGAGATGACGACCTAGCGTATTTTGGAGCAACTCAAGCTCACCGCAAAACGAATCAAAAACCGCTTTGTGTGCGGTTAACCCAGCTGGAACCTTTGGTGCAGGGTTGGGATGACGCACCCTCCAGCGCTCAAGTTGTTCAGCTGCTGACAATATTTCGGAGTACAGCTCTGCAGAGTTGGTTTTTCTAATCCGAAGATCGAGAGCTTCTTGTCGAGCACGACGATAGGAGATATTCGTCAAATACGCCCAAGCGGAATAAATCCAGCCCTTGCTTCCTGGCTTGAGCGCCTGCGCCAGTGAAGTCAGATCCTTTTCGAACACCTGCGCAGAGTATTTTGTAAGCATCGCCTGCGTATCAGCAAGCAGCTGCATCAGGGATATTGCATCGAAAACAGATTGCGGCTGGTTTAGCCCGACTTCTATGGAGAGGGCCGCAAGCCTCTCTAAAATGTTAGGTAGTGTCTTGTCGTTGAGATTCGTGACAAGATCCAGCGCCTTCTGAACCGCCGAGCCGTCCTTTAATTGCACGCCTGTCCAAGGCGAGGAGTCGGTCCTCAGAAAAAGAGAAGAGTACCCCCCGGCTTCTTTCAAAAGGTCGCGAACACAATTTGCTGACTGCGGATCCAAGCGGTTGAGGTCAGGTTGGCGCCATCGAGTTTTAGATGTTGCCATACGCTGCAGACGTGTCAATCGACCTTGCAGCTGGTACACGCTCATCAAGGCAGGCTCGCACTTGCGATGCAGACGCTCCACATGTGCGTTCAAACGGTTGCGGCGGTCCACGGTGCGGCTATGAACTTCTGCGCAGTCCACTGGAGTGGAAGCGCGCACGATATCGAGAGAGCGGCCGACTTGCGCCAAGACGCGCTTGGGAGAGATATCAGCACCGTGCAAGTCCATCGCGAGGTGATCAAGGCCAACCTCTTTGAGGCGCTCAAGAACGACATTCAGAGCGGCGCGCTTTTCGGCGACGAAGAGTACACGCTTGCCAGTCGCCGCCATGCTGGCAATCAGATTGACGATAGTCTGGCTCTTACCGGTGCCCGGTGGACCGTGAATTACGCCATTCTGCCCCTTCAGCACAGCTTCAACCGCACACTGTTGGCTGGAGTCGGCATCCAAAACAAAAAACTCGTTGTCGGGGGGCGTCCTGTCGAGCTCCTTCGGGTTCATTTCGCAGTCGCGTGCTCCAGCAGCGCTCCGCGCCTCAGTATCCCCAGCGATTGCGGCGATCACCTCGTGTGAGGCTAGTTCTGTGCCGCATTCCTGCAAGTCTTTCACCATAGCCATCTTCTGGAATGCAAAATTGCCAAGATAGGCCGCAGGTTGGATTGAGAAACCCTTAATGTTTCCGCATAGTTTTGTTATTTGGTTGTTGAGGGTCTGCGGATCAAATGCTCCTGTCTCATCTGCCCCGTTTAGGAGGAGAAGCAAATCATCTGGCACGAAGTTCACACCGAACTGGTTGTTGAGAGAATGCAGGAGAACAAGATTGACTTGGGGCGGCCCCGTCCGTGCCAATGAAAAAGACCTGCTAGCCCGACCCAGCGGATTCAAACTGACAGGTAGGAGCAAGATTGGAGATTCGGGGGCTCTGCCGCCATCATCGGCCAGCCAGGTGGCAATTCCAAGCGCAACGAACAGCGTCTGGAGGCCTTTCTCTTCAAAATTACTAAGGGCACGCCGGGCAATTTCCCGAACTACCTCTTCGAGCCGCTCTGGTACTTCCGCAAAGAGCTTGAGAACTGGCACTGATGCCCCAGCAAGGAAAGCGGCGAATGAATCCTCGCTAGCGTCAGCTAAGTCGAGCGTGCCCTTCTTGAGTTGACGGAAGTACAGGAGATTGTTGCGGCGCGAAGGATCGATCAGCTTTCGGATCCACTGCTGGCGAGCAGTGTCGATAAGGCCGCGTCTAGTTTCCGAGATTTGATTTTCCGGAGTGGCCACGTCTGGCGCCGCGCAATGTATGAGTGTTTAACCCGGTAAGCTTGCTCTATACCGCGTCAGATTTACACGGACGAACGTCACAGCCTGCTGGTTATCTTATGAACTGCTAGTTTTTGTCTCCGGCCCCAGTCCTGGGGGGGCAACATGAGTGCCCGTTACCGAGATCATGAATTGGCCCTAGGTCGGTCCGGACGCCCTCGGTTGATCAGATTATCATATTGTAAACAAACCACATAGAGCTGATTCCAGGATTTGAGAGGTGAATTACGCGTGCTATAATGAGGTTGTAGAAAAGGGATTCCAGAAGATCGGGGACAACCGGTCGAGGAGATTGTCGCCTCCCACCCTAAGGCGACCTAACGCACAGTTAGAGCGATCTCGTCATGCTGCTGGCGCCACATGCGCGCGACGGCGGCAAGCAAATCAATCGTTGGAGCTATGGAGGTGTTGTTTGCCTTTGTCGCTGGCCTATTGGCCAGTTCGTTTGAGTGCGCCTCTTTTTATCGGGAGGCGCGACCGTGGAGAGCAGCGGTATTTCTTGCACGGATAACACTCTTGAAACAGGAGATCAAATTAAGAAGTAATGTCCAACACGCCGATGTCCAATACACAACCGCAGCTTGGGAATACCCCGAGTTTGCTGGTTCGCAGTGATACAAACCCCCGGCCTACTGCCCCGGCAGTTCTTCACCCGTCGGTGAACGCGCCCGAAGAAAGTCCTTTAGCGATTCCGCCGATTGCGATCGACCGCATGCTCACTACCGCCCAGGCTTCGGCGGTACTTGGCAAGGACGTTGAGACTTTGAAGAAATGGCGTCAGCGTCGCATAGGCCCAAAGTACGTTAAGTACCCAGACGGCACGATCCGGTACCGCCTGAGCACGATTATGAAGTTTCTCGACGATCATACTGTCGAGATCTGACGGAAGAGGACGCGCGGCTGAAACTTACTTCTGCCCGCCGCGCACTTTGCATATTACGGGTGATCTTAAAGAGCCGGATGAAATGGCCGTGACAAGATGTGCCGCACACACGCGGTTCTGGGGCTGTCTGAAGATCTCGTTTCACGCTGGTGACGCTACACGTGCGACCGCCAGTAAACAACTTCTTATTGGAGCACTAAGATGATGATGTGTCGATCGCTTGCTGGCGTGCACGCCAGCTTCCTTGCGTGCGACTCTCTGAATACGTGGCCAGCTTCGGTCATGCATCTTCGAGTTCGCGAGTTCCCCGACCCGACGCTGCTTGGTGGCGCGTTCGCCTGATGACCTCCCAGCCGAACGTCACTGGGGTGCAATCATTCGTCCCGTCGTGGGGTGAAATGTTGGCGCAGGTAGAAAGTCCTGCCCCAATTGGTCAGTTTGAACCATTTGTTGATGAACATGTCGTGGCGCGCTTTCTTCAAATCACGTCACGCCGCGTGCTTGAGGGGGCACGCAAAGGAGAGATTCCCGCCCATCCAATCGGCCGCAAACGCAAGACGTGGCGCTTCAAGATCTCTGAGATCGACGCACACTTCAGCGCACTGAAAAAACCAGCGCGTGCTACGATGGCAGCGGCAGTTCCTGAAACCCACGGGAGAAAACGTGGCTAAAGGAACCGTATCAAAGAAACAACGAGCAAATGGATTGACCTGGATTTACCGCTTCCAAACAACCCGCTCCACAGACGGTGCCCGTGTCGAGAACACAAAGGTCATAGGCCTTGTGAAGGAGATCGGCAAGTCTGAAAAGGCGGCCTGGGAGGAAGTGGGACGTCTGGGTCTCGACAACAATCTCGATCAATCTCTTGGCGACACGCCGACGTTCCGCGAACTGGCAGAGCACTTCCGATTGCATGAGCTTCGCCGGGATGGAATCATCGGCCACAAGTCCGAAGAGACGGTGTGGAGAGATGAACACAACCTTGACGGGTATGCAATTCCTCGCTGGGGCGACGAGATCGCGATGGACATAAAGCCTCTTGAAATCGAACGATGGTTTGAGGCTTTGGCGACGGACGCGGAGAATCCACTGATGTGGCCGACCATTGACAAGATCAGATCGATCATCTCCCAAGTGTTCCGGCACGCACAGCGGCATGGGCTGATCCCCGCAGGGGAAACGCCCATTGCGCTGGCGCGCTGCAAGACAACAAGCGTCTATGAGGCAAAGGTCGTAACTCCGGAGCAGATGATTGTCATCCTCTCCGAGTTGGACGCGACTGAAAATCGTTGTGAATGGACGCTTGCCCTGCTTCATGCCGCGACAGCCCTGAGACCTGAAGAAGCTTTCGGGTTGCAATGGCTGGATCCGGACTGGAAGAACAACCGGATCCTGATACAGCGAGCTTGGTCGAAAGGGAAGATCACTCCGGGAAAGAATCCGCAGTCGATGACTTCGGTCCCCATGCATCCCGCTCTCGCATTTTATCTGCAGGAGTGGCGAAGAGAATCAAGGTACGCCCAAGACTCCGACTGGATTTTCCCGTCCTACAAGGCTGCGGGACGAATTCCCCGGTCGGCATCCATCTGCGGCAAAGATTATCTTCGTCCAGCGGCGGTCAAAGCGGGCGTGCTGGCAGAGGATGACTCAACGCGATTTGGCTGGCATAACCTGCGACATTCACTGGCAACATTCTTCGCTGCCAACGAAGTTAGCTTGTCGGTGATTCAGAGCGTGTTGCGTCATGCGAAGCCATCCACCACGGCAATCTATACGCACCGGGTCGACTCGGCGCAGAAGCGGCACAAGGCAAGTTTCTTGAAGCCATCAAGGTTGCGGCGGCGGCTGACTGAACTTCCTTGGGTTGAGTCTTGGGTTGAACAGCTGGTCAGGAGGGAGTTAGAACCGGGCTAAGTGTAAGAAAAGAAATGGTAGGCACGAGGAGACTCGAACTCCTGACCTCTACCGTGTCAAGGTAGCGCTCTAACCAACTGAGCTACGCGCCTACATCACTGATTGCATGTAGCTTACCAGCGAGCTTGCTTTGACGCAACTGTATCGCGGTGCCCGCTGTCTTACCCCTCGCACCACCACAGTCCCGCAACTGTCCGAAACTTCTGCCAGGTTGCCTTCTGTCTGGCGCTGATGAGATGAGTATATACGTCTGCCATGGTCCTCATGTTCCTGCGCCACGGAGTGGACCGCGTCACTGACAAGTGTACATCATTGGCCGGTGGGAACGCGGGCAGCGAGCGGCGCAGGTTGTCTCCGCTTAACCGCCGGGTATTTCGGAAGGCCTTGATGGCGCGGACGATCGAGGCACACGACGTGTTTTAGCAGCCGGGACAGAATCCCAAAGCCCTTTTCTGGAGTGCGGCGGAAGTGGGTTGGGACGAGCAACGATTGACTAGAAGGGTAATCGTTTCGAAGATCGAATTTATCTTTGAGTACATCCTTTGGCGGGGTCGGAAACGATTGGCTTCGGCGACACCCCTGTCGGGATTTGCTAGTACGAGTTGGTACATGGTTCGAGATTGCGTGCGGCAGGTGGGCGACCATTCATCTCTCCGACGTCTTCAATCCCAAGGGAATGGGTTTACGATCCGTCCTGTCTCGCGACTCACGTGGATCATGCGGCCGAAGAGACGGAGGATGGATCCGGGTACCGGTTCGGCGGCAGGCGCCGGTTGCCAATGGTCTGAGTTTGCCGGCGGAGGCCTGGTGAGGATCCGTGACCCATTCCAGGGCGGAGCGGTTGCGGAGTTGGGATTCATCTTCTTCAGAGGGTTTCTCCTTGGGGAAGGTCCAGCGTACGGTCCATTGGATTCGGATTCTCTCCCCGGAGTTCCGCCGCGCGGCGGATTGCGGGTTGGACTTCCCACTTCCATTTCCAGATGGCGAACAAAGGTGGATAGACAACGAGCTCCATCAGGAAGGAAGTCACAATGCCGCCGACCAGCGGCACGGCAATGCGCTTCATCACGTCGGCGCCAGCGCCGTTGGACCACAGGATGGGCAGCAATCCGAAGATCATGCACGCCACGGTCATCACCTTTGGCCGCAGGCGCTTGACCGCGCCGTGCTCGATGGCGTCGCGCAGTTGCTTCCAGTTGGAAAGGGCGCCGCGGGCGGCGGCTTCGGCGCAGGAAAGATCGAGATAGAGCAGCATGAACACCGCGGTCTCGGCGTCCACGCCCAGCAAGGCAATCAAGCCGACCCACACCGCGACGCTCATGTTGTACCCCATCCAGTAGATCAGCCAGATGGCGCCGATGGCGGAGAAGGGAACGGCCAGCAGGATGATGCAGGTTTTGGCCACCGAGCCGGTGTTGGCATAGAGCAGGAGAAACACCGCGAAGATGGTGACCGGTAGCACCGTCTTCAGCCGCTCACGCACGCGCTGAATCGATTCGTACTGTCCGCTCCACACCAACTGGTAGCCGGTGGGAACCGTGACCTTGGCCTGCACGGCGCGCTGCGCTTCGGCCACGTAGCTACCCAAGTCGCGCCCGGCCACGTCGACAAAAACGTAGCCGCTGAGCCTGCCGTTTTCATCGCGAATCATGCCGGGCCCGGAACGCATGGAGAGGGTTGCCAACTCGCCCAGAGGCACCTGTGCGCCGCCGGGAATCTGCACCAGGATGCGCTCCAGCGATTGCAGGTCGTTGCGATATCCGCGCAAGTATCGCACGCTGACCCCGTAGCGTTCGCGGCCCTCTACCGTGGTGGTTGCGGTCTGCCCGCCGACGGCAGTCATGAGCACGGACTCGGCATCGTCCAAGGTAAGGCCGTAACGCGCCAAGGCGTCGCGCTTGAAGGTGAAGTCGAGAAAGTAGCCGCCGGTGGTGCGCTCGGCGTACACGCTGGCGGTTCCCGGAATGGAGTGCAACGCCTGCTCCACCTGTTGACCGATGTGCTCGATCTCTTCCAGATTGGAGCCCAGCACCTTGACGCCGAGCGGAGTGCGCATGCCGGTGGTGAGCATGTCGATGCGTCCCTTGATCGGCATGGTCCAGGCATTGGTGACGCCTGGCATGGTGAGGGCCTCGTTGAGCCCACCCACTCCGTAGATGAGTTCGCTGGTCTCCTGGCGGTCCGGCCAGACGTGCGCCAGCGCCGCGTGCGTCCACGGCGGCAGCCGGCGGGTGTACCAGCGCTCGCGTTCGGGCCACTGCTGGCGCGGCTTGAGCACGACCACGGTTTCCATCATCGAGAGCGGCGCCGGATCGGTGGCGCTGTCAACGCGTCCCGCCTTGCCGAAGACCGACTGCACTTGCGGGAAGCCGCGTAGAATGCGGTCCTGCTCGCGCAGCAACAGGCTCGCCTCGCCGACGGAAATGCCCGGCGTGGTGGTTGGCATATAGAGCAGCGTACCCTCGTCCAGCGGCGGCATGAACTCGGAACCCAGGCGGTTGTACACCGGCACGGTCACGGCCATCAGCAGCAGGGCCACGGTGATGGGAACCCATTTGTGATCAAGCGAAAACTCCACCACCGGCTGATACACCTTCATCAGCGGACGGCTGATGGGATGGTCCTCTTCACTGCGAATCTTGCCCACCAGCAGCGCGCTGGCCGCACGGGACAGCCAACGGGGACGGAAGCTGAAATCCTTCACCCGGGTGAGCAGCAGGCGCATGGCAGGATCCAGCGTGATGGCCAGCAGCGCCGCAATCACCATGGCCAGCGTCTTGGTGAGGGCGAGCGGTTTGAAGAGACGGCCCTCCTGCGCCTCCAGGGCGAAGACCGGCAGGAACGAGACGGCGATGACCAGCAAGGCGAAGAAGCTGGGGCCGCCGACTTCTTTGACGGCGTCAATCACCACGCGGCGGTAATCTTCTTTCCGTCCCCCGGCCTCCCAGTGCTCCAGTTTCTTGTGGGTCTGCTCCACCACCACGATGGCGGCGTCCACCATGGCGCCAATGGCCACGGCGATTCCGCCCAGCGACATGATGTTGGCCGTCATCCCGGAGAGTTGCAGCGGGATGAAGGCGATGAGGATGGTGACCGGAATGGTGATGATGGGAATGGCCGCGCTGGGAAAGTGCCAGAGGAAAATCAGGATGACCAGGCTGACGATGATCAGTTCCTCGACCAGGGTATGGCGCAGGTTGTGGACGGCGCGCTCGATCAACTCCGAGCGGTCGTAGACGGGCACAATGCGCAACCCCTTGGGCAGGGATGGCCCGACCAGGGCAATCTGCGCCTTGACCCGCTCGATCACCTTCTCGGCGTTTTCACCCACGCGCATGATGACCACGCCGCCCACGGCTTCGCCGCGGCCGTCCAGGTCGGTAACGCCGCGCCGCAGGGCCGGCCCGTAGGTGATGGTGGCCACGTCGCGCACCCGCACCGCAGTTCCGCTCTCCGGGTTGGTGAGCAGCACGATGTTGCCAATGTCGTCGAGCGAGCGCAGATAGCCGCGTCCGCGCACCATGTATTCGCGCCCGCTGAACTCGAGCAGGCGCGCGCCCACGTCGTTGTTGGATTTGCTGATGGCATCGGCCACGGCGTTGACCGGCAGTTTGTAAGCCTGCAGGCGAATCGGGTCGAGGTTCACCTGGTACTCGCGCACAAAGCCGCCGGCGGGCGCGACCTCGGCCACTCCGGGCAGCGATTGCAGGGCGTAGCGCAGGTACCAGTCCTGGTAGGCGCGCATCTGATCGAGGCTGTACTGCCCGCTGTCATCCACCAGGGCGTACTCATAGACCCAGCCGACGGCGGTCGCGTCCTTGGCCAACTCGACGCTGGCTTCTTTGGGCAGGCGCGCGGTGATGGCGTTCAGGTACTCCAGGGTGCGCGAGCGCGCCCAGTAAATGTCGGTGCCTTCGTCAAAGATGATGTAGATGTAGGAGTAGCCGAAATCGGAGAAGCCGCGAATGTCTTTGACCTTGGGCATGCCGAGCAGCGCCGAGGTGATGGGATAGGTGAGCTGATCCTCGATGATGTCGGGGCTGCGATCCCACTTGGCGTAGATGATGACCTGGGTGTCGCTGAGGTCGGGAATGGCGTCGAGGCGGGTGTTGCGCATGGCGCGATAGCCGAAGATGGCGGCCACCGCGACCAGGATCAGCACCAGCACCCGGTGACGGGCGCTGAATTCGATGATGGCGCCGATCATTTCATGCCTCCCATATCCATCGGGGCGTTCAGGCGGGAGTCGGAGTCGAGGAGAAAGTTTCCGCTCTCGACCACCGTCTCGCCTTTCGTCACTCCCGAGGTGAGGATGGTCTTGCCATCGACGGTTGCGCCCATGGTCACCATGCGCGGCTCAAAGTCGGCGTCATCGCGCGCCAGGAAAACCGTCTGCATGGTGCCGCTGTTGAGCACGGCTTCGGCGGGCACCACCAGGTGGCGTCCGTAGTTGATGGTGAGTTCCACGTCGGCCAGCATGTTGGGCTTGAGCACGGTTCCAGGGTTCGCCACTTCGATGCGGATTTTTGCCGTGTGGGTCTGAGGATCGAGCGTGGGGTAGCTGTAGCCAACCCGTCCGGTGATGGCCTTGCCGGGCTCGTAGGGAAAATGAATGACCGCCTGCTGTCCCACCTTGACGTAGGGAAGATCGGCCTCGAATACATCCGCTGTCACCCAGACGCGGGAGAGATCGGCAATGGTGTAGAGTTCCATGTCGCCGTTGGTCGAGGCGTTGGGAAACGCCTTGCGGTCGGTGATGAATCCGCTGACGGGCGAGTAGACAGTGATGGTTTTGCTTACCCGCCCGGTGCGGTCGAGATCGGCAATCTGGCTGGGCGTCATATCCCACAGCGCCAGGCGCTGGCGCGCCGACTCCAGAAGCGATTGCGAACTCCTGGCGACTTCGTCATATTGCGATTTGCCGAGCTGCTGCTGGCCGCGGCGGGCGATGAGGTATTCCTCCTGGGTGGCGACCAGGTCGGGGCTGTAGACGGTAAACAGCGGCTGGCCTTTGTGCACGAGCTGGCCAACAAAGTTGGCATAAACGTCCTGCACCCAGCCCGCGGTCTTCACGTGCACGTGCGCGATGCGGGTCTCGTCGGCGGTGACCACGCCGGAGGTGCGCAGGGTGCGGCTTACGTCCTGCTCCTGCACGGTGGTGAGGCGCACGCCCAGGGCGCGCTGCTGGCTCCTGGGCATGTGGATCAATCCCTGGCCGGTGCTGGCTTGCTCGGCGGGAGTTTTCGATTCGTACATGGGCACCAGCGCCATGCCGCAGTCGGGCGCGATGCCGGCGCGGTCGGAGTGATAGGCCGGGTGCATGGGGTCATACCAGTAGAGGATGTGTTTCTGCGGCTCGGCAGGGGCGGGTGTGAGCGTTTTGTTGGTTTGCGCCGCGAAGTGGAAAAACGTGCGCTTGCCGAGGAACAGCAATGCCAGCAGGGCAATGGCGGCCAGCAAGGCGGTGACGCGAATGAGGGTGCGAATCCGTGGACTCATCAATGAGCCTCCTGTGCGATAGGCGCATCCATGTCGCCGGTGAGCCCGTGAATGCGGGCGATGGCGATTTCAAGGTCGGCGCGCTGGCGGTGATAGTCGAGTTCGTAGGAGTAAATTGCCGTATAACTGGAGACCACGGTGAGGAAATCCACGTTGCCTACGGTGTAGGAAGCCTGGGCGGAGTCGCGCGCCAACTGGGCTTGCGGAAGAATTGCCTGGTCGTAGAGATCGAGCATCTGCCTGGCCGTTTGCGCCGCGGCGTAGGCCTGCTGCAACTCGTAGCCAAGTTCCAGGCGCCGCGCCTGTTGCCCCTGCCTGGCGGCGCGCACTCGCAGCTCTCCCTCGGCAACCTCCTGCCGCAGGCGCTGGCGGTGGAAGCCCGGCAGATTCACCGTGAACTGCATGCCGACCATGTCAGGCATTCCGGTGCGCTGCTGGTACATAAAGCCGACGCCGAGGTCCGGCACGGAGTCCTTGCGGCTCAGAGCGAGCGCCGCACTCTGGCGCTCACCCATGCGGGTTTCACGCGCCAGCATCGGATCGTTGGCCTCGGCCACGGGGCGAAGAGCTTCGATGGCAGGGAGCAGGCTGGGCGCGGGTTCGGCTGCCGCGGGCAGAGGCGCGTTGGGCGGGCGTCCCATCAGGGTGTTGAGCCGGGCGGCCGAGGTGAGCCGCTGCTGCTCGAGGAGCGCGGTGCGCTGCAGCAGCATGGAAATTTCCAGCCGTGCCCGCAACACGTCCTGCTGCATCGCCTTGCCCACCCGGTAGCGAGACTCGGTAATCTCAGCGAGTTGCGCCAGCCGCTGGTGATTGCGCGCGGTGATTTCCAGCGCCACGCCGTAGTAGGAGTAATCGAAGAACGCCGCCCGCGCTTCGGTCAGCAGGCTGCGGCGGGCGGCGGTTTCAGAAACCTCGTCGACGGCGACATCCTTACGCGCCACTTCGCGCTGCAAGGCGAGTTTGCCGCCCAGAGGCAGCATCTGCATGACGGATAGGCCGCGGTAGCTGGAGGGATCGTTGTCCATGACCTTGAAGGGCGCCGGATCGCCCATCCAGGAGAGGGTGAGGGAAGGGTCGGGCAGAACGCCCACCTGTGAGACATGCGCGCGCTGCGCCGCCACCAGGGTTGCGGCGCGGCTCAGCGCGGGATTGGCCGCCAGGACCTCGCGTTCGACGTCTTCCAGGCGAAGCTCAGTTGTGGGCTGAGTTGCCGGGGTTGCCACAGAGGAACCCGGCTGCGCCAGCGCCAGCGGCGCCAGCAGAAACACAAAACACAATTTTCGATACATTGTTCATCTCATTTCCATGCAATCGCCAATCCAGGCGCACGCGGACCCAGGGTCCGGGCGCAAGTCAACGGCAGGGATGAGATGTCAGATCAGAAGCGTGCAGAGGAGGGAGAACGGTGGCGCCAAGGCCGGCGACGCCGTTGCGCGCGCGTCACCAAAGGCGGGCACTGCCGGCAACATTGGGTTCAAAGACGCGGCGGGCAGCAACGCGATCTGCAGCGGAGCGACGATCCGCGCGGCAGGCACGGCTGGGCCCGGCATGGGAGCTTTGCGCTGGCAGCATGGCGCCACGGGGGCCGTCGCCGGAGCCGGTCCATGCGGCAGACCCGTGGCCAGGCCGGCACGCTGCGCTGGGCGGTGCAGGGCGCAATGGCACGCGCAATCAGCCTTGGGGGCCGAAGCCCGGGACGCACAGAGCGCCAGCCCCAGCACGGGCGACAAAAGCACCGTGAGGAGCAACCCGGACGCGATGAGTTTCGGCAACCGCATGCATTCAGTTTATACACGAAAGCTCAACGCGGAGGTGTGACGAAGCGCACCCGGTGGAAAATTTGAGTTGAGGCGCGTTGCCCTGGAAAGCACAGGAGGCAGCGGCGGGCGAGGTGACGGAGCAGACGGGCTGCCGCCGGGCCTCTGGAGCAAACGGGCGACGAGTACACTGGGTTCGATGTGGTATCTTGTTGGCGCTTTATGACCCGGGAGCAGCGCAGTGGAATGGCCAGTCGAAAGGATTGGTTATGAGTGGCGGCCGAGAATACGATTTCGACTTTGTCGTGGTTGGCTCAGGCTTTGGTGGAAGTGTGGCGGCACACCGGCTGACGGAAAAAGGTTATAAGGTTGCGGTCATCGAGATGGGCAGGCGCTGGACGGCGCAGAACCTGCCGCATACCAATTGGTATGTCCATCGCTGGTTCTGGCGTCCGGCGATGGGGCTGCGCGGGTTCTTCAGCATGCGATTTTTCAGGCATGTCACCATCCTGCACGGATGCGCCGTCGGCGGCGGATCGATCACCTATGGCAGCACCCTGCTGCGCCCTCCGGACAAGGTCTGGGAAATGGGTTCCTGGGCCGGGCTGTCGGAGTGGAAGGCCGAGATGGGGCGGCATTACGACACGGCTGCGCGGATGCTTGGGGTGGTGGAGAACAACATTCTTGGGCCGGCCGACCATCTGCTGAAGAAGGCAGCCACGGCATTCGGGGTGGGGAACACTTTCTATCGCACCAGGGTTGGCATCTTCCAGGCCCCGGAGGGACAGGCAGGGGGACAAACTTTTGCCGATCCATTCTTTGGCGGCCAGGGGCCCGACCGGACAACCTGCAACGCCTGCGGGGGGTGCATGGTCGGCTGCCGGTTTGGCGCCAAAAACACGCTGGATCAGAATTATCTTTACCTGGCGGAGAAGCATGACGCCCGGGTATTTCCGGAGACCAGGGTGGTGGACGTGAAACCGCTGCATGGCTCGAGCGATGGCAGCCTTGGGTACGAGGTTCACACCGTGGATTCCCTGGCATGGTTCGGCAAGCGTCCGCGGCGGTTTAGCTGCCGCGGCGTGGTCTTTGCGGCCTCCGCGCTGGGCACCACCGAACTTCTGTTCCGCCTCAAGGAAAAGCGCTCGCTGGCAGCCATCAGCGACCAGCTGGGGAAGCATATCCGCACCAACTCGGAGTCGCTGATCGGGGTGCGCTTTCCGGGTTGCAGAGACAATCTGTCAGAGGGAGTTGCCATCGGTTCCGGCATCTACATTGACGAACACACGCACATTGAGGCCGTGCGCTACCCGAGCGGTTCGGATGTGATGGGTTTTCTGGCCACCATCCTGACGGGTGGAAGCCCGGGCAGCGGCCGGGTGGCGCTGTGGGTGAAGAACGTGATCGTATCCCTGTTTCGTCATCCGATAAAGACGGTGCGGGTGCTCCATCCCTTCGGCTTTGCGCGCGAGAGCATCATCCTGCTGTGCATGCAGGCGCTGGACAGCCATATCGACTTTTGCTGGGAACGCACCTGGTTCTGGCCGTTCAGAAAAATGCTGGTAAGCCGGGGAGAAAAAGTCCCCACCTACATTCCCAGGGCTAACGAGTTTGCGGAAAAATTTGCGCGCATGGCCGGCGGCAGCGCGATGAGCATGATCCCGGAGATTCTGTTCGACGTGCCAGGGACCGCGCATTGCCTGGGAGGATGCGTGATCGCCGACTCTCCGGCAAAGGGCGTGGTGGACAGCCAGCACCGCGTCTTCGGCTACCGCAACATGTACATCTGCGATGGCTCGGTGATCGCGGCAAACCTGGGCGTCAACCCAAGTCTGACGATCACCGCGCTGGCCGAACGGGCGATCGCCTTCATCCCGCCGGCGGCGGCCGCGAATTGGAACGATGAGGCCGTGCGAGCCGGAAGCCCCACCCAGGTTTAGAGCAACGGTCCGGCTGCGGGGCGGCTTTGCAGGTGTACCTTAGGAATCGCAGATGAACGCCAGATTACAATTCAGCGGTCCGGCGCGGTACTGGGCCATGAGCGCAGCCATTGTCTGCGGGGCTACGGCTGAGGTGAGCCTCCGCAGGATGCGGTTTGGGCCGCGGTGCGCCTCATGGAATTTCGCCATGGAAGTTGGCACCGAGATTATGAAGCGGCAGTTACGCGCGGCCTTTGAGATGGCGGATGCCGTGCAAGCCCGGAGTTACCTGGACTCCATCGCACTGTACTCCTCCGAACTCTCCAAGGTGAGCACCGCCAAGGTCATCCGAAACAATCTCAAGGGAACCTGGTTCACTCCCAGGAACGCCGATTCCGGCTTGACGATTCTGTACCTGCACGGCGGAGGATACTCATTCTACCCACGCAGTTTCTATGACAATCTGTCCGCGCTGATTGCGCTCTCGGCGGGTTCCAGACTGTTTGCCGCCGAGTACCGGCTCACGCCCGAGCACAGGTTTCCGGCACAACTCGAGGACGCGACGGCGGCTTACGAATGGTTGCTGGGCGAGGGTGTGGAAGCGGAGCGGTTGATCGTACTGGGTGACTCGGCCGGTGGGAACCTTACCCTGGCCCTGTTGTTATCGCTGCGTGGTTCGAAGCTGCCGCCGCCCGCCCTGGCCATCTGCCTTTCCCCGGCCACGGACTTCGGAGAACCGGATGCGGCGGCGCCCGTGGACCCGGACTGTGACTGGATCACCATGGAGATGGCCCTGCAATGGGCGGACTGGTTCTGCTCGCCAGGGGAGCGCGGCGACCCGCTGGTGTCGCCGGTGAATGCGGACCTGAGAGGTCTACCTCCCATCTATATTCAGGCGGGTGGAGCGGAGATTCTGCTTCCGGGCATTGCAGAGTTTGTGCGGCGAGCCAGGCAGCAGGGAGCCGACGTCACGCTGGAAACATGGCCGGAGATGAATCATGATTTCCAGGCGTTTGGAAATGACGTTCCCCAGAGCGCCGAGGCGATCCGGCGGATCGGAGAAGTCATTGCCATGCGCCTTGCCGGGAAACACCCGCTTCCGGGGGTGACTGGAAGCTAACGGGGTGGCTTGCGGCCGTTCAAAGCGTCCTGAATTTTGACAATTGCCTTCTCGTGCAGTTCCCACGAAATGATGGCCTTGCGGCTCCCCTCCCTTGCCATGCTGGTGCTGAGCCGCTTCTCGGCCCGGTCAAATGTGTCTTCCGCGTCCAGATGGGCAAGCCAGGCGGCTTCGTCGCACTGGCGGATGCTTTTCGCGAGGAGTCTGAGCTCGGGGCTGATGACTGGCTTGTCGTTGTTCTTCGGCGGAGTGATCAATGGTTCCACTTTGTCGTGGATCGGCGGCAACTCATCATAGGCGGCTTTCAGCTCGTCACTCCAGCATTGCTTCCATTGCCGGTCGAGCGCGTCGAGCGCGGCGTTGGCCAGGTCGGCTGCTTTTCTTACCCGCTTCTTCTCGGCCAGCCATTTCATTACGGACCAGTTTACGGCTTCCATCATGAGCGCCTTGGCATCCTCAACTTCCTTCAGTTTCTGCATGGGCGGAGGGTCTCCTGGAAAAAAAAGACGATAACGCACAACTCTTCCGGCGTCCAGTATTGATTCCAATGCAGCGTCGAAGAACACGTTTTACAGCGGCGGGAAAAGGTGTAACATTCCGTCAACTCCGGCCCCGAATCCGCACGTCTGCCGTCTGAGGGCATCTTGCGGGCTTGCGGGACCGGTGGCCGAGGACGTCGATCATGGAATCCCGGTTTGAACCGTGGACGGCAGGGATGGGAACGAAATGAAACGTGAAACGATACCAGGGCGGGTTCGCATCCCTCGCGACGGGGAAAATGATTACACCAACGAGCGGGCCGCCAGCCGCAGGGAATTCATACAGCAGCGGACGGGCTGCGATCTTGCTCACGTGGCAAAGTATTCCTTTGATCCCTCGACCCTTCCCGGTAACATCGAGAACTTCACCGGCGTTGCCCAGGTACCACTGGGCATTGCGGGACCGCTGCTCATCCATGGCGAACATGCGCAGGGCGAGTTTTACATCCCCCTGGCCACCACCGAAGGCACCCTTGTCTCCAGCTATAACCGGGGAATGAAGCTGTTGACGGAATCCGGCGGGGTGAAGGCAACGGTAGTGGACGACGCCATGCAGAGGGCTCCCGTCTTTGTCCTCGGCGACGCGTTAGAGGCCAGGGAATTCGGAGTCTGGGTGGAATCGAATTTTGGCGGGATCAAAGGGGCAGCGGAGTCAACCACGCGGACCGGGCAGCTGCGCAACATTACCCAGTTTGCGGTGGGACCCTTGCGCTATCTTCGTTTCAACTACCTTACCGGCGATGCCGCCGGACAGAACATGGCAGGCAAGGCAACATTCGCGGCGTGTGAATGGATCAGGAACACTCATCCTTCCCACCCTGAATATTTCCTGACCGGAAACATTGACACCGACAAGAAACATTCGCACATGAACATGCTGCTGGGGCGCGGCAAGCGGGTGATTGCCGAGGCGGTTCTGCGCGGCGACCGGATGGAGAAACTGATGCACATCACCGCCGCGGACCTGGTGCGCACGCGCGACGTGCAGATGGCGGGCGCATTTTTTGCCGGGTCGTCCAACAACGGCGCCCATGCGGCGAATGCGCTGGCGGCCCTGTTTATCGCCACCGGGCAGGACGTTGCCAACGTTGCCGAGTCTCACGCCGCGATCACCTACTCGCGGGAATTGGCCAATGGCGACTTCTACTGGTCGATTACGCTGCCGGCCCTGATTGTTGCCACCTACGGCGGCGGCACCGGGCTGGCAACCCAGAGGGAATGCCTGGAGATGCTCGGCTGTTATGGCAAAGGCAAGGTGAATAAGTTTGCGGAGATCTGTGCCGCCGTGGTCCTGGCCGGTGAGACTTCACTGGTTTCAGCCATGCTGCATGGCGACTGGGTTACCGCGCATGAAAAATTGGGACGCAATCGTCCCTAACGGAGAAGCAAGGGTCATGGCAGATTCTTACGAATGTCTCTCCTTCCTGGATGCATTTTTCCTGTATCTGGAACAGCCCGGCGCGCCCCTCAACGTGGCGTCGATCAGCCTGTTTGAAGGCACCATCACGCTGGAACAATGCATGGATTACGTCGAGTCGAAGCTGCCATCGATTCCTCGATTTCTGCAACGCGTGGTGCCATCGCCGCTGGGCATTGGCGCTCCAACCTGGCAATTCGATCCGAATTTTGATATTTGCAATCACGTTCGTGAAGTCAAGCTGAAACGGGGAACCGAGGCGGAGTGGAAGATGGCCGTCTCCGGCGTCCTGAGCGGACATCTGGACCGCAACCGCCCGCTCTGGGACATCACCTTGTTCCGTGGACTGAAGTCGCAACAGACGGGTATCGTGGTGCGCACCCACCACTGCATGGTCGATGGGGTCGCCGGCATCGGCCTGCTCAAGGAACTGCTGGACGAAAGTTCCACTCCACCCCCGCAGCGCCGCCGGAAACGGCCGCCGCAAGCGCCCCCAAAACACGATCTGGGAGCGGTTCTGCTGGATGGGTTGGTGAGCTCCTGTTTCGCGACCGCACAGGCGTTTTTGACTGCGCATTCGGAACTGTTGCGCATGGCGGAGCAGGCTTCATTCCCCGGCGAACGGCAGCCGCAGCCGGAAAACGGGGCGGAGACGCCGTCCGGTCCCCTGGCGCGTGTCGCTCCACTGGGAGACCTGGCCCGCCTGCTGTCAGAACTGGCGCAGCCAACCGAGAAGCTGCCATTCAATGTGCTCTGCCGGGGACCGCAGAAGTTCGAATGGACCCAGATTCCGATGGCTGAGATCGCAGCCGTCCGGAAGGAGTGTGCGGCCACGGTGAATGAGGTTGTGCTGACCACCCTGACGGCGGCCCTGCGGCGCTATGAAGAATTGCACAATGCGCACCCGACGAGACGCAATCTCCGCATCCTGATACCGGTGAATGTGCGCAGCGAAGGAGAGGCGGCCGGCACCGGCAATCGCATCACGTTTCTTCCCGTGGACATTCCCGTGGCGACGCGCGAGCCGAGAGGACTGCTCAGCCTGATCCAGAAGCGGGTTGGATTCTCCAGAACGGCCCACGCCGCCGAGCTGGTGGCCCTGGTGGGGGTACTGCTGGACACCATCCCCACGCCTTTGCAATCCCTGTTCGGCACCGTCCTGAGGCAACTGCCAATCAGCGTTTGCAATACCATCTGCACCAATGTTCACGGTCCCTCGACGCCGCTCTACCTGCTCGGTCACAAAATGCTTGCCAGCTATCCGTACGTTCCCATCGGCGGTGAAATGGGGATGAACTGCGCGGTGATGAGTTACAACGGAACTCTGTTCGTTGGCTTTACCGGAGACGCGCCGGCAATCCCGGACCTGGCACGTCTGGCGAGATTGTTCAGCGAGAGCTTTGCCCAGCTTCGGGATGCGGCTGGCGTGCCCGCCGCGGAGCGCAAACCGCCCCGGCGGAAAAGGGCGCAGAGCAAAGCCGTGGAGGCGCCGGCGACAACCGCTTCCGGAGGACCCGGCGGAGGGGCCGCGGCCGCGGTCGCGGTCGCCTGACGGGGACAAAAGCCTGAGCCGGCGGTGGCCGGACCGGCGAAGGCGAGCGGTCCGGCGACAGGATGGAAGCGATGAGCGCAAACCGTAACGGGCCCGGCAAACGTGCGGAGGAGGCGCCGTTCACGAAGTGGCATGAGTCGTTGTACGGGATCGACCTGCTGCTGCTCCATGCCGCTCCTGTGTATTACTGCGTTGGGGTGCCGCGGGGCGACGGGTCAGGCGTCCTCTTGATTCCCGGATTCATGCACAGCGACGTGTACCTTGTGATCCTGTATGCATGGCTGGAGCGGCTGGGCTACCGGCCCTACTATTCCGGCATCGACCTGAACGCGGAATGCCCGAACCTGCTTATCAAAAACCAGTTAGAGGGACTCATCGACAAGGTGCGGGGCGAGACCGGCGGGAAGGTTCATCTGATCGGCCACAGCCTGGGCGGGGTCATCGCGCGCTCGCTGGCCATCCAGTGGCCGGAGAAGATCGCTTCCCTCATCACCCTGGGAGCGCCGTTCCCTGGCGGCCGCGTGCATCACAGCATCCTTCGTGAAACTGAGATTGTCCGCCGCTTCATTCACAACCAGCATGGCGGCACCGTCCGTCCGGAGTGTTACACGGTGCGCTGCCAGTGCGATTTCATGAATTCCCTGCGCTCGGATGTCCCGGCGTGCGTTCCGCAAACGGCAATTTTCACCAGAGACGATGGCATTGTCGACTGGCGGAGTTGCCGGACCGGCAAGCGCGCGGTGGATGTGGAAGTGGGCGGCACGCACGCGGGCCTGGCGTTCAATGGCAGCGTCTACTGCACGATTGCGCTCCGCCTGGCCAAACCACCCCGGTCAAAGAGCAGCAAAAATGGGATCAGGAAGAGGGCGGGCGCCGCTTAGGGGAGCGCCGCTTTTTCTTCAGGCGGGCTTCCATTTCGGCCAGGCGCTGGCGGAGTTCCTCCAGTTCACGGTCTCCGGACTCAGCCTGTCCATCCTTGCCCTGGACGAACCTTTTGACCATGGAGATTGGAGACAGGGAAGCGGACTGGACCTCGGACAATCCGCCCTGGATGGCTTTCTGGAGCTTCTGGTAGGCATCAAAAGCGGACTTCATGTACCAGGAAATGAATTCCTGCCCGGCATGGTCTGAGGCCATGACCAACTGGCGGAGCAATTCCAGCGGTAGGCCGGCAGGTTTGTCCTTGGCGTTTTCCACGATGATCTGGGTGAGGGTAACGTGGGTGAGGTCTTCGCCGGTTTTAGCGTCGACCACCTGCACCTCTGTTCCATTCCGGACCAGGACGGCAATCTCCTCGAGGTTGATGTATCGGCTTTCCGAAGTGTCATACAGTCTGCGGTTCCCGTACTTCTTGATGATGACCTTGGCCGGCTTCAAGGATGCGCCCCTCTGTTGCAGTGCAATAATTGTTGCTCTGGTATTGACACGCTAACCTATCGATACTAGCATAATGGCAATGCTGCAATGCAGCAAGTGGAGGTTGATGATGGCAAAAGATACGAAAGTGCACGCCGTCGCACACGAGCGTCCTTCTTCCTTTGTTTCTCTGCTGTCCGGTTGGGTGCAGCAGGGCCTGGAAAGTTTCTTCGCCACCCAACGCATTCTTGTGGATCTGGCCATGCGCCAGAACACCAACGCAATGAAGAGCATTCGCCAGGGGCTTTCCGAATCCGAAGCCAAGGATACGCCGCTGAAGATTCTTACCGAGATCGCAGTGGAGGGAACCGCAAACTACATTGAAGCACAGCGCATCCTGCTCGACATGGCACAGCAGGAAAATGACATTGTGATGAACGGGGTGAAGGAGCGGGTAAGCAAATACGGCACCGCGGTTGCGTTGACCAACGTGATTCGCCGCAGCGTCGACACGTTTGTCGAGATGCAGCAGAACTTCCTGGTGCTTGCCAGCAAGCGCACCCAGAACTGGTTGCAGAACTCGCCCGAGGGCAAGAGCAAGGAAGCCAGTGGACTGGCCGGACTGGCCGGCGAAGCCATGGAAGAGTTCGTCGCCGCGCAGAGGAAGTTCCTCGACCTGATTTCGGAAGAGACGAGCATGGCTGGCGACAACCAGAAGGATCACCCGGCGAAGAAGCCGGCCAAGACCGAACTGGCGAAGCTGGGAAGGGAAGCGGCAGAGGCGTTCATCGACGCCCAGAAGAAGCTGCTGGATCTTGCCGGACAACAGGCGAACGTGAACATGCAGGCGGCCAGCCGGGTGCTGGATTTGAGAGCGCCCATCCGGCTCCTGCCGATCGCGGACATTGCGGGAGAGAGCGTGAAAAGCTTTGTGGATGCGGAAAAGGCCCTGCTCAGTTCCATGACCAAGGCTCGCACCCATGCCAAAGCGGAACCCAAAGCACGGCGTCCGGTTCACCGGGCCAAGAAAGCCGCTCCCCAGGCCAAGGCGGCGCGGGCCGGAACTGTGGCTCCCGTCTAAAGCAAGCGCTTGCGGATTGTGGCCGGGTGAAGCCAGCGCATTTTCGCCGGGGTGCCAGGGTTGGCGCCCCGGCCATTGCTGTTTCCCGCCGCTGAATAAATCTCACCTCTTCCGCCCGCTGGTTGCATCTAACGCCCAGCCACCCATGATCGCTTTGACCCCAACTATGCGGAAGCCGGCATGGAGGGTCGAGGGTGGGGTAAGCGAAGCAGGCGGATGAGTTTGTTATGAGCGATCGGTTGGTCCACATCCGAAAGGACGAAGCAGAAGCTGACATCACCATCTGGAAGGAAGCGCTGTTTGCCGTTGATCTCCTGCTGCTGCATACCTCGCCTGTTTACTTCGGTCTCGGCGTTCCTCACGGCGACCGCTCCGGAGTCGTCATCATCCCCGGCTTCCTGGGCACGGACCGTTACCTGGCGCAGCTCTGGAACTGGATTGGGCGGATTGGCTACCGGGCATACTTCTCCGGCATCGGTCTCAACGCGGAATGCCCGAATCTCCTGATCCGGCATCGTCTGAACGACACCATCGAAAAGGCGCTCCAGGATACGGGCGGCAAGATTCATCTCATCGGGCACAGCCTCGGAGGGGTGATTGCGCGCTCGGTCGCCGGGCAGAGGCCGGACGACATTGCCTCGGTGATCACCCTGGGGTCGCCATTCCGCGGCACCATTGCCCACCGCAGCATTCTGCGGGCCGCCGAACAGGTTCGCATCCGTATCCTCGCAGAGCACGGCGCCAACGTGCTTCCCAAGTGTTACACCGCCCGCTGCACCTGTGACTTTCTTGATTCACTGCGCCACCGGGTACCCGCCTCGGTGATGGAAACCGCCATCTACACGCTCAACGACGGCGTGGTAGATTCGCGCTATTGCAGAACCGGAAATTCCGGGAAGGACTTTGTGGTGCCGGGAACGCACATCGGCCTGGCGTTCAACTCGTCGGTTTACCGGATCATCGCGCAACGTTTATTCCAGGCATCGCAGCCGCGGTAAAGTCTGGCGGATGGAGTCACGGCCGCTCCGGCCATGCGTGCCTGGGATAGCGCCGCATCAATTCGCGGCGCACCTGCGGATAGAGCCGCTCCCAGAAGCCTGCAAGATCGGTCGTTGTCTGCACGGCGCGCCGGTTGGGAGCCAGCAGATGCACCACCACGGGAGTGTGCTCGCGTCCAATCCGTGGAGTCTCGCGCATGCCGAAAAAATCCTGCAGGCGGCTGGCGATCCAAGGCGGTTTGCCGGGCTCGTAGTGAACCTTGGTCTGGCGCCCGTTCTGCAAACGGATGCGCGCCGGGGCAATCTCATTGAGGCGCTGCGCACCCATCTTGTGTTCGAGCATCCCGACCAGGCCGGCGGCGGCGTTTTTCAGCTCGGCAAAGCTGCGCAGTCCCGTACAGAGGTCGCCGAGCGCCCGTGCAATGTCGGGCGGATCGAAGCCGGCGAACTCGACGCGCCCAGTGAATTCCGCCAGGGCATCGAGGTCGAGGAAGCGTTCGACGCCGGCTTCCAGAGCCTTGCGGGCGAGCAGTTCCGCCGCAGCGGGCGCATCCGGCGCCACGCCGCGCGACTCCTGGATCACCAACTCGTCGTAAAGGAGCGCGCTGACTGCCTCCACCCGCTCGGCGGCGCGATTCCAGGTGAGCGTGGATTGCTCGCGGACACGATCCGGAAACAGATCGATCAGCCATTCCGGCTCGATGCGGGCGGTCATCCGAACCAGCGGCAAGGGCTTGTCCGTGCGGTCCTCGGCGTCGATTGCGACCATGAATTCATAGCGCGGAGGCTCGCCCGCCACCTCAGCTGAGGAGCCCGTCGAGAGCAGCACCTGGTTGCCTGCCCGCAGGCGGGCGACGCGATCCGGAAACCCCGCCAGCACGGACATGAGCAGAGCATCGTCGTCGTGATGGGTTTGCCTGGCGGGACGCGCGATTCTGCGCAACTGCCCGATCAGTTGCCGGGTGCGGAAGTCATGATCCGATTCCATGGCGGCAAGGAGATCGTTCGGTTCCACCGGCACGCCGGAGGCGACGAGCGCCACGGCCACGCAGCCGTCCTCGCCCACGCCGCGCTCCAGGGCCTCGACCAGAATTCGCGACAGGCGGGGAGGCAGCGGATAGCGCGCCAGCCGCTGCGCCATGCCGTCTGCGCCGCTTCCGGTGACACCCAGGCGGTCCAGCAGCGACTCGGCGCTTTGCACGGCAGCCGCGGGCGGCGCATCCAGCCAGTCCACGGCGCTGACGTCGGCAACCTCCATGGCGCGCAGAGCAAGACAGAGCTGGGAGAGATCGCCGCCGAGGATTTCCGGCGCGTCCTCGTCCGGGCGGCGCAGGTAGTCCTGCTCCGAATAGAGACGCAGCACGCGGCCGGGTGCGGTGCGCCCTGCCCGTCCGGCGCGTTGCCTGGCGGAAGCCTTGCTCACGCGACCGATGCGCAGGGTTGGCAACCCGCTCCACGGGGAGTGGGTTGCGATGCGCGCCAGACCGCTGTCGATGACCGCGGTTACCCCGTCCACGGTCACCGAGCTTTCCGCCACATTGGTGGCGAGGATAAGTTTCTGCCGGGGAGCGGGTAAGAGCGCGTGATCCTGTTCCTGGGGCGGCAGACTGCCGTGCAGGGGAAGCATCAGCAACCCGGAGCGTCGCGCGACGGCGGCGCAGGCGCGCATGGCGCGGCGGATCTCCGCGGCTCCCGGCAGGAATACCAGGATGCCGCCGGCGTGCTGCCCGGCGATCAGCAACTCCACGGCGTCTTTCACTTGTACTTCCAGCGGCGCGGGCGAGTAGGGCAGATGCTGGATGGAAAGCTCGAACAGGGTTCCCTGGGATCGCACGATGGGACAATTGCCAAGATATTGCGCCACGGGATCGGCATCGAGGGTGGCCGACATGACCACGATGCGCAGATCGGGCCGCGTCCGTTGCAGCCGTTTCAACCATGCCAGCGCCAGGTCGCCATCGATGTGGCGCTCGTGGAACTCATCCAGCACGACGGCGTCCACGCCCTTCAGGGATGGATCGGAAAGCAGGCGGCGGGTGAGTACGCCCTCGGTGACAAAGCGGAGGCGGGTACGCGGGCCGATGGCTTCTTCAAAGCGGACCTGGTAGCCGACGGTGCCGCCGGGTTCTTCATGGATCTCCCAGGCGATGCGCCGCGCCGCCATGCGCGCCGCGATCCGGCGCGGCTCAAGGACAACCACATCGCCGCCGACGATCCCAAGCAGCGCGGGCGGCACTCGCGTCGTCTTGCCGGCGCCCGGCGGAGCTTCAATCACGAGGTTCGGATGCCGGTGTAAGGAGTCGATGATCTCCGGCAGAATGGCATCGACCGGAAGAACGGGGCCGCGGATTGGCACCCCTCAATCGGAACATGAGGTTTCGGCCTGCGTCAATGGAGGGCCCGGCGATGGTCCAGTTTCCGGTTTGGCGACGATGGGGGAAGAATCTGATTTGTGGAGACTTCGGCGTTTACCGGGACTGATCCAGCGGTTTCCTCACAGGATGCGTTCGGACTGCCCATTTTCAGGGCATAGCCAGCGGAGTACCATTGAAACCCGGGGCGAAAGATGAACCTATACACGAAGAATGGACGGCCGCTTCAGGTGTCTGGTGACGACGTTTATAGCCGCTCTGGAGAGATTGTTGGACGCATTCGGGGAGAAAAGGTCTTTGGTGCCGACGGACGCTACGTTGGAACCATCGTTGGGGATCGGCTCGTATACCGTTCCACCGAGAGCGCGGCAATCAGTTCTTCGTTTTCTGTTGCAAACAGGGCTGGTTCTGCCCGCGCGAACCGCGCAGGCTCGGCCATGTGGGGAGATGAGCCCGACATACCGGACTGAGATTGTGCGAAGGGACTGATCCGAATGACCTGGGTGTTGGCTACCATTCATCGGGGGTAAGTATGGTGGACGAGCAGGAGTATCACGACAATAAACTTCCCAAAAAAGTGTACGTTAGTAAAAGCCTTACCGCTGAGGCAGGCGGCATCCCGCGCAAATTCCGAATCGCATCAAAGGTCTTCGATTCGACGAACAGGCACGAATTCGTGCGCGAGCATGGCGAGATTGTCCTCCGCGTGACTACGGGAGGGCGCCAAGAAGTAATAGTCAAATTCTATGAAGATGACCGCTCGATATTTGGAATCACAATACAGCGATTTTCGCGTGTAACCGGAAAACCACTCAAGGAGAGGTTCTCTTTTGTCGGGGACGAGATCACGCGGTTCCTAGAGTTTCTTTTGAACGTATGTCGCGTAAGGCTCCCAAGCCCGGAAAACCTAAACATCAACGATGAGGCGTTCCGAAGGACGCTGCTCACCCCGGAACACCTCACGCACCTAATCCATGACAATCAAGAGAAGATACTGGCTTGGGTGAGATCTGAAGCCACAGCGTCAGATATCGTTGCGCTTGGCTATAGGCGAAAACAACTTGAACATTTCAGGAAACTGCTATGTGAACCGGAGTACTTCGATTTGCAGCGTCGTGTGGAAGGCAATACCGCGACCGCGGAAGGCGTCTGGCAGAGGTTTTTCGAAAGCAATAAATGGATTTTTGGATTTGGTCTCACCTACATATTCCTCTCGAATCTGCAGGAAAGAAACCTGGAGCAAATCGTAGCCGGGGCTGACATCTGGGGAGAGGGAAAGCGCGCCGACGGCGTTCTGAAGACCCGTGGGGCGATTGAGGCCCTCTGTCTAGTGGAGATTAAGAAGCACGACACGCCCCTGCTGAAAGAGGGGCTCTCCTATAGGAGCGGGTGTTGGTCCCCATCCGATGAGCTGGCGGGAGGCATCGTGCAATCTCAAGCAACAGTCGAGAAGGTGATCAGAAAGCTTGATGAGAAATATGTGCCTGTCACACGATCTGGCGACCCCACCGGAGAGACGCTCTTCGCATACCAACCCCGCTCATACCTTGTCATCGGACGGCTAGGCGAATTCCAAACTGAACAAGGACCAAACATCGGGAAGTATAGGTCATTCGAGCTTTACAGGCGCAATACGATCCGGCCCGAGATAATCACATTTGATGAGCTTTACGAGCGAGCAAGATTCATTGTGGAGCACGCCGACGGCTAGGGTCCTCCTTCGCGAATCAATCCCGTGCAATACGGAAGCCCAGTTCATGGTGAGCGGAGGGTTCGCTCGCTGAGAATGATCACTCCCCTAAAGTCGGCTTGTGGCAAGGTTTTTCCCTACGCCCCGCCGTGTTCCGGGTGGATCGCGGGCAGTCCGGAAGCTGACTCGTCGCCCGGTACATGCGCTGCGGCTCTCCCGCCGAGGCCGGGCTAGAAGTGGAACCCTAGCTGCGCGGTGTAGCTGCGCGGGGTGACGTAGTGGGTTCCGCTGAAGGTGGAGAGAAAGTTATACAGGGCGTAGTTATTGGCCAGGTTGATAACCGTGAACTGCGCGCTCAACTTGTATTTCTCCCGGTTGAGCAGGTTGTCATGACCGAAGGAAAGGTCGAACAGGTTGCGCGCCTGGATGCGCGGCGGGTTGTGGTCGTCGTTCTCGGTTCCTGGGGCCGGGATGCTGGTGAGGGTAGATCCATACTGCGCGGCCGGACACAGATTGGGGCCCAGGCTGGAGTGGATCGGGGTGGTTGGCGTGGCGCGGACCGCGCCGCAGAACAGTCCGCCCTGGAACTGCTGATCGGGGCTGAGGTTCGAGGTGTCCACCACGGTGGCGCTGCCTGCCGGACCGTTGGCGCAGTCGCCTCCGGCGCAGGGCACGGGACCGGCCACCAGGCCGCTGTCATAACGCCAGTTGAAGCCCATCCATGGGCCGCGCTTCCAGGGTTGGTACTGAAGGTGGGTGGTCTGGTTGAACTTTTCGTCGTGGTCGATGCGGAAAACTCCCACCGGTCCGGGAGTGGCTCCGGCTCCGCCGGTCTGGGGAGTGAAAAAGCGCGCCGCCACGCTGGAGAAGACGACCAGGGCGGAGAATCCATGGATATTGGGCACGCTCAGGCGGCCGGCGTAGCCGGGAATCTTGGAGCGGTCCCATTCCACCGGGAAAGTGATGGGAGTGTTGCCCAGCACGCTGAAGTCGAAGCCGTGGTGGGTGTACTTCCAGATGTACTCGCCGGAAAAGACCATGTATTTGCCAAAAGCCTGCTGGAATCCAGCGTGGAACTCGTTGCGCCAGCCCGGACTCAGCGGGGTGAGGCCAGGGGATGAGCAGAGCAGCAACGGGTTCAGGACGGGGTTGGCACAGCCGGTGCTGGACAGGATCAGGTTCTCATTGAATGGAGTTTCCATGGTGCGCGCATAGGAGACGCGCAGCACCGTGTTGCTCGGCTTGATGTTGTAGGCAACGCCCAGGCGGGGCTGGGCTTCGCCATGGCTGGCCAGACCGTTGTAAAGGTCGCCACGCAGTCCCAGGTTCAGGTTCCAGTTTCCTTTGGTGATCGCATCCTGAACGTACAGGCCCAGTTCCTTGACGTCGGCATGGCCGTTGAAGCGATAGGAAACTCCCCCGCGGGTCAAATCGTAGGGAAGCAGGAGCGGGTTGAAGTTCGGACTCGACGGCTCGTTCAAGATTGGATTGACGATCCCGATGCTGTCGTGTTCATCCAGAAACGTCTGTTCGTAGGTGGCGCCGGCCTTCAGGTTGTGGACACCTTTCACATAGGAGAGATTGGCGCGGAGGCCAGTATTCATCAGGCTGCGGCTCTGCCCGACGGTCTCTGATTGCAGGTCGGGAGAAAGGTCGGCAAATGGATTGGCGCTGGGATAGTAGTTGTACTGGTCGCGCCGCACGAAGGCTCCCAGGGTAAACAGGGTGGTGTCGCTGAGCAGGTGAGTCCACGAGGGCGCGATGTTGAAGGTCTTGATCTGCGAGCGCTGATCGGTGGGCCCGACCGGCAGGCCGTTGGGGCCGAGGCCGCCATTGTCCACCACCACGCCGGACCAGGCGGTCGAGTTCTGCTGGTCGAACGAGTTGGGAGTCTGGAACCAGGAACGCGTAAATTGCAGATTCGCGTGGACCGAATCCTTGGGGGAAAGCTGGAAGTCCACGCGGTCGAAGAAGTTTTCTTCGTTGCCCTTGTCATGCATCACGGTGAATTCCGGAGGATCGAGGAAACGGCCGGTATTCAGCCCGTCGGCGGCCACGAAGTTCCCCCAATTCTTGCCGCCGTAGCCGAGGTTGAGGCCCAGGTTCGATGTGCCAAAGCTGCCGTATTCGGTGGTGATGCTGCCGTGCGGGGTGGTCATGCCCTGGCCGGAGCGGGTAGTAACGTCGATGACCAGGCTGGTCTTGCCGCCATACTCGGCCGGTGGCGCGCCGGAAATCACCTCCATCGATTGAATCGAATCCAGCGGAATCTGGTTGGAAAAGACCTTGCTCTGCTGATCGGTGATGGGCTGGCCATCCACGGAAAACGAGTTCTCGGCGTGATCGCCCAATCCGTGGAAGAGGCCGTTGGAATCGGCGGCAACTCCGGGCGTGGCCAGGGTCACCAGCGAACTGACGGAAGACGACGCGCTCTCCAGCGGAATCTTGCTGAACTGGTCGCGATCCACGTCGGTGTGGAAGGTGGAGGTATTCTCCAGCAGATCTTCGGCGGTCGCTTCCACGGTGACGACCTCGGAGGAGTTTTCCACCTTCAGGATGATGTTCAGATTGAGCGGCACCGCCGAACGCACATCAATGTCATGCACGTAGTTGGCAAATCCCTTTTCGGTCACTGTCATGTGGTAGGGATTGAAGGGCACATTGGAGAATGTGAACCTGCCGGCGTTGTCGGTCATCACGGAACGGATAAAACCGCTGACCGGATTCTGAATTTCAACCGCGGCGTTGGCGACCACCGCGCCGGACTGGTCCACCACCACCCCGGTCACCGTGGTCGAGCTTCCGGACTGCGCATAATCACGCGCGTAAACATTGAGGGCGAGTGCCAGATAGAGAACAGCCAGCAAAGCCGCGGTAAGCGACTTCCTGCAGCAAGCGTGCATGGAATTCCTCCGAAAAATCAGGTTGCAGAATGAATCCAAAAACGAAATGTGAGGATCTCTGCGGGACTAGGACTCCGGAGGGGGGCGGACGGTGAGAGCGAAGGCGATGAGGCGCTGCTTGGAACAGACAACGGGCTCCGCGCGGAAGGTGGAGATGGCCAGGAAGGTGACGCGGGGCGACAGGACCGGTACGGTGGGAGCGGCGCAGTGGGCCGCGATACAGATGGTGCACGGCGCCGATTCATTGGCGTCCGAGTGATGATGCGCGACCGCTCCAATGGCCGCCGAAATCATCAGCAAAAGGCACAGCCACGCGATCTGTTTTGAAATCGACTGCATCCCACCTATCCCGGAACCCAACGTAGTACCTTCATTGTACAGCAGGGAATCCCGATTCTTCGCGGCGACGGCCACCGCAGACATGTAGATGCCCGGGTTGTCTGGGAGGATGCAGCGGGCCGCGGGCGCCGAAGTTTGGGCGGGCTGCGCGGGAGCCGGTTCGCCGCCTCTTCGCCCGGCTGGGGATGGGCGCATTCTCCGGCTTTTAACCTGGCGTCGGCATTCCTTTAACCTCCCTGTAACTTTGCTTCCCTAAGATTCTCGTATCGGGTCCACCGGATTTTCCAGGTCGAATGCTCCAAATCGAGATGCCCGTTGTGAACAAACAGCATCGGCCAAGAGCTTCTGCTCCTCCCGCGGGCGGCGGGTGGTTGCGCCCATTGAATTCCAGCTGGTGTTGAACCAAAGGAGATCTGCCATGAAGATCCGTCTCTGGTCTGCGGCCATTGCATGCGTGTTGCTTAGCGCGCTGCTGTCGTCTTGCAAAAGCAATTCCGCCGCCACCGAAGGCGTCAAGTTACAGGGAGCCGGCGCCAGCTTTCCCGCGCCGCTCTACAACAAATGGTTCAAGAGTTACAGCGCTTCGCACCCGGACGTCGAGGTGGATTACCAATCGGTGGGCAGCGGCAGCGGCAAGAAGAGCGTGATCGATCACACGGTTGATTTTGGCGCCAGCGATGCCGCCATGAGCGAGGAAGAAATGGCTCGCGTGCCCGGCGGAGTGCAACTGCTTCCCATGACCGCCGGCGCCATCGTGATTGCCTATAATGTGGAGGGGGTGAACGGACTCAAGCTCTCGCGCAAGGCCTATACGGGCATTTTCCTGGGAAAAATCAAGAACTGGGACGATCCCGAGATTGCCTCCGCCAACCCAAGCGTGAAACTGCCCAGCTTGCCCATCAACGTGGTGGTGCGCGCCGACGGCAGCGGCACCAGTTTCGTCTTCTCCAAGCATCTGAGCGCGGTCAGCGCGGAGTTCGACAAGGCGGTCGGCGTCAACACCATGCCGAACTGGCCGGTGGGCACCAAGAGCAAAGGCAACGAAGGCGTGACCGCCAGTCTCAAATCAACTCCCGGCTCCATTGGCTACGTTGAATATGGGTACGCCAACAGCCAGAAACTGGCCACCGCAACCCTGGAAAACAAAGCGGGCAAGTATGTGGCCGCTTCCAGCGCCTCGGGGCAGGCCGCGCTGGCTTCCACCGAGTTGCCCGCCAACCTCATCGCCTGGGCGTCAGACCCGGCAGCTCCCGATGCCTACCCAATCGTGACCTACACCTGGTTGATCTGCTACCGCAAGTATTCCGACCCGAAAAAGCTTGCGGCCCTGCAGGATCTGTTGAAGTACGGCCTCACCGACGGACAGAAGGACGCCGAACCGCTCGGTTATATTCCCCTGCCCGCCAACGTTGCCAGCAAGGCCCTGGCGGCCGCCCAGACGATTACGAATTAGCCCAGGAAGGATGGCCTCGATGGCGACTCACAGTTCTCTCGCTTCCGCCCCGGCAAACCTGTTCGTGGTTCGACCCGGGGAAATCACCCAGGCGCCGACGCGGGTGCAATCGTTGCTGGACAAGGCCTTCCGCCGCCTCTGCTTTCTGTTTGCCTGCGGCACGATTCTGCTGGTGACCTTCATCGTGCTGCGCATCGCCATCTCGGCGATGCCCGCCATGCGCCACGACGGGCTCGGGTTTCTCACCGGCCGCGTCTGGGATCCGAACACCGGAGAGCATGGAATCGCCGGCGAAATCTGGGGGACGCTCTACACCTCCATCCTTGCCTTGGTGATCGGCACCTCGTTTGGCCTGGCCGCCGCCCTGTTCCTCAGCGAAGGCTACATGGGACAGGCCATCTTCGCCCTGTTGCGAAGCTTCAATCTGCATCTGCATCCATTCTGGTCCAAGGTTCCCGACCAGGTGGAGGGATTGCTCAAGACGCTGATCGAATTGCTGGCCGCGATTCCCAGCGTGGTCTACGGCCTGTGGGGATTGTTCATCGTCATCCCGATGATTCGTCCGGCCTGCCACTGGCTGCATCTGAAGCTGGGCTGGATGTCGTTGTTCTCGACCGATCTGAGCGGTCCCGGCGTGTTGCCGGCGGTGATCGTACTGGCCATCATGATTCTGCCCACCATCACGGCCATCAGCCGGGACGCGCTGGTCTCGGTTCCAGCCAAGCTGCGCATGGCCGCCTACGGCCTGGGAGCCACGCGCTGGGAGGCGATCGTGGGGGTGATTCTGCCCACCGCCGCGCGCGGAATCTTTGGCGGCATGGTGCTGGCATTTGGCCGCGCCCTGGGCGAAACCATGGCCCTGGCCATGCTCGTCGGCAACTCCAGCCGCATCAGCGTTTCCCTGTTTTCGCCCGCCAACACGCTGGCAGCCCTGCTGGCCAACAACTTTCCCGAAGCAGGCCCGCGGGAGGTTGGCGTCCTCATGTACGCCGCCCTGGTGCTGCTGGCCATCACCTTGATCGTCAACATTTTCGGCGCTCTCATTTTGCAGCGCGCCGCGCGCGGTGCGGTGGAGTAAGCCCATGGCAACCGTAAGAATCGATTCCAAATCCGGCGTGGCCGATCCCTTTGCCGGGGTCGATTTCAGCCAGCTTGAGCACTCCCTGCGCCGTCCCCGCACGCTCATGGACTTTCTGCTGAACGGCCTGGTGGCGACGATGACATTATCGGCCCTGGTGCCATTGTTCAGCGTGGTCTGGATGCTGGCATGGCGCGGCGGCCGGCGCCTGACGATGGAGGTCTTCACCCAACTGCCTCCTTCGGCAATGGAGAGCGGCGGCGGCTTTGGCAATGCGATCGTGGGAACGCTGCTGATGGTTGGGATGGCGGTGCTGATCACGGTCCCCGGCGGAATCATGACCGCCATTTACCTGGCCCAGAACCGCGAGAGCAAACTGGCGGAAACCGTGCGATTCGCGGCCAAGGTGCTCACCGGTTTTCCGTCGATTCTGGCGGGCGTGTTCGCCTACGGCGCCATTGTGCTGACCACCGGCGGCTACTCCTCGATTGCGGGCGCCATCGCGCTCTCCATCCTGATGTTGCCGACCATCATCCTCACCTCGGAAGATGCCATCCGCATGGTGCCTTCGCGCATGAAGGAAGCCGCCATCGGCATGGGCGCCACGCCGACGCAGACGGTCTGGATGGTGCTGATTCCCACGGCGATTCCCGGAATCCTGACCGGCGTAATGCTGGCCGTGGCGCGCGCCGCCGGAGAAACCGCGCCGCTTTTGTTTACCGCCCTGTTCAGCAATTACTGGCTCTGGTCGCACGGCCACGCGCAACTCATGCGGCCCACCGCTTCACTGGCCGTCCTTATTTACAACTTTGCCGGACAGCCGTTTGAGAACCAGGTGGAGCTGGCGTGGGCCGCCGCCCTGGTGCTCGTGCTGCTGGTATTGGCAGCCAACCTGATCGGCCGGAGTCTGTCCGGACGCCAGGTACAACAGTCTTAGGAGGTATGGTGATGGCAACAAACGTAATTCCTGAACCCGACCCGGCTTTCCAGACCGTTTCCATGTCCGCCTACAACCAGGATGTGGTGGTCGATTGCAACATCCGGGAGCTCTATTATGGAAGCTTCAAAGCCGTGCGCGATACCGCGATTCCGGTCAGGAAGAACGCCATCACGGCATTCATTGGACCTTCAGGCTGCGGCAAGAGCACGGTGCTGCGCTGCCTCAACCGCATGAACGACCTGGTGCGCGGCTTCCGCTTTGAAGGCCACGTGCGCTATCGCGGACGCGATATCTACAATGCCGCCATCGATCCGGTGGCGGTGCGCCGCTTCATTGGAATGGTCTTCCAGCAGCCCAACCCGTTTGCCACCAGCATCTACAACAACGTGGCCTTCGGTTTGCGCCTCAACGGCTACAAGGGCGACAAGGCGGAAAAGGTCGAACAGGCCCTGCGCGCCTCCGCCCTGTGGGACGAAGTGAAGGACAAGCTTAACAAGAGCGGCCTCTCGCTCTCCGGCGGGCAGCAGCAGCGGCTCTGCATCGCGCGCGCCATTGCCACCGAGCCCGAGGTGCTGCTGATGGACGAGCCTTGCTCCGCGCTGGACCCCATCGCCACCCGCAAGATTGAGGAACTGATGCTGGAGCTGCGCAAGAAGTTCACCATCGCCATTGTGACCCACAACTTGCAGCAGGCGCAGCGCGTGGCCGACTACACCGGCTTCCTCTACGTGGACACCACGCAGGGTGGACGCACCGGATACCTGGTCGAGTTCGGCGAATCCAAGCAGCTTTTCGCCTCGCCGATTCACAAACATACCCAGGACTATATTCGCGGCGAGTTCAGCTAAGCCGTCCGGGGCGGCGTAGTCCTTGTGCAGTCTGGGGTTGCGCCGCGGGAGGTTGGGCGCTGGAGCGGGCTTCGTGGTAAACTTTTTGCATGGCCAATTAGGGCTGGGTTGGGTGGTGATTTTGTTTGGCAGAAATTCGATTGCAAGAAGGCGAGTCCATTGAGAGCGCCCTGCGTCGGTTCAAGCGCAAAGTTCAGACGGAAGACATCATTAAAGAAGTAAAGCGTCATTCCTACTATCTGAAGCCTGGCGCCAAGCTCCGCGTAAAGCAAGCTCTGGCTCGTAAGCGGGCGCAGAAGAAGATTCGCAAAGAGCCCAAGGAGTAATTTCTCCCGTGAAGGCCGCTGCCATCCCGCAGCGGCCTTCGCATTTTGGGCAAAACTCTCTTCCCGGGAAGTCCGGAAGGCCATGCGAGACCAGACCGCCGCGCCCTCGAGCTTAGCCACTCAACCACACCCGGACGCGCCCTGGCCGGCGGCCTCGGTGGAGCGCCGGTTTGCGGTACGAGACGAGCAATTGTGCAATTCACTCTGTTTTTTTTCACCACGCAAAGACTATGCTTGTAGTCTTGACGGATGCCGTGATGGGGCGCATCTGGCATGATGGTCGGCAGGGATTGCCTAGGACGATTCGCAGATGATGGAATTTCATATTTCCAGGGCCGCTCGCATCCGCTATCAACTGGCGGATAGCCTTTTCTCCTTTTCGGGCAATGTAATATTCGCCAACGTGGCGGCCAGCCGCCAGTTCGCCTACCGCATGAACCAGGTGCGCGATGCCGAGCACCATCCCGAGCGCGCCGTCAATGCCGCTGCGCTCTACGTAATGGGGCTGATTGACGAAGTCAGCCACGCCCTCATGGCGCGTTACCGGCAGCAGTTTGATCCCAACGTGATGGTAGATGCCTTGTCTTTTTTCTCCAGGCAGGTGGGAGAGCGGGAATTCGAAAAGATGCTGCTCACCTTTGTCGAGCAGTTTCCCGGCAGCAGCGTCTATCGCGGGGAGCAAACTCCCCGGCAATGGCTGGCCGGTTCCACCGGCGGAATTACGCACCGCGCCGCGGCCATCGAAGAGATGATGCTGCTCTGGATGGCCAATCGGAACTTGGCTTTTCGTCCCTTTGAAGAGCTGTTCGAAGACAGCACCCTGGTGGAGAAGACCGCTTATCGCAAGGTTGCCGCGCAGTTTCCCGCCTATTTCGCAACCCGCCCGCTGATTCCCATCGAAGGCTCCAAGGCGGTGAATCTGTTTGATCTGCTGCGCGCCCCCGCCGTCTCGGCTCCGGCATCTCTCAGTGCGCAGCTCGCGGTGATCCGCACGCAATGGAAGTCCCTGCTGGGCGAAGGCCTGGAGCAAGTTCTGCTGGTCGCCGGCGACATCCTGCACGAAGAGGAACTGGCAATCTGGATGCTCTTCCATCCTCCCAATGCTGAATCCGAAGCTGCCGCCCGCGCCGCCGCCGCCAAGGCCGCCGAGGAGGCCGCCCGCCGCCGCCGCGAAAGCGGTACCCAGCAATGGCCCGGCGTGGTCAGCCACTCCGATGTCCCAGTCTTTGGCGATCCCTCCAGCGAATACGAAAAGTTCAGCACCGACGTGGCCTGGATGCCCACTGTCGTCCTCATCGCCAAGAGCACCTACGTCTGGCTGGCGCAGCTTTCCCGGAAATATAGCCGGGCTATCAACCGCCTCGATGAGATTCCCGACGAGGACCTCGACGATCTGGCGCGCCGCGGTTTGAATTCGCTCTGGCTCATCGGCATCTGGGAGCGCAGCCGCGCCTCCAAGACCATCAAGCAGTTGTGCGGCAATCAGGACGCCGTCGCCAGCGCCTATTCGCTCTACGACTACCGCATTGCCGAGGATTTGGGCGGAGAAGCCGCTTACACCAGCCTGCGCGACCGTTGTTACCGGCGCGGCATCCGCCTGGCCAGTGACATGGTGCCCAACCACATGGGCATCGATTCGCCCTGGGTGGTCGAGCATCCCGACTGGTTTATCTCCCGCCCTGACCCGCCGTATCCCGCCTACAACTTTGACGGTCCCGACCTTTCGCCGGACCCGCGCGTCGAGATCAAGATTGAGCGGCACTACTACGAGCAGACCGATGCCGCCGTGGTCTTCCAGCGCCGCGATCGCCAGAGCGGCGAGACCCGCTATATCTATCACGGCAACGACGGCACCAGCTTTCCCTGGGACGATACCGCCCAGCTCGACTATCTGAACCCGGCGGTGCGCGAGCAGGTCATCCAGACCATTCTGAAGGTTGCGCGGCTGTTTCCGGTGATCCGCTTTGACGCCGCCATGACCCTGGCGAAGCGGCACTTTCAGCGCCTCTGGTTCCCCAATCCCGGCAGCAGCGGAGCCATCCCTTCGCGCGCCGAGTACGGGATGACGACGGCTGAGTTCAGCAAACACATGCCGCATGAGTTCTGGCGCGAGGTGGTCGACCGGGTCGCCGCCGAGGTGCCCGGAACCCTGCTGCTGGCCGAGGCCTTCTGGCTCATGGAAGGTTACTTCGTCCGCACCCTCGGCATGCACCGCGTCTACAACAGCGCCTTCATGAACATGATGCGCGACGAGGATAACGACAAGTACCGCTCGGTCATCAAGAACACCCTTGAGTTCGATCCCGACATCATGAAGCGCTACGTCAACTTTATGAGCAACCCCGACGAGCGCACCGCCATCGACCAGTTTGGCACTGGCGACAAGTGCTTCGGCGTGGCCGCCCTGATGGCCACACTTCCCGGTTTGCCCATGTTCGGCCACGGCCAGATCGAGGGCTACACCGAAAAGTACGGCATGGAGTACCGCTGGCCCCGCTACCAGGAAAATCCCGATCCCCATCTCGTCGAGCGCCACGAACGCCAGATCGCGCCCCTTCTGCATCAGCGCGCGCTGTTCGCCGAGAGCAGTAACTTCCTGCTCTACGACTTCTACCGTGAAGATGGCAGCGTCGATGAAAACGTTTTTGCTTACTCCAACCGCCGCGGCGATCAGCGTGCCCTGGTGCTCTACAACAATCGCTACGCCACCACCCGCGGCACCATCGACAACTCGGCCGCCTATGCCGATAAGCAATCCGGCCACCTGCGCCAGCGCCGCCTGAAGGAAGGTCTGGACATCAAGGGCGATCCCTCCACCCTGCTTGCCTATCGCGATTCGCTGACCGGGCTCGAGTATCTTCGCCGCGGGGTGAATTTTGCCGAGCGCGGCCTCAGTCTTGAGTTGCACGCCTACCAATGCCACGTCTTTCTGGACTGGCGCGAACTGCGGGCAACCGCCGAAAAGCCATGGGATCGCCTGTGCGACCATCTGGGAGGACGCGGCGTTCCCGATCTCGAGGACGCGCTGGTCCGCATGGAGTTGGTTCCAGTGCATGATGCGCTTCGCCGTCTGCTGGATCCTGCCCTGGTCCGCAGTCTGGCGGAACTTTCCGGACGCGTCCCGGTTGGACCCGAGAAGGGGAAGGAGCTTGAGCTTCGGCGTGATGATTTCTTCCAGGCCGCATGGCGCCGCGGCCGCGAGTTCCTGCGCGATGCGCAGACCTTCTACCGCGGACGCGATGACCAGTCCCTCGCGGTTCAGTTCGCCAACCCAGCCGCCATGGAGCGCCGATTCCGCGAGCGAGTGCGGGCCGCCATGCAGATTCCATCTCTGGAGAGCCTGTTCCCCGAACCCTGGCCTGCCGCCGCCCGTCGCGTCCTCCCCAGCCACAGCCCGCAGTTGACGGCTACGGCTTTGTGGGGACCCGTGCTGGCCTGGTGCGTGCTCGAATTGCTTGCCGAATCCGCCGCCGCCCGGAATCCGGAGCGCCTGGCGCTGGATCTGTTCGACCGTCTGCGCCTGCGCGAGCCACTGGGCAACGCATTCAGCGCGCTTGGATTTGAAGGCGAGGAATGCTGGCGAGTTGCCGCCAGGATCAAAGTCGCGCTACTGATCGAGGCGAAGGTCTTTGACACGGCGGTTTCTGCCGCCCCGGCTGCGCCGTTGGCGCCGTCCACTGCCTTCCATGCCGTATCGAAGGCGGCGCCGGAGCAGCAGCTGCCGATTCTTTCGCCCACGCTCTGGCTGGACCCGGATGTTCGCTGGCTCACCGGCGCTCACGAGGACAAGGGACATTCCTACTTTGTGCAGGAATCCTACGAGGAGCTGCTGTGGTGGCTCCAGCTTCCCGCCCTGTGCCGGCTGGCGGCGGCACCGGCGCCCGCATCTGGCGCGATTGAACAGATCCGCAAGACCTTCCGCGATGCCGCGGAATTGGCGGCCGCGGCTGGCTATAGCGTGGATGCCCTGCTCGGGTCCAAGGGTCCAGCCGCAGAGGTGGCCAGTGCCACGCCTGACGAGCCCAAACCCGCCGTGGAGGAACAGCCCGCCGAGGAGAAAAACTGATCGGCTAGCGCAATTCCTTGATTGGTGTAGTTCGCTGACTCCCGCCTTGTATGTTCCGAGGCGAGGCGTAATCATGGGTCGCACTCCGCCCGGACCTGGCCCACTGCCTATTTCACCACGCCTACAATCAGGTCGCTCGGCCCCGGCAGGTTGATGCGGACCGTCTCGGCGAAACCCGCGGTCTTCATCCAGGCGGTGTACTCGGCCTCGTTGTAGCTGGCACCCGCGTCGGTACCCGCCAGCATGTTCAGAGAGAATAGCGCCGCCCATTGCGGTGATGTTTTTTCCGGATCGAGAATGAAATCCTGCACCACCAGGCGGCCGTTGGGAGCCAGCGCCTGTTGGGCGCGGCGGAACAGCTCGCGGTTCTGCTCCTCGGAAAACATGTGGCAGATGGCGTTCAGCAGGATGAGGTCATAGCCGGAGCCAAAATCGTCTGTCAGCATGTCTCCCGGGCGCAGGCTCACTTGCGCGGATACCCCGGCCTGGCTCACATACTCAGCCGTGAGCGGCACAACCTCCGGGATGTCCAGGATCTCGCAGCGCACCTCGGCGGAGGCCTTGGCGAACGCGATGGAGTAAGCGCCCGAGCCGCCGCCCAGGTCGAGAACGCGGCGAACTCCCGAGGTGCCCACGGCTTCGACCAGCAGCCGAGCCCGATCCTTGGCGTTGCGCTGCATGCCGGCAATAAAGTTGCGCGTCCATTGCGCGCTATTTTCGCGGCCACCGGGGACTCGCGTGCCGCTGCGCACGGCGTCGGTCAGGGTGCTCCAGCGATGCCAGATGTTGGCCATGTGCAACAAACCATCGCGCTGGTTGTCCTTGGAGCCGTGCCCAAAAAAGCGGGCTGACTCGGGCGTGTTCTGGAATACGTCGCCGCTCTTGGATAACAGGCCGAGCGAGACCAACGCGTTCAGCAGCATCCCGGTGGCGCGGGCGTTCGCCTGGATCCGGGCTCCCGCCTCGGCGGCACTGGCGCCGTCGCCAACGGCGGTAAAGATGTCGAGTTCAAGCGCCGTAAGCAGGCAGCGGCTCTGCATGTAGCCGCGAACTAACTGATCGAGATGGTCGGGCAGCGTGCCTGCCTTGTCGCGAGCGGCGATGGCGGCGCGGTACTTGTCGCGATGCTCAATGGACATGGCCTTCATGGCGGCAGCATCGTTCCACCGAAGGCGCTCGACCGGCTGGCCGCCGCCGAAATGGCTGGCGGCAATCTCGGCGGCATCCGAGGGCTGCACGCGCCGGTACCACACTCCTGCCGGATAGACGGCCATCACCGGACCCTCCTCGCACAGTCCCATGCAGCCGCAGGTTGTTAGTTGCACATCGTTGTCCAGGCCGCGCGAGTGGATCTCGCGCTCCAGCGCTTTGAGCACGGCCACGGACCCGCTGGACGCGCAGCAGGAGACACCTTCCGGCTTTGGTTGCGTGCACACAAAGAGATGAAAGCGGAACGGTTCCATCACGACCTCCAATCCACGGTTTTCATTGCACGATCTTCATCGAAAGCTAGATGTTAGCGCTTTCTCCCCGGCAGCGCGCAACCTTGATTATGTCGGGGATTGCGTCCAGGATTGCGTCTTGGGAAGGCGGAGGCGCCGGTTGGGCCTGCGGGCAAACGCAGGCGGCACACGGACGCCGCTCGGAGGACCACACCGGTCCGTCTGCGTTTTCGTCTTCTCACCGACCTCGGAGACGTACCTCACATACAATCAGACAAGTCGACAAATATCATATTCTGTTCTGTATTGTTCTATCATTTTGTATCGCGCGGTACTGTACTTTCTGGACCCCGACTGCTCCACGTGCCTGGGGCGCGGCTGAAAGGAACACTGGAAGCATGCAGGAAATCATTCATGACGTACTCATATTAGGGACCGGCCTGGCAGGTTTGAGGGCAGCGGTCCAGATCAGTATTCAAACCAGAGGCAAAGCGGATATCGGAATCATCTCCAAGGTGCAGGTCATGCGGGCCCACTCGGTCTGTGCCGAAGGCGGAACCGGGGCAGTGATGCGTCCGGAGGAAGGTGACAGTTTCGAACTGCACGAGTGGGACACTATCAAGGGTTCGGATTTTCTCGCCGACCAGGACGTGGTCGAACGCTTTGTCAAAACCTCACCCGATGAAATCCGCCTGCTCGAACACTGGGGCGTGCCCTGGTCGCGCCGCCCGGATGGCCGCATCATGCAGCGTCCCTTCGGCGGACACACCTTCCCGCGCGCCTGCATGGCAGCCGATAAAACCGGATTCTTCGAGATGCAGGCTCTCTACGACACCCTGGTCAAGTATCCCAACATCAAGCGCTATGACGAGGGTTTTGTCACATCCCTGCTGATCGAGGACGGCCGTTTTGCCGGACTCACGCTCTACGATGCGCCTTCCGGCGAGTTCCAGGTGATTCGCGGCAAGGCACTGCTGATCGCCTCGGGCGGGCTCGGAAATCTCTACGGATTTACCACCTATTCGCAGACCGTCACCGGCGACGGGCAGGCCATTGCCTATCGCGCCGGTCTCGCCCTGGAAGACCCTGAGTTCCTGCAGTTCCATCCCACCGGCCTGGTGCCCTCCGGCATCCTGATGACCGAAGGTTGTCGTGGCGAGGGCGGATACCTGCGCAACAAGCTGGGCGAGCGCTTCATGGAGAAATACGCGCCCAAGATGATGGAGCTTGCCCCGCGTGACATTGTCTCCCGCTCGGAGATGACCGAGATTCTCGAAGGCCGCGGTTTCAAAGGCCCCGACGGTCTCGACTACATTCATCTCGACCTCACCCACCTGGGCGCCGATGTCATCAACAAGCGCCTGCCGCTGATCCGCGAGGTCTGCATCAAGTTCCTAGGCCTCGATCCCATCACCCAGCAGATTCCCATCCGCCCTGTGGCGCACTATTCCATGGGCGGCATTGAGGCCGATATCAACGGCCGCACCAGGGTAGAGAACATCTGGGCTGCCGGCGAAGTTGCCTGCCACTCGCTGCACGGCGCCAACCGCCTGGGGTGCAACTCCACCGCCGAATGCCTGGTCTGGGGCGGCATCACCGGCGGAGAGATTGCCAAGTACCTGGCCACCGGTCCCGCGCTGAGCCCGGTGCCCGAGGCCAAGGCCAAGGGCGAGGAGGAACGCATTTTCAATGGCCTGCTGCAGCAGCAGGGAACTGAAAGTCCAGCGGCGATCCGCCGCGAGCTGCGCACCTTGATGGATCAGCATGCCGGCGTCTATCGCACCGGTGAATCCATGCAGTTGGGTCTGGACAAGGTCCTCAAGCTGCGCCAGCGCTTCAAGAATATCCGCATTGAGGACAAGAGCCGCGTCTACAACACCAACCTCATCCAGACGCTGGAAACCCAGAACATGCTGGAACTGGCCGAGGTGCTGCTGGTTGCGGCCCTGGCGCGCCAGGAGTCGCGCGGCGGACACTCGCGCACCGATTTCCCGGTGCGGGACGACCAGAAGTTTCTCGCTCACTCCATGGTCTACTACACCGGCGGCACGCCGCGCCTGGAGTACAAACCGGTCCACGTCAGCAAGTGGAAGCCGGTGGAACGCAAGTACTAGACACTGCATATTTATTCAGGGCGATTCATAAAACGGAGATTGAAATGGCAGCAATTCATGGGCACGACAACCGGTTGGGAGTGTGGGGATGGCTCGGAGGCGGACGCTGGGGCGTCGAACGCTACGCCTACATCCTGCATCGCCTCAGCGGACTGGGTATTCTTCTCTATCTCTTGATGCACACGGTGGTCACCAGCCTGCGCGTCAAGGGAATTTACCTCTGGACCGAGGGTGAGTTCTTTCACCGGCCCATCTTCCGCCTCGGCGAATTCATGGTGGTAGCGGCCTTTGCCTTCCACGCATTCAACGGACTTCGCCTGGTGCTGGTGGAACTCGGTTTCGCCGTCGGTGTCCCCATCGAGCCGATCTATCCCTACCAGACTTCGGTGAACGTGCAGCGCCCACTGCTGATCGCGGTGATGCTGCTGGCTTTCATCTTTCTGGTGGTTGGCGGCTACAACTTCCTGGGATTGGCGAGGTAGACGATGAGCAACCAAACAAAATACTGGACCTGGCACATGGCCGCCGGAGTGGTGCTTCTCTTCCTGCTCGGCCTGCACATGCTGATCATGCACATGGGCGGAACCGTACACCTGTTCGCCCCTCACGGCACGGACGCGGTTTCCATGGCGAACAGCCAGTGGCGCGACAGCAAAATCTTTTTCACCATCACCTACGTGCTTCTGCTGGGCGTCGGACTTTACCACGGACTCTACGGTCTGCGCACCATTCTGTTTGAGCTGACCCTGAAGCCCGCGCTGGAGAATGCCGTCACCGCGCTGCTGGTCATCCTGGGCCTGGGGCTGTTCGGACTGGGAACCTGGGCCGCGTGGGCGGCGCACACCATCGTGCTCGCAGGAGGCAGGGGATAGTCATGGCAGAATCCAAAGCCGCAAAGCAGATTCAATTCCACGTCACCCGCTTCAACCCGGAGACCGACGCCAAACCGTTCATCCAAACCTACGCTGTTCCCGTCCTGGACGGCATGACGGTCCTCGACGGCCTGCACTGGATCAAGGAAAACCTGGATCCGACGCTGGTCTGGCGTTACTCCTGCCGCATGGGCATCTGCGGCTCCTGCGGAATGTTGATCAATGGCAGCCCCACCCTGGCCTGCAATACCCAGATCCTGCACCTCTCAGGGTCGGCCATCACGGTTGCTCCGTTGCCAAACTTTGAGATCATTCGCGACCTTGTTCCCGACCTGCTCTCGATGTTTGACAAGCACGCCTCGGTCAAGCCGCACATCATGCGCGATGAGGCCGAACTGAACGATTCCAAGGGCGAGTTCTACCAGTCTCCCAAGGAACTGGAAGCCTACCTGCAGTTCACCTACTGCATCAAGTGTGGCTGCTGCATGGCGGCCTGCCCCACCCTGGCCACCGACGTGCGCTATCTTGGCCCCATGCCGCTGACCGCCCTGGAGCGCTACAACGAAGACTCGCGCGACGAGGGCTTCAACCTGCGCAAGGAGATTGCTGCCGCCCACGGGGGCGCATTCGGCTGCCACTATGCCGGAGAATGTTCGCGTGTCTGTCCCAAGGGCGTCGATCCCGGCAAGGCCATTCAGCTTCTCAAGCGCAAGCTCGTGCTGGATTATCTGCACCTGGCTGGCCGGACGAAGACCTGCAAGAAGCTCGACGGGCCCGGCGAAGGCAAACTGCTTCCCAACATGACGTACCCGGCGCGAACCATCCCCGGATAACCCGCCGGCCGGAACAAAAAGAGCGGAGGGCCATCGGCCTTCCGCTTTTTTCCATGGCAGCGTGACAATCACCGCCCGCAAGCCGCAAAATACCCGGATGACCAGCAGCGAAGCAAACACCCACCGGGCGAAGCCCGATCGAATCCGCGCCGCCATTCTCACCGTCAGCGACAAAGGCTCGCGCGGGGAGCGCGGCGACCAGAGCGGTCCCGCTCTCGCCGAGACGCTCAGCGGTCGCGGCGTCGAAGTGGTGGCCACCGCGCTGGTGGCCGACGAGCAACCGCTCATCGCCAGTGCCCTGCGCAAATGGGCTGACGCGCACGCCGCCGACCTTATCCTTACCACCGGCGGCACCGGACTGTCGCCGCGCGATGTTACGCCCGAAGCCACGATGCAGGTTCTGGACCGCATCGTCCCCGGCTTCAGCGAAGCCATGCGCGCATCGAGCCTCGCCAAGACTCCCTTCGCCATGCTTTCGCGCGCCGTCTGCGGCGTTCGCCGGCGCACGCTGATCCTGAACCTTCCGGGCAGCCCAGCCGGAGCCATCGAGAATCTCGAAGCCGTCTGGCCTGCGGTGCCGCACGCCATCCGCAAATTGCAGGGCGACATGGAAGATTGCGCTCCGCCGCGGAAGTGATCAAGCGTGCGGCGGAAGGCGAATCGCTGAGCGGCGCCTGACCCTGAATCGGTCCCGCCTCCCTCCCGCACTTTGAATCCTCGACCTTCAAACCCTCACGCCACGGCGATTCCCGCGTACCCGACTACGTGCTCCCGGTCGCCGGACACATCTCCCGAGGTCGCATACTTCACCAGCTCGGCGCGGGTTGCGCCCAGCCGCAGCGCGGCCGTAAGCATGGCGACTGCCGGGCCATATCCGCACATCGAAATATTCTGGCTGTGCACGGTCTGGAACAGTCCCTTGGGCTGCAGTCCGAGCACCTGTTCGATGGCCAGGGCATCCTTCACCCTGGTCTCGGCTTCGTCCTCGTAGTGGTTCATGTCGCTGGAGGCGACCATCAGCACCGCCTCGCCGCACTCGCCGATCACCTTGGCCAGCACCACGCCCAGCGCCGTCAGCACTTCGAACTTCCCGGTCCCCACCGTGATCGGCACAAACCGCAGATCCGGCTGCACCGCCTGTAGAAACGGCAGCTGCACCTCCACGGCGTGCTCGCGGAGCTGTGCCGTTGCGTCCTCGCGCAGCAGCGGGAACGCCTGCTTCAGAGCCTCCGCCAGCGCGCTGTCGATGGGCACGTCGCCCAGCGGCGTGCGGAAGCTGCCCGCGCTTGTGATTGCCAGCGGCTCACCCATCCCGGTGTGGTTCGGGCAAAGCACAATCACCCGGTGCGGCACCTCGACGTGCGCATACACGGCTCCCGCCACCGCTCCGGAATAGACGTAGCCGGCGTGCGGCGCAATCACTCCCAGGGCGCGCACGCGCACAATCTGGGGCCCGCTCTGCGGTCCAGTCCGGGGTCCGTTACCCAGGAACTCATGCACTTCCCGCAGCAACTCCGTCTTCGACTGCGGATAGAAATGCCCCGCCACCGCCGCCTGTCTCACGTGGATCATTTCCGCACCATCCTTTCCGCCGGGTGTCTGCCGCGGTTGGCCCGCCGGTTGGCCCGTGCCCGACTACGCGGCGCGCCTAATTCTTCAGCTCCCGGTACAGCCGCGCCATATCTTCCAATGAAATTGCCTCGGCCCGGGTTACTGCCGCAATCCCGGCGCCCAGCAGCGCCGCTTTGGCAACCGGCTTATCGTAGGCCAGTTTCAGATTGTTGCCCACGGTTTTTCGCTTCTGGGCGAAGACCACTTTCAGAAATCCGATGAATCCCGCCTCGTCCACCTCGAGTTCAGCAAAGCGCGGCTGCATCTTCATCCGGAAGACCGCCGAACGCACCTTGGGCGGTGGGTCAAAGGAATCCGGCCTCAGTTCGAACAGCTTCTGCACCGTGCCGTACATCTGTGCCGTAGCCGACAGCAAACCGTAATCGCGAGTTCCCGGAGAGGCAACGATGCGGTCGGCCACCTCCTTTTGCACCATCAGCACCAGGGACTCGATCCTGTCGACCGCGGCAAACAACTTCAGCAGAATGTCCGTGGTGATATAAAACGGCAGGTTTCCCACCACCTGCGCCTTGAACAGTCCGGTCGGGCGCAGATCGCGCAGCGGCCCCGGGGTTGCGCCCAGCACCGTTCCCAGGTCCAATTGCAGAATGTCCGCCTCCAGCACCTCCACGTTGGGGAGCGGGGTAAAGCGCATGCGCAGTTGCGCCGCCAGTACCCGGTCCAGCTCCACGGCAATCAGACGGCCCGCCCGCTGGGCCAGCAACTCGGTCAGGGCTGCTTCTCCGGGGCCAATTTCCACGATCGTCGTCTCCCCGATGTCGCCCAGCGCGTCCACAATGCGCTGCATCGCATCCAGGTCCACCAGAAAGTGCTGGCCCAGTTTGGGCTTCCTGAGGCTTACGATTCGATTCGGCAAAACTTTTGCCAAGTTTGACCACCTTTCGTCCTGCCCGATAAACTTCACTTTTGCCTAGTTTTTTTCTTCGCTGGCGCGCATCTAACCGTTGTTTGTAATCTGCGGAGGCCCTGTGCACGTGCTGTTTGCTGCATCCGAATGTTTTCCATTTTCCAAAACGGGAGGACTTGCCGACGTTGTCGGAGCCTTGCCGCGCGCCATCGCCGAACTCGGCCACCAGGTCACAGTGTACCTGCCTCTCTACCGGCAGACCCACCTGAAAGAGTCGCGCACCGTGATTGCCAGCGTTACCATCCCTTTTGACGACCGCTATCGTTTCTGCTCGGTGCTGGACGGCGGCCGCCTCAACGGGGTGCAGTTCTACTTCATTGATTATCCCCCGTTCTATGATCGCGACACTCTCTACGGCACCCCGCTGGGCGATTACCAGGACAATGCCGAGCGCTACGCGCTGTTTTGCCGCGCCGTTCTGGAGGCCGCAAAAGTCCTCGGCACGCCCGATGTCTTCCACTGCCACGACTGGCAGACCGCGCTGATTCCCATCCTGCTGCGCACCCTGTACGACGAAGATCCCGCGCTCCAGAATATTTCCACGGTCTTTACCATTCACAACATCGGCTACCAGGGAATTTTCTCGGCCGACATTCTTCCGCTCCTCATGCTGCCCTGGGACCTGTTCACCATCAGCAAGCTGGAATATTTCGGCAAGGTGAATTTTCTCAAGGGGGCGCTCATCTACTCGGATTTCATCACCACGGTCAGCCGCAAGTACGCCCAGGAGATCCAGACCATCGAGTACGGCTTTGGCCTGGAAGGCGTTTTGCGCAGCCGCAACCCGAACGTCGCCGGCATCCTCAACGGCGTCGATTACGACGAGTGGAGTCCGGCCAACGACCGCTACATCGCCGCCCGCTACTCGGCCCAGTCGTTGCAGGGCAAGCAGGAATGCCGCCGTGACCTGTTGCTGCGCTTCGCCCTGGACCCGGAATCCACCGTGCCGGTTGTCGGCATTGTCTCCCGCTTTGCCGCGCAAAAGGGATTCGACCTGATCGCCCTCGCCGCCGACCGCCTGGCACATGAGGATTGTACCGTCGTCGTCCTCGGCTCCGGAGACAAGGCTTACGAGGATTTGTTCCGCCGCCTGGTCCGCCAGTATCCAGGCCGCTTCGCCGTCAAGGTCGGATACGACAATGAAATGGCGCATTGCATCGAGGCCGGCTCCGATATGTTTCTCATGCCTTCGCGCTACGAACCCTGCGGCCTCAACCAGATCTACTCCCTCAAGTACGGCACCGTTCCGGTGGTCCGCGCCACCGGAGGCCTGGACGACACCATCGAGGCTTACGATTTGAAATCCGGCCGGGGCACCGGCTTCAAGTTCCGCGAGTACACCCCGGAAGCCCTGCTGACGAGCATGCAAGCCGCGCTGGCGCTGTTCCGCAGGCCAAGAGAGTGGCGCAAGCTCATGCTCAACGGCATGGCGTGCGACTTCTCCTGGACGGTCTCCGCCCGTGAGTATTTGAAGATTTATGAGAAGCTGCGCGCCGCGCGTTCCCCGGCGCACGCCTAGCCGCCATAGCCGCCAAGGCGGCCAGTTCCGGCGCCGGACCGCCAGATGGCGGGGCGAGCGTCCCAACGGTCTCCGGGAGATTGAACGTTCTCATCCACCGATCGTATCGGACTGGCCGCTCTGCTTGCGCACCCGGCGAAAGCACAAGGCGAGCGGCATGCACAGCAGCGCGATGTATCCCAGCAATCGGAAGTTATCGGCATAAGCCAGCAGGGATGCCTGTTGCTGAAGAATCCCGTACAGCATCCCCACTGCCTTTTGGTGGGCGGTAGAGGCGTCGAACCCCCGGGTGCTGAATTGTGTCTGCAGGCCCTGGAGCAGGCCGGCCAGGGCCCGGTTTTTAGCCGTCTGGTTGGCCGCCAGATAACTCTGGTGCACCTGGGAACCGCGTACCAGAAAAGTGGTGACCGCCGCGATGCCGATGCTGCCCCCAATATTGCGCATCAAGTTGTAGATGCCGGCCGCGTTGCCGACTTCTTCCTTGCGCAGCCTGCCCATGGCCATGGTGGTGAGTGGAACGAAGATGAAGCCGCCGGCGAAGCCGTTCATCATATTCGGAATGGCTACGGAGGCCATGGAGATGCCAAGGTTAATCTGACTCAGCAGCAAAGTGGAGTAACCGAAGATGGCGAAGCCACAGGCCAGCAACAGGCGGCCATCGACGTAGCGGACCATGATGCCCACCACAACCATGGAAACCATGGACCCAATGCCGCGCGGACTGACCGCCAGGCCGCTGTCCATCGCTGGGTATCCCATCAGAGTTTGCAGGAAGAGCGGCAGCATGGCCGTGACGCCGTAGAGAACAAAACCATAGAGACAGGTGATCACCGTCCCGACGCTGAAGTTGCGGTCGCCGAGGATGCGCAACTGCACGATCGGCTCCCGGTTCGTGAGTTCCCTGAAAATGAAGGCGACCAGCGCGATCACGGAAACCGCGGCGGTCCAGCGTATCCAGTCGGCTCCGAACCAGTCGGCCTCCTGCCCCTTGTCCAGCAGGAGTTGCAGGGTGCCCAGCCAGATGGCCATCAAGCCAAACCCGAGAAAGTCAAGCGCCCCGCGAAGGGCCTGCCGGATGTACGGAGGGTCTTCGACGAACAGGTTGACCATGAACAGCGCCAGCAGCCCCACGGGAAGGTTGATATAAAAAATCCAGCGCCAGGAGTAGCTGTCCGTAATCCAGCCTCCCAGGGTTGGGCCAATCACCGGAGCCACCACGATTCCGATGCCATACGCCGCCATCGCCGTGCCGTGTTGTTCGGGCGGAAAACTTTCCAGCAGAATGGATTGCGCCAGGGGCTGCATGCCGCCGCCGCCGACACCCTGCAGAATCCGGGCGAGGATGAGCATGGGCATATTGATTGCCATGCCACAGAACAGCGAGGCGCCGGTAAATACGAGGATGGAAGTCATTAACAGACGCTTGCGCCCCATGCGCCGCGCAATCCATCCGGTCGCGGGAAGCATGATCGCATTGGAAACCAGGTAGCTGGTCAGAACCCAGGTTGACTCATCCGTGGTGGCGGAGAGATTTCCCGCAATGTGCGGCAAGGCGACGTTTGCCACCGAGGAATCGAGCACCACCATGAAGGTTGCGAGCATGACCGAGACGGTAATCATCCACGGGTTCGCCGCAGGTCTCCACTCGATCGGACCAGCTCCGGGTTCTTCCAGCGTGCCGCTCGGCGTGCTCATCCGGCTCTCCGTTAAACGTGTTCCTTGGAATGAGGTTCTGCGAAGGCCGCCAGCGTGCTGCTGTGGAAGTCGGCGAGCCCGGATCGGCAACTCCCAACGGCAGGGGTTGCGGGCGCGGCCGGCGGGCGCAGTACCGGGATCTTGCAATGGATGACCATAAAGTCATTCTAATAGACTATGGATTCAGATATGATCTCAAAATGCAACGCGGGCCCAGGCAGCGCAAGGCGCGGAGTGCGATGAAAACCAAGCAGCAAGTGGTGTCTGAATTTCGCCGGACCGAGATTCTCGATGCCGCCCGGACGGTGTTCGCGCGCAAGGGTTTCGCCCGCGGAATCATGGACGAGATTGCCGGCGAGGCGGGAATGGCAAAGGGAACCGTGTATCTCTACTTCCGCTCCAAGAAGGAGATTTACGGGGCCGTCCTCAATCGTGATATGGAATTCCTGAAGAAGAGCATGCTGGAGCGGATCGATGCGGAAAAGAATCTGAAAGACAAGATCAGGGCATTCACCCTTGCCCGCATAGAAAACGCCGAAACAAAGAAGAAATTCTTTCAAATCATGGACACCGAATCTGGAAGCTTGTCCTTCACCCGAAGTCAGTACCGCGATTGGCTTCGCGAACCCGTACTCCGCATTGCCGCGGCAATTGAGGATGCGTCGTTGCGAGGCGAGATCCGCAGCGTGCCCTCGGAGAAAGTGGCGTGGATCATCGCCGATATGACCAGGGGAACGATTCGACGCAGGCTGCTGGGACAAAGCGACGGCCGGCCCGCGGAGGATTCCGAGTTTCTGCTCAGCCTGATTTGGGCAGCTCTTGCAACCCATCCGAGATGACGGTTTAGATACGAACTAACGTCCGGGGAAGTTTTTCCTGCGCGCAAAGTGCCCGTACACCGGAAGCCCGGCGAGGATTACCACGAGTCCCGCCAGAGACAGCCGCAGATTGTCCATGAAAGAGTAGTAAAGCAGCATGGCCGAAGCCAGCACAAAGACTGCCGGAACCACCGGATAGCCCCAGACCCGGAATGGCCGGAGCGCATGCGGCTGCCTGCGGCGGAAGACGAAGATCGTGCTGGAGGCGATCATGTAGAAGAGCCACTCGGAAAAAATCGCCAGGGAAAACAACTCGCGGAATTTTCCCGAGACCATCAGCAAGAGCATGGCCAGCGCGCACTGCACCACAATGGCCACCGCCGGAGTGCGGAACCTGGGATGAACTTCCGCCAGGGCAGCCCAGAGGTAGCCATCGCGCGCCACCGCGTAAGGGACGCGCGCTCCACTCATCACCGTGCCGTTCAGGGTTACGAGCATGGAGACCGCCATGCCCGCCGTCACCAGCGCCGCGCCGCCCGCGCCCACGGCCACGCGCATGGCGTCGCTGGCGGCGTGCGGCGAGGCCGCCACCTGCCACGCCGGTAGCACATACTGCACGGCCGCGTTGGTCATCATGTAGAGCGCGCCGACCACCCCCACGCCCGCGATCAGCGCCAGGGGAATCGTCTTCTCGGGACGCCTCACCTCGCCGGCCACCATGTTCAGATCGTTCCATCCGTCATAGGCCCAGAGGGCCGCCACCAGCGCGGCCATGAAGCCGGCAACGGAGTTTGCAAACCCGCCTTTGGGGCGGCTGAGGACGCCGGCAAAATTGTGCCAGCTTCCGCCGTGGCTGCCAAAGCAGAGGCTCACAATCGCCAGCACCAGCGCGACCTTCAGCAGGGTAAACACGAGTTGAAAGTTTCCTGCCCATTGCACCCCCACGTAGTTCAAGGCGGAGATGGCCACGGCCAGGGCCATTGCCAGAAGTTGACCCCAGGTCAGGGTGACGCCCGCTCCGAGCGCCGTCTGCGAGAGAAAGCCCAGGGCTGGAAAGCTGCCGAGCACGCGCACGATTCCCGTGGTCACGGTGGCGATGGAGGCGGGCTTGGCGATGATGAACCAGGTCCATGCGTAAAGAAATCCAGCAGCTCCGCCGTAGGCGTCGCGAATGAAGATATACTCACCACCCGCCTGCGGCTTCATGGCGCCCAGTTCGGCGTAAGTGAGGGCGCCGAAAAACGACAGCACGCCGCCCACGATCCACACCGCATAGACCATGCGTGCCGAACCCACGGCCTGCATCATCTCGGCCGGAACCAGGAAGATTCCGCTGCCGATGATGGTGCCCACCACGATGGCGGTGGCGTGCCAGGCGTTCAGCCGCCGTGCCAGTTCAGGTTTTTCCGCCCTGCTGCCAGCCGTTGATGCCAATAAGTCACCGTCCATGGGCTGCGAATTTTGAATGACTCTCCGCGCCGTCGCGCCCGGCGCAGGTTGCTGAGCAATGTTGCACAGTCACGCTGCGTCGTAACGCTGTAGAGTAACGCAGTCTGGTAACCGGGACGCCGGTAACGGGGGGTTCTTCATTATGCAGTATTGTCGGGGATTCCCCCCTGCCGCGAAGCCGGAATTGTGTAAGAATGATGCCACCATGACATTTGTATTAGGGATCGATGGCGGAGGCAGCAAATCCGCCGCGGCGGTTTCCGATGGTGTATCCGTGCTCGCCACCCATGTTGCAGGAGGCTGCAATCTGAACTCGGTCTCCGTGGAATGCGCCCGGGTGGCGCTGGGGGAAGCCGTGCGTGGCGCACTGTCTTCCGCCGGAATTTCCGCCTCCGACGTTTCCAGCGTATGTGCCGGAGTTGCCGGAGCCGCCTCGCCCGAGATCGCGGCGAGGATCACCCGGCTACTCGCCGAACTTCTGCCCCAGTCGGCGATCCAGGTAGTCGGGGACACGGTTATCGCCCTGGAAGCTGCCTTTGCCGGAGGGCCCGGACTGGTTTGCATCGCCGGCACCGGCTCGGTCGCCTTTGGACGCAATGAGCGTGGCGAATTCGCACGCGCCGGCGGCTGGGGACGCTTCGTGTCCGATGAAGGTTCCGGGCACTGGATTGGCCAGCGCGCGGTCTCCCAGTGTCTGCGCGCCCTGGACATGGGCCGCAGCAGCAACCTCATCAGCGGTCTCATGGAGCATTGGAGCATTGCCACCCGCGAACAGCTTGTGCAGCGCAGCCACGAGGATCAGATTCCCAGTTTCGCCGAGCTGTTTCCGGTGGTGCTGGCGGTTGCCGAGACGGGCGACCCGCTGGCCTGTGAGATTCTCTCCGCCGCCGGATTCGAACTTGCCCGCATTGCCCAGGTGGTTCTGCGCCGCCTCTGGATTGGCCCCTCGATTGTGCAGGTTGCATACACCGGCAGCGTCTTTTCCAGGTCGGCCCGAATTCGCCAGATCTTCAGCAACTTCATCCGCGCCGACCGCCCCGAGGTGCAGGTTCGCATCAGCTCGCGCGAAGCCTTTGAGGGCGCTCTGTATCTTGCCCAGCAGGCCTCGGTCGGCATGCAGGCCCGCGCCCTCAGCTAACCGGCTCGTCGCGCTGGAAAAATTCCAGGATTGCCTCGGCCTGCCTGGCCGTGACCACCGCAGTCAATGAGGCGTAGTCGGCCTGCTTGACGGCGTGCAGCGATCCGAAGTGCTGCAGCAACCTGCGGGTGGCGGTTTCGCCAATCCCAGGAACGTCGCGCAACTGGGTGGCGCGATCCCTCATCTGGCGGCGCTTGCGGTGGAAGGTGACGGCGAAGCGGTGGGCCTCGTCGCGAATCTGCTGGATCAGCAGCAGCACCGGCGAGTGCCGGTCCAAGGCGATCGGCTCGTCCTCCTGGCCGTAGAGATAAACGATCTCCTCCCGCTTGGCGATGGAGGCCAGCGGCTGCGCCGCCAGTCCCAACTCCTCCAGCGCCCGCGCCGCCGCGTGCAACTGTCCCAGTCCGCCGTCGATCAGCACCAGCGAAGGCATGGCCTGTTCCTCGTCGCGCACCCGCCGGTAGCGGCGGGTGACCACTTCGTACATCGACTTGAAGTCGTCGATCCCCTCAACCGTGCGGATGATGTAGCGGCGATATTCCGGGTTGTTCATCTTGCCGTCTTGCCAGACCACCATCGAGGCTACGGTTTCCGCGCCCTGGATGTGCGAGATGTCAAAGCAATCGATGCGCGTTGGCAACTCGGCCAGCAGGAACACATCCTGCAGCGCGCTCTTCAGCACATCGGTCCGCGGCTTCATCACGCGGAAGCGCTGGTCGTAGGATTGCTTTGCGTTGTTGCCCACCAGGTCGATGAGGGAGCGCTTCTCGCCGCGCTGGGGCACGTCGATGTGGACGCGGGCGCCGCGTTTCTCGCCGAGCAGCTCCTGCAATGCTTCGCGGTCTTCAAAGTCAACCGGAATGTGGATGGTGCGCGGAATGTAGGGCGCATCCAGGTAGAGCTGTTTGAGCAACGCGCTGAAGAATCCGCCTACGTCAAAGCCCGCGGCGGATTCCAACTCGCCCAGTTCCTCCCAGAAAAATTCACGGCGGTCCAGCACCTTGCCGCCGCGCATGTGAAACAGGTTGACGGCCAGCAGATGGTTCTCGAAATGGTAGCCGATGACGTCGATATCATCGCCCTCGGCCGCATCCATGCGCTGCTTTTCGTGCAACTGCTCCACGGTCACGATGAGGTCGCGATACTTGGCCGCCATCTCAAACTGCATCTCCGCGGCTGCCCGCTCCATGCGGTCGCGCAGCGAACTGGAGAGCTCGGTGGGTTTGCCTTCCAGCAGCAGGCGCACGTCCTTGACCGCTTCGGCGTAAATCTCCGGGGTGGTCAAATCCTTTACGCACGGACCCAGGCAGCGCTTGATGTAGAACTGCAAACAAGGACGCGGATGGTCGCGGGTCAGGTCGATTTTGCAGGAGGGAATCAGGAAGCTGCGATGGATGAGATCGACGATGCGGTAGGCAAGACTGGCGGGGAAGTACGGGCCGTAATAAGTGGCGCCGTCCTTGCGCAGCTTGCGGGTTACGTAGACGCGCGGGTAGCGCTCGGCGGTGAGCTTGACGTAAGGATAGGTTTTGTCATCGCGCAGCAGAATGTTGTAGCGCGGCTTCTTCTGCTTGATGAGGTTGTTTTCAAGCGCCAGCGCCTCGCGCTCGTTGCCGACCACGATGTACTCGATATCGACGGCTTCGCGCAGCAGGCTTCCGGTCTTGGCGTCTTCGCCGGCACCCTCCACAAAGTAGGAGCGCACGCGCGCGCGCAGGTTCTTCGCCTTGCCAACGTAGATGACCTCGCCCTCGGCGTTCTTGTAGAGATACACCCCGGGATTGGACGGAACTGCTTTGATCTTCTGCGAGAGGTCCATCGTCTTACTCGCCAGCCGGGCTAACCGCCAGCCCGGTTTGCACCCGGCATGCAGGAAGCAACCTGCGTTGCTCCCTTGCCGGGCGCTCACTATGAAAATTCTACCTGCCCGGGAAGGAATCTCCTATCGGCGCCGCGGAGGAACCGGCTAAGTGGTTGAATCTGCTGCTGATTGGCTTGGCATTGCGCGTGCATTCCAAAGGGCGGACGCCTCGCCGGGCTGCCATAACCTGAGGACTGCCCGGGTGCAATCATCCGGGCCCAAGGAGCTTCATGATGAAACGCTTTCTACTCCCATTTCTTGCCCTGGGCGCACTGGCCCTGACGGCAGGCTGCGCCACCAAGAAGGATGTTTCGCGGCAGGTTACCCCAGTGATGAACAAGCTTGATGATTTGGATGATCGCACCGCGCAGACGACTCGTGGGATTCACGATGTGGACGAGCGCGCCCAGCGGGGAATCCGGGGAGTGGATGGCCGCGCCGCCACGGCGGACCAGAAGGCGCTGGCCGCCGGTCAACAGGCCGGCGAGGCCCAGGCACTGGCCGGCAACGTCAACAGCGGCGTTCACGACCTCGGCGTCCGGGTCGCCAATCTCGACAATTATCACCCGGTGACGGAAACCGCGGTGCTGTTCGGGTTCAACAAAGCCGAGCTGACCCGCAAGGACAAAGAGCAACTCGACGAACTGGGGCGGCAGATTCCCAGCGTCAAGGGCTGCATTGTGGCGATCGAGGGGCGAACCGACTCGGTTGGAAACGCCGAGTATAACTACCAGCTCAGCCAGCGCCGCGCCGCTGCCGTTACCCAGTACCTGGCTTCTGAATTTAACGTACCGGCGCACAAGATCTTCATCATCGGCCTCGGCAAAGACGACCCCGTGGACAGCAACAGCAGCACCCACGGCCGCGCTGAAAATCGCCGGGTGGACGTGCGCCTGATGAGCAACAACGTGGACGGGCAAAGCCCCGATTTGCAAAGCTCCGGCCCGGCGCGCCCGACGGCTTCGGCCAGCGCCAATCCGCCGCGCTAAACCCGCCACCCAAAGCTTGCCGCGCGTTCCCTATCAGCGCTGCAAAAGGGGCCGTCCATTCCGCGGGCGGCCTCCGGATTCGCCGCATTCTGCGGCCTCGCATTACCGCAGAAGCTTGTATCAATGTCAGGATTTGTTCTCTTAATTTGTTCAGTCACGAGGAAGCGGATGAAGACGAAAGAAGTTGAGAGTTGTGCAATCTGCGGTTGCCCGGTCTGGCGCTCCGCTGAGACCGCCCGCCCCACCATTGCCGGGCGTTCGCTTGCGACCGAGCATCCCTATGTGCCGGAACGATTCTTCCGGCGATCCGCGGATCGCCATGACGCGGCCACGGGTGGATTGTTCGACACCTGTCCGTGGGGACAGGAGAAACAGGCCACGGTCTGTTGCCGGGAGTGCCACGAAGAGCTGATGCACAATCCGGTACTGTTGCCCGCCGACATCCAGGCATTTGCGGAACTGGTAAGGAAACGCGGCCTGGGTGAAGATGACAAGCCCGAAACGAAGGACAAGATTGCCGGAAGGGTCCTGTTACTGCACGAGGTGATCGCTACAGGTCTGCTGGCGCTGGGTTATCTGGAGGCGGTCAACGCAGGGCGCCCACAGGGCGAATGATGGTTCGCCGGGCGGCTAGCCTCCGTCCGCAAAGTGGACGATCTCCAGCCGGCTGCCGTCCTTCAGGGCGGTAGCCTGCCAGTTTGCGCGCGGGACGATCGCGCGATTCAGCTCGACGGCGACGCGGTCGCCCTTCCTACCCACCTCCCCGGCCAACGCGTCCCGGGCTGAGGGACGCGCAGTTGCGCCCGTCTCCGTTGATGACCAGAAGCATAAGCAGAAAATGCCAGATTCCGTGCTCCCGCCGCGGGTGCTTTTTGCGATTCCGCGACGATTGCGGGCTTGACATCCGCAAAAGCGGGCTTAGTATAGGTGCAACATTCCGGCGCAATATTGTTTTAAACATATTGCGGCACATTGTTCCTTAGCAATTGATTCCCAGCCGTCCGGTCTGGTGCAGGGCATGAAGCAGAGCTTTACATCCAGCCAGGTTTGCGAGCGTACCGGCCTCACCGCACGCCAGTTGCAGTGGTGGGATGAGCAGGGAATCGTGGTGCCTGCGCGCCAGGGCCGCCGCCGTCTTTATTCGCCCAAGGACCTGGCCGAACTGGCCATTCTGTGCGATCTCCGCCGCCGTGGCTTCAGCCTGCAACGCATCCGCAAGATGATGGTGCTGCTGCGCCAGGAATTTGGCCATCGCCTGGGGGACCTGCTGGCGCGCGGCCCCGGTCTGCACCTGCTCACCGACGGTGAGAGCGTTTTCCTGCGCGACTCCGAGCGCGGCGTGATCGATCTTCTGCGCGATACTCAACAGCCCTTGCTGGCCATCTGCATTGGCCCGGTTCTGGAGCGCGTGCTGGCTCCGCCCATGCCTTTGCCGGTGGCCCGGCAGATTGCGAAAAAGAAGTCTCAAGCGGTGCGTGCGGCCCATTCCGCCCGTACCTTGGCACGGCCATAAACAGGCAGTCTTTTAGAGAGACTGTGGAGGTGACACATGATCGTTGAGATCAACTATCTCCCCCAGTGGATTCCCGAACAGATGAGACCCGGAACGCTTTTTGTTCTCGACAAAGCCGGTGAGAGCGGCGACGAGGGCGATCCGTACTGGGCCGTGCTTGCCTGCCCGTCCTGTGCCACCCTGGGCCTGATTACCCGCAAACAGATGGCTGGAATCGTTCCCATCATCTGCGGCTCTGACTGCTGTTCGGCGCAATTTCACATCCGCGGAGACGACATCATCCCGCGCCTCGCCAGTTAGTCTGCCGGAATTGCCGCGCGGCGGCCACACCCGGCGACGGGTAGGGGCCAGCGGCTGGCCTCCTGGCGGCGGGCGCTCGACCTCTCGCCACGGCGCTAGGGGTATATTGGTGGCTGTCCAAATCCCGCACCCACGGGTGCGATCATGGAGTGCCATGTCAGCTTCCCGCCGCGAATTCCTTGCCCTGTCTACCCTCAGCGTTCTTGGCGCCGCCGCCGGCCTGGGCCAGAATGTTCCGCAGCAGAACCCGCCGGTTGTTGCGCAGACAACGCCAACGCCCGGTGCGCCGCCTGCATTCGGTACCGCGCCCCCGGTTGGCCCCGAGGTGAGCGCCGCTAACTTTGAAGCCTCGGAAAAGCTGGTCAACTTCACCCTGACCGAGGCCGAACGTGTCCAGGCCGCCAGCAACTGGCGCATCTCGATGGCGCCCTACTACGAGCGCCGTGTGGGCCCGCGCAAGGTCGCCATTGAGCCTTCGATTGCGCCCTGGTCGCAGTGGAATCCCGTGATGGCGGGCCAGAGCGCAGGTCCGGTGCGGGATCGCTTCCTGCGCAGCGGCGCTGAGGTTGGTCCACTGCCTGCGACTGACGACGCCATTGCCTTCGCACCCGTGTACCGCCTGGCGCGCTGGATGGAGCAGCGCCAACTTACCTCCGAGCGCCTGACCGGCATCTACCTGGAGCGTCTCGAACGCTTCGGTCCGCGGCTTCGCTGCGTCATCACCCTGACCCGCGACCTAGCCCTGGCGCAGGCCCGGCAGGCGGACCGGGAGATTGCCGCCGGACACTACCGGGGTCCGCTGCACGGCATCCCGTGGGGCGCAAAGGACCTGCTGGACACAGCGGGCATTCCGACGACCTACGGGGCTGAGCCCTTCCGCAAGCGCATTCCCGCCGAGGACGCCGCCGTCACGCGACGTCTGCATGCGGCGGGCGCAGTGCTGGTGGCCAAGCTCTCGCTGGGCGCGCTGGCGCTCAATGACATCTGGTTCGGCGGGCAGACGATGAACCCGTGGCTGCTGGAAGAAGGCTCGTCGGGCTCGTCGGCCGGGCCGGGTGCGGCCACCGCCGCGGGCCTGGTGGGGTTCGCCATCGGCAGTGAGACCGACGGCAGCATTGTCAGTCCCTCGATGCGCTGCGGCGTTACCGGCCTGCGTCCCACCTTTGGCCGGGTGGCGCGCACGGGAGCGATGACCTTGTGCTGGTCGCTCGACAAGCTGGGGCCGATGGCGCGCTCGGTGGAAGACACCCTGCTGGTGCTGAGCGCGATTTCCGGCCCCGATGCAGGCGACCTGGGCAGCGTCCCCAGCCACCTGGACTTCGACGCCAACGCTGCTGTGCGCGGTCTGCGCCTCGGGTTCTTTCCTGGCTGGATGAAGGAAGCGCCTGCTACTGAGGTGGATCGCGCCGCCCTGGAGACGGCTCGCCAGCTCGGCTTCATCCCGGTGGAAGTCTCGCTGCCGGACTGGCCCTACGACTCGCTCGACCTGATCCTGTTTGCCGAAGCCGCCGCCGCTTTCGAGGAACTGACCCTGGCGGGCGGACTCAACCAGCTCCGGTCGCAGGCGCCCGACGGCTGGCCGAATTCCTTCCGGCAGGCGCGCTTTCTGTCGGCTGTGGATTTTGTGCAGTCAGACCGCTTCCGCCGCAAAGTGGCGCTGGAGATGGCGCGCATCTTCGCCGAGGTGGACCTGCTGCTGGTTCCTTCGCTGCGCGACGAGATGATGACCATCAGCAATTACACCGGCCACCCTTCGCTCACGCTGCGGGCTGGCTTTGTCGAAGTTGCCGAGGCGCGCAGCGACTGGGCTCCCGACCCGGCGCACCCGCTGCCGAAGTTCAACCCGCCGCGCCGGGTTCCGCACGGCGTCACCCTGATTGGCCCGCTGTTCGGCGAAGGCCGGCTGGGCACGGCGGGGATTGCGCTGGAGCGCGCGTTTGGTGTGGCGGGAGAGAATCCGCAGGGCTTTTGAGGCTGCCGAACCCACATCTGCCGACTGCGGCAGATGTGGCACCTGCGACCTCGAAAGACGAGCCGACCGCCACGGTTACCTCTGATACTTTCCCCAGTCGCACAGTTGCGGCACAATGGACGGCATGAGCGATCCCAACGTGCCGCACGGCCAACTGCCGCCCATACCCGACGGCTGCGGGATCCTGCCCATTGCCGAAAACCGCATCGCGCGCGGCCCGCATCCTGAGCTGCTGGACGCGCTGCCGGAGGGTTTTGAGCCGCTCGCGCCAGCCTCGGACGCGGCCGCCCCGGTGCTGGATGACGCTCTGGAACAGACCTATCGCCGGGTGCTGGCGCGGGCGCTGGCCCTGGCGGCCGGGGCCCTGCTGCTGACCTCGGCGGTGGCCGCATCCCTTGTCCATGGCACGGGGCTGCCGCAGAGCTTTGCCGGGTCGCAACTGACGGCTCGGCTTGTCCTGGTCAGCCAGGTTCTGTTTCTGGCCTTCTGTGGCCGCTACGTGGAGAAGCTGTCGATGGCTCCGGCGGCGCTGCTGCTGTTTGCCTATTCCGCCTTCAGCGCCCTGGAGTTTTCCGCCCTGCTGCCGCCACGGATGCTGGCGGTTGCGTTCCTGTGCGCCGGGCTGATGTACGCGCTGACCGCGCTCTGGGGATTCTTCGACGGCTGCAACCTGGCCCACCCGGCCACCGCCATCTTCATGATTCTGGGCGGAGGCGCGATCCTGGCGGTGGTCAACAAAGTGCTCGGCACCCCAAAGCTTAGCTGGACGCTGAGTTCGGTGGTGGTGGCCATCTTTGGCGGGCTGGTGGCTTACTTCGGCCAGGAGATCCGCGATTTTTACCAGGACTTTGACGACGACAATGCCCAGGGCTGGAAGGCTTCGGTGCTGGGAGCCCTGCTGCTGGTGATCAGCCTGGTGAACGTCTTCCTGCTGTTCTCGAGCCTATGCTCCAGCTTTTTTTCGAGTGAGGCCGAAGCGGGCGATTCCAGCGACGACCTGCCGCGCTAGGCGCGCCGCGAGTATCCGGGATTCCCTGATCGCCCCTGCGCCGCTCCCTGATCGCCTTTCCTTCTCCGGCTCCTTACTTTTGTGGAACTAACCGGGCGGTTTCCGGTAATACTGGTAGGACTGCAGGTTGTCCGCAATGCCGTGAGCTCGATGCCGTTGACCGACACTCTTTCGGAGCCACAGCTCCTCCGCCTAGCTGTTGCCGGCGACGAGGAAGCCTTTGCTGCGCTTTACGAGAGATTGAAATCCAACGTGTATCGCTTTGCCCTGCATATGACCGGATCGGCTACGCTTGCCGATGACATCACCCAGGACGCCTTCATCACGCTGATGGAGGAGGGCGGCAAGTTCGACGCGAGCAAGGGCGAGGTGCTCTCGTTTCTGGTCGGCATCGCGCGCAACTTTGTCCGCCGCTCTTATCGTTCCCAGGCCCGCGACACGGCGCTGGTCAGCCAGAACGAGGAGGGAGAAGAGGTTGAACTTGCGCTGGAGAGTTCCCAGAACACGCTTGCCGATGTATTGCGCGGCGAAACCGTCGATCTGGTCCGCGAAGCGGTTCATTCCCTGCCTCCGCATTACCGCGAAGTGGTTGTGCTGTGCGATCTGTGTGAAATGTCATACGCCGAGGCCAGCGCCCAGCTTGATTGCAACCTGGGAACCATTCGGTCGCGGCTCAATCGGGCGCACAGTTTGCTGGCCAAGAAACTTGAAACACGTACCCAGCCCTCGGGCAAACAGGCGGGCGGAATCATTCAAGGATGTTTGCTATGAGATGTAACGAATTTGACGCTCACATTGACGAAATGCTGTGCGGCATTCTTCATCCGGACGCGAACCAGCACATGCGGCAGTGCGAACGCTGCACCTCGCACTACCGGGCGCGCGCCGCGGTGCAGCGAGGACTGCGGCAACTGGCCTCGGCGCCGGCCTCGGGGCCGTCGCGCGTCACCGATCGCGCGGTCATGGAAGCATACCGGCGGCTGCAGCAGCGCCGCGCCGGCAGAATGGATTTGGCGTTGGCCGGAGTTGCGCCGGCGGCGCGCCGGTTCACGTTTCCTGGCCGCAGCATGGCTCCGGCGTGGGCCTCACGCACCGGGTGGAGCGGCGCCGTTGCGGCTGCCGCCATCCTAGCCGTGCTGGGCTCCGCCGTGCACCTGTGGAACCCCAGTGCCACGGTGAGTGCGCCCGTCACCGCCTCGGCTCCAGCCACCCAGCAGAGCGCCGCCGTTGCGGCTCGTCGTCCGGTTGTGACCGCCAGACTGGCAGCGCCGCTGGCAACGCCGAGGCCCGCGCCAGCCGCCTCCAGGGCTACCATGCGGTCAGCCAATGTGCTGGCATCGAATTCCGCTGCGTCCGAAGCAGCCTTGCGCGCGGCGCCCGCGGAGACTCCGACGCTTGCGTCCGCGTCTAGTTCAACTCGTGCGGTGGCTGCCGACAGCATGGTCTCGACCTACGTTCCCATGCCGGTGACGCCACAGTCGGCCAATGCCGCCCCGGTGCTGCGGTTGGCCAGTACGGGAGTGGCCAGCAACGTGGCGGAGTCGGCCAGCTCAACCTGGCCGGGATATTCCAATCTGATGTATTGCGATCCCGTGGTTTGCTCCGGCCCGATGCAGGTGGTACACATCAAGGTTCCGGTGGGCCAGGTGAAGCCCAACCTCGGACAGACCGTGGGCAATGCCTTTGTAAACGCTGAGGTTGTGATTGGACCCGATGGCGTTGCCCGTGCCATCCGGGTGGCCAATTAGGAGATGTACGGGAGATGCGATGAATGCTGAGAACCATGCCGTGAAACAGTGCCCTGGCTGGGCGTGGTGAACGGATGCCGGAATTGGAACGCGAGTTGCGAATGAGTCAGGAGTTGCAAGGGATGAATTTCCGTTGGATCGGCGCGGCTGCACTTACGCTGGCATGGTTTGCGCTCGTCTGTCCGCTTCCGCTTGTGGCGCAGGAGCCGGCTGAAGCCAGTGCGGCCGATAGCGCGGCGCGGATTACCGTGCAAATCGCTCCGCCGCCGATTGCCATCTCCTCGGCGATGCTCGGCCTCTCCGGACCGCTCGGTGCGCAGCCGGCGCTGGGTAAGCCAATCTGCGCGGACTTTATCACCGAGCATCATCAGAGTTTCATCGACGGCAACCGCATCTCCCGCTCCACCAATTCCAGCATTTATCGCGATGCCCAAGGCCGCATCCGGCGTGACTCCCAGCTCTCGGTGCCCGGCTTACCGGCCGGCTTTTCCGCCGCCACGTTCATCACCATTGTGGATCACCAGCTTGGGTACAGCTACGTTCTGGACCCGCAGGAGATGGTCGCCCATCGCTACGAACTGAACGGTGCCGGGCCTTCCTACGTGGCGCGCCTCAACGCCCAGGGCACCGGCAATGCGCTGCTATCGCCTGACTCCCATAAAGCGGGCGGAAGCGAGGCAAACCCGGCGGGCGCGGCCCCGAGTGAATCCCGTTGGCGGCTGCACGTGTTCTCCGCGCACCGCAGCCGCGGGCCGTCGGACGCCTCAGCCTCCGCGGCCGGCTCCGGCGCCACGGCCAACCAGCTTGGCTCCAGCTTCCTGGCGGAGGATTCCGGCTTTGCCAGCGCACCGACCATGCGCATCGATCAGCCTTTTCTGGCCGCGCCCAATCCGGTCCGCACCGAGAATCTCGGCGAGCAGACCATCCTGGGCTTCCGCGTCCTGGGCACGCGAGTCATCACCACCCTGCCCGCTGGACAAATCGGCAATGACCGCCCCATCGATATTGTCAGCGAACAATGGTTTTCTCCCGACCTGGAACTGGTGATGCGCAGCCTGCATCGCGACCCTTGGGCAGGCGAATTTATCACCACCGTGACCAAGGTCAGCCGCGGCGACCAGCCCGCCTCACTGTTCGAGGTTCCGGCGCCTTACAGGATCATCGACGCCGCCAACGAAGTCGAGCATCACGTCCTCGACGGACACGGCAGCCACGCTCCCGGCCCCGCGCCCTGGTAGCGCGGACGAGCGGGACGGGCAGGCCTGGTTGCGTCCGCTGCAATTCTGGAAGTGGGATGGGCGGATCAATCTGGGTGGGATGCAATCCCGGCTATGAAATGATTCGGCCTGCTTTGGTTTCCACCAGAGCAGGCCGTATTTGAACCACGTGATGCTTGATCGGACTGAGCCCAACCGGGCGTAGGATTACGCTACTACCAGCTCCTTATCCTCTTTCCTTGCGGGAGGGACGGCCTTGATGCAATGCTGAGAATGTTCTTCGGCTGCCAATCCGTCCTCCAGTTCCTCGATTATTTCGTGCGCCCATATCTTGACTGTTCGTTCTATATCACTCAGCTCGATACCAACGTCCTGTGCGTCCTTCTCGTCCATAGGAATCCCCTCGATAAGAATCGCTTTGTTTGGATGAAAGTCATAGTAATAAGTCAAATGACTAGGCTATACCCCACGCCATGGCAGAAGTCAATGTAAAACTATGAAATAAAGGAACTTGCGAAGAAATCTGTCTGACATGCTGATGATTAGCAGGACTGCGTGAGTGAGTCTGGCCCCAACCAGAGGGCCTACTTGGAGGCCTGCAAACTCTTCAACCGCTGGCCGGTCAAGTACACGTAATGGATCGCCGAAGCCAGGGTAAAGGCGAACACTGCGTAGAGCAGAACCTGGCGCGTCATCCACACCCACTCCTGGGAGTACACCTTGGCCAGGAGGGCAAAAAAGACGGCAGCAATCTGGCAGGCGGTGTTGATCTTGCCGAAGATTCCCGGGCGGAAATCGCGCAGGCCCGCGGTGTAGAGCAAGGCCGAAATCAAGAGGATGGAAAGGTCGCGCGAGAAAACCATCACCGTGTAGCGCCACGGAATGATCTGGTTGAACGACATCACCAGGAACAACGAGCTGAGCAGCAGCTTATCGGCGATCGGGTCCAGGTATTCGCCCAGCCTGGTTTTCTGGTGGAGGAGGCGCGCCGCCATCCCATCCAGTCCGTCGCTGAGTCCGGCGATCACCACCAGGACCAGGGCGGCGTGGTAGCGCTCCTCCACCACGCAGATGATGATGAACGGGACAAAGAAGAGGCGCGCCAGCGTCAACTGGTTGGGAGTGTTCCAGAATTCGTTTTTCAATCGCGCCGCTCCGCGCTGCCGTCTTCGCCAAAGACGTCTTCCACCCGGAGTCCCGCGTTGGCCCGGAAACTCTCCGCCAACGAGGGCAGTCCGCCGGTTGCTTCATCCAACTCCATCCGTTCCACGCGATGCATGGGGAAGAAAAACGTGGAGGGGCCGGCGCGCTCCCCGGCGCGGAGCTGGCGCGCCAGATCGTCCAGCGACTCCAGGGCCACGCAGCGCAACTCCATTCCGGCTGGGGTCAGCCGCAGCAGTACGCCGAAGAACTTCTGCCGCGGAGAGTGCAGCGTCAGCAACACCGTAGAACCTTCATCAAACCCGCGCGCTTGCATAGAAGTTGATTCTGCCGCTTGTGCGCCGGACTTACAAGTGTGCCGCCCGCCGAACCTGATAAAGTTGAACCGGTCCCATGACTTCCGTGAACTCTCCCAAACGGCTGCAGGTCGTCATCGCTTTTGCCCTGGTTTACATCCTCTGGGGCTCCACGTACCTGGCGATACGAATCTCGGTTGAGCACCTGACTCCACTGCTGATGGGAGCGCTCCGTTTCACCTCGGCCGGCCTGCTGATGCTGGCCTTCCGCGCCCTGGGCGGACACCGCATCCGGGTTCCGCGCCGCGATCTGCTCCGGCTGGGGGTGATCGGAATCCTTCTGCTCATCACCGCCAATGTTGTGGTGGGCTGGGCGGAGACCTACATCCCAACCGGACTGGCGGCGCTGTTTATTGCTGTCACTCCGCTCTGGTTCCTGGTCCTGGAGCGGTTGAGCCATAGCGAAGACCGTCTTACGGGGCGCGGCATTGCAGGCATTGCGCTGGGCGTTGCCGGAGTTGCCATCCTGCTTTGGCCGGATATCTCCGGCCACGCGGGCTTTGGCGCGCGCCAGCTTTTCGGATCCATTCTCGTCCTGGGGTCCAGCGTAAGTTGGGCGGCTGGCTCCATGCTGGCCAAGCGCTGGCACATGCCCATCGACCCATTCACGGCCAGCGGCTGGCAGATGCTGATTGCCGGGCTGATCAACGGCCTGCTGGCGCTGCTGATCGGTGACTTGCACCGCGCCACCTGGGCTCCAAGCTCGCTGTGGGCCGTCGTCTACCTGGTCTTTGCCGGCTCGCTGGTGGGCTACACCGCCTACGTCTGGCTGCTGAAGAACGCGCCCATCGCGAAAGTGGCCACCTACGCCTACGTCAACCCGATCATCGCCCTGATTCTGGGCTGCCTGTTGCACGGCGAAAAAATGGATGGGTACATGCTCGCGGGCGCCGCCGTCATTATCCTCTCGGTGATCCTCGTCATTGGAGCCAAGGTCCACCACCAGGCCAGCGAGGAGGCCGCCATCGTTCTGGAGCCGATCGAACCCAGCGGCGACTGAACGGACGTTCCCTGCCCTCAATACAGCACAACACAATGTATTACAGTGATATCATGTGAGGTGGACGGAGGGTTCATGGCTGAATCCAAAGTTGTGACCGTGAGGCTGGAACCGAACCTGACCAAGCAGCTGGATAAGCTGGCGGACGCCACCCAACGTAGCCGCTCGTTTCTGATTGTGGAAGCGGTGCGGGATTTCCTCGCGCTGAATGAGTGGCAGGTCGAGGAGATAAAGAAAGCGGTCGCAGAGGCCGACCGCGGCGAGTTTGCTTCCGAGGAGGAAGTGAAGAAAACTTTCCGCAGAAGGGCTCGTCGTGCGGGTTAGATGGCTGCGGCCGGCCTTGGCTGAGGTTGATGCCGAGGCCGATTTCATCGCACGGGATGACCCGGCGGCGGCAGACCGGGTAACCGATAGAATCAAGTGCTCCGTAGAGGAATTGGCTGAACACCCAGCCATGGGCCGCGCGGGACGCGTTCCGGGTACACGCGAATTGGTGATCTCCGGCACGCCTTGCATCGTTCCCTACCGGGTGCGGGGAGGGGCCGTAGAAGTGCTGCGCGTCTTCCACGCTGCGCGCCGCTGGCCAACTGAGTTCTAGGCCGCTTTACTTCCGCTTCCAGCGCGCACCGTCCTTGGTGTTTTCCAGCACAATGCCCTGGGACAGCAGTTGATCGCGAAGCGCGTCGCTGGTTTTGAAGTCCCGGGCCTTGCGCGCCGCCGAATGCCTGGCCACCAGCGCTTCCACCTGGACATCGCTTAGAGCCGCGCTTTTGGCCATCTCGGCCGCTTCCTGGCTGATTTTTTCTTCGAGACCTTCGGCCCTGGCCCAATCCACAATGGCCTTCACGTGCGCCGCGTCGGAATCCACCAGCACGGCAAAGATCTCATCGAACTTGCCCAGCGCGTCGAGCAGCGCGGCAATGTCGTCCTGTTTCACATGGCCGTGATCGGCGGCTGCGTTGGCGTCGCGCACCAAGTCGAAGATGGCCGCCAGCGCCTGGGCGGTATTGAGATCGTCATCCAGGCTGGCGCGCATTTCGCTGACTGCTTTCGCGGCCAGCGCGGCAATCTCCGGGTTCGCTCCTGCTTCCCAGCGCGAGGTCCCCAGGCGCAGCTTGAAGTTGCGAATCCGCTCCACCGAATTGGCCGCCTGGGTCAGGCCGTCGAAGGTAAAGTTCAGTTGCTTGCGGTAGGGAACCGAGGCCAGCAGCAACCGGATCGACGAAGGCTTGTGCCCCATCAGCACCAGGTCGCGCAGGGTAAAGAAATTCCCCAGCGACTTGGACATTTTCTGGCCTTCCACCAGCAGGAAGCGCACGTGCATCCAGTGCCGCGCAAAAGTTTTTCCGGTGAGCGATTCGCTCTGGGCGATTTCGTTCTCGTGGTGCGGGAACATCAGATCCTCGCCGCCCGCATGCAGATCGAAAGACTCGCCCAGGTACTCCATGGACATGGTCGAGCACTCGATGTGCCAGCCCGGACGCCCCGGCCCGATCTCGGTGTCCCAGCTTGCCTCGCCCTCTTTCGGAGCCTTCCACAGGGCAAAGTCGCGGGCATCGTCCTTCTCGTACTCGTCGGCATCCATGCGTCCGTCGGCGCCGTCGATGAGCCCGGCAAAGTCCTTCTTGCTCAGCTTGCCGTAGGCGGGAAAACTGGCAATGCGGAAGTACCAGGAGCCGTCCTCGGTCTGGTAGGCAATTCCCTTGTCGGCCAGTTTGCGAATGAAGTGCGCCATCTCGGCAATGTGTTCGGTGGCGCGCGAGATGCGCTCCGGCGGCTCGATTGCAAGCGTCTGCATGTCTTCCAGGAACGCCTGCTCGTACTTCCTGGTGTACTCGCCGATGGGTACGCCGCGCTGGTTGGCGTTGCGGATGATCTTGTCGTCCACGTCGGTGATGTTCATGACGTGGAGTAGCTGGAATCCGCTCTGGCGCAGGTAACGGCGCAGCACGTCCACCGCAATGAAGGTGCGAAAATTGCCGATGTGGCCGTAATCGTAAACCGTGGGGCCGCAGGCATAGAAACGAACGGTGTTGCCGTCCGAGGGTGCAAATTCTTCAGTCCTGCCGCTAAGAGAGTTGAATAGATGAAGCGCCATTGTCTTCCTTCGTGCGGAAATCAGATCGGAACGGTGCAGATGTAAGGTCGCACACTGATTCTAAGGGCGGCCATCGCAGGTCGCAATACGTATCCGCGCTCCAAGCTCTGCCCGCGACGCCTGGGCCCAGGGTGCCCGCCCGAGAAACCCGCGCCTGGCCCGCCGGAACTGGGCTATAATCAGGCACTGGGTGAGAGAGAAATGCGACTTATGATCGATTCGGCCCGTGATCGCCGTCTGCGCTTCGACCGCAACCCTTGCCAGGTGCGAGGCGTCGGCGCGCGCGCCATCTGGTCGCGCTTCGCCTCGGCGCGCGCCGAACTTGTCGGCTCGCCCTCGCTTGCCCGCCCCAGCCTCTTCGGCGGCGACTAGTTTTCTTCCTCCATCCGCACCCCTGTCTGGACTGCATTCCGCGGCGCACCCTGTTTCGGCGACCCCGGAAGCGGCAGCCCATGCATCCGCATCCGCTGCATTTGCCATGTGCTTCAGGAGGAATTCATGACGCCACCGAGTTCGACTCTGGCTCCCGCCGACCGTCCTTGTATCCGCACCAAACTTCCCGGCCCCATTGCGCGGCGCCTGATCGCCGATGACGACCGCATTATCTCGCCTTCCTACACCCGTTCCTACCCCCTGGTTGCCAGGCGCGGACGCGGCATTGTGGTGGAGGACGTGGACGGCAACGAGTTCTTCGATTTTTCCGCCGGCATCGCCGTGACTTCCACCGGACACTGTCATCCCGAGGTGGTTGCCGCCGTGCAGAAGCAGGCAGGCGAGTTACTGCACATGTCTGGCACCGACTTTTACTACCCGCAGCTCACCCAACTTGCCGACCGGCTGTCGCAGATTGCACCCATGCCCGGGCCGCACCGGGTGCATTACGGCAACTCCGGCGCCGAGGCCATCGAGGCGGCGCTCAAGCTGGCGCGCTACCATACCCGGCGGCAGTACATCATCGCCTTCCACGGAGCCTTCCACGGACGCACCATGGGCGCGCTCTCGCTGACCTGCTCCAAGGCGCAGCAGCGCCGCCGCTTTGCCCCGCTGGTTCCGGGAGTTGTGCACGTTCCCTTTCCCAACCTCTATCGCCGCCCGGCTGGCACCGAGGCTGAGCAGTACGCCCGCGACACCGCGCGCTACATCGAAGACTGGGTCTTCCGCACCGAAGTTCCGCCCGAGGAGTGCGCCGCCATCGTGGTGGAAGCCTTCCAGGGCGAGGGCGGATACCTGCCCGCGCCGCCGGCGTTCCTGCAGGAGTTGCGCCGCATCTGCGACAAACACGGCATCCTGCTGATCATCGACGAGGTTCAGTCGGGCATGGGACGCACCGGCCGGTGGTGGGCCATCGAACACTCCGGCGTGGCTCCGGATATGATCACGGTGGCCAAGGGCATCGCCAGCGGCCTGCCGCTTTCGGTGCTGATCACGCGCGCGGAAATCATGGACTGGGTTCCCGGCTCGCATGCCTCCACCTTTGGTGGGAATCCCGTGGCCATCGCCGCCGCCCTGGCCACCATCGACATCATCGAGCGCGAGGGCCTGCGCAACGCGCACGAGGTTGGCGAGCACATTCTCGACCGCATCCACGACTGGCCGCAGCGGCTGCCGCTGGTGGGCGACGTGCGCGGACGCGGGCTGATGATTGGCGTCGAGTTTGTGGCCGACGAACACACCAAGGCTCCCGCCGGAGAGCAGCGCGACCACGTGGTCGAGATGGCCTTCGAAAAGGGAATCCTCTTCCTCGGCTGCGGCTCCAACACCCTGCGCATGACCCCGCCGCTGATCGTCACCAGGCAGCAGGCCGATCTCGCCCTCGATGTGCTGGAAGAGTGCATCAAGAAGGTTGGCTCGGGCAAGTTTCAGCGGTCAAGCTGGGGAGAAGAAGTAGGCTCGTAAGGGAAATTTGCTCAATGAGAAAGCTCCGTGGAGCGCCTGCGGTTCAACCTCCCCGGAGCCTTTCCATATTGTAGAATCAACTGCCATGTTTGAATCCATCTCTCCGGCCATGCTCTTCCGTATGCGCGAGTTGGAAGCCGTTGACGCGCGGGAGCGCACGGACGGCACCCCGCACGGCAAGCGTCTGCGCCAGGTTCCGCACGAAGTGGGCCGGTTCCTCGCGCTGCTGGCTGCCTCGACTCCCGCTGGCCGCATCATCGAAATTGGCACCAGCGCGGGATACTCCACCTTGTGGCTGACGCTGGCCGCCCGCGCCACCCGGCGTCGCGTAACTACCTTTGAGATTGACGCGGCCAAGGTAGAGCTGGCCCGCGCCACCTTTGCCGCCGCCGCGGTCACGGACCTGATCGACCTGGTGCAAGGCGACGCCGTTGCGCATCTTGCCAACTACGACGACATTGCCTTCTGCTTCCTCGACGCCGAGAAGGATGTGTACAACGCCTGCTACGAACTGGCCGTCCCGCGCATGGTCAGCGGAGGCATTCTCGTCGCCGACAACGCCATCAGCCACGAGGCGGCATTGCGTTCCATGCTCGACCGCGCCCTGCGGGATGATCGCGTGGACAGCGTGCTGGTGCCCATCGGGAGCGGGGAGCTGCTCTGCAGAAAGAAATGAAGGCCCGTGCGCCCGCGGCCGGAGCGGCGTCCGTTGCCGCCCGTGCGCCCGCGGCCGGAGCGGCGTCCGTTGCCGCGTACCCGGCTTGGAAACGCCAGGCGCGGTATGATCGAAGGGATGCCGCCAATTCTCAACGCCCAATCTCTGTCGAAGGCCTTCGGCGCTGAGCCGCTGTTCCGCAACGTCAGCTTCACGGTCAACGAGCGCGATCGCATCGCCCTGATCGGCCCGAACGGCTCCGGCAAGACCACCCTGCTGCGCATTCTCGCCGGACTGGAGCCGGCCGATGCGGGTGAGGTTGCCCTGCGCAAGCGCGCCACTCTGGCCTACGTTCCGCAGGAGTCCGTCTTTGCAGCAGGACTCAGCGTCACCCAGGTCATCGAGGCGGCGCTGGACGGCTCCGGGGTGCCTGCCCTGGAGCGCGACGCGCGCCTGCATGAAACCCTTGGCCGCGCCGGCTTTGAGGACTTCCACGCCCAGGCGCAAGCGCTCTCCGGAGGCTGGCGCAAGCGGCTTGCCATCGCCGAAGCTTTGGTCAAGGCGCCGGAAATTCTTCTGCTCGACGAGCCCACCAACCACCTCGACCTGGATGGCATCGAGTGGCTCGAACAGTTGCTGCAGCAGGCGAATTTTGCCTGCGTCATCGTCTCCCACGACCGTTATTTTCTGGAAAACGTGGCGGGCGAAACCGCCGAGCTGGCGCGCGTTTTTCCCGACGGCATCTTCCGCGTCGCCGGCCCTTATTCCCACTTCCTAGAAGTGAAACAGGAGTGGATGCACGCCCAGGAGCGCCACCAGGAAGCGCTGGAAAACCGCGTCCGCACCGAGATCGAATGGCTGCGCCGTGGTCCCAGGGCTCGGCGGGGCAAGTCCAAGGCGCGCATCGACCGCGCCCACGAACTCATCGGCGAGCTGGGCGATGTCCGCTCCCGCACGCGCACCGCCAGCACCGATCTGGATTTTTCCAGCACCGGACGCCAGGCAAAGCGCCTGGTGGAAATCGAGGGCCTGGCCTATCGCTTCGGCGACCAGCGCCCACTGCTGGAGGGGCTGGACTTCGTCATCACCAACGGCATGCGCGTCGGCCTGGTCGGCCCCAATGGCAGCGGCAAAACCACCCTGCTGCGCCTGTTGCAGGGCGAGCTCAAACCTGCCGCGGGCACCATTCGCACCGCCGACCGCCTCAAGATTGTTTACTTCGAGCAGCAGCGCGAACTGGATCCCACGCTCACTTTGCGCCGCGCCCTGGCGCCGGACTCCGACGCCGTCGTCTTCCAGGACCACGTCATTCATGTGGCCGCTTGGGCAGACCGTTTTCTGTTCACCAGCGAGCAGCTGAACCAGCCCGTCAGCCGTCTCAGTGGCGGCGAGCGCGCTCGCGTGCTGATCGCGCGCCTGATGCTTCAGCCCGCCGACATTCTCCTGCTCGACGAGCCGACCAACGACCTTGACATTCCCACCCTTGAGGTCCTGGAAGAAACCCTGCTCGAGTTCCAGGGCGCGCTGGTGCTGGTCACCCACGACCGCTATCTGCTCGACCGTATCTCCACCACCGTCCTGGGACTGGATGGCCACGGCAACGCCGCAACCTTTGCCGACTACCTGCAGTGGGAGCAATGGCGCGAACAGCAGCGCCGGGCGCCCGCGGCTGGACCGTCGTCTGCCGCCCCAGACCCGGCGCCGAAGCCCGGCAGCGTGGCACCCGCGGCGCAGGCGAAAAAGAAGCTTTCCTACAAGGAAGCGCGCGAACATGCCGCCATCGAGCAGAAGATTGCCGAGGCCGAATCCAGCCTGGCCGCCGCGCAGGCGGCGCTCCACGATCCCACTATCCAGACCGATGCGCCCGCGCTAATCGCCGCGCAATCCAAACTGGAGCAAGCCACCGCCGCTCTTGACCAGCTTCTCACCCGCTGGACCGAGCTGGAGGAAAAACTGCAATAGAGAATTGCGCCGCCGCAATTTTCAGCGCCGGGGCAGTTTCCGAATCGCTGACGATGGGGGAAGAATCTGATTTGCGAACGCTGCGGTGTTTTTCGGTACTGATCCAAAGGCATAACTTCCGGATTGCCCGTGATCCGCGCGGAATCTGGCTCCCCACACTGGACCCATTTAGAGCTCTTGCTGCCTAAATCCAGTGTCGCTCGAACCCCAGCAACTCCTGCCGCAGATGCCATAGCTTACACTCAAACTACATGCTCAACCGGGGCTATGCCTTCACCACAATCGTCAGCGGCAAATACCATGGACAAACCCTGCTCTCCCACTTGGCAAGCCTTTACACCCACTCAACCCCGCAAGCCTGGCAACAAAATCTGAACAACGGCGAGGTTACCCTCAACGGCGTCACCGCCACCGG
>Ga0326727_10001851_pt1 | contig 75759 bp, 53 predicted proteins | sample MB2enrmetagenome_FD_207643 | JGI IMG/M metagenome (GOLD analysis project Ga0326727, IMG submission 207643) | Lab enriched peat soil microbial communities from McLean, Ithaca, NY, United States - MB29MY | ecosystem: Environmental > Terrestrial > Soil > Wetlands > Peat | place: USA: New York... | reverse complement strand
GGTTTCCCATTGATAAGAACCCGCTTGCCGACGATGGCGGCATCGCCACCGAATCTCTTTTGCCAGAAGGAGTAGCCAAGCACCAGCAGCAATTCCTCGCCCGGCTTCTCGCCCTCCCCGGGCAGCAGGAGCCGGCCGAGCAGTGGCTTCACCCCAAGAGCCGATAAGTAATTGCCTGTTACCGCGCTGTAGGCGAATTCAGTCGCGACGCCGCCGGTACTGAACCCCGCGCCGCCGGGCGCGTAAGCGAATAGCTCGGAGAACGCGTCTGTCTGCTTCTCGAAATCCAGAAGGTCAGGATAAGAAAACTTGGATTCAGGCGCATAGGCGAGGACCATTATTTGCTCGGGCGCCCGCACAGGGAGCGGCCGGAGCAGCCATCCATTCAACACACTGAAGATGGCCGTATTCACGCCAATGCCCAACGCCAGGGTGATCGCCAGAATCGTGGTGAGCCCCCGCCACTTCCCGGCCATCCGAAGGCCGTAGCGAATGTCCTGGATTGTGGTCTCGATGAAGTTGACACGTCGCATATCTCGGCACTCCTCTTTGACTTGGTCAACCCCACCCAACTCGCGCAGAGCTGCATATCGGGCTTCCTCAGCGGTCATCCCTTTTGCGACCTTCTCCTCAATCAGTTTTTCAAGGTGGAAGCCAAGTTCGTCGCTCAGCTCCCGCTCGACACGGTTCTTGCGGAAGAGTGAACGGAACCGAAGGGGCAGCTTGTAGAGCCAGCGCATCATGGCCGTCTCACCTCACGACATTTCCAAGACAAGGCCTATGGCGGTGGAGAGCCTCTTCCAGTTGGTTTCCTCTTGTTCCAAGTAATTGCGCCCTGCGGGTGTCAGCGAATAATACTTCGCCCGGCGATTATTGTCAGACTCACGCCACTTCGCCTTGATCCATCCGCTCTGCTCCAGGCGATGGAGAGCGGGATACAGCGCTCCCTGGTTCACCTGGAGCACCTCTTTCGACACCTGCCGGATGCGCTGTGCGATCCCCCAGCCGTGCATCGGTTCAAGAGCGACAGTCTTGAGAATTAGGAGGTCCAACGTACCCTGGACCAAATCGGTTGGTTTGCCCATGTTCACTCCCCTCAACTATCGACAATTCAATTTAGCTCTGCTCCTGTCAATAGTCAAGGGGAGATTTCGAGTGCTGCAATCGGTGTCGCTCAGAGGGGTGGCCAAAAACCCTTGGCGATTTCGGTTTTCGGGAGGCTCGTTTTTCGGCCATTTTCAAGCGACGCTCCCTCCTGGCCGCAGTCTATTGTTTTAGGCCAGAGGGAGGCATTGTGCTTTAAAAAGGCGCTGAGTGCGACTACTAGTGGCCTTTCGAAAACTTCTGTATTGCCCAGCACTTCCAATGATCTAAATACAGTTGTTCGTTTTCCTTGAACTGGTCGTAGACGGGGTACCACTCCTTCTGATGAGTGATCGTTGCCAAGGCCATTACGGCCTCCCAACGAACCCAAAAGTCAGAATCATCCAGCGCCTTGGAAAGTGGCTCGAGCGCCGCCTCTGATTCCGTGTTGCGGAGTCCCTGCACCGCTCCTTGGGGTATCACGGAGTCATCAACTGTCAACATGCGCGCTAGCGCAGGAATGGCAGCAGGATTCTTGATCCCTCCCAGGGCCTGTCCCCAGTGATACTCAAAAACGGTGTTCCCGTTGTCCGCTATAACCAGCATGGGCGAAGTACGCGCCCCTTCCTCCACTAATTGCAGGGCAGAGAGATCATTGCGTGCCACAAGGTCGATGGCTGCCAGAACGTTGAGCGGGCAATGAAGCTCACGCGCAGCACGTTCAAGCACCTCGGTCGCGGAGGGGCCTGGCACCCTATCAAGCACTTGCAGCGCACTTATACGATCGAAAATCGTACTCGAGGGAGACTGGATGACACAGTCGAATTCACCTACCACACGCTCAAGGGGCTCGCCAGCCGTTACGCACGGCCCTCGCCCGGCAATAATCGTGGGATATTCAGGAGCCGCAAGGATGAGACTGCGGTCGGATTCGCGGAAGAAAAACAATCCGAACTCGCCTTTGTTGACGCCAATCAACCCACAATTCATAAGATTCGAACGGAAGAACTTAAACATTAGTTCGTCCATACCGTCGCCTTTGAGGACGCGCAGAACACGTAGGCGAGCCTGCATCAACCGCCCGGACTGACAGCCTCCGAACTGAGAAACTTCAGGCACCTGTTCCCAGATGTCAGTCACCTCCCCTACCGCAATAACCTTGGCGTCACGAACGAGCGCAGGAACATCCAGAGGCCGCACCAGGTTGCACCATCCCTGACGGAGGCTGAGGAATGCAATCCACGGCAGGAGTGCCAGGGTTAACAGAGTACGACGCATATGAGGCATTTTACTCCAACGGGCCTAGGCGGGATGCTTACTCGTGCCGGTCGGCGGACGGTTCTGGCGGTCATTCCAAGGCATCCATGCCGCCGGATTCTTGGCCAACTCGGGGGCGTGTTTCTGCAGTTCGGTGAGGTAGTCGAAGGGATTGACGTCGTGCAATTCGCAGGTGTGGACCAGGCTCATGAACAGGTCACCCACCTTGGCGCCGTTCGTGGTCTTATAAGATCGAGAATTCTTTCGATGCAGAATGCATTTCTTCAGGGCGCGCTCGACGACGTTCGAGTCCAGGGGCGCGCCGGCTTGATGGAGGAACAAGGTCAAGCGAGTCCAATGCCTCAGGCAGTACGTGATCGCCTCGCCCAGCCCCGAGTTGGGCTCGACTCTCTTCTCGGCAAACTGGCCCTCGAACCAAGCGTGGAGAGCCTCCATCACCGGGCGGCTGTGCTCCTGGTGAAAGCGCAGCCGCTCTTCGGGTGCGAGACCCAGCTTCTCAGCCTCGGCATCATACCGGTAGACTTCGCGCAAGCTTTCCAGCACGAATTGGCACTCCTGGGGAAAGTTGGGCGTCACCTGCACAAAGCGCCGCCGAGCGTGCGCATTACAGTTTCCCAAGAGGATTTCCAGTTTCTCCGGCAGCTTCGGCACGCTACGCGACAAGGCATCACACATTTGAATAGGCGGAGCAAGTCCCCGGGCCCGCTCCAGCAGCGCTTCCCACTCTTCCAGATTCACCTCAATCACCCCGCTCGCGGGCTTCATCCTAAACCTCCGCCAGCAACTCCCAAAAGTGCGGCGTGAGCGGATACCCCAGCACCTCCTTGATGGAACGATTCGGTCGCTTGTTGGGGCTTAATGAACCGCCAGGAACGAGTAGACACCTGCCGGCGGTGTTACCGACGACGAACTCGAGTTGCAGAAATGGAACAAAACCGTTCCAGATGCGCTCGCGTAGCCGTTTAGCGAGAGATTTCCTAGCGCCGCGGGCGGAGTCACGTTGGACACCCTGTCAGTGGCGAGCAGCCAGGTCACCGAGAAAGTCTGGTCAGAGCAAGAAGCCGCACCAACCGCAGTTGGAGTAATGCTGGCGGTACTGTAAAGGTTCAGGGCATTGATCGCAGTTCCAGTGCCGAGGCCGATGGCTCCTCCAAACCTGATTACGTCCGAGCTATCTTTGCTCAGGGTGATGTCACCGTTGCCCGCGTGGTTTCGCCAACCGAGCAACGCGCTGGTATCGCCGCCGCGCAGCACGCCCGTGGTTGCCACCTGAGACTGTGACTCATCCGTGAGAATCCCCACCGCGGAGTAATCCGCGAGCCTCACGTTGCTGCCACCGCTGAACCCATAGTTGTTCGACGCCCAAACCGCGACGGGCTGATTGCCATAATAGGTTGGCAAGATCGTATTAAAATTCCCATCATAGAGCGGAGGATAGCTGCCCTGTGCCAGGTTGAAAAACATGTTGCCCGTCAGCGTGATACCCGCAGCTCCGTAACTGGGTGGGAACAGCGGAGTCCCCACCTGCACATGCACAACGGATGTGCTGCTGAGATTGTTCTCAAAGAAATTTCCGATCAGCGTGAGAGGCCCATTATAAGCAATCCCGAGACCGTTGCTCAGGGTAGTGCCGGCCCACGTTGACTCCAGGATCGTCAGTTGGCCGGCTCCGCCCGTGACAAACATCGGCGTGTACTGTGTAAACCAGCCAACCACGGTCGTGTTCTCAGAGCCGGTGCTGATGTCCGCGAGCGTGCCGCCCATGCCGGAGTGGTATAACTCGACCTCGCCATCCCCGTCCGACACCCAGCCGTACCTGAAGCCCCTTGCCTGGACGTTATCTGCCTGAAACTGACAGGTGTTGCCGGGCTCAAGGATAACAATCCCGGCATTACCTGAGCCGGTCAAGTTATCGTCCCGAAATGTAACCGTTGCGACTTCGTCGTCCGGGCCGCTTGTCACGTTCCCCGCCGCAAACCCCGCCGTGCAGGTCGCGTTGCCAAGCTGGCAATCGCTGGTCACGGAAGCCACATTGAGAGTGATACCGGTTTCGCTAGGATGCGTCCCATCGGTTGCGGCTTGACCCGCGCCCGACACGCAGCCGGAGCCAGTATTGTTGGGTTCTGGCGTTGTAAAGACCGTGGCAACATTCCCCGATGAAACCGTGGCTACATTCGCGTAAGCACCGCACGCTAACTGAAGCCGGTCCCCCACTGCGGCCACGCCGCCGGTGCCGCCGTTCGTCGGCGCAGAGGCGAAACTGCCCACTTGGCCCGAGGCAGGAGCGGGTGTGGGCAGGGGAATGCCATAAACCGATACGTTCTGAACCACCATGCTATAGGATGCGCCGCCACCCGCCGCATGCAGACCTACTGGAGCTGAGCTAGTGTGGTTGTTCACAAAGGTGGCTGTAAAAGTGGTCGCTGTGACAGCACTGACGTAAACAACTTCGGCATTGCTCCCGGTATCTACCGGCAAGTACCGGCCCACCACGATGTTGCTCATAGATGCGGGCGTGACGGTTCGGGTGCCGGGAGTGACTGCGGTTCCAAGCGTGGTGTTTGTGGTGTTAGCCGCCGCTATCAGCAAACCAAACCTGGCCGCCCCGTTGGCGTTGAAATCAATATGGTCGAGCTCGGCCCCGTTCGCGCCCATCCAGATCATCATGGGCTGCTGAGCGGAAGTGTTCCACTTGAGCACTGCTCCCGTGGTGTATATGCCGCCGCCTGTCTCGCCTTCAAAACGCAGCCACGCCCCCTGCGACCCAAAATAAACCAGAGGCGAGCTGATGAGGTATACGCCGGAAGGGAAGTACATTCTGTAGCTCGCGGCGGGAGAACCGTAGCCATCCAACTGATGAATCAGCGCCTGGATGGCTGCCGTGTCGTCGTGGACGCCGTCGCCATACGCGCCATAGCCTTTGACGTTGAAAACTTGGCTGCCGCGGTCGGTCACCCATTTGGCATTGACGTTATAGATGGGGGCGCCAGTGGGCATCTGGGCAAAAGCGGGCGATAGGCGCCAATTGCTAGAAAGCAGTAGAATCACCACTCCTGGGAGCAATAAGATGAAGGCCCACGCCGGCACCCTCAATCCTGAATCCTGAAGCCTGAATCCTGTTCTTCTCACCATACGATTACCCTTCCTATGACTCATGTTGCACAATGCTCCTGAAACGTAGCTTGTGCAAAGACCCAATTCCAAGCTCGCAACATGCTATTCGTGCACGTGTAGATAGCGGGTCTGCGCTACCTAGTGCGCAATCGCTTGTCCCGTCTTCGCTCTTCCTTCGACCGTCCCTCGGTGCCGTGGCTGTACGTACCTCTGCCACGAACCACTCACCACATCGTTAAAGGTCAAAGTCTCGCCTGCCGTGCGCATATACGCTGTTTTGCGCGCTATGCTGTCGCTGGTCACATCTGTCTCGAGCATGCCGCGCCCGTACGCCGCCGCGCGTGCCAGAGTATCGCTCGCGGTATTCGTCTCCATGATGGCATTAGCCGGGATGACCGTGCCGGTTTCATTGGAGAAGGCGCTCTCAACCCCGTTATATATTGAGGTCACCGTGTAATAGTACTCCACACCGGCCTGCGGCCCGTAGTCGGCGTAGCTGCACGTCGAAAGCCCCGCGCACCCGGCATCCACGGGCGAGGCATTGATTGGCCCGGTCTCGTTGCCTGGGCTTGTCCCGCGATAAATGTTGTAGCTATAGGCGGAGTTCCCTGCGGCGCCCGCGGGGGGCAGCCAGTTCAACGCGATACAGTCACCGCGCCAATACGCTGCCTGGCGAGCCAGCGTGTCACCGGTTGGGTTGGTCTCAGACAGCCCGCGTACATAGGCGCCCTGGTTCGCGATTGAGTCCGAAACCGAATCACTCTCAGTCATCGAGGCAGAGTAGTTGATCGCCCCGACCGCGAAAAACGTGCTGGGCGAGCTTTGATTGTTGTACTCGGCGGTAATCCAACTCTGGGATCGCGCCACAGTCGAAATCCGCGCCTCCTGGATCAAACCCTGGAAAGGGTAGCCCGAAGGGTTGTTGAACCGGCTGCCAATATCAGTGCGGGTGAAGCTGACGGTTCCCGAGCCGCCGCTTGCGGAGGTCTCGAGCGTGGCGCCCTGGTAGATCCTCAGCGTCGAACCATCCCAGGTGCCCACTATGTAGGTCCAGTTGGACTCTGCGGGCCATGCGCTGGAGGTAAGGTGCGTGGTGCCCGACAGTGTGTACAGTTGGAGCTGGACTCCACTCGAGCTATAGAGCGTGAGGCCCGCACTGTTGTTGAGGCCATGGATGATGTCGGGAATATCCGATTCACTCGACGTCGGGTATATCCATGCCGACAGAGTGATCCCGGCTGATGAACTGAAGGAGAATTGCAGGTCGACGTAATCCGGGTTGGCGGTCCCGCCAAACGTCCCTGCCCAACCGAACAGGCCGGGCGAGTAGTAACCGTTAGTCCCTTCCTGGTTGCCATTCCAGGCGCCATTGATCCCGTGGCTCGAGCTGTCGTTGGGGGTCAAGTTGAGGTGCCAAACTCCGCTGTAGTACGTGTCCCAGGCCGCGCCGGTAGCCCCGCCCTGGAAGGTGGTCACGGCCGCGTTGCCGTACCAGAGATAAATCACCGTGTTCGAGGAATCGGCACTCGAGTCGAGATTCGGAATCTTCACCCAGATCACCACTGCGCCCGTGGTTGCAGTGTAAGACACCACTTCCCAGCTCAGCAGATTTGAGCCGGCGGCATCCGAGGTGAAAATAAGGTCGTCGGGAACCACCGGGCTGCCACTCGTGTTTTGCACCATACCACCGTTGGCCACGGTGGCCAGATACGGGTAGGTGCCGCTGAACAGCATGGGGAAATTCGCGGAGTCCGACGAGCCGCAGAGCGCACGATTCACCGTAATGCTGCGCTCGTACGCATAGCCGGCCCAGGCAGGCCACGGAAGAACTAAGACCAAGAACACGACAAATTGTCCCGCGAGCCGGGAGCAAATTGTCCCGCGAGCCGGGAGCGAATGGCTTACAATTTGCCAAATCGCGAGTCTCGAACGATTTGAATTCTGCCACTTGCTATTTACCATGTACATTCGCTCTTTTCTAAACAACAGCAACTTCCTTTAGCCGTCCAGCGTGGACCTGCTTTTTAGGTCTGGGGCTTGAGTCTTCCAGCGCAGAACCGCAAGCTTAAAGTGCTCGGCGCTTGGCATCTCTTGCTGCATGACTCTAGCCTAGCCCATTGAAATGGAACAGTGGGGAAAGGTGGAAAGGGTGTGAAAGATTTTTCGTATCTGCCTAAGCTGAAAGAAGATGGCGCCGCATATTTCTCTCACATGGTGAAATACCGTTCAGACTGTGGCGCGTTTTGACACAAACATGTGAAAATCGCCATGTGAGAGTGACCGGAAAAACCAAAGAGTGAGTAAGGCAGAGGTGTGAAGCACGTTACTTTCACCTAAGCGTCAATCCTCTCAACATGATACGCGAAGCCCTACGTTCTTTTGCCCTCCAGCAGTCGTGGCGGTTCGAGACCACCCGGAAAACGCAGGCCGAGATGGACTCAGACTTCGGTGCGCAAACTCGTAAATGCCTCCCACTTTCTCTTCTATGCGGCGGTTCAGCTCGATCGGATCCAGGCTAACCTGCCGAGAGCGCAGTGCTGCCAGTTCGGTGTCAACCTCGCCGGGTGCCCGCACTCGTTGCAGCCGGCTCCGCGCCGCGTCGTAGACCCTACGCACCTATGTGCCAGCCGCCGCTTCGTCGAGGCTGAACAACCGTTGGCCATTTCCAATTGCGAATGATAGGATGAGCTGGTTCTAAGATCTGAAACAGCGGAGCTAATGAAACAAATGTGGGTCGTCCGAAAGATTGTGTCCCGCTTTCTTTTTCCCATTCCCGTGTGTCTCGAAGTTCTCTCAGTCGGGTTGCTGCTGCTTTGCTTCACGCGGAAGCAGAAGACGGGGAGAACGGTGGTTGCTCTCGCCGGAGCGCTGCTCTGCCTTTTCGCCAGCCATTCTGTTTCCACCCTGCTTCTAATGCCGTTGGAGAGCAAATATCGGCCCCTTTTCATAACGCCGGGAGCGCCCGTCGGCACCCGGTTACGAGAGGTGAAGTTCGTTGTCGTGCTTGCGAGTGGTTTTGCGGACGATCCCGGCCGACCGGTTGAGATGCAACTCGATGATGGGTCCATCGCGCGCCTCGTCGAGGGCGTCAGGGTTAGCAAAGTGTTGCACTGTTGTAAACTCATTCTTTCCGGGGGACCTGTCCCCGAGGGCATCTTCTCGAGCGCTCAGGCCATGGCCCAACTCGCCCTCGAACTTGGTGTTAGCCGTCAGGACATAATTCTGGAGGCACATCCGGGCAACACGGAAGAAGAGGCGCGATTTGTCGCGCCCCTCGTAGGGAAAGAACCGTTTATCCTGGTGACGGAAGCTTCTCACATGCCTCGCGCGCTGGCACTGTTCAGGAAGCAGGGAACTGATCCCATCGCAGATCCTATGGACTTTCGGGTCCGACCTTACCAATCGCCTCTTGACGTTCTCCCTGACGCCGAGGAACTCCGCGGCTCGCAAAGAGCTGTTTACGAGTATTTGGGCCTGGCTTGGGCGAAGGTCCGGGGAAGAATATAGGACGTTAGGGTACATCTCACGCAGGCAAGGCTCCCGGTCTTTGGTTTCACCGACCAAGAATCCTACAGCTTCGGAAGCAGTTGTGCGCTACCTTTCCCAGCCTGCCGGGCAATCCCCTCCAGCTCTGTCTGGCACACATGCCCGTAGAAGCTAATGAAAACGGGCGGTGAAGATGACGCGGCTAAGTTGTCGTCGGTTCCCTTCTAACGAGATATGGCTGCGGCTGAGCGTGATCGCCTGTAAATTATTCCACCCTTGATTTTGCTTCTGCTGTTGGCTTTCCCTTGGGCTTGCGCGCAGGACCCTCCTCCGCGTCTCGAAGTATTCCTCGAAGGCGGCGGCTCTTTCCTGAATGGTAGCAGCGGCCAGCTATCGGTTTACCCGCCCAACCCATGTCCACTGGTCTGCACCCCAACGGGATGTGCCTGCTCCCCCTCGGTAGTCGCCGTGACCAGCTCGTTCTCCGAGACGGCGCGTCCTATTATCGGTGCACGCCTCCGGTTTACGCGGCATGACGTCCTGGAAGCGAGCTATTCTTACAGCCCCAACAGCTTCTCACTTCAGGAGGCAGGGCAGGCGGCGTTCTCCGGGTACAATCGCGTTGATCTCATCTCCTTCAGTTACGTCCGGGCTCACCGGGACTAGTTACAATATCGTTCCGAGCGCAGGGATCGTTTTCCGGTTTAAGTGAGAATCAATGCTGCGGACCCCTCAGGCTCAGGAAAAGCCGAGCTGGTGCATACTGGACGGCAACCGGGAGGCCAAGAAGGAAATCACGGTTGAAAGCTCCAAGACGATTCAGATATAGGAGGCGCAAGCACTCGACCGGGCATGGCACTTCCGCCATACTGGACGACGTTGGGAATCAGCTGCTTGGCTTGCTCGGGGCGGCGGGCATCAAGCACGATACCGTAGCGAAGCGCCTCGGCGCCGTTGGTGACCGCAGCGCCATCGCCTACCCAGGGATCGATCGCCGAGCAGGGCAGGCCCGGTACCGAAAGCAACCGGCGAATCCGCTGGGCCTCGGACAGCGGTAGCGGGAAATGCCCCGTGCGAATACGACCAGCCGCTCTCACCAAAAAAGTCCTTTCATTGGTTAGTCCCCCACCCGCCAAGTCTCGGCCGGACGAAAAGTCCGACGATTAATCCAAGCGGCAATTGAAAAACCTCCGTGCCGGTGCTAACCTTTGGTTCTTGGCATAGTCTAACTATGGCAGGGAGGCAAGTGCATGCACCATGATGAAATCCCTCCCGGAACACTCTGCCCGTCGATCCTCAAGGCCCTGGCTTGGGGCGGCGAACCCCACGGTTATGAGATCGCCAAGAGGTGATCGCCATGAGTTGGTTCCGTGAAATTGGCAGACGGCTTAGGGCCTTGATTCATCGCAATCAATTCGACTCCGACTTGCAAGAAGAGATGCGCCTGCACCGCGAGTTGCGCGAGCGGGAAGAGATCGAGCGCGGACTCTCACCGAAGGAAGCCCACTATGCCGCGCAAAGGCGGTTTGGGAATGAACTGCTACTAAGAGAGAAGAGTCGCGACGTATGGGGATGGAATGTGGTCGAGATGCTTTGGCGGGATGTTCGCTATGGCCTTCGCCAACTCCGGCGTAGTCCCGGATTCACAGCGGTTGCGGTGCTGACGCTGGCACTTGGAATTGGCGCCAACGCGTCTATCTTCGCCGTGCTGTACAACGTGGTTTTGCGTCCGCTGCCGTATCCCGATGCGAGCCGGTTGGTCCACGTGTACCTTACGGTCGACAGCGATGGACGCGGCGCGCGGGACTGTTCGTTCTCTTATCCCAAATTTCAGGACCTTAAGCGTCTCAACACGGTGTTCGACTCGATGGCGGCGTACGCGCTGCGCACTTACACGATTACTGCCCCGGGGGCGGCCGAGCGAGTCCATGGGGAGATCGTTTCTGCCAGCTATTTTTCGATGCTCGGCATCACGACGGCCATGGGTCGCACGTTTCTGTCCGAAGAAGATGGCGACCCGGGCGCCCACTCGGTAGCAATTATCAGCGACGGCCTTTGGCGCGCGCGCTTCGGTGCTGATCCGTCGGTGATCGGCAAGATGCTACAGATCGATGGTAAAACTTGCCACATCGTCGGTGTTACACCGCCGGGAGTAAAGGGTGACTCGGGCCAAGCCATGCTCTGGATTCCCATTTCTATGGGCGACTCTGGCGAACTCACGTATCGTCGGCAGCACTGGCACGAGGTCGTCGCGCATCTAAAGCCCGCCGCGACGGTAGTGCAGGCCGCGCACGAGGTCAAAGCCATCATGCGGCGGCTGGAAGAACAGCAGCCGAGCGGCGACGGAATCTGGAATGCAAACGCGGTTAGCCTGGCGGAGAGCAAGATCGATCCGATACTCTCGAAAGGGTTGCTGGTGCTCTACGTGGCGGCCGGCTTTGTGCTGCTGATCGCCTGTGGCAACCTCGCAAATCTGACGATGGGGCGCATGGTAGGGCGGCAGAGAGAAATCGGGGTGCGAGTGGCGATCGGCGCAGGCAGAGGAGCGCTGATTCGGCAGGTGTTGATAGAAAACTTGCTTCTGAGTGCCGCCGGTGGCTTGGCGGGCGCACTGGTAGCGGTGTGGAGCGTGCCTCTGCTGGCGCTGCTTCGCCCGGAAGCGAATGTCAGCTTCTGGCCCAGTTACATGCGCCAACTGGACGCGCAGACGATGCGCGTGACCGCGCCCGTGCTGGTGTTCAGTTTGGCGCTCTCCGTTGCAACAGGAATCCTGTTTGGCTTGGCGCCGGCGCTAAAGGCCTCCCGCGGTGACGTGAATGAAGTGTTGAAGGGCGGCTCTCCGCAGGGCAGCCATCCGCGACGGTGGACCGTTGGGTTCCGAAGTCTTCTGCTGGTGGCGCAGATGGCGTTAGTGGTGGTGCTGCTGGTGGGCACGAGCCTCATGCTCCGTAGTTTTGCGAGACTGACCGGCATTCCTCTGGGAATCGCCGCGCGCAATGTGCTGACAGTGCCGCTGAGTTTGCCGGGGCAGAAGTGCAACGACGTTTCGAGGCGGCAGTTCTTCGACCACTTGATTGCGCAGGTGCGCGGCTTGCCCGGAGTGGAAGCGGCGACATTTGGGGATTTACCAGCTATGGAGCGCGGGACCGTCACGGACTTGGCGGCAATCGATTCGCGGCCTGTCCACGACTATATCGGTTTGCACTCGGCGGACCCCGGGTTCTTTGAGCTGTTCCATATCCCTATTCGCGCAGGCAGGGCATTCACTGAGCAGGATCGCCAGGGGCCGCCCGTGGCCATACTGAGCGAGTGGGCCGCACGGGCGTTGTTTCCTGGGCAAAGCCCGCTCGGCCATCACATTATGTGGGGCGAGGAACATGAAATTGTAGGAGTCGTAGCTGAGGTCCACTACGAAAAGCAGAAGCAGCAATTGCCGATTGTGGGCGACATGTACGTGATGGGCTTTGGCGACTATCTTATCGTACGGGCGGCGCAAAGTCCCATGTCGCTCCTGCCGGAGGTGCGAAAGATCGTAGCTGGGCTTGATCGGGAGATTCCGGTTCAGGGCGCGAGAACCATGGAAGACAACATCTCCCTGGTCCACTCGTACGAGAGGTTCAGTACGTTGCTGCTGGGAGTGTTTGCGGCCCTGGCGCTGGGACTGGCTATCGTGGGAATCTACGGCGTGTTTTCATATGTGGTGGCGGCGCGCACGCGGGAATTCGGAATTCGACTCGCCCTGGGCGCGCAGCGGCAGGATGTTCTCGGAATCGTCATTCGGGAAGGATCCAAAGTAACTCTGGCGGGCGTGGTCGTTGGAATTGTCGGTGCGCTCGCGCTCACGCGTTTTTTATCCAGTTTGCTCTACGGCGTGAAGCCTACGGACCCTCTCACGCTTGTCGTGGTTTCACTACTCCTCATAGGCGTTGCGTCGGTCGCGTGCTACGTCCCGGCGCGCCGGGCGACGAAGGTCGACCCCATGGTGGCGTTGAGGCACGAATGAAGTTTGTCGCTTGAGCCGCCAGATATACGCCTCCCCTACTGCGCTTTACAAGATTCAGACTCCCGCGCTTGCCGTTCTCATTGGGATGTTGCTCAAGACAGGCAAGATTGATGAAGACCAATCTGGTGCCCTGCGGCTGGCCAACTACGTTCTAACCGGGGGCCAGCTCTACCGATGGAAGCGCGCAGAGACCGGACCCGGCGAGGAGGTCAAAGCCCGTTTGCTGGACGGTGTTGCCTCCTTGTTTGATCAAGGCACGTGGGATCTTTTGGAGAGGTTCCGCAGGACTCGCCCGCCAAATTAAACCAATTACAGGTCGGCGTGAAAGACTCACGCCTGACGACACTTGCGGTCTTTAGTCCCCACACTAGAAGGCGCTCTTTTTCTGACAACGGGGAACGAGGCTAAACATCAGAGAATTTATCGACTAATTCTTTGGAGGGTTCCAAAAGCAATCTGAGAAAGTATGCAAACAGTCTTAGGAGGGAGAGCTCCGACTGGATGCGAACCTTGGAGTCCCGCGGTAATCAGTCGAACGCCCGTGTAGCGATAACTTGACGAGGTGCAGAGCTCCGTTCGACGGGTGCCCGGCTCCCCAGGTGCAAGACAATAACCAGCGCCGCCACATAGAGCAGGCCGCCGATGAACAGTGTCTGTATCAATCCGAGGTAAATGGCGCACAGCAAGGCTCCTACCGAGCCCAGCACGCTGGATGCGGCATTGAGCGCCCACGCCCACCGAACCGACGGCTTGTGCCACTCCTCCAGCCGCTTCAGCCCGGTAGGAAAAGGCATCCCCATGGCAAATCCAGCAGGAGAGATCATCAGGACCGTAATAGCAATCTTCAGCCAGAGCGGCAGTCCTACCCCGATGGGCAGCACAGACCAGGCGATGATCCCCAGCAGCGCAACCAGGATCGCGATGGTGCCCAGGGCTTTCACCCAGCGCACCTCACTCTGCCTCAGCACGCGTCGACTGAAGTAGCTGCCCAGTCCACTCGAGGTCAGCATCGAGAAGATCACAACCGTCAGGGCATAAGTGGGGTGGCCAAGGAACAGAACGAATTTCTGGATCAGCGCCACCTCAATCAGAATGTAGCCGGCGCCGATGAATAGAAAATACAGGAGGAACACCAGCAAGCCCTTCTGGCGAGGCAGGCGTGTGCCCAGCACTACGGGGGGCAGCAGCAGGATCACAAGGGTTGCCGCCACGCTGATTGCCATCAGCTCGAACAGCAGCGGCACAGCCTTGTTGACCTTGTAGTCTATCGCCTCATGCGAGCCGTCCGTCAGGAACAACCAGAGGTCGCGCGGCTGGACCGTGTAGAAGAAGAACGGCCGGTTGTCAGTCACGGGGGTGATGTCGAACGGATAGCCGCGCTCATAGTCCAGCGCATGCGGGCTGCGAAGCAACTCCGCGAACTCGAAACCGCGCCCATGGCCTATGGCTCCGGGTAGGTAAACTGCCGAAATGTTAGTGGCAGCCAAGGCGGAGCGGGCGCGAGCCACATCGGCCCCCGAAAAGGGCCTGCGCGAGATCAGCGCCGTGTCTGTACCTCCCTCGCGCGCCACGATGACGTGCCGCCACGGCTCCGGCTCGCCCATCTGGGTCAGCGCCTCCATCGCCAGCGACACTAACCGCAGCGATTCACGTGGCGGATTGAACGTCCATCGCGTGAAGGCAATCAGCCCATCATCGGTCAAGTGGCCCAGGTAGTCGCGAAACGCATCGACGGTGTACAGATTGTTTTCTGCCAGCGCGAATGCTCCGGCCGCCGTCGATGCCCAAGTATCCACCAAGGTGGCCTGCAACACCTGGTACTTGTCGTGGCTGCGGCGCACGAAACTCCGCCCGTCTTCCACCACGATGTGAACTTCCGGACGCAAGTAGATCCCATGGCTGCGGTCAAGGAACTTCTCCCGCATGATGGTGGTGGCAATGACGGGGTTGATCTCGACACCCGTGACGTCTTTGCTGCCAGAAGCGAGGCTGCGCGCGACATCGTATCCGCCGCCTGGCCCGATGATCAAAGTCTTCGCCCCGGGCCGCAGTACATAAGGCAGTCCCGGGCCAACCGTTAGAAGATCGCGGCGGTCGCGCGCGGCAAGCTTGTCGAAGTTGAGTCCGGCAATCCACGTGGTCGCATCCGCGTCAATGACGATGCATCCTTGCGTGGTCACCCCAACGCGCGAAAAGCTGTTCCACCTTACGAAGCTCTCGCTTTCGAGCTTATGTTGTTTGGCGTACGTGACGTCGATCAGGTTATGGGAGGTGTTGTAGACCAGGAACGCGATCAGCCCGAGTGCCAGTGCCAGGCAGGCCGTGCGCCCTGAGACAGAACTCGCCATGCTATGCCAGACGGCCGCCGCCGCAGCGAACAGTACCGCCACCACGATCACAGTGTTCGGCCCGCCCAGATTGTTCAGCAGCGGGACCAGCAGCAAACACCCAGCCGCCGCGCCCATCAGATCGAAGAAGTACACCCGATCCACCTTCTGGATAGTCTCGGAAATGGTTAGAGAGACAATTGTCCCGGCCAGAAAGAAGGGCAGGGCAGCGACGAAATAGACCAGAGCAAGTGGCAAGTTGGCCAGCACCAAGGCTAGCATCAAGACCACGAGCAGGCTGTTGATGGCGCTGAGCCATCCTAGCCGGCTGAAAAGATGGCCTCGCCACCCGGCGACCACGTACGAAAACACACCGCCCGCTCCGAGCCCGAACAGGGCGATCGAGATCGCCAGAAAAGCGAAGTGGTAAAAGAAAACCACCGAAAAAATGCGAGTGAGGGACAATTCCAGCAAGAGCGTGGCAAGCGTCGTCAGGGCCAACGACAAATAGATTCGAGACCAGTGCAGCGGAGGTTGCCTCACGGAGTTCAAGCTGTCCGCCATCATACTCTATTTCCCTTCAGTTTAGGACGGTAAAGGTACGGTTGCTCCAAGTGAACCGCCTCGTTGATCATAAACCAGGCACGGCCGCCGTAGGACTCTGGCAGTGGCGAACAAACCCTTCGGCGAGTTCACATCCGTACTCCAGGCCGCGGAAGCGATTCATCTTTTCATGGTAGGTTCCGTAAAAGCCATTTACAGGATTCTGGCTGGCGTGGGCATAGCAGGCAGCCCGCTTACGGCTCTCCGTTTGGGTGATATTGACGTAGTGTGTGGGGTGAAAGTTCTGGGTCTGTCCACCCTGATCGACTTCGAAATAATACAGATCAAATTTCTTGCCGCTTCGCAACCAAGCATCGTAAACGAGGTAGGAAACGGCCCGGTGATCGCGATGGCTGTCGATTGGCCAGTGAGTAAAGACCACGTCGGGTTGCTCGGCTTCCAGAAGGCTTCGAAATTCATCGTACCTGGACGCATTCACTTCCGTGGAACCGTCAATCTGCCCGGCGAAGACCGGCCTTGCCTTTAGGATGTCACAGGCCTTCTGGCATTCGGCCGTGCGGATGGCGGCCGCTTCCTGAGCTGACTTCCCTTCGATCCCGGCCTCACCTCGGGTCAGGTAGAGGACGACAACCCCGTGACTCAAGTCAGAATATCTGGCCATAGTTCCACCGCAACCCGATTCCGGATCGTCCGGGTGTCCTCCTGCAACCACCACCTTGAGTTTGCGATCTGTTACCACAGCCTTACCATCAGCATCAAGGGCCAGCGACGGCAATCCGATCCCTAACGCGCCTGCAAACCGTGCTGATCGGTCCAACATAGTTCTTCGCGTCATTTTTCGCATATGGTACATCCTTTGGGAGCATATCGCATCCTGGGCTTGCCACTTCCTCAACTGCTTAGCTGCAGTTCTTGTTTGAGCCTGATATCTGCCGAGGAGGCGCCGACCATGACGTCCATCGGGCCGGGCTCTACGACAAATTGGTAATGGGTTTCATCCCAGTATCGTAAGGCCTCATGCTCATAAGTCAGCTCAAAGCTGACGGTTTTTGTTTCACCGGCCTCAAGGTGAACGCGCTCGAAGTTGGCAAGCTGTTTGATGGGCCGGTCGATCTTGCTCTCGGGGAAGTTAACGTAAAGCTGGACGATTTCATCGCCCTCCCGACGGCCCGAATTGGTTACCTCAAATGTTATCGTGACTTTGCCGGCGGGCTTAAGCGTATTATCGCTGAGCCGGAGGCGCTTGTACTCGAACGTGGTGTAGCTGAGGCCATGGCCAAAAGGATACAGCGGAATGCCCTGAAAGTACATATAGGTGCGGCCATTACGGATGTTGTAATCATGGAAGTCCGGCAGGTCCCCAGCCCGCCGGTACCACGTGGTGGTTAGCTTGCCGCCGGGATTGTAATCGCCGAACAATACATCGGCGAGTGCGAGGCCCTGCTGCCCGCCCAGGCATAGCCCGCCGACGATCGCCGGCAGGTTGTCCTGTTCCCAGTTCACGGCCACCGGGCAATTGGAACTGATCACGAGGATGGTTCGAGGATTGGCAGCGTAGACGGCCCGCACCAACTCATGTTGAGCGCCGGGCAGGCCAATGTAACTGCGGTCCCGGCCTTCGGTTTGCACCTCATCATTGGCCCCGGCTAACTCCAATTGAGCGTCGGGCAGGTTGAAGTAAGCGCGGTCCTGGCCTTCGGTATCCACCTCTTCATCGGCCCCGGCGAACACCAAAACGACGTCCGCTTCTCGGGCGGCATTGACGGCTTCGGCGAACTGAGCCGGATCTTTCTTGCCCAGCACATTGCAACCCAGAGCGTAAGTTACCTTGGTGGCGGCGTCGGACTGGCCGGCGAACGGCATCGCTGGGGTGAGACGGAAAGACTGAAGGTTGAAGAGTTTCCCCACGCCGCCCGTGAAACGCAGGTAAACCGCGTGTTCGCCGGTGGCGGGCGTGATGGGTGCGCTGATATTTACCCACTTCTGCCAATCGCCCGTGTTGGAAACGGCAAGCTTTGAGACCAGCGGCCCACTGAGGCTGTCCAGGTGCACTTCTATGCTTCCGCCAGCGGTGTTGCTGGCGACGCGGGCATGAAATTCCGTGGCGCCATCGAAAAGCACTTTGGAGAAAGCGGCCCAGGAGTCGTTGTGGATCTCTTCCAGATCCCTGCCGCCCTCGTTGCAGGCTTTCAACTGTGGACCGCCCCCAACCTGGGCAAAATCGGAAGCGCGTTGGTGGTAGGCCGGCGCGCTGGCAATGCCTAAATACTCTTTGATGCCCTGCAAAGGCGATACCTGGAGATTCGGCTGGCCGCTGTAATTCCCCAGTTGGCACACATCGGCCATGGGGCCGATGACAGCGATTTTCTTAATGCGGCCCTTTTCCAGCGGCAAGGTGTTCTTGTGGTTCTTGAAGAGTACGATCGACTGTCGGGCCGCCTCGCGGGCCAACTCCTGATGAGCGGGGCTTTCCAGGCAGGAAATGGGAGTTGCGTTATAGGGATTTTGCTCGGGTGGGTCGAAGTCGCCCAACAGGACGCGGCCTGTAAAGGCGCGGACCAGCGCTTCGTCCAGCGCCGATTCACTGACGAGCATTTCATCCACCGCCTCGCCCAAGTGCTTGGGGAGTGTATCGCCGCAATTGATGGAGCTGCCGGCGTCAATCGCGAGCGCCGACGCCTCGGCATAACTGTCCACGAAATGATGCGTGCGGAAAATGTCGCCGATTGCGTCGCAATCGGACACGACGTAGCCGCGAAATCCCCAGCGCTTCCGCAGCAGGTCGGTGAGCAGGAACCGGTTGGCGCTGGTGGGAATACCGTTCATGCCGTTGTAGGAGCTCATGACAGTGAACACGTGCCCCTCTCGCACACAGGCCTCAAAACCTCGGCTGTAATACTCCCAGAAGCTGCGCGGATCAACCGTGGCGGACGTCGCTTCGCGGTCGTTCTCGGTATCGTTGGCGATGAAATGCTTGGCGCAGGCGATGGTCTTAAGATAGCGGGGATCGCGGCCTTGCATGCCGTGGATGGTGTAAATCGCCATCTGCGCGACCAGGTAGGGGTCCTCGCTGTAATTCTCTCCAATGCGTCCCCAGCGCGGATCACGCGTGCCCATGTTGACGGTGGGCGGCGAGAACATCGCCAGACTCTGGCCCGCCTTTTTGTGCCATGCCCAGATTTCGTCCGAGACGGCGTTGAAGACCCGCTCCACCAGGGAACGATTCCACGAGCACCCCATGGCCAGCGGCAAGGGGAATGAAGTAATCGGCCCGTCATGAATGAGCCCGTGCAGCGCCTCACTGCCATAATAATTGAAAGCCGGAAGTCCCACGCGCGGCACCGCCGGGGCATCGTGGCCGAACTGCGAAATTTTTTCTTGCAGCGTCAGCCTGGCCACCATCTCGGTAGCCCGCTTACGAGCGTTTTCAAAATACTCCACGGCGATACCGCCCGTGTCGAGAGGCCGGGGTTCCTCACCCGCCATCGCCAAAAGAGTTTCACTCCCACCCAGGCTTGCCGGCCAGCCGGTCATCACCGATGCCGCACCAGCCGTGGCCAACGCCAAAAAATCACGCCGCCCTAGAGATCCGCAGGAACGTCTGTCACGCTTCGCCATGATAAAAATGCCTCCTGAAATTGAACATTGCCGCTTCGGCTTTCACCGGCTTGATGCTTTCCCTGACATATATGCCAGCGTCCGCGTAAGCGAAACATCATCATTCATGGAAGGGGCAAATTCAAGGCCGAAAACGCCCTGGTAGCCGAGTTGCTCGATCTCGCTCAGGACGAAGGGATAATTCGTTTCGCCCTTGAAGACCTCATGCCGTCCCGGCACGCCCGCCGAATGGAAGTGGCCAATGACGTCGATATTCCGCTTGATGTGATTGACCAGGTCGCCTTCCATAGTCTGCATATGATAGCAGTCGAAGAGAATTCGCAGGCGTTGGGAACCGATCCTCCGGCAGATATCAGCGCCCAGGTCGCTGCTGGTAAGCCAGTGGCCGGGATGGTCGTACTTGTCGTTCAAGGGTTCCAGGAGCAGGGTCACGCCCGCTTTCTCCGCCATATCGACGACTGGCTTGGTCCATTCGATGACCGACTCCAGCATCTGCCGGTCAGTCAAGTCCGGCACGCGATTGCCCGTCAGGAAAATCGTGTTGGGAATCTGCGCTTCTTTCGTGTAGTTGATGGTCATCCGCGCGCGCGCAAGCCATGCGTCCTTGCTCTTGCGCGGATCCGTCAGGCCGCCGCCCACCGAGCCATCCGGCGCGTTAATGACCGTATTCGTGATGGTGACGCCGCTCGCCTGCGCCAGGTTGGCCAACTGATCCGAGGTGCCTTTGAAAACACCGTCCACCCACCAGATCTCGACGTTCTTGAACCCCAGGCGGGCCGCGGTCTTCAAGCGATCTTCAAACGGCAGGCTGGTCAAAACCATTTCCAAACATAGACCCAGTTTCATATTCAATCCTCCTCAGGGAAACAGGAATTGTAAAGGCGCCATCAGGGCGGGCCTCCCCGCCTTGACCTAGCGAAACAGTCGCCGCAGGACCTTATTAATACCTAGCGCAATAGCGTTGCAATCCTCATTCGAATAGTAATGGTCAATTTCAATGTGGATGGACCTCCCCAGCAGATCGAGCGTGCGGGGGCACATGTCGCGGGAATACTTTGGTAGTCTGTCCTCGGGCACGGCGCTCCACGGTAGCCCATCTTTGGCCACACTCTTTTTGTCCAAGATATGCTCCCAATAGGTGTAGATATGCCAGTCGCGCACCTTGGAATCGTACACGCCGCCCGCCGGCACGCCTTCGGCATGCATGGCCTCAATTGCCTGGTGAGTCACGTCGGCGTTGGGCAGGAACAGGATCAGGCAGATGGCCGTGTCACCTTGCTCGTCGGTAAGGCGGCGGAATCGGACCCACGGGGACTTGTCGATCCCGTCCTTGATCAATTTCTTGGCTCGCCGGTAACCGGCCAGAATGGCGTCCGTCTTGCGAATTTGCGCCAGGGCGACCGCACCTTCCAGCTCGCTCATGCGGTAGTTCTCACCGGCGAAGAGCTCACCTTCCCGCCGCTCGCGGGCGTAACGGTCCGGCCGCCAGCAGGCCCCCGTGTCGTGCCAACTCTGGGCTCGGGTGTAAAGCCACTCGTCATCGGTGGTCATAAAGCCTCCCTCGCCGCTGACGGCCACCTTGTAATAGTCAAAGCTGAAACACCCGAGCGTCCCGAGGCTTCCGAGACGTCGGCCATGGAAAGAGCCGCCCCCGGCTTGCGCCACATCTTCCACCAGGGGTAACCCCTTGCGTTTCGCCAAGTCGAGCAAGGCATCCATCTGGGCCGGGGCGCCACGCATGTGCACGGCGGCTATGGCCTTGGTGCAGGGTGTGATGGCACGTTCCACGGCCTCCGGATCGAGATTGAGAGAATCATCGACTTCTACGATAACGGGGATGGCATTCACCCCCACTACCGTGGCTGCGGTGGCGAAAAATGTGTAAGCGGGGACAATCACCTCATCGCCGACGCCGATGCCCAGGGCCCGGTAAGCCGCCACCAGCGCCGAGGTGCAGGAGTTCACGGCCAGGCAATGCTTCGCCCCGATGAGTTCCCGCATGGCCTGCTCGGCCGCCGCCACCCGGCTGGGCTTGGGATTGTAGTAGCGGAAAAGATGCGGTCCCTGAAGATTGGTGTCGCTGTCGAGAACCGCCTTGATTCTCTCTTTGTTCCCGGGACTGAAATCCCACATGTCAACAATCTCCCAGAGCTCCTCGCGGCCGATCTTGGTGGGAAACGGTCCGAGTTTGGGTACCGCCTTTGTCGTACCCTCGATAACGGATGGTTCTTTTTTCATGATCCCTCTCCTTGCCTGATGATTAGTGCAATGGTCGCTAGCGCTGACTCGGCACGCACTTCCCGCTTCCAGGACTGCCCGGCGCGATAGCGGACGCCGCGTACCGCAACGTTGTGCTCTGCTCGCGCGAAACTCAACAGTGGTTTTGTATCGCTTAAAGAGAAGGCTGTCAAGATATTTTATTATAATAAGAGTGAATTGATGCTGTCGAATGCCATTGGGTACCTGTTTATATTCTTTTAAGGATATAAATGCGCTCAATTGCCGGTGATCTACCTTGCAACAAGCCGATCCCCTTCGAAATGGCAATAGCGAGTATACTGACGGCTAGGAGAACAATCACATGCCCAGGATCAGCCCTCTTAAGACTTACCTCGCTCGGCTGCTTTCTCTGATTCATCAAGACGGTTCTGTTTCGCGGAGTCAGTTGGTGAAATGCACCGGATATAGCACTTTTTTGGTTTCGAAACTAACCGACCGCCTTCTCCATGACGGCCTGATCAGGGAAGTTGGGGTTGCAAAATCACCCTTGGGCCGGCCACCAAGCATGCTCTCCATCAACCCCGAAATTGGACGGTTGGTGGGCGTCCACATGGGGACTATCAACCTGCGCGTTGCCGTAACGGATATGTCGGGTAATGTGTTGGCGCACCAGATTGACCGGAGCTTGGTTCAACAGGCGCCTGAGAAATCGCTCGCCCGCATGCTCCGGGTGATTATGGCCACGGCAAAAGCAGCCAATGTAAAAAAGGAAAACATATCGGCAATAGGCCTAGGGATCGAGGGAATAATGGATCGAAAGGGGGGAGTCATATTGTCCTGGCCGAAGGTGCCTTCCTGGATCAACGTGCCCGTCAGGAGTTTCGTCCAGGACAACTTAAACACCCTAGTCGAAGTGGAAGACACTCCTCGCACCATGGCGCTTGCTGAAAGGCGGCTCGGAAAGGGTCGAGGAGTGAATGAGTTTATCTATCTCACGCTCGGCGCGGGTACGGGCTCAGCGTTATTCTTTGGCGGAAGGCTCTACACTGGCAAAGAAGGCTTCGCGGGAGAGTTTGGGCACACCACAATTGATGAGAAAGGCTCCCTGTGTTCCTGCGGGAACCGTGGGTGCGTTGAAGCCTCGGTATCCGCTTCGACAATCATCCAACGAGCAAAGGAAGCGCTCGCTTTGGGAGTGAGCAGCCGGCTTCATAGGGTTGTTCGAGAAAACGGCGGCACAGTTACTCTGGAAACGATTGCCCGCGCTGCTGAGGCCAATGACCGGTTCTGCTTGAGCCTCCTTACGGAGGTCGGTCTCCATATTGGGACTGGTGTAGCTGGCTTGATCAATCTTCTCAATCCGGAGTTGGTCGTCCTCGGAGGTGGTTTGCCTAAAGCAGCAGGGAAGTGGCTGCTGCCTCCCATTAAGCGTATGGTTCAGGAAAGAGCCTTGGAGAACTCAGCCAAAAATGTGTCCATAGAGCTATCGGATCTTGATGAAATTGATTGGGCTCGGGGGGCGACATTCCTCGTCAGCGAGAAAGCTATTCACAGGATTCTCTCAAACGTAGAATAACCATCGAGGGGTATCGGGTTGTTATTGCATATACCCGATGACCAACTGTAATTAGGTCTTTAAAATATGATTTTAAAAACAAAGCAGGACCTCGGTGCTCGCGAAACACGACCCACCCTCTCTCGCTAAGAGTGACCCATATTGGAAACACGTTCGCGGACACTATTCTCAATCTCTTTTTTCGTTGTAAGCGTAAGCTATTTTGTCTTCATCGTCTCTTGGAGGTGCGCGTAGAGAGTCTTTAACCAATTGTAAGTGAATACTTTAAGCAAAAGACAGGCATCTTCGCTGGCGCGCGCCAAGTCGCCAAACCGGACTGAAGATCAGTGTAGGGGCATACTTCAACGAGGAACCGAAACTCCCGCGCTTGAAAATCCTTGGCGTGGGTCATTCTTGCTGAGAATCCCTGGGTCAATTCTCGTGAGCGTCTAAGTGAGAAAATAGGGATATATCATCTTTTTATAAAAAAGCTCTTGACAGACAGCAACCTCTGTGCGTAGAATCCCTTGTTTTTATGTTCAAGTACCCGATCTCGAATCAAAGTGAATCCTGCAGTGGAGGTGGGTTCATGAAGGTGTCGCGTCTCTGCTGGTGGAGTCTCGTCGCTGCCTTCCTGTTGCCTGCGCCAACCCGTCCGGCTGAGCTCTTTGATATTGCCCCTTTTGCGCGCCGGTGCTGCGTCGAGGACTGGCACAGCTTGCCGATCGAATTCGATTATCGGGAAGCCCAGCAGGCGGGAACGGCGGCGGAAAGGACAGCCGATGGCCGCTACGTCTACGGGTTGCAGTGGGCCGAAGAACGCGACATCCGTGAGGTCCGAGTACGCTTCCGCGCCGGTAGCCCTCCCCAACCCGCCGTGTTCGAGTATTGGTTCCGCAACTGGCCTGGTGAGCCCCCGCACATGCCTACCATTGAAGATCTCGTCGACGATCCCTGGCAGGGTCAGTGGCTGAGAGCGGTCACCCACTCGGATTGCCGGGGCCGGACGTGCACCTACACGTTTGCGGCGCTCGCGGAATCCGAGAACCCGTTCGCCAAGAATTTGCCCGGCCTGACGTACCGCCGGGCTTTGAAGCTCCGCCTCGTCTTCAACGCGCAGCCGGAGATCGAGAAAGTGGACGTCTTCAGCGGCTCGACGCAGAAGCGGATGGAGGTGCGGCTGCAACTGGGCGCGTGGGAAACCGCCGCCTATACGTGGGAGGGCAGCTTCAAACTTTATAACGGGCTCCTCGAGAGCGTGCGCGTGTGGAATCCCGGAGCGGGTGACACGGCGGACCTGCGGCACTTTCACGTCGTGACCGCTGGCCAGCCGAAGGGCCTAATTCTCGGTCTGGTGGCCGCGGAGCCTACCTTGCCCGGTTCGAGTGACGTCACCATCGTAATGCTCCGCGCGGGCGACCGCACATTCTCCTTTGCAACTCCCGACGTGGAGAAAGGTCCCGTGTATGTCCCTGACTTCCACGTTTGCGTGAATTTGACCTCGGCGACAAGTCCCTTTTCGCCGGAGATAGTCGAGAAGGGCGCGAAGATTCGCGAGAAGCTGGCGAAAGAGCCCGAGCAGACTTACGAGCGGGCCCGAAAAGAGATACCGGCTCTCGATCCCACCGAGCGTGAAGGAGGGCCCCTATACCTGCCCCTGGCCGCCGACGCCAGTTGGCAGAAATTCGCCTTTGAGTGGGGAGGAAACATCCACATCAGCAAGGTGGGTACCAAGGCGAAAGGGAAGGAATTAAAGCGACTCGAGTGGCAAGGCGACCGCATCGCCTGGCGGATCGGCACGGGGGCCACGCCCAATTACCACTCGGGGTGGAAAGACTCCGCGCTTTCGGTTCTCGACGATTACCTCCCGATCGCGACGGCGAAGTGGACGACCGACGGGATTGAATACACGGAGGAAGGGTTCGCCACGCTGCTCTCCAGACCTCTCGCCCCTGATGATCAGCAGCGCAGCGAAGAAACGCCCGCAGCGCTGATGCTGAGGCTCACGGCGTATAATCCTGCGGGCTCCGCCTCCGCCGCGCACCTCTGGCTGGCTATCTCCCCCACTGAAAAGGTTGGATACGAGAACAACGAGCTTCGCGCCGGCGCCGGCCAATTGCTGCGGGCCCGCGTGCGCTGGCCCGAGGGGGCCACGGTGGCGCCTGCCACCGTGCCTGACGCAAAGCAGGAGCTTGAAGGAGTCCGCGCGGAGATCTCGTTGGGCCCGGGAGAAACGAAGACAACGTTCATCGCCATTCCCTTTATCCCCCGGCTCACCTCGGATGAGGCGAAGCGCCTGGCGGAACTCGATTACGACGCGGAGCGGGCCCGCGTGGTGGCTTACTGGAAAGGGGTTGTGGACCACGTGGTTCCCTTCAACGTTCCCGAACCGAGGTTCAACAGCTTCGCCAAGGCGGTGATCGCGCACATTCGCATCAGCGCCACCAAGGATCCGGCCAGCGGGCTCTACATGGTTCCAGCCGGAAGTTACGACTACATGGTGTTTGCCAACGAAGCGGTCTTCCAATGCGTCATGCTGGATGCGCTGGGCGACCATGGCCTCGCCGCCGAGTACTTGAAAACTTTCGTGCAATTGCAGGGCTCGAAAAGGTTTGAGGGTACGTATACCGGCGATCAGAGGGCGGTGTACCACGGAGCGCGTGTCAACGCGGATTACGATTATACCCATGCGGAGTACAACCTGGATCACGGCACTGTGCTGTGGGCCCTGGCGCAGCACTACTTCTATACGCGCGATAAGGCGTGGCTCGAGGAAACCGCGCCGAGCATGAAGCGCGCGGCGGATTGGGTCATCGAGCAGCGCGCGCTGACTCGCCTGCTTGACGGCGACGAGAAGATTCCCGAGTACGGCCTGCTGCCCGCGGGGCATCTGGAAGATAACACCGATTGGGGCCACTGGTTCGCGGTCAATGATTTTGCCTCTGCGGGGATGACGGCACTGGCGGAGGCCCTTGCGGATATCGGCGACCCCGCCGCGCCGCACTACGCGCAGGAGGCCGAGGCCTACCGGCGAGACCTGCGGGACGCCATCCTCCGCGCCTCCCAGGTGGCGCCGGTGGTCCGGCTTCGCGACCACACCTATGTCCCCTGGTTTGGACCACGACCTTACGAGCCGATCAGGCTTTACGGGCCTCTCCGCGTGGCCTTCTACGCGCGTTATCCCCAGAAGATCCTGCCTGTCTATCGCCTCTCGGAAACGCGCGAGGTCCTTTACGGTCCCATGATCCATCTTTCGATGCATATTTTCGGCCCCGAGGAACCGGTCGCCCACTGGGTGCTGGACGATTGGGAGGATAACGCCACGCTTTCGAGCTCCCTGGGGCTGAACGTTCACGGGTGGGTGGATGACAAGTACTGGTTCAGCCGCGGGGGCATGGTATTCCAGGCCAACCTGCAAAACCCCGTTTTGGCGTACCTGCTCCGGCACGAAATTCCCGCCGCCATTCGTAACCTCTATAATGATTTTGTCTCCTGCTATTATCCCGATGTAAATGCTTTCACAGAGGAATATCACCAGTGGGTCCACGGGAGCGGCCCCTTTTATAAGGTCCCGGATGAGTCAAGGTTTGTGAACCGCGTGCGAGATGCGCTCGCCCTCGAAGAAGGCGGCTCGCTCTGGCTAGCCAGCGGCACGCCACGCCGCTGGCTAGCTCCGGGCCAGAAGATCGAAGTTCATAACCTCGCCACTTATTTCGGGCCCCTCAGCTATGAAATGGAAGGCGCGCCAGGCCAAGTGAACGCCACCCTCCAGTTGGCCTCGCGAAATCCCTACCAGACAGCGTGGCTTGTGGTCCGAGTGCCCGGGGCGAGGCCGATTGCTTCCGTCGAGATCGATGGCGAACCGTGGAGCGAATTTGACCCGGCCAAGGAATGGGTGCGCCTGCCGCTGAAGACCGGGGAAATGAAAGTGGTCGTGCATTTTCATTGAAAGCTCCACGGCACAGCCGGTGCTGGGGTGAGCCGCGCGGATTTGTCGCCTTGGAGTATTGGTTTGACAGTGATGAACTGATGTCTTTGTGTCGGGTTCTTGAGTTGCTTTCCGATCTTCGGTACAGAAGGAGAAATGTATGTATGATTCTCAGCGAAATGTGTTTCTCTCTATTGTATTACTGATAGCATCGGGCCTGGGACTTTGGGCCCAAGGAAACTTGGGAGGGCTCACGGGTCACGTCTCCGATGCTTCGGGAGCCGTGATCCCGGGCGCCGCCCTAAAACTCACTAACATAGATACAAGCGCTGAATACTCGACCGTCTCGACCACCGACGGCGTTTACCTGGTTGCAGCTTTGCCCCCAGGACGCTACCGGGTGTCGGCGGGCAAGCCGGGGTTCAAGACTTTCGGTCAAGAGCCTGTCATTATTGATACCGGAACTGTGTCGACCCTTGACATCAAGCTTACAGTCGGCGACGTCGCTCAGACGATCACGGTAACGGGTGAAAGCGTGCAACTCCAAACCACCTCGGCGGAAGTAGGGACCGTCATGTCCCGGGAGTTGATGCTTGACCTGCCAATCTCACTAGGCGGCTCGTTGACGGCCGGCGCCTCGGGGCGACGCCAGATTGAAAGCTTCACATTTCTGACCCCGGGCGTAACCGGAAGCCAGTGGAATAAGTCGATCAACGGAGCTCCCGGCTTTAGCCAGGAAATCTTGTATGATGGCGTCGACGCACAGGACATTGGCGCACCCGGGTTCATTGCCGAAAGTAGCCCGCCTTATGAGGCCGTGCAGGAGTTCAAAGTCCAAAACACCCTTTACCCGGCCGAGTACGGATTGGGATACGGGGTGATGAACTTTACGCTGAAGTCTGGAACGAACCGCTTCCACGGCGACGGGTTTGAGTTTCTGCGTAACGGCGATCTGGATGCTCGCGGATTCTTCAGCTCCTACAGACCCGCCCTTCAACAGAATGAGTACGGAGGCACGATTGGCGGCCCAGTTATCCTGCCCCATTACAATGGTCGGGACAAGACCTTCTTTTTTGCCTCCTTTTCGGGTTTCCAGTTGCGAGGCGGTCTGCCACCTGCTGGCCTGATCACTCTACCTACTGCACAAGAGAGGACTGGGGATTTCACCGATTATCCGTACCCCATCTTCGACCCTGCAACCACTCAACCGGATGGCCAAGGCGGGTTTGTGCGCCAACAAGTCCAATGCAGTGGGGTGCTGAACGTGATTTGCCCGGATCGGATCAGCGGTGTCGCGCAGCGGCTGATCCCGCTCATCCCACAGACAGAATTTCCCGGCTTCTATAACAACTATGTTGACCATTCCTACGCGCCCACCCATGACTATGACTGGAGCGTTAAGATAGACCATATCATCAACGATAAGCAAAGCGTCTCTGGGAGCTACTGGTGGACAAGTGCTAACTCCCTGACCCATGGACCTGTCGCCGGGGATTTGGATCCGGCCCTCCATCAGGCGCCCACCAGCGGCGGCGGGGTGCGAATCAATTACCAGTACACCGTCACCCCCACCGTGCTGAACCACGTAGGCTTTGGCTACACTCCGAGCTCGCCCACCTGGGCTGCCTGGCCCGCCGATTCCCGGAAGGGAAACCAGATTCTCCAGATCCCTGGCATTCCCTTAGACGCGCCTGCTTTCCCGCGCATCAACTTCGACCAACTCTATGAACAATACGGTAACTCTCCCTACCAAGATTATTACCCTCAGTATTTCCAGAACTGGGCCGCCGTGGAGGACCTGAGTTGGGTCACGGGCCGGCATCAGTTTAAATTCGGATTTTCGTTCCGCCACCGAAAAATTACTGCCTTCGATGCCGACACTGAGGCGGGGGCCTTCAACTTCGACTCAAATTCCACTTCCCAGCCTGACAGCTCCAACTTCGCAACTGATGGGAACGCTTTTGCTAGCTTCCTTTTCGGCCAAGTTCTCTCCGCCACGCGCACCATTCCGGAACCCGTCAACCATATACACGACGCGCTCTGGGCCTTTTACGGTGAGGACGTGATCAAGGTCTCACCCAAGCTCACACTAACGCTGGGCCTTCGCTACGAGATCCCTTGGTACCCCGAGGAAACGAAGGGAATTATGTCGTTGTTTAACCCCACGTTGCCGAACCCAGGAGCCGGGGGGCTGCCTGGCGCCTTGGAGTTCCTGGGTGACGGCCCGGGTCGTACTGGGACATTCAATTTGTTGGGTACCTACCATGGCGCAGTGGCGCCGCGTGTGGGCTTTGCTTACGCTTTTAATCAAAAGACTGTTGCACGTGTTGGCTATGGTATCTTTTACGATTATCCCAATTACGGCCGCTTGGGTCAGGCCGGGTGCAGCATAGGATGGTGCCAAGGATTCGGCGCTCTGCCTTCCTTCTCCTCCACCAACTCGGGAATCACCCCGGCGTTTCTCCTCGATTCGGGATTCCCGTCCACTGGCTATCCTGTTCCCGACCTGGACCCGTCGGTCGCCAATAACGGCATCGCGGCTTATATTAACCCCTCGGCAAACAAGCCGGCGATGGATCAAAGCTGGTTGGTGGACATCCAGCGAGACCTGCCGTTCCACATCATGCTCGACGCAGCCTATGTAGGTTCACATACCGTGCGATTGTGGACGGGCAATGAGAACACCAACCAGGTAAACCCCAGCTACCTGAGCTTAGGGAACACCCTTTACGAGGATGTCAACTCTCCTGACGCGGTCGCCGCGGGCATCAAGCTTCCCTATCCGGGTTTCACCGGGTCGGTGAACCAGGCGTTGCGTCCCTTCCCGCAATACGCCACCATCAACGACGTGTACCAACCCACTGGCTATTCCGACTATAATTCCTTCCAGGTGCGGGTAGAGAAGCGGTACTCGAACGGGCTCTCGTTTCTGGGAGCTTATACACTAGCTAAGAATATCGGCGTTTTCGGCTCGGACACCTTCGGGGACCCGGGGGGCGGAGGAGGCCTCCTTGCCCTCAACACCTTCAACCGCAAGATTGAGAAGGCAATCACCGCTAACAACCAGCCGAACACCTTCGTCTTTTCTTGGACCTACGAATTGCCGGTTGGTCAAGGCAAGCGGTTCCTGGCTAATGCGAACCCGGTGGTGAACCGCCTCGCCGGGGGGTGGCAGGTCAACTCCATTGAGACGTACACCTCGGGCACGCCTATAGCGGTGGGCGGCGGGCCGAATATTCCCTTGTTTGGGGGAGGCAACCGTCCGAACTGGATTTCCTCCAATGTCCGGAGCTCAGTGCCCATGGGCAGCTTCGATCCTGCCGTGGATTTGTACCTCAATATCAACGCGTTCAGCCAGCCGGCAGCGTTCACTTTTGGAAATGCACCCCCGCTGCTGCCGGACGTACGGACCCCGGCTTACTACGATGAGGACTTCTCGTTGTTCAAGAAGATCTACCTCTCGCGTGAATCGAGATACTTGGAATTTCGAGCGGAGTTCTTCAACATCTTCAATCGAGTAGCATTTGGTGGCCCGGCTGCCAACATCAACAGTCCCTCAACCTTTGGTGTGATTGGCTCTCAGAACAACACTCCACGCGTCATCCAATTTGCACTGAAGCTGATATTCTGAAGGGTGCTAAGAGCCTCCCGGAGCCGCGCTCCGGGAGGCTTGTACTTAAGCGTAGTTTTCTTATCGACCTCGTAATACAACAGGCACAAACGCGTCAGGGCCAACAGCACATCGGGCAAGTAGCGATCAAGGTGCTTTTCTGAAGCACCCTCGCCCGGGATCAATAGGTGGCCGAAAGTTTCTTGAATTTCGCATAGGCGAGTTCCGCTTTATCCTCTTTGCCGCTGGCCAGGTAAATTCGGTAGAGATGGTAGTAGGGAGAAGGGTCCGTCGGATCCAAGTGGGCGGTCAGTTCCCATTCCGGAACGGCGTCGGTCGATCGCCCCAAGGCCTCATACGCCTTGGCGAGTAATTGATGGCTTGAAGCCTCGTTCGGGCTGAGCTCTGCCGAGTGTTTCGCGTATTCCAGAGCCTCCGCAGGCTGGTTTTGCAGGAGCTTCAACCGTGCCATACCCTCATACGCAAGCGAGAATTTTGTCCCCCTTGCTTGCGCGATCTTCATGGACTGCTGGTAACAGCGCTCTCCGTCTTCGATGTTGCGCTGAGCCTCAAAGCAATAACCGAGATAGTAGTAGGATTGGTAATGATCGGCCTTTCGTTGTATGGCCTTGTGGAAGTATTCAGCGGCCTTGCCAAAATCGCCTATCTGCTCTGAGACATAATATCGTCCGAGGTAATAATATGGAGAATAGTCCTCGGGCTGCTTCTGCATCGCCTCGTTCATTTTCAAGGTAAACAGCTTGAACTGTCGAACCGTGTAATAGGAAACGGCCAGCGACTTCAGGACCCAGACATTCGAGTCCAGCGCTTCCGCCCGCCGGAAAAAACGAACGGCGTCGTCGCCGTCTTCGCGCTGCAACTCCACAAAACCGCGCCAGAAATATCCCTCGAAATTGCCGGGTTCCTGGCGGATCAGTTCATCGCTCAGCTTCTGCGCATCCCTGAGGTCACCGGAGGTTATGGAATTCCGAATCGCGCCCACTCTTGGGCTTCGATCGGCATCCACAGGAGGAAGCAATCCCTTCTCGTCTTGAGGGGTGGTGGCGAGTATGATAGCTTGGGAAGGAAGGCATAAAGCCACAAGGAACATGGTTGCGCGCACCAATTGGGAGGCCAGCTCTGGACGCGGAATTCGATCTGCTCGCATAGACTTGTTGCTCATCCTGCCCTGGTTCATTCTCTTATCGAATGCGGGAGATGGTGTTTCGCAGTTTGTGTCTTTTCCCCAAGCAGATTCCCCCGAAGAGTTCGACGGCTACCTGGTTGTACTCTCAAAATCAACCCCTGTGGACGTGATCTCGGCAGCCAGGCAGTTCGAGAAAAACTGGCCAGAGTCACAATTGCTTGGTCCCGTCTGCCAGATGGAACTGGAGGCATATCGATCCCTCAATGATCCGCCACACGCTATCGAAGCTGGCGAGAGAGCTCTGAAATTTGCGCCCGGCAACCTTGCGGTCACGGCCGACCTCGCGTCTATCTTAGCTGATGTAGCTACGGACCCGCAACGACTTGACCAGGCGGAGCAATATGCTCACAAGACGCTGGAGGCATTGAAGAGTTTCAAGGTTCCAAAATGGGTCGCGCCTGAGAAGTGGGAGAAGATTCAAGGCCATTTGAAGTCCGAAGCACATGCAGCCTTGGGATTGGTAGCGTACAAGCGGGGTGAGATTCCGCAAGCTATTCGGGAATTTGAGACCGCGATCGATTTTGCACCAGAACCTGAGCCCACGGAGTATTACCGGTTGGGACGGCTCTACCAGGTCAATGGTGATAAGCCCGCAGCCATCCAAAAACTCCGACAGGCTGCCGCCATGAACGACCCTACCATTCGGCAACTCGCCCAAAAGGTGTTGAAGGCCCTCGATCATTGAGTCGCGTCTGAGGATGGGGGAAGCAAGCAGATTTTCTCCCGGAGAGGATCCATGGGCAGTCCGGACTTGTCGATTCGGTATAAGACCGGCACGAGGCGAAAGGGTGGTTACGATTTCTCTAGGTCGGGTCACTGATTCGCGTTGATCAGTGGCAAGAGTCCTGATCGCCTCGTGTGTTGTTCACGCCGCAGCGAGGTCAATGAGATTTTGTGTGCCATTTGTGTGCGCGGGTACGTCCTGGGCTGTTAGTTGGCCATAGACGACTTGAGAGGAACTAGCTATCGATTCTTAATCCCTCGACCCGCGGTCCCGCGAGATGACCTCTCGTCGCCAAACACCACGGCAAGTTCCCGCTCTGGGCTGATTTCGCCTCGACTTCTTCGAAGCTTCAGGATGCTCCACAAAGTGGGACAATGGGCGAGATAAGATGGTCAGGTTGGATGGGTTCGAATCCGCGGGAGCCCATGATTTGCAAAAATGAGTCGGCTTCAGTCAGTCCCTTGTACGAGCGGGCTGACTGGATTTTCTCTGGTGCGAACAACGTTCCGGCCCGCATCGCAGCAGTGTGTCTACCAACAACTCCAACTGTGCTGAAATCGTTGATATTCAGCGGTCCCGACTGCTACTCTTCCTACGCCATGCTCGCCGTGCTTCTCTCATTTCTCTCCGCTTTATGTTCCTGTCTCCAAAGCCGCGCCTGTCTGCAATTGGAGAATCATGCTCTGCGCCACCAGATCAACGTACTGCGGCGCGGTGGTCGGAGGCTCCTCCTGAAGCCTGGTGATCGTCTCTTTTGGGTCTGGCTGGCGCGTTTCTGGAAGGGCTAGCGCTCCGCCTTGGTGATCGTCAAGCCCGAATCTGTGATCGCTTGGCACCGCAGGGGCTTTCGCCTCAATTGGACCTGGAAAAGCAGACACGCTCGTCCTGGTAGACCGGAGATTCCCGTGGAAGTTCGGGATCTGATTCGATAAATGAGTTTGGCGAACCCCCTGTGGGGAGCGCCGCGAGTTGATGGGGAATTACTGAAACTCGGCCTCGAACTCTCCCAGGCCACGGTCGCCAAATACAGGTCGCGCCGGGGAAAACTCCACTCCCGGACTTGGCGGGCTTTCCTCAGCAACCATCTGAAGCATCTGGTCTCGACGGACTTCTTCGTGGTTCAGTCGAGTTTTTGGTATGCACAGCGAGCGGAGCAGACCGTATGGTAAAGGCGCGTTTGTTCATGTCGATGGCGTGCGAATCGAGGCCGCGAATTAAGGCGCTCAATCCGATGATCGTTCGCGAGCCCTCGCGACAACGTTCGATCTTGACCCGCAACGTGCGCACCCATTGCCGAGCGCAGATTCCCTTTAGAGCAGAAAAGACAGGACGTGCATGGGAGTGTTGCATGACCATGAATGAAAGGTGGGGATACATGGAAGCTGACGACGCCTGGAAAGACGGTAAGACGATTGTGCGGAACTTGGTTGCTTGTGCGAGCGGAGGGGACAATTACCTGCTGAACATCGGTCCCAAGCTGGACGGTTCCGTGCCTGAGTCGTCGGTCCACATCCTCACCGAGGTCGGCACATGGATGGATAAGAACGAGCTAGCCATATATGGATCAGAGCCCTGTAAGACAAGCTGGCACCGCTTCGCGCGGTTTAGTCGAAAGGGAAACGGGCTCTACATTCACATCCACCTCTGGCCGGCGCAAACATTGGGAAGCAAGGTACTCGGGTATTACCAGCCGTCCACGGTGGTTGCCTCGGCGGGCTGCACGCCAAAGTGAATTCAGCGCGCCTGTTCGCCTCAGGGAAAAACGTGGACTTCGCGCAGGCTGGCATTTCCGTGAGGTTTACAGGACTCCCGCAGCCGAATGCGACTCCGCGCCCATCATCGATAGCACCTACGTTCGGAAAAGAGGCGGAGTGGGTATGTGAAGGCTTGAAATCAAACATGGCGCGGCGGAGTGAGCCCCCGCATCGAATTCCAGCGGAGTTTTCTATGTCCAGAGCCCGCTGTCATAGATTTCGGATCTGACAGCGTTGCACACTCCTGGAGGCAAGAAGCTCCTCGTCTGGGGAGCAGCCGATTCCGGCATCTTCGGCGGCCCTCATTTGAGAAGGTCCGGACAGCGTAAGCTCCGGACAAGCCAGGTCCTTCTCAAAAAAGCGGCTCGAGGGAAATACATCTGAAGGATACTTGATGTTGGAAAGAGTTGCCAAGGCCAGGCAGTGCGAGGCACCGAGTCCGGATTCCAACATGCCTCCTACCCAGCACGGTATCCCTGCACGTTCCGCGATCTGAATAACCTGCAGTGCAGGCGTAAGGCCCCCGACCCTGCCCGGTTTTATGTTGAACCAGCGCGCGGCTCCGATGTTGATTGCCTTCGACGCCTTCTCGGGCGAGACAATGCTCTCATCCAGGCAGATCGGGGTTTGGATCTTCCTTTGAAGCTTGGCATGATCCAACAGGTCATCACTTGCGAGAGGCTGCTCAATCATGGCCAGGCCGTACCCGTCGAGCTCCTCAAAAATCCTCTGATCCTTCAGCCGATACGCACTGTTGCAATCGACATGAAAAACGCAGGCAGGAAAGGCGCCACGCACCGCGCGAACCATGTCCAAGTCCCAGCCGGGACGGAACTTCAATTTTACCCGTTTGTAGCCGGCCTTGATGGCGCTGTCGATCACATCGAGCAAAGCATCGATGGTTTCCATCACTCCAAAGTCCGCCCCGACTAGCACAGTGCCCGACGACCCGCCGAGTATTTTCCAGAGGGGACTGCCAGAACGCCTAGCGTGTAGATCCCACCAAGCCAAATCGAGGGCGGCCTTGGCAAATCTGTTCCCTTTAAATTCCGCGAGCCTGGTCTGGAGCGCTTCGCCTGATTCAACTTCCTGGTTGAGCAGGCGCGGCGCCAGCCAATCGCGGATCAGTATGTACGCGCCAGCCGCCCATTCCTCGCTGTAGGTCGGTGATTCCCAGGGCGCCGCTTCACCCCATCCAACTAAATCGCCGCTGCGCATCTTGACCAGAACACTCTCGACTACGTGAGTGTCGCCAAAGGCGGTGCGAAAGGGATAGATGAGCGGCATCGCCACGCGATAGATATCGATACAATCGATTCTCATAAGTCTTGTCTACTTTCCGGCCTTCAGGGTTCAGCAGCGAGGGATCAAACACGAGGTTACGGGCACACAGGAATACGGAGGAGTACGGCTGTCGCGAGCTTTTGCCATTGCGCCGCTGCTACGTCCAGCAAGCCAGAGCGACGACTCACAGGGCTGTCGCATGGTCATGCCGCATCCAGTTCGCGGCAGCGGGCCTTAAGTACTCCTTCGCCAGCGATGAGTGCCATTCCTACCGCTGCTGCTTCCTCGTCGAACTCAGAGACAACCACCGCCAAGTCTTTCACCGCGTTGCGCAGAGCTCGATGTCGCAGGCTGTAGAGGAGCGGATTTAAGAGAATCTCACCGGCCGCTTGCGGCACCTTCCCTGCCAGGATGACCCTTTCCGGGTTGATGAAGTTGACGATACTGGCCAGCGCGATCCCCAAGTGCGTCCCCGCCTCCGACAGGATCCTCTCCGACAGCCGGTCTCCGGACTTCGCAGCAGCCGCGATCACCTCGACAGTGAGCTGATCCAGGTTCCCGCCAGTTTCACGCGTAAGAGTCGAGTCGATTCCCCGCTCAAGTTCGGAACGCACTCTGCGTACAATGGCCGCGGCCGAAGAAAGAAGTTCCAGGCAACCCTGGTTGCCGCAACTGCAGCGTTCGCCGTTCTCTTCCACGGTGGTATGACCAAGTTCACCCGCCAGCCCGTCCCGGCCAACGTACAACCGACCGTCGATGAAGATTGCGGAACCAATTCCCCACCCCACGCTGACCAACAAGAAGTTCCGTAACCCCTTCGCCTGCCCAAAGCGTTCTTCGGTGACGGCCATGGCACGCACGCAATCCCCCACAAAGGTAGGTAGCCCATGCGTATCTTCGAAGATTTGCCGCAGAGGCGTCTCCTCCCAGCCCTCGACCATGGGCCAAAACAGTACATGCCCGGTATGGGGATCGATCACTCCCGAATGCGCGATGCCAACAGCCGCAAGCTCGGGGAACTTGGCCAAATAAGACTTCAGTTTCTTATGCACGACTTGGAGCAAGCGATCCTTGCCTTTGAAAAGCTCGGTTGGCTGCCAATCGTATTTCAAGACCTTGCCCACGAAGTCAGTGATGACGAAGCGGGTGTGGGCTCGACCGAAGTCGATCCCGATCAGCTTGGCGAAGTCTGGATTAGCCTGCAGGAGAATTCGGGGTCGGCCGGCGCTCGACGGCGCAATGCCCCGCTCTATGAGTAGGCCCTTGTTCAAAGCTTGCCGGACTATGACGCTGATGTGACCGGGCGTGATATTCGTCATTTTGGCAAGTTCTGCGCGCGAAACTGGAGCCGTCGCGTAAACGGGTCTTAGCCAATTGAAATTATCTGCTTTCCGCATAGTGCGCCTAAGCCACGTGAGTCAGGTCCGCTTCCGCTGCTTGGCTGGCTTCAGATTAATCGTATTATCTAACATAGTCAACGCCATTTCCGACGAACACTGTAGCTAAGTTTTTTTATCAAAAATATATCTTGACAGATGGCCGTGCCACGTGGTACACAGGACGCGTTTGTTTGATTAACAAAGTAAATCTAGGGAACTGAAGCTTGATACTGCCCTCCTCTCTGCGTCGGGTCGTCGGGTTTGCAGTTCACGGATTCTCATGGAGGTGGAAGATGACACTTATGATGGGGCGTTTTCGATTTTCAATGAGTCGCTTCTTGCTCTTTGCACCCCTGCTTGCGATCTTTCTCAGCGCAGGGATTGCAGGAGCCCAGATTGTCAAAAGCACATTCATCGGTACGATACGTGATGCCTCGGGAGCTGTCGTCCCCGGCGCCAAAGTCACAATAACAAACCTCGAAACTAACGTAACCAACACCGTCACGACGGACGACACCGGGAATTATATCGTCCCGTTCTTGAATAGCGGGACGTACAGCGTTACCGCTGAAAAGTCCGGATTTGAGACAGCTACCGAGCGTAGCATCAAGCTAGACGTGGCTGCCAAGGTCCGTGTGGATTTCACCATGCAAGTTGGCCAAACCACGCAAAAGATTGACGTGCAGGCGGCCTCTCCTTTGGTCGAAACGGATACCTCCACCGTGGATCTGGTAGTCACAAGCAAAGAGCTAAGAGAGTTGCCGCTGCTTACCCGCAATTACCAGGCCTTGGCGCAACTAGATACCACCGCAGTTACTCCCACTCCGACTACGTCTTCTGTGGGGTCGTATATCGCTGTCCTAAGCACTGGTGGCGCGTACTACCAGGTTGGCGGACAGCGTGGGGCTTACACGTCCTATACGGTGGACGGGATTGATACCAACGCACTCGAGCTTCAAACCCAGTCGCTCATCCCCTCTCTGGACTCGATTCAGGAGTTCAAAGTTCAGAGCCATAATTTTTCCGCCGAATACGGGCGCGGGTCCGTTCAGTTCACGACGACCACTCGTTCCGGAACCAACACCCTGCACGGTACTGCTTACGAGTATGTCCGGAACGACGTCCTCGACGCCACTGATTTCTTCTCCAATGAAACCGGCCAAAAGAAAAGCCCCTACCGCAACAACCAATTCGGGTTTACTGTGGGAGGCCCCGTTCTCTTCCCCAAGGTCTATAACGGCAAGGAGAAGACTTTCTTCTTTGCTGGCTTCGAGGCGACTCGCTATGACGTACCGGGCGCAACAGCTTACGCGATGTGGCCGGATCCCGCATGGTTGCAAGGGGATTTCTCCGATCTGAAAAACGCCGATGGGACCCCTCGCTTGATCTACGATCCCGCGACGACTCGATCAGACGGCAATGGGGGGTACATTCGCGATCCATTCCCAGGCAATAAAATCCCAGCAGACCGGCTTGACTCGGTCGCTAAGGCCACCACACAGTTTATTCCTGCGCCCAATGCAATCGGCATCCGCCCGGACGCCAACGCCGTAGGGAAGGTCGCAACGCTATCGAATACAAACTACTGGATCGGCCGGCTAGATCACAACTTTTCCGAGAGGGACAGGATCTATGGCCGGTACATGCAGTCGCGGGAGAACCTGACGAGCAATTCCCTCGCTCCCTTGTCTGGGGCTATCAATCAGAGTCTTGCTTACAATGCGATGCTTGGCGAAACCCACACCTTTAGCCCCCGGATTGTCAACGAGGCCAGGATTGGTTACAACCGCGGCTTCTATGGAGCTCTACAGGAGGGGGCGTACGGGCAATGCATCACTGCTTGTAAGGACATCAATTACGTCAATGACGTCCTCGGAATAAAGAACATAGGTGGCGGGCCCGCCTCGTGGGGATTACCCTCCTTTAGTTGGTCAGGATTCTCGGGAATCGGGGGGAACGTTGACGCGCCATTTATTGCCCGGACTAACACGTACCAAATCTCGGACAATCTGATTATGGCTTTCGGGAACCACTCGCTGAAAACCGGATTCGATATTCGGAAGCTGCGCTACAACCAATTATTTGGAACATTCAATCGCGGCGGATTCGATTTCAACGGCCAGTTTTCCGAACTCCCGGGGGTTGCCGATAGTGGCAATCCCTTTGCTGACTTCATGCTGGGATTGAGCGATACAGTGTTGGGGCTCAGTGGAGAGGCCAGTGGAGCGTTTCACTCGACGATGTACAACTTTTACTTTCAGGACGACTGGCGCATCTCCTCGAAGCTGACTCTGAACCTGGGAATTCGATACGAATACTACTCACCCTGGACGGAGGAAAGGGGGAGGGCCACACGCTTTGACTTTGGGTCCATTCCTGGTACTTGCTTTGGGTACAACTGCCCGCCCGGTCGTATCGTAACCTTCAAGCCCGGGCAGCCCTATTACGATCCCGACAGGGACGACTGGGGGCCGAGAGTAGGATTCTCCTATGCGCCCTTTGGTAACAACAAGACGGTAATTCGCGCCGCCTACGGGATCTTCTACTCTCCTCCAGACGTCACCGACCAGACATATAACGTGCTTAACCCACCGACCGCCTTGAACTACACCTTTGAGCCGGCCAATCCCTATACTGACCTGGCGACCACCAAACTATCAGGTCTATTCCCGGCGGCGCCGCCCGTGAATCCGGCCACGCTGGTAACGAATGACTGGCCTCTGCCGCCCCTGTCGTTCTATGCGGAGACGAAAGATCTCCCGGATGCGATCATTCAACAATGGCAATTCACCGTACAACGGGAGCTGAGCCCCAACCTTGTGCTCGAGGTAGGCTATATTGGATCGCACGGATATCATGGAGCGCAACGAATCAATTACAATCAGGCGCGCCTCGACAACCCAGGGGAGATCACCGATATAACGTCACGGCTACCCTATCCGAGCCTATCCCCTTTCATGTTCATCAGTTCGCACTTTGCTTACAACACCTACAATGCTGGTACCCTACGCATGGAAAGGCGGTTTGAAAAGGGGCTTTCCCTCGTTGCCTCTTACACATTTGCCAAGACGCTGGACGATGCTGGGAATTTCAACGACATGACGGCATTCTGGCCACAAAACGCTTGGGACGTGAGAGCCGAAAAGGGGTTGTCCCAGTTCGACGTGAGAAACCGTCTTACCTTTGGATATGTATGGGAACTCCCCTTTGGTCGCGGCAAGCCCTTTGGCTCTGGCATCCCTTCTGTGCTTGATGGGATTCTCGGTGGGTGGCAGGTGAGCGGGATCACAACGTTCCAATCGGGCACACCCATCAGCGTTAATCCCAGCTCTGACGCCAGCAACACCGGTCAGTTTAGTTGGGCAGAGCGAGCTGACAAAGTTGGTCCGGTCCACTACATGGATATCCGCAAGACCGGCTACTGGTTTAACGCCGACGCTTTCGCTGTGCCGAAGCTGGGAACGTTCGGGGACTCCGCACGCGGCGCCTTGATCGGCCCCGGGATCAATAACTGGGATCTGACAATCGCGAAGAATTTCCGTATTAAGGAAAAAACGACGCTGCAGTTCCGCGCCGAGATGTTTAACGCATACAACCACACCCAGTTCTCCGGCGCCGGGGTTAACACTACTGTGGGACCCGGGCTTGAAAAACTTACGGGCCTTGTTTCCGCGGCGCTACCGCCGCGGAACATGCAGTTGGCGCTTCGGCTGGAATTCTGAACGACTTGGCTTAGGCTGCGTTCAACCCGGCGCGTCGTCTCCCCCCCTTGCAGGGAAGCCGACGCGTCGAGTGAACCGGCGAGGATTACTGCTTTACGGATTGGGGCTGAGGTTGGTTTCATCCGATGCGTAGGGGCGTACTGATGGACTGAGCGCAGCACGCAGTTCGGATTGCGGATCGACTACTAACCTGGACTTTTTGCCCCGGGGGTCTCACTCTGGGCCGTAAAGGTGAACGCCCGGGGGCTTTGCCTTGTCTAACAATACCTGCCTGCAGGCCTTTCTCCGCATTCGCCGTCAAATGCCGGGAAGGCAGGGGAGAGGCTAAATTCAGCCCCGGGAGCAGGCAGGAAATGACATGAACACCGGACTTACATTTTGTTTAATGGGAGCAGTCTCCTTTGGCTTGCTAGGGTGTGCTTCGAAGCTTGCGGAACGAAGGAATTGCCAAGCTTCAGCGCTTGTTGTTCTTGTTTGTGCGTGGGCGACGCTGGTCATGTTTGTACGATCGGCGGGTTTACCGTCGGGGCTTTCTCTACCCTTGAAGGCGGTACCCGTGGCCGCTGCTTGTGGAATCTGCGCGGCCGTAGCCTACTATGCCTTCCAGTCTTCCATTCAATCCGGCAAGGTGTCGGTTGCTTGGTTGATGATGAATATCTCCAGCGCCATTCCGGCGGTCGTTTCCGTGCTTCTCTATGGCGAGAAACTCTCTCTACTGAAGATTCTTGCACTCGGACTTGTGCTGCTTTCGCTCTTCCTCATTTTCCGAGGGCGTCATGCGGAGGTCCGGTCCGAACACCGATTGCTCGCGGACGAGGAGCAAGTAAAGTGGTTTTTGCTGATGGCGGTCATCCTGCTTACCAATGGAATGAGTTCCTTCGGGCTGAAAGTGATCGCTTCCTGGGGATTGCCGGAAACGGCCACATTCCCTTACTTAACGGTCTGGTACGCCGCAGGAATGCTGAGCATCGCTGTACCCACCCTGCTCAAACGTGTCCGTTTCAGCTTGCATGAGGTCGGATGGGCGGGCCTGCTGGCGGCGTTGAGTTTGGGCGGCCAACTTGCCATGGCCATCGCGCTCAAGCTAAACGTCCCGGGTCATATCGTCTTCCCTATCGCGATCGGTGGTTCGGTTTTCATAGTGGTCTTAGGCGGCCGCCTGCTGTTCGGTGAGCGCATGAACGGATTTACCGTCAGCGGCGTGTCCTTAGGATTCTCAGCCGTGGTACTTCTCAGCCTCAGTTGATTACGACTGGGAGAAGGAGTCGTAGGCGTATGTCAAACCAATGTGTCGATAAGGACCGCAATGGTTCACTCCTAATACCCTATGAGTGGCCAGGGTCTTACTTCATCGGAGAAGAGGAGTTGGACGCCGTCGCGACGGTACTGCGCGCGCGCAGCCCCTTTCGCTTTTACGGCCACAACCTGCAAGGGTACTGCGAGTGCCTGGAAAAAGCTTACTGCCAGCGACTCCAAAGGAAATACGCCCTCGCGGTCAACAGTGGCACCGCCGCCCTTTCACTTGCCATGAATGCCCTAGGCGTGGGGCCAGGCGACGAAGTGCTGCTTCCCGGGTACCTGTGGGTTTCCTGCTTGGCGGCTATCGTCCGGGCGGGCGCCATTCCCCGGCTAGTGGATGTCGACGATACATTTTGTATGGACCCTTGTGACTTGGAACGAAAGATCAGTTCTCACTCGCGCGCCGTCCTGCTGGTTCACATGAGCGGAGCGCCTGGAGCGGTGGATGAGATCGCGGCGATCTGCCGCGCCCATGAACTCTATCTGATCGAGGACTGCGCCCAGGCCAACGGCGCCTCTTATTATGGCAGGCCGGTCGGTTCCTTTGGCGATCTGGCGATCTTCAGTTTTCAGTTAAACAAGAACATCACCGCCGGCGAAGGCGGCCTCGTGGTCTGTGATGACGAACAACTCTACCGGCGCGTCTGGGCTTGCCACGACTTGGGATATCCTCGCAACGCCGAAGGCCGATTGGACACCAGCGATCCGGCGCTGCAGCTCTGGGGGCGGGGCGCGCGGTATTCGGAACTGCTGGCGGCCGTAATTTGTGCTCAACTCAAGAAGTTGGATGAGATCACAGCGGCCATGCACAAGGCCAAGTACGCGCTCCGGGAGAAGTTGGCGGCCATTCCGGGCCTGGCATTCCGGCTGGTGCCGGACCCGAAAGGCGATAGCGGACCGTTCCTCCTCCTGATCTGGAAAGACCGGGCGACCTGTTTGAATATGGTGAAAAAGACCCGGGCGGAAGGGATTCTTACGGGGCCGCAGGGGATCAACAATGTCCCCATGACGGATTGGGGCCTGCACATTTACTACAACAATGTGAGCTTGGTGGAGAAGCGCTCCCTCAATGCTGCGGGGCGTCCGTGGACCGATCCTCTGAACGCCTTCGCTGCCAAGTACGAATACGGAAAAGGAACGCTACCTGTGCTGGATGATCTAATCGAACGCACTAGCCTGCTTTCGATCCCGCCGGTGCTGAGCCCGGAGACCATCAACACCGTCAGCGAAGAATTTCTGCGGGCTGCCTGCGAGCGGGAAGAGGTCGAGAGTCCGGCGCCGCCGTTAGGTACGAGAATCGTTGGGAAGTAGAAGCCGAGCCCGTGCAACGGGAAAGAAGTTGATGCCGAGCGGCTTTCGTCGAATCTACGGCACCTGTCCAGACGAAAGACAGCCGCTCCTGGCGGCAAGTATTAGTTCCAGCGGAGGTGATTCATGAGGGACCGGAGCAAGACAGCGGTCACGGAACAGTCGAGGAGGGAGTTTCTTCGGGCAGTCGGCGCAGGGGTGCCCAGCCTTACGCTACTGGCAAAAGCGACAGGTAGCGAGTCGACAGATATACCAAAGACCGCGGATGATGCCGAAGAGAGGCAGCTAGGGGAAGGAGGCGATCCCTCATACAAACATTTGACATTGGATGAGGTCACACGGACCGGACACGAAGTGCACTATGAGGAGATCGCGGCAGCCTATGGTGGGCCGATCTCCCGAGCGCCTCTGATCAGCGAGGGGTCGCATCCAGAAATTGTGTGGGTGCGGCCGGACATGGGGATCGGGATGATAGCTAACCCGATGGCGTTCGGGATAGGGAGTCCTCCCGGGCCGATCCGGTGGCGGGCGGTGGAGCGGTCGTTGCAGAAGGGATACTTGCCGATCGTGATCAGCCGGGTACAAGAAGGGTTGCTCAAATATGAGCAGGTGGCGTATGCCGTTTTGCTAGAAGGTGGGGAAGTAAAGACCGGTCACGAGAAGCAAGTGGTGATGGTGCGGATGAGTGTAATGAACGCGGACCCAACAGAAAGCCAGCGAGCGACCTGGTGGGCGTACATTCCGGGGGAAGTGGCGACCACGGCGGGCGACCGCCCGTATAAGCTGTTCGGGGACTATACCTTGTTTGAGGTGGTGGGTTCGTTGCCGGCAGTGCCGGCGGAGGTAATCCCAGGCGGAGATGATCTCTTACGGGACGCGGGGGTGCTGCTGGGGCTATATGAGGAAGGCCCTGGGGTAAAGGTAACGCAGTACGAAAAGGTTCTGAAGTTTGAGATGGAGCTTCTGCCGGGACAGAAGAAGAGTGTCAACCTGAAGGTGAGTAGCAACAAGAAGGGATTTACGAGCGCTGAGATAGAGAAGCTGCGAAAGGTCGACTACTTCGCGGCGCTGGATCAGCGGGAGATGGAGCTGGAGGAGATTCTGAGACGAGGGATGAAGATCCGCGTGCCTGAGGAGGCTGTCAATAATATCTATAAGGCACAGATCTTATATAACCAGACGCAGATGGTGCAAGCGGCGGACCGGGATTATTACATGCCGGTACAAGGCTCATTTGGGGTCTGGCCGTGGGAGCAGATGAAGCAGTTGGTGGCGCTGGATGGCTGCGGACACCACGAAGATGTGAGAAAGTCATTGGGCTACTTTCTGAAGCTGCAGGGGAAGCGTCCACCGCATGCGAAGGTAAAGTCTTACGAGGGCGCCTTCCCTTCCTCGTGGTCGTTTGAAGAGAGCGGGTGGGACCAAGACAGCGAATCGACGATCTATGGGCTGATCGCCAAGGTAGCAGCGTGGAAGGAACAGGATTTTCCGAACTGGACAAATAATACCGGTGCAGTCCTTTACGCATTCGCGGAGCATTATTTCTACACGAGAGACCGAGAGTGGTTGGCGAGTGTCGCACCGGCGCTGATTAAGGCTTGCAACTGGATCATCACAGAACGGCAACAGAGCAAGCAAAGGGACGCGCAAGGACAGAAGGTACTTCATTACGGCCTGATGCCGCCCGGCCAGCCTTATGACACCGACACCGCGCCGAACGGAGACTACTACCCTTGTTGCACGGACGGGTTTACATGTCAGGGTTTCGCGCGCATTGCGGAGGCGCTAGTTGACATCGGCCATCCGGAGGGCCCGCGATTGCGGAAGGAAGCGGAAAGCTACCGCGAGGACATTCTGGAAGTCCTCCGCCGCACGCGGCAGACGAATCCTGAGTTGCCGCCCTATCCCGAGCGGCTTTATGGTCCAGAAGGCTGGGGCAGCTTTGTGACCGGCGCCATAGTCGTGATAGACACGGGGCTCATTGATCCCCGCGACGCCGCCTTTGAAAGCATCGAGAGCTACACGAAGAAGAATTTCAACCTGAATGTGCTGGGTCTCTGGGGCCGCTGCCATGCTGACGACAAGCAGCTCAAGGGCAGCTACTATATGGTTGCGCCGGAGGACATTTATCATTATGCGTTTGTTGTGCGTGGCGAGCGGGAAAAGGCCTTGCTCACCTTCTATTCGACTTTGGCTTTTGGAGTAGACAAGCAGACCTTGGGGGCAATAGAGCGTTTCTCGCTTTATGACCGACGTTATGCACCCTTCTTTATTGATAGTTCCGGTGCGATGCGGATCTGCGGTATGATCCGCCGCACCCTTCTCCTTGAGAAAGAGCCGGAGTTATGGTTGCTTTCGGGGGCGCCGCGCCGCTGGCTGAACTCCGGCAAGGAGATCGTGGTTCTGGACGCACCGACCTATTTCGGTAGTCTCAACCTTCGGGTGAAGTCGCAGGTGAATCAAGGGAGCCTTGTCGCGGAGTTGGTACTACGTAAAGACCGTCCAGACCGGGTGCGGAAGATTCTTCTGCGGCTGCCCCACCCCGACAAGCAGCAGATGAAGCAGGTGACAGTAAATGGTACCCCGTGGACGGACTTCGATGCGGCACAGGAAATCATTGAGCTAAAGCCATCGGAGGATCGCTATCAGATTCTGGCGCAGTATTGATCGTCCTCGTGGACGTTGCGAAGGGAGCTCTATAGCGCAGCACTAGGGAAGGAGGAACTCATATGAACGTGTTAGCCTTTGGTGCCCATCCTGACGACGTGGATATATGTTGCGGGGGGACCTTGCTGAAATATAAAGCTCGAAGGGACAAGGTATTTATTGCCCTCACCACCAGCGGGAATATCGGTTCAAATCTGCATGAAAGCAGAGAGGAGATCGCCGCTATTCGAGAACAGGAGCAACTTGAGGCCGCGAAGAGGTACAACGCGCAAGTTCGATTCCTGCGCTACGACGACGAGGGGTTACAGGACACACCGGAAACGAGACGGGCCGTGCTAAACGCCATGCGCTGGGCCGATCCCGAGGTAATCCTCACCCATTTCCCTGATGACCCGAGCACCGATCATGCCATGACGGGAAAGCTTGTCAGTGAGGTCCTGCTTTCCCTCCCTGGAAAACTCGTACCGGCGGACGAACCTCCCATTGACAAGAAGCCGTCCGTGTTCTATTGGGACACGGGGGCAGGAATCAACTTCCTCCCCGAAGTCTATGTGGATATCTCCGACGTGATGGAACTGAAGGTTGAAGCGCTTGCGCAACATAAGAGCCAGTACGCATGGATGGGCGTTTTCGAGTCAGATAGCCTCTCCGAATTCTGCCGGACGATCTCCAAGTTCCGGGGTTCGCAGGCTGGCTACAAATATGCCGAGGGGTTTCGCGCCTTCCGAATTCACGCCTACATGCCGAACTTTAAATTGTTACCGTAGTTCATCTTTGAGATTTAGGCGTGAACTTTGCCGCAGTTCAGTTGGGGCCATGAATGTTTGAAGAACCGGCGAAACATTTCGGGTGGTGACGTCAGATATGAAATCCCGCGAGCGCGTTGAAAGAGCCATAAACTTCCAGGAAGCTGATCGGGTCCCAATAGATCTGGGAGGAATGAAGGCGTCAGGCATTACCGTCGAGACCTATCACAAGTTAATGCTCAAGCTGGGTCTCGCGGGCACGCCACGTGTGCTCGACGCGCGGTTCATGATCGCGCTGGTTGAAGAGCCGGTTCTGAAACGGTTCGGCGTCGACGTCATGCCGCTGGATATATCCGTGATACCTGCCCTGGTGTCACCAGAAAACCAGTGGGTACCGCGCCGGCTTTTCTCTGGCACCGATGTGCTCTTTCCACCAGGGACGCGCATCAAGGAAGACGCCGACGGGAACTGGGCGTTGCTCAACGAAGATGGCACGCCCAGCTCGCTCCGCATGCCGAAAAACGGCTACTACTTCGACGACATCTCATTCAACCGCGGGGAAGGAATCAACCCGGCGAAGTTCAAACCCGTTGACAACATCCCGGACGAAGCGCTGAAGCAGATCGACAAGTATTCTTCCGAGCTCTACAGCAGCACCGATTACGCGCTGCTAGGGTGGGGCGGGGGGTGTGCTTCCTGGGGCTCAGCCTGATCACGGACCGCCGCTCGAACGTCACTATGGGCATGCCGGACGAGTGGATGATGATGCTCTTGACCGAGAGAGAAACTTGTCACGAGATGATGGATCGGTCGGTAGAAGCGAGCATCAAGTGCCTGACCCTCCTGCATCAAGCCGTGGGCGACCGCTGCTTCGCCTGGGGCATCGCCTCGGACGACAACCGCACACAGCATGGCGAGTTTATCAACCCCAGTCTTTGGGCGGAGATGATAGAGCCACATTACCAGAAGCTGTGTCGTTGGATTCACGCGAACACGCACTGGAAAACGTTCCTGCACTGCTGCGGTTCGATCTACCATCTGATCCCGCATTTCATCGAGGCTTGCGTGGACATTTTGAATCCCGTCCAGACTTCCGCGGCCCATATGGACCCGGCCCTCCATCAGGCGCCCACCAGCGGCGGTGGGGTACGAATCAATTACCAGTACACCATCACCCGCACCGTCCTGAACCACATAGGCTTTGGCTACACTCCGAGCTCGCCCACCTGGGCCGCTTGGCCCGCCGATTCCCGGAAGGGAAACCAGATTCTCCAGATCCCTGGCATTCCCTTAGACGCGCCTGCTTTCCCGCGCATCAACTTCGGCCAACTCTATGAACAATACGGTAACTCTCCCTACCAAGATTATTACCCTCAGTATTTCCAGAACTGGGCCGCCGTGGAGGACCTGAGTTGGGTCACGGGCCGGCATCAGCTTAAGTTCGGATTTTCGTTCCGCCACCGAGAAATTACTGCCTTCGATGCCGACACTAAGGCGGGGGCCTTCAACTTCGACTCAAATTCCACTTCCCAGCCTGACAGCTCCAACTTCGCAACTGATGGGAACGCTTTTGCTAGCTTCCTTTTCGGCCAAGTTCTCTCCGCCACGCGCACCATTCCGGAACCCGTCAACCATATACACGACGCGCTCTGGGCCTTTTACGGTGAGGACGTGATCAAGGTCTCACCCAAGCTCACACTAACGCTGGGCCTTCGCTACGAGATCCCTTGGTACCCCGAGGAAACGAAGGGGATTATGTCGTTGTTTAACCCCACGTTGCCGAACCCAGGAGCCGGGGAGCTGCCTGGCGCCTTGGAGTTCCTGGGTGACGGCCCGGGTCGTACTGGGACATTCAATTTGTTGGGTACCTACCATGGCACAGTGGCGCCGCGTGTGGGCTTTGCTTACGCTTTTGATCAAAAGACCGTTGAAGGCGATCACCGCTAACAACCAGCCGAACACCTTCGTCTTCTCTTGGACCTACGAGTTGCCGGTTGGTCAAGGCAAGCGGTTCCTGGCTAGTGCGAACCCGGTGGTGAACCGCCTCGCCGGGGGGTGGCAGGTCAACTCCATTGAGACGTACACCTCGGGCACGCCTATAGCGGTGGGCGGCGGGCCGAATATTCCCTGTTTGGGGGAGGCAACCGTCCGAACTGGATTTCCTCCAATGTCCGGAGCTCTGTGCCCATGGGCAGCTTCGATCCTGCCGTGGATTTGAACCTCTCCTTCTGAGCTACAGGCCCAGCGATCCATTGCTACCATGTGGTGTCATTCTCTTCTGTCTGTCGTCAATACCTGCCTGCGGTTTCGCCGAAGCGCTGAAAGGAGGGGAATCCCATAAAAACCGCTGGCAGCTACTCGACCCGGATGTTCCCTGAGACAGTGCTCACGTCGAGGTTGAAGCTGCCGTCGCCGAACTTACCTTCCAACTCATGTTTGCCCAAGGTGCCCTGCACGGTCAACTCGCGGTCGCTGTGGACGCTGCCGGAAACCGTGTGCGCGTGGAGCGTGAAGCCCTGCTGGCTGGGCAGGCGCACAGTGACGTTACCGGAGGCGGTGGAGAGCCGCCACGAGTCTTGGCCCTCGCCTTCCACCAGGATATTGCCGCTGGCGGTCTGGGCGCGCACGGCCCCATGGACGCCCTCCAGTTGCAGCGTACCGGAGCCGGTATTCACCTCGACGTCGCCTGGCGCCGTCTGTCGCAGCCTGACGCTGCCACTACCTGTCGAGGCGTGCAGGCCGCCCGCCACGCCTGTGGCCTCGATCTCGCCACTCCCGGTCGAAGCATGCACCTCTCCCTTTACACCGTCCACCGATATGCGGCCCGACCCGGTCGAGGCTCTGACCATGTCTCCGATATTGGTCAGCTTGAGGTGGCCGGAGCCGGAAGATGCGTCCACCGGGCCGTGCAGGCCGTTTACGTTCTGTTCACCCGAGCCGGTGTTCGAGCGCAGGCGTGTCTCGGCGGGCGTTACAATCTCATAACTGATGGAAATGTTGTGCTCCAGTTCGCGGTCCTCGAGGTGTCCGATCTTGATGAGATTGCCGTGCTGCTCGATAGGCGGATTAGTTTCCAGGTACCTGACCTTATTTTCCGCGTCCCCGCTATCGAACCAGCCATTGCTCGACCGGATGGTGCCGCTGATGCGTATGGTAGCGCTGTCGCCCGTACGCACATCGATGCTTCCGGAGCCCGTCTGGACTTCGAGATCGACGGGGCCGGAGACCTGCAAAGTGCGCGTGAAGTGTCCCTCCGCGGCGCGGACGGGCAGGGCGAGGTACAAAGACATGACAGCGAGGAGCAGAATACTTAAAGGGAGCAAGCGGTTCGATTTCATAGCACATTCTCCTTTTTGGCACTGGCTCGTAATCGGTTATACGTATCTCACGACCTTTTGGTTCAGCAGGCTGTGGCAGCGGCCGGTTTACCCCGCCATCCCTTGAATGAATACAACGACCTCTGGCGGCGTGAGGCCACCGCTACATCATCAGCTTGTTTGACGCGGCAGACCGTGCAGAGTGAGCTTCCGACAGGAAGTTTTAGCGGGCGCATCGGGCCACTGCATGTCTTCTTAGCGCTCTCAGGTCAGCACGGCGGCACTCCGACCGGAGGGTCGGCAGCACGCCTGGTCGAACGCAGGGCGGCTACAAGAGCCGCCCCTACACAACCCCTACAACCGTGACAGAATGCACCTTCTATGTTGTAATAAGGGCTTCGCGTTGAGGCTCGAGTAGAATCGATTTCGGGCCTCGAGACTTGGCTCGAAAATGCTTCGCGGGAGGAAAAATGAAGAGGACGTTTACAATCTGGATGATGACCTTAGTGGCGCTGCTGCTCGCATTGGCAATTCCCCTGTTGCGCACGGCGAAGGCCAAGCCCGCCCCAGCCGAACACCCGGAGTATCGCGATGCTGTTAACGATCTCCGGAATGCCAGAAAACATCTCGAAAAGGCCGACAACGACGGATACGGCCATCGCGATCGAGCAATGCGGGCTATCGACAATGCCATCCGAGAGTGCGACGAGGCTGTCCGCGTCATGCACTAGCCCGGCTTAGCGAAGTGGCACAGGCACTCTTGCCTGTGTCTAAGGTTGATACATTGCTGAGTCAAACACAGGCAAGAGTGCCTGTGCCACTTCAGGCAAAACGTGAGCACTCGTCACCCGTTACTGCTGTTTGGGCTGCTGCACGGGAAGAAACTGCCCCAGCTTGTTGGCGGCATTTCCGAGGGCGCGGGCCAAACTCAGTTTGGCCAAGTTGTGAGCGAACACGCTATCGATATAGTCGAGGTTCGCGCCCGCCACTGATTCCTGCGACTGCACGACCTCGATGTTCTCGCTTACGCCGGCCTCGAAACGCTGGCGCGTCTGGTCCAGGGTTTCCCCCATGAGATCGATATTCTGCTGGGCTACTTTCACTTGATTAGAGGCCGCTTCGAGGTCCAGATAAGCGTTACGTACTTCGCTTTCGATCTGGCCTCGAGTGTCCTCGAGTTCAGCGCGGCGTTGCGCCAACGCTGCTTGGGCCTGCTGGATATCCGCGCCGGTACGACCGCCATTCCAGATCGGCACGTTTAGCGTGGCCGAGACCGTATAGGTGGGGCGCAACTGTGAAGGACTGCCGATGGTGCCATAATCAGCGCTGGCGGAAGCGGAAGGATAACGCTCCGCACGAGCCGCAGCCAGCGCGCGCTCCGCCGCTCTCACCTGGGTCTCCGCCGCTTTCAAATCAGCACGCTGTGCAAGGGCCTGCTGGATGGCGTCCTCCAGGCTGAGAGACGGGGCGGGGGCAAATGGGATGTCGTTGGAGAGTTCGAAGTCAGCATTCGGGGGCAAGCCCGTCAGGCGCGCAAGGTTGATCTTCTGCTTGGCAAGATCGTTTTGAAGCGTTGCCAACCGTTGCTGATCGAGCAAGACCTCGACCTGGCTGCGATTCACATCGATGCGGGCGGCTCTGCCGAAGGTGAGCTGCTGCTTCGTGCGGTCGAGGAGAGCTTTTGCGGTGACAAGCTGCGCCTGAGCCGAATCGAGGCGCGCCTTGGCAGCCAGGACCTGAAGGTACGCGCCGGCCACCGCAAGGACCACCAAATCCTGGGCATCGGTGGCCGAAAGCTGTCCGGCACGCGCCACTTCCCGCGCCGATCGATAATTGTTGAGGGCAGTGAAATCGGCGATCTTTTGCGAAAGCCGCGCCCGTATATCCATGACGTTAAATGGTCCCAGAACGGCGGGCAGGCTGAACCCGGGGACGGTGAAGCTGAATCCGATGGTTCGAAGGTTAAACGTCTCCTCGGTATCGTTCACATCTGCCGAAAGATTCGGTAGCAACGCGCTGCGCGCCGCCCGCGCTTGACCGCGCGATTGCAGCACCGCTTGCACCATACCCACCGCGCCCAGGTTGTACTGCATCCCGCGCTGGATCGCCTCAGCGAGCGCCAACTTTCCGGAAAACGGAAGCTGCGCGGTGCTGCGGGCACTCCCACTATACGCGCCCTGCACGGAAACGGTGGGGTTCAGAGTATTGACGCTCGTGGTGGTGCTGGGTACGGGCGCCTGGCTGGCCACAACTCCTCCCCCCTGTGCACTTCGCCCCGAAAGCGGGAGGGGCGTGGCCTGCGTGGCCTGCGGAGCCAGAGCGCCAAATTGTGCGGACGCGTAAGTCGCGAAGACGAGGACAGGCAAAGCAGTAATCACTGCCGCTCGTCCCAGCAGAACTGCTGAACTGAATCGTTTCATGGCTCTTCCACCTTTCTGTACCATTGCGGTTGAATGCAAGTTGCTTTGTGGACGCGAAGGTTTCTCTCCGTGTCCTCAGCGCTCAACAGATTCAACACGGAGATCACTGAGACCCTCCGCCGTCTCTGTGTTAAAACCTGAAAGGTACGGAGGACACAGAGATTATTTCTCAGATTTGCCGTTTGAACAGCAAAATGCAACCTGTGATCAGTGCTGCCGAAAAACCGGTTAGGATGGCAAGGTCGAGGCTGATGCCGGCAAAGCCCGTATCCTTCAGCAGCAGGTTCTTCAGGGCATCCACCACATACGTGAACGGATCGACGATGGACATCGCTCGCAGCCAGACGGGGAAGCCCGCCGTGGGGTAGACGGCGCCCGAAGGGAAAAACAGCAGCGTGTTCAGGACGCCGAAAATGGCGCGTGGGACCAGCGGATCGCTGACGCGCACCATCAGCAAGAACATCATACTGATCATGGATAAGGAGGTCACGGCCAGGACGACGATGAGATAAAGCAGACGCGCCGGTTCCCACAACTGGGGAATGCCGGCAATCAGCCCGCCGATCACGGTAATGATGAAACCGGCCATCAATCCCTTGATGGCGCCCGAGCCGATGAGCCCCAGGACCAGATCCACTTTGCTGAGAGGCGTGCTCAGATAACCTTCGTGGAGTCCGCGAGCCTTATCGTCGATGAAGGTGATGCCGCCGCCGATCATAGCCGTCACGAAGATCGATAGCGAGATCGAGCCCGCCAACAAGTACTTGATGTAGTCGATGTAGGGATAGACTTCCACGGTCTGAATCTCAATGCTGGCCGGCAAGCGATTAGGACTAAAGAGGCTGGCAAGGTTCGATGCCGGTGATTCGCCAGGCTCGAGGGGTGGGAGGACGGGCCCGTTCAGGCTATTCTGAAGCTGCTGCATGCGCTCGAAAATGCCGCTCGCCGTGAAGGTATCCGTATTATCTTCGATAAATGCAATGCGCGGGTTTTCCTCCCTCAGGACCCGCTGCGAAAAATCCGGCGGGATATAAATGACGGCTTTCAGAAAGCCGGCCTTAAGATCGGTCACGGCCTCGGAAAGGTCCGTGTACTCCGTGAGGTGAAAGGTCTCGGGGTTCTCCACAATGGCGTTCAGTCCGGCGCGCACTTGGCGGGCCTGTGTGCCGGGGTCTTTGTCCACCAACCCGACTCGCACCTTGGTGATCTTGCCGCCAAATGCATAACCCAGCACTACAAGCTGCACCAAGGGGAAAATCATGGAAGCCATCATGAGCGCAGGATTGCGGAAGAATTTCCGCATATCGCGTTCGATCAGAGCCATTATCCGGTACAACTTCATTGGTGTTTCCCGCCGCCGTCCGGTCTGCTCATGATCCCGGGGGGGATTAATACAGTAGCCGGGGGCAATGCCCCGGCAATACTGTCCAAATTAGGCGCTCAGGCCAGTGCTCTTCGCGGCTTTGCCGCCCGCTCTGCGGAAAGGCTCGGAAGGTGTGAAAAAATCACGTTTTGGCAGGGCGTTGTAGGGGCAACCCTTGTGGTTGCCCCAGGGCGGCCACAAGGGCCGCCCCTACAGCGCGATTTTTTCACACCTTCCGAGCCTTTCCGCAGAGCAGGCGGCGGAGCCGCAAGTCGTCATCGACCAAATCAGCGCAACTTGGACCGTTCTGATACCCCGGAACCCGCTCTCTTGTGCCCTTTGCAGGGCACGAATCATTTATACAGATGGCTGATATCCAGCCGTTTGCTGCCGAGTTCGTCGCGAAGCTGCCGGCCCGTAAAATGCAAAAAGACGTCGTCGAGAGTTGTGCTGTGCACCGTGACCCGGCTCGCCCTCACGCCGCGACGCCGAGCCAAATCCATGACCGCCCCCAGCGTCTCGGCCCCGTCCTGAGCGGTTATGTGAGTGACGCCTTCATGTTCGGTCACGCTCAACACGTGTGGAAGAGACTTCAGGGCCTCATGCCAGTCTGGCGGCGCTCCCGCAAACTCGGCCTCGATCACCTCGTTGGCGGGAATGCTGTCCTTCAGCCGCGTCGGCGTATCGAGCGCCACCAGTTTTCCGTGGTCGACAATAGCAATCCTTTCGCACAGCTTGTCGGCTTCGTCCATGTAGTGGGTCGTCAGCAGGATCGTCAGTCCGGACTGCCCCTGAAGTTTTTCGATCATCTCCCAGACGTTGGTGCGGGAAACCGGATCCAGCCCCGTGGTCGGCTCGTCCAGGAAAAGGATTTTAGGCGAGTGCACCAGCCCCCGCGCGATCTCCAAGCGGCGGCGCATTCCCCCAGAAAACGTGCCCACCAGGGCTTTCGAGAACTGCGCCAGGTCGACCGCCTCGAGCAGCTCACCGATCAGCGCCCCACGCTCCTCGGCGGGGACGCCGTAAATCTTGGCGTGAATCTGTAGGTTTTCTTCGGCCGTCAACTCGGGATCAGAGGTGAGCGCCTGCGGAATAACCCCAATGGAATTCCGGACTCCCTCCGGATCCTTACGCACATCGTGACCGGCAACTCGAGCCAGGCCTTCAGTGGGTGGGGTGAGAGTGGTGATCATGCGGATAAGAGTGGTCTTCCCGGCTCCGTTTGGCCCCAGTAGGCCGAACACTTCTCCTTGTGGCACCTCAAAACTAACGTGGTCAACAGCCACGAAATCGCCGAAACGCTTGGTCAACCCCTTGACTTCAATCGCATTCATATCTCGCTTCCAAACACTCTCGCCAACTGCGGAAGTAAGGCGGACTAGCAGCCTTATGGCAGCAAATGCGTGTTGCAATGATGGAAGTTTTGGCGACCTAAAGTCGCCGCCACCTCGATATTTCAGATTCCCGTTAGAAGTGCAGCCAGCGGCGCTCGCCCGCAGGACGAGGCAGGAGCACATAGGCAGTCATGCCGGCAAACAGGCGCCGGTCTGGATTGGGAATAGCCACTTTGATTTCGAAGGTTACGATGTCTCGTTTTGTGCGGCTAACATCGCGTTGCGTGGCGAAGTCCGATTCCGCCCCTTTATAGAAGACTGTCCCCTCGATCACCTGGCCGGAGGGCAACCGTACTCTGAGCTTTTGGCCGAACGCTATCCGGTCAATATAAGTCTCTTCCACGTCGGCCTGTACCCACACGTGGTCGATGTCTAAAACTGTGACGATAGGCCCGCCAGCCTCTACGGTTTCACCCTGACGCGCCACGCGAACCGACACGACGCCATCCGCAGGCGCGTAGACTTTGGCATACCCAAGCTGAGTTTGAGCCTGATTCTTTTGCGCGATGGCCTGCGCAATTTGTGCGCGGGTGGCGGCCATATCATCCTGCTGAACCTCGACTTCCTTGCGATTTGCCTTCGCGACAGCCCATTGCGCTTCCGCCACACGCACCTGGTCCTCCAGCGCCTTCACGTTGGCTTGTGAACCGAGATAGTTCTGCTTGGCGGTGTCGCGCTCCTGCGCCGTCAGGACCCCCGCCTCGAAAAGGCCCTCGTCGCGCTGGTAGGTGATTTCGTTCAAAGCCAGCGTGGCCTTAGCTTGTTGGAGTTGGGCGCGCGCCGCCGTCACCGCAGCTTCCGCCTGCGCAAGGGCAGCGGCGGTCTGCTGGTCATCCATGGAGCGAGTCTCATTTGATTGCTGCAGCCGCGCCTGAAACGTGCGGATGTTGGCGGCGGCAGCATCGCGTGCCTCCTCGAGGTCCCGCGGATCGATTTCAGCGATGAGCTCGCCCTTCTTCACTATTGTCCCTTCCTGCACCAGCAGGCGCTCAAGGCGCCCTTGCACCAGAGGGCTGGCGATGTAGTCATTGCCCATGATGATCCCGGTGAACTGGATGTCTTTCGTGCTCGGCGTCGTGAACGCGTAGACCAGCGCCGAGATGATGAAAATCACCAGCAGAAAAATGAAAAAACGCGCGACTCTCACGCTGCCCTCGGTGTTGTAACGGCGAGTCTACCTGCCAGACCCGCAACGGCGAGTTTGCCTCGCCATATAGAGTGACGAGTTAACCCGCCGAATATTGTAACGGCGAGTGCTAACTAAACGTATGGTCAATTCCCTGAAATTCTAGTATAGCGTAGCGCGACAATCGCCGCAACCCAATGACCTTAGAACCTGTTAACGGCCAGGTTAACAGCTTGGAGTGCGGCAAACTTGTGCAACGATTTGACCTGGCGTATGATTGCTTTGGTCGTCTCCGCGCTCAGTCTTGGTGACCAACCTGTTTTTCAAAATCAACGGCTTGGCCGGCCCAGGGAGAATCATGCGATTGTTTGCTCATAAGATCATGGCGGTCCTAATTGTGATGTGCGCGTTGGCAAGTCCGGAGGTCTCCGATGTCCGCGCTGGGCAAGCCGCGGGTCAGGGCCCGATTCCACCGAGGTTTCGCCTTCCCTCCGACGTGGTTGGGCCTGTCCGTTACCGCGTCGACCTGACGCTCGTCCCGGACCAGGATACGTTCGCCGGAGTCATCGACATCGACCTTCAGTTCACCAAGCGGGCCGCGGTGCTGTGGCTGAATGCCGAGAAATTGCAGATCAAGGACGCGGCCCTCACCGTGGGAGGCGAGAAGCTGACCACCAACGTCATCAACGAGCCCAACGATTATGTCGGCTTCTCGTTCGATCACGACGTCGGTCCCGGCCCGGCGACACTCCACGCCGCATTCCAAGGCGAGATTAGCCGCAAAGACCAGCAAGGCATCTTCCAGATGAAAGACAGCGGCCAGTGGTACGTGTATTCGCAATTCGAGGAGATTTGGGCTCGACGTGCGTTTCCTTGTTTCGACGAGCCGGGCTATAAGGTTCCCTGGCAACTGACCCTGCACGTCAAGAAGAACCAGGTGGCGCTCTCGAATACTCCTGTCATTTCCGAGACCGACACTGGCGATGGCATGAAGACGGTGAAGTTTGCGGAGACCAAGCCTTTGCCGAGCTACCTGGTGGCCTTTGCGGTGGGCAACATGGAATTAGTGGACGCGGGCACAGCGGGCAAGAAGAATACCCGCATTCGGATTGTGGTTCCGCATGGCCGCAGCGCTGAGGCCCAATATGCTGCCGAAACGACTCCCACCATCGTAAACCTGCTCGAGGACTACTTTGGCATCCCTTACCCCTACGATAAGCTCGATGAGGTTGCCATTCCGCTCGCCGGCTACGCCATGGAGCACCCCGGGCTCGTCACCTATGGGGCTTCGATTATTATCCGAAGTCCCGACCAGGACACGCCCGGACGCCAGCGCGAATGGGTCAGCGTCGCCTCTCACGAATTGGCCCACCAATGGTTTGGCGACCTTGTCACCACAGCTTGGTGGGACGATGTCTGGCTGAACGAAGGGTTTGCTTCCTGGATGGCCAACAAGAATGTGAATAGGTATCATCCCGAGTGGAAGATGAACATCACGGAGCTGAATGGCTACCAGGGGGCAATGGAAAACGATGCCCTGGTGAGTGCCCGCCAGGTGCGTCAGCCCATCGAATCGAATAACGATATCGCGAACGCCTTCGACGGCATCACGTACAACAAGGGCTCGGCGCTGCTGAATATGTTCGAGTCCTATATGGGCGCCGAGAAGTTCCGCGAGGGTATTCGCCGCTACCTCTTGAAATACGAGTGGAAGAACGCCACCTCCGCGGAGTTCCTGTCCGCGCTCGCAGGCGACGACAGTACCATCGCCCCGGCGTTTTCCAGTTTTCTCGACCAGCCGGGCGTGCCGCTGGTCACCGCCCAGCTTGAATGCCACGATGGCTCCGCTCAGCTCGATTTGACCCAACAGCGCTTCTTCCCGCTTGGTTCGGCAGGAGCGGCGCCGCAACTCTGGAAGGTGCCCGTATGTGTGCGGTACCCGGCAGGGTCTGGCGACGCCCGCCAGTGTACGCTGCTCGACCAACCATCAGCAGAGATGCGCCTCAGGAAGGCGACCGGTTGTCCGGATTGGGTGGAAGCGAACGCTGACGCGAATGGGTACTATCGCGTGCTCTACCAGGGGGACTTGCTCACCGATCTTCTTAAGGATAACGCCCGGGCGCTCTCTCTTCCTGAGAAAGTGGCGATCATCGGGGATATAGCTGCCCTAACCTCGAACGGCAAGATGCCGCTCGCGAAGGCGCTGGCGCTGGCTCCCGCCCTCGCCGGGGATTCAGCCCGCCAAGTGGTCACGAAAACGATGAATATCACCGCCGGTCTCCAAGAAAACCTGGTTTCGCAAGACCTGCTCCCCGTCTATCGACAGTACCTGCTGGACCTATACGGTGGACGCGCGCGCTCCCTTGGATGGAAGGCGAAGCCGAGCGAGGAGGACGATATGCGCCTGCTGCGCCCGCAGGTTATGGGCATAGTTGCCAACCAAGCTGAAGACCCGGAGGCCATCGCGGAGGCGAAAAGGCTGGCGCTCGCCTGGCTGGACGACCACAAAGCAGTCGACCCTGACATGGTGGGCATCGTACTTTTCACCGCGGCCCGCCACGGAGACCGCGAATTGTTCGATCGCATGCGCGTCGCGGCCAAGAAGGAAACCGATGAGGATTTCCGCGGCAACCTGATCTTCTGCCTGGGAGCCTTCCAGGATCCGGAAATCATCAAAACCGCTCAATCGATCGTCCTGACCGATGAATTTGACAGTCGGGAATCGCAGGGGATTCTATTCGCTCCCGCCCAGATGCGACAGACGCGCGACCTTGCCTATGATTTTGTCAAACAGAACTGGAACGCGTTGATTGCCAAGCTTCCAACAGACTCAGGGTCTTTCATGCCTTACATAGCTGGAGGCTACTGCGATGCCGAGCACCGCCAGGACGTCGAGAATTTCTTCACCGGCCGGTCTACCAAGTACACGGGAGGGCCTCGCATCCTCACCCAGGTACTCGAGGGCATCGACCTGTGCGTCGCTTATAAGAATGCCCAGGAGGGAAGCGTCGCTGAGTTTCTCAAAACGTACAAACCCGCCCGGAGCGCAAGCGCCGGTAGCTCTTACAAGTCTTCGCAGTAGACCTCCGCGGTTGTGCTGGCCCTGGTCGCCCCGACAAGCGTAATAGTGCGCCACCTGCGCCACTCGATTGTCAAAATCTCAACCAGTTGTCAAAGTCGGTTTAAGGCTCCAGCCAGCGGTCCAGCCAGTCAAAGGCATCTTCCTGCATCTGAATGCTGAAGACATGGGGCTGGTCGTAAAACTGACCATGGAATTTCGACGCTGCTCCCGCCTTGGCATAAATGGCTTCGATTCTTCTCAATGATTCTTTCATGCCTTCCAGCGGGTAAAGCTCATCCCTGGAGCATTGCTGGACCATCAGCGGCTTGGGGACCATACAGCCTGTGACATCCGGCAAGTCCAGGAAGGAGGCAAGCCCGGGCAGGAAATGAATGAAGCTGTGAGTGTTGACGTGCGCGCGAATCATCGGACGCAAGGTGGACATCCACCCCACGGAAACCGCGCACTTGATTCGGTCCTCTAGAGCCGCGAGAAAATCCGTGCGATACCCCCCCATGGAAATTCCGACGCAGCCGATTCTCGCGGGGTCCACTTCGTGACGGCTGGCCAGATAGTCCACGGTCCGGAGATCATCCCAATGGACAATCCCCGGCCAAGTGGTGCCAGCCCAGGAGAGCGATTTAGCCAGCGTCGCTTCGCCTTCGCTGGCCCGGCGATTCAAACACTCGACATCTTGGAGCGAATACTTCGACCGGTCGAGTCCGAACCTTTGAGCATCCTTTCCAAAAAGGGTCCGGCGCTCGCCAAAATAGAAGCAGTCGACGGAAATAACCACGTAGCCCCGGCGGCACAAGGCCAATGAGGTGGAGCGGCCTTCGTAGTTCTCCTGACGGTACTTGGCGAGGGAGGGAGAATCCCCCTCCTGCATGGGCATGACTTTTTCTTTCCCATAGACGAACATTCCGCCATGCGAATGAAGATCCACTATGGCGGGGCGGGGACCCTTCCTCCCTTTCGGGATCAGAACGTAGGCGGGAATGCGAAACCAGGGGGTCGTGGAAAAGAGGACCTTTTCCTGAACGCACTCTCCAATGTCCCATCGACCCACTGTTTCCGGGGAGGGAGGAACTTTGGGAGGAGCGTAGTGAAGGAGCTCCAAAACCTTTTCCCGCACGGCCCGACGATAGGCCCCTGCTCCCGAATAATCGCGCTCCAGCCAAGAGAGGGGATACCGGCATCGGTCCGCGAGCCCCTGGATTTCAGGAAAGAGAGTGCCCATATCACTTTCGGCGGCAGGCGCGTCAGCCGGTTCTGCCATGAGACAGGATGGCGTGCCATTCGGGACACCAGCCCACGCGAGCGCTCCTAAAGATTTCAAACAGGAGCGACGGTCAATCCAGTTGTCCGCCGCGCCCGTCCTTGTCTTCTTCATCTCATTCCTGAATAACTTTCACGGTCACCAGGGAAGCGCCGCCGGGAACAAAATTCTCAACGGGGACGGAAAGCAGCGCCTCGAAGAACGGGGGGATTCTTTTCTTGTCGGACGAAGCGGCGAGAAGGGCCTTGCGAAGCTCTGCCAGGCTTTCGGGATTGGTCACGTACTCGGCGGCGGCCTCGGTTCCTTGCGTGTTCAAGCCGTTGAGGCTAAGCAGACGTTCCTCCTTGGTGTGGTTGGGCTCCATAAGAATGAGGGCGTAGTCCCGCACCATGCTGTTGCTGATGGGATCGAACTTGGCAGCGTACTTAGGTTGCTCACCCGGCAGGGGGTGGTTATTCCTGATCACCCCTTCGCCTTCCTGGATGGAGAACCCCTGGGGATTGAACAACACCCGCGACGTCCATTGGTTCCCCCCGAGCATGATGGTATTCGCACCCTGGATCTCTCTGTAGTCTACAAGCCGGGAAGGTTTGACCTGGATCATCTCGCCCTGGCTTGCGAAGAGCCTTAACAGAGTCACCAAGCCGAGCGCTTCACCAATGCCTGTGTAGTCTGTGGTCGTAGGGGCAAAAGTGTAACTCGCCAAAGACCGGAAATGAGGGGTATCGTTAAAAGCCGGCAACTTGCTCTTGGGGATGGTGTAGCCCTCCTCCAGGGTGCGTGCGCTGTCGCCTTCCTCCGTCACAAGGCGAAGCACCGCGCAAGTGGGTACGACCACCAGCGGCTGGCTGCCGGATGAAAGAAACGGTTTCCAAAACCATTCCTCGGTTTCGGGAAGGACTGCGCCCGCAGCAGGCAGGCGGCGCGAAATGACGCGCTCGCGCACGAACAGATAACCCAGCACTACACACGCCAGGCCCAAACACACAGGCAGGATAACGCGCCAGCGAGCCGACCCCTGCCCGGCGGCTTTGGCAAATGACTCTTCGCCAATAGCAGGGGTGGGCGAGCCCCCGCCTTCCGCCTTCACTCTGCTAAAGAGGGGTGCGTATTGTCCCAGCGGAAGCTCCAGCCGTAGGGGACTGTTCCTGCCCTCGTTCTCGTAGTAAGTCTTCAGAGCGCGGCGGATTTCATACGCTTGCACACGCACGATCGGGTCTTGCTGCGGATCGAAATCCGATCCCCTCTCGTAGACCTCAACGCCGATCAAATATTCATTAAGCTTATCCCCCTCTCCTTTTGAAGCACGGTCACTTATGAACTCCAAAAAGAGCTTTCGCCTGGGAGCCTTGGTGAAGTACTTGCTATCCAGAACCCGCTTCAACTCAGCCTGCTTTTCGGGGGGTTCCACGGGATCGGGTTCGGGACGATTGTGCGTTTCCATCGGAAATATCCAGAGAGCATGCAAGCGCACGGGCGCTCGGCGTCAGGTGGATTGTAAGCATGCGCAGGCGCGAAGTCAATATCCAGACGGGAGGTCAAAATAACGGTTAATGGTGCGGACTAACACTAGGTTGGTATGCCCCAATTCCGTTAGCGAGCATGGGTCGAAGGTAACTGACAAGCCGAGTGTTTTGAAGCGATTGCGGATGTTGAAAGAACTCTCCCCACGTCAGGTGTTAGCGGAGGGACTAACCCGCCCCGCCCGGAACTTCCCCAGCCCGCGCGGCAAACCTCGTATTATCAACAGACTACCGCGCAGCGGGAAAGGCCGTGAGGGCCTGTAACCTGGCCGCTATCAGAAATAGCCTTGCGGATCAACGAGCGTGGCCCCACTAATACCCGTGGCGAGCACGTGTGTCAATCACGAGTAGCACTGAAGCGTGGCTTTTCATTGCGTCAAGGGGACTTGGAAAGTTCGGATAAGGATAAGAGGAGATTCTTATGCGCAATCTAACAAAGCTTTGTTTTGCGAGTTTTGCGATTTTCGCACTGTCGGCAAGCATGTTTGCCCAGTCTTTCCTGGGTTCTATTAACGGTACCGTGACGGATTCGACGGGTGCGGTGGTGCCTGAATCTAACGTAACGCTGACGGAAGTAACCACGGGAATCCAGCAAACCGAGAGGAGCAACGCCGCGGGCAATTACTCCTTTCCTGACTTGAAGCCCGGAACTTACATGGTGGCAGTTTCCAAGGTAGGCTTCAAGGAGGCGCGCAGTAGCAACATAATATTGACTGCCAACCAGACCAGCCGTTTTGACGCGGTGCTGGAGGTGGGCAGCGCGACTCAAACGATCGAGGTCAGAGCCCTGGCCCCCACCATGAACACCGAGAACGCTGAAATTAGCGGGGTGCTCTCAAACAATGAGCTCAACACCCTGCCCGTGATTAACCGCAGCACCTTGTACTTCATCATGACGAACTCGAACGTCTACCAAGGGAACGGTTCGAGTCATTCGCTGGGCGGCACACGCGGCACCAGCACCAACTTCACTATCGACGGCGTCTCCTCCAACGCGGCGGTGTTTGGCAATCAGGTTGGACCGATGACCGAGGAAAGCTTCGATGCCGTGGGCGAACTCAAGACCCTGGTCAGCAACAACTCTGCCGAATACCCTGCCATCGGGACCTTGATGATCGCCACCCGGTCGGGCACCAACCAGTTTCACGGTGACCTGTTCGACATTGAATCCAACAATGCTCTCAATGCGCGCGGGTTCATCCCGACAGAGCGGCCCAAGGGACCTACCCTGCATGACTTTGGAGCTGACATCGGCGGCCCCGTGGTCATCCCAGGCGTGTATAACGGCCACAACAGGACTTTTTTCCATTTCACCTATGAAGGCAATTACTATCCGGGTGAATACTCGGGAACTGCGGAAGTGCCGACGCCCTTGATGCAACAAGGTGACTTCTCGGAACTCCTGCCCGCTTCTGGCGTCACTCCTGCGGGTTCCATTTGCGCCGCAGACCCCGGCTGGTGCGTACAGCTCACGGATCCCGCCAGCGGGAAGCCGTTCTCAGGAAACGTCATCCCGCCGGGGCGGATCACGCAGGTGTCGAAGAACGTTCAGCAGTTTGGATTTGTTACTCCCAATGCCTTGAGTAATTTTGCCGATGGCTACGACTGGGTCGGGATCTTCCCCTCGTCCTCCCACGACAATCGCTATGTGGTGCGGGTGGACCATCAGGCATCGAGGAAAGACTCGATCTCGTTCCGGACGAGTATCCGCGACCTCCCCGCCCCGAAGCAGTATTACGACGACACCCAGTTCTACTTCAATGAGGTCCGTACAACCCAGAACGCATTTCTCGGCTGGACCCACTCGTTCCGTCCGAATCTGCTCAATGAGTTTCGCTTCGGTTTCTCACGCTACGCGGCCAATATTGCCGATTCGCACGCGAACGGTGCGGCCACCACTCAGGCGCTCGGCTTCACGGGGATTGACTACTCCACGCGCGGCGGCCTGAGCGGATTTCCCATCGTGAACTATGAGACGATGTCAGGTTGGCCGGACCAAGAGCCGAGCTCTTTCTGGAGGTCACAAACCGAGGAGATCCTCGACAACCTCACCTACATCAAGGGCAAGCATAGTTTGAAAGCCGGGATCCTCGCCCGCCGCAGCCCGATGAATATCGACGAGTACACAAGCCAAGGCTGTTGCACGGATTTTGGGACGGTCAGCTTTGACGGTTTCGCCACCGGGTTCGACTACGCCGACTTCATGCTCGGCCTTCCCCATTTCGCCGACTTGTTCACGCGGGCAATTCCCAGCGCCATGCAAATGAACGAGTGGGGCTTCTACGCACAGGATAATTACCAGGTTTCCCCTCGACTGACCTTGAACCTCGGCCTGCGTTGGGATTATTTCCCTTCCATAACCGACAAGCACGATCTGAATTACAATTTCGACCTGAACAACGGGGCCGTCGTTCTATCCAGTGAGAGATCTGAAAAATACGTTAGCCCTCTGTATGCCGCGGCAGGCGTGGTGTCGCCCATCCCGTTTGAACTGCCCAGCGCCGCAGGAATGCCCGCACGCACGCTGATGCACAACCAGACGCACAACATCAGCCCTCGCATCGGATTCGCTTACCGGCTCTTCGGAGACGATCGCACGGTGGTGCGAGGCGGGTGGGGGATTTATTATAACCGCCTGACCTACACCCGGCAGAATGACTTTAGCGCCGGGCCTTTCAGCTCCGACCCTTGGTATACGAATGCGGTCACCAATGCGGCGGGCAATCCGATGACGCCGATAATGCAGTTTCCCGACCCCTTCACAGGGGTGGGCAGCATTGGCACCCAAAGCGTCGCCTATATTTCGCCCTACTTGCGGACTCCCATGACCCAGCAATGGAACCTGACGTTCGAACATCAGTTCCCCCATTCGGTCGTGACCAGCCTCACCTACCGTGGCTTGAAGACCACTCAACTTCCTTATGGGGGCGACTCCAACAAGCCTCTGCCCAGCAGCAATCCGGATGGAGAGAACTACTTCCGCTATCCCAACTTTTATGCGGTGACGCAGATTCTGAGCGGTGCTACCCAGAATCTGAATGCCATGGACTTGACTGTCGAACGCCGGTTCTCTCGTGGCCTCACCTTCCACTCGGCCTGGACGTGGGCGCACAATCTGACCGACACCACTTCGGACACCGAGGGTGCCGGAAACGGCATCCAGAACTTCTATGATCGTAAGGCCGAGTACGGCAACGTCAATTTCATGCCCAGGCACCGTTGGGCGAGCTACGCCACCTATGACCTGCCGTTCGGGAACGGCAAAGCTTTTGCATCAGGCGTTTCAAGCGGCCTGAACCAATTGGTTGGGGGCTGGCAAATGTCCGCCGTCACCCTCGTTCAAACCGGGCTGTTCTTCACCCCGACTTTCGATACCCTCGATCCCTCCAACACACGCACCTACGGCGGCCGTGCCGATTGCGTGGGCAATCCCTACCCGGCCAACCAGACGTCCCTCAACTGGTTCAATAAAAGCGCTTTTGCGATTCCTCCCAGCGGACGCTTTGGCAATTGCGGCAACAACGTCTTGGAGGGTCCCCCCTTGGACAACTTTGATCTCGGGCTCTTCAAGAATTTCATGGTCAAAGAGAAGCTGCGAATTCAATTCCGCCTGACTTCCGCCAACGTCCTGAACCTCGTCAACTTAGGCAACCCCCACACGGACACTAGCGTGGGGTCTTTTGGCAAGATAACGAGTCAAGCAGGCTCAAAGAAGGACACGCTGGGCGGCGGAGCCCGCCAAATCCTGCTGGGCTTGCGGCTCGAGTTCTGAAGTCCGCTTCTCGCTGTAATCCTCCTGGTGGCGCCCCGACCCCTCGGAGCGCCCCGGCAGGATCTCCAACTCTACTGACCTTCGCAAAGTACAGTGGGGTCGATTATTGTAGCCGCGGTCTCCGGCCGCCGATGCTTCGACGCCCATGAAGCGGCGCTCCCGATGGCCCCCATCGACGCCTCTCGGAGGTAGTCGAATCTTCGACTCGGCCACCGCCGCCTGAAACCCGCGTGCATGTGGTGCGGCCTACGGAGGAAATTCCGCACTCCTTTCGCACTTTTCACTTGACAAGTGAAGTGAGCTATGGTAGCCTACGACAATGGTCGAGGCGTGGACTATTTGTCGCAGGCGAATGCCGGCGCGTGCCGAAGGAGCGCAAAGACAGGTGGTTTCGGAGAGTTGGGGAAAAAGAGAATTGGAACAAGACAAAAATAATACGACCGAAGCCAATATCCTATTGAAAACAAAGGAAGGCATTTGAAAACGAACCTAAGGACGCACCCCAAATGAACTGGCTTTTGGCGCCAAAAAACGCAATTTACACGAAAAAGGGGAGCAAACTGCGTATTTACCGAATCCCCGCCACGAAGTCTGGAGTTTCACAAATCACTGAAACTCCCCTCCACGGCGGTTCGTCTGAGCCCATGTAGTCAATAACACCATCTGAAAGGGTGTAGAGATGGGTCATAGGAATTTCCAGTACATTTTGTCCGCATTCCTGCTCTCTTTTTCCCTATTCTCCTCTGCCCGGTTGTTGGCCCAAGTCCCGTCTGGCACGATTCGTGGCCAAGTGTCTGATCCCTCCGGTGCGGGCGTTCCGGGCGCCAGCGTACGGGCGGTTTCTTCTTCCGGACAAGCCAGCTCCGGGGTTGCGAAGACCGACGGGACGTATGAAATCCGAGGACTCGCGCCGGGCAAGTACACGGTGCGAGCGCAGGCCAAGGGCTTCGCGCTGTTCGAGCAGCAGAGCGTGGAGATTCTCGCCGGCCAGGGTAAGAAACTCGACATCGCCCTCCAACTCGCTGAGGAGAAAGAGCAAGTCACCGTCTCCAGCGAAACCACTCAGGTGAGCGTCGCCCCGCAGGAGAACGCCACTTCCCTGGTAATTAAGGGGGAGGATCTACAATCACTTTCCGATGACCCTGATGAATTGCAGTCCGAACTCGAAGCGTTGGCGGGACCCTCAGCGGGGCCGAATGGAGGCCAGATCTATGTGGATGGCTTCACAGCCGGGCAACTCCCGCCCAAGGCGGATATTCTAGAAATCAGGATCAACCACAATCCTTTCTCCGCCGAATACGACAAGTTGGGTTATGGCCGCATTGAAATCACCACCCGCCCGGGAGCGAGCAAGCTTCACGGGCAGTTCCTAGGCAATCTGAACGACTCGGTGTTCAATTCGCGGAATCCCTTCGCACCCCAGGAGCCCGGCTATCATTCGGAGTTCTTCAACGGCAGTGTTGGAGATGCGCTGAGCAGGAAGGCCTCGTTTTTCTTCACGTTTTTCGAGCGCAACATCCAAGATAATTCGATTGTCTCCGCCTTTGTTCTCAGCCCCACGCTCGCCCAGACGCCGTTCAGCAAGGCGGTGGCGAGTCCCGCCACTCGCACCAATCTTAGTCCCCGTTTTGACTATCAGTTGAGCCAAAACAACGTCCTGACGGTACGCTACCAGTTCTTTGACAACAATACACGCAATGGCGGCATCGGCCAGCTCAACCTTCCCACGCAGGCCTACAATACCCACAGCCTCGAAGACACCCTCCAGGTGAGCGACACGCAGGTGTTCAGCGCCAAAACGCTCAATCAGTTTCGCTTCCAATATCTCCACGACAGCGTAAACCAGACTTCCCAGTACCTTGAACCCACCATTACTGTTTTGGGCGCGTTCATCGGCGGCGGCAACTCCATGGGGGTTTCCACAGATTCCCAGAACCATTACGAGGTTCAAAACCTGACTTCCTTCTTTCTTGGCAAGCACACCTTGGTTGTAGGAGGCCGCCTGCGGGATTTGCAAGATTCGAACTCTTCCGACGCGAACTTTTACGGCACATTCTCATTCCCGTCGCTCAACGCCTACCAAACAGCGGAGCAAGCCCTGCAAGCCTGTACGGCGGGCGGGGGTACCCTGTGCCAGGCGAGCGGGGCAAGCCAGTTTCTGATCGTCACCGGAAAAGAGTTGGCCACCGTCAATTTGCTTGATGTGGGACTCTTTGCGCAGGATGACTGGCAACTCCACCCCGGCATGACGCTGAGCCTGGGCCTGCGCTGGGAGACGCAGAACGACATCCACGATCATTCTGACTTTGCCCCGCGCGTGGGTTTTGCCTGGGGACTCCATCGCGCAGCAAAGGGACCAGCGAGCACCGTTTTACGGGTCGGCTCCGGTGTGTTCTACGATCGCTTTCCGTACAACCTCGTGCTCAATGCGGAGAGGCTGAATAGGCAAGGAGGCAACCAACAGCAGCTCATTATCTCCTCGCCTGACTTCTTCCCCAACATCCCCCCAATCAGCACTCTCCAGGGCCTCTCCACTTCGCTTCCCGCGAGTTATCAGATCGCCCCGGATTTGCGGGCTCCTTACGTTTGGCAGTCGGCGGTGAGCCTCGAACAGCAGGTTACAAAGAACGCAACGCTCTCGCTCACGTATCTTCACTCGCGCGGACTTCATCAACTTCTCCTCGATGACATCAACGCGCCTCTTCCGGAGACGTTTTCCCTCGGCGACCCCGGAGCCGGTGTGCGGCCCATGGGTAATGGTGTCGGGAATCTCTATCAGTACGATTCCGTCGGCCTCTTCAACCAGAACCAACTGATTGCCAATTTCAATGTGCGTCTGGGCACACGGCTTTCGCTGTTCGGCTATTACACGCTCAACTACGCGGATTCCGATACCACGGGGAACAATCCCAGCATCGCCATGAACCCCTACAACCTTCTGGAGAGCTATGGGCGGGCATCCTTCGACGTGCGCAACCGGTTCTTCTTGGCGGGCACCTGGAATCTGCCGCATCGCTTTAGCCTGAGCCCTTTCCTGGTCACCGCCTCCGGCGCGCCCTTTAGCGTCACGCTGGCGCCGGATCTGTTTGGGACGGGGGTTCTTGACAACGCCCGGCCCGCGCTCGCTGCGGCGGGGGCCTCCGGTCCCAATATCGTGGCAACCTCACTGGGCACATTCAACATTGCGCCCCAGGCGAACCAAGCCCTCATCCCCATCAATTACTTTGACGGTCCCGGGCAATTCACCCTGAACCTGCGCCTCAGCAAGACCTTTTCCTTTGGGAGGGAGGTTACCCGGCAGGCCTCCACCGGCGGTGGCGGCGGCTTCGGCGGCGGCAGAGGTGGCGGTGGCGGGGGTGGCCGGGGCGGGGGTGGTTTTGGTGGCGGCGGTGGCTTGGGTGGGCGCGGAATGGCCGGTGGTGGTGGACGCGGCGGCGGTATCTTTGGTCCAGGGAATGCCGGGACCAAGCGTTACAACCTCACCTTCAGCGCCTACGCGCGCAACGTCCTGAATAATGTAAATCTCGGCTCACCCGTCGGTGTGATCGGGTCGCGGCTGTTCGACCAGTCAAACTCGCTGGGCGGCGTCTTCGGCGGAGGCCCCGGTTCCCAGGCGGCAAACCGCCGCATCGATTTTCAAATGGTCTTCAGTTTTTGAATTCTGAGATTTGGAAGCTGGAATTTAGGTTGCAGCTAGCGCGCAACGGCGGGTTTACCCCGCCATTTGCCTGACGAGCTTGTCACCGATGGCGGGGTAAACCCGCCGCTACGCCCGCCATGACGGCGGTTGCAAGGGCTGCCCCTACAACTACCCAGCAAGCGGTGAGTCAGTCGAGCCCGCCACCGCCGTGCTATTTTGACGAATCTCGCCCGACTGATCGGTGTAGTAGTAGTTGGTCCCCGTCGTTCCGACGCTGATAGGTGTGGCAGTGATCGTGTAAGTGTTGATTCTGCCGCTGGGATCCGCAGCGCCGGGGGCATATGTGAACCGATAGCCACTTTTCAAGCTCGTGCTGGCCGTGGAACTACCCCCTGACAGAACACTGTCAATTAACCCCGCAGACGTAGCGGCAGGATTCCCGGAGGTGGGTGGACCCAGATCGCCCAAAGTCGATGTATAACCTACACCGTAAGTCGTGGAGTAGTTAATCTCCGCTGTGTTGAGCGTTCGGAGTGATCCCACCGCTGAAGCTTGATTGGCTGCTATGCGCGATCGCAGAAGGTTCGGAATGGCGATTGCCGCGATGATCAGAATAATAGCAACAACGATCAGTAATTCGATGAGCGAAAAACCTCTCGAGCTGTTCTTCACTTACCCTTCTCCTGGGTCGCAATTTGCGCGAATTTAACCCCTAACGTAGGTGCATTCTTCGTTCCAATCAGCACGCTGAAATACAGCTTTGCTAAAGCCGAGTCTGTGACTTATATCAATGGCGCACGTGATGGACGATGGATTGGCCAGCTCAGCGTGCGGTACTATTATCGCTTTGTGTCAAAATCGCCTGACGGAATTTGTCACCTACTTGGCGCCTGGAACCTGACACCTGACCCCTGCGTAATACTCTCCAGCGAACGCCGGAAAGGAATGCAGCTTATGAGAAGCACAGTCATTTCCGCAGTTGCAGATGTCCTTGTGGGGTTGGGGGGACTTGTTCTGTTCGTTCTCGGCGATAGCTACTTTCACGTCGGCGCCGACTTGCGGGTCGCGGTGGTCGTGCTCGCGGTCGTGTACCTTTGTGCGGGGCTTGCCCGGGGGAACGGCCCTCCCCGAAATGTGCTGCTGAAAGGGCTGCTGGTGAGTTCCGGAAGTTCTCTTGCGATCCTCATTCTGGGGTGGGACTCGATGCGCAGGCCGGTCCTTGTTGTTCTCTTGGTGACTGCGATTCTATTTGCGGTTTGCGGCGTGGACGCCCGGCGCCTCTGGGCGAGGCATTCAGCCCGTAGGGCAAGCCTATTGCTCGCCGGCCCCCTGGCTGGGTTCGGCATCGCGGCGGCCGCCATGCTTCCGGCCTTTACGAGTCAGCTCGCTACTCAAAAGACGAACACGCCCGCTCCCGTGTTCTCGATCAACAGGCTCGATGGAGGGGCGGTCAGCACCTCTGAATTCCGCGGACGGGTGGTCCTGCTGGACTTCTGGGCCACTTGGTGCCCTGCCTGTCGTCGGGAGATGCCGGAATTGGATAAGCTCTATAGGCAATACCAGGTGAACGCGAACGTCAGCTTTTGGGCAGTCGACGTACCGAAGAATGGCGACACGCCCCAGAAGGCGCGAGAATTCATGCTGAAATCCGGCTATCGCCTGCCGGTTGCCGTCGCCGACGAGAAGTCTTTACAATCCCTCAACCTGGAAGGCTACCCTGCGCTGATCATCATCGATAAATCCGGCCGCATCCGCCTGGTCCACTCAGGCTACGATGGCTCCGAGCGCCTCCAAGCAGAACTCGGCAAAGAGATTGACTCTCTGCTGAAAGAGTAAGGCCGGTCTTCCGCCGCCGCGCGTTGTGGTCGAGCTCGCCCCATCAGGTAGGGATAGGTGCCAATCAAGTGACCCTTCTTTGTTCAGAATACTGAACCTAGTTGACTCCCCCTTATCTCCGATGGTAAAGGTCTGGCGGCGGCGTTTGCTTTTCTCTGTTCGCACGACTCGGGTTACAGGCCGGGCGCAACTATCCCCCTGGACGGAGGCTGCACGCTCCTTGGCAGGGGATGATAGCGATCGGAATGGATATCCGACAAGATTAAGGCCCCTGAGCGCGCCCATACGAGACTAGAAGTCATTTCATGCGTTTGTGTTGCAGAGAGGGCCGTATGCACGAGGAAAACCTTGATTTGAGGAAAGAGATCATCGCCAGGTGCGTGGAACTTGAAAAAAAGGGGTATGTAGTAGGTACGTACGGAAATGTCAGCGTTCGAACAAAAACGGGTTTAATGATCACTCCGAGCCGGATCGATTATGAGTCGCTCACGCCGCCGGACCTTATGGAGGTCACTCTGGAAGGGAAGGTAGAGGGGGGGAATCGGCTCCCTTCGTCAGAGCTCGAAGTCCATCGGCAGATTTATATCATGCGGGCGGACGTTGGATCGGTGGTCCACACACACTCGCTTTTTGCCACGGCCCTTTCCTGCTTGCATGAAAGCGTACCCGTAATCGTCGAAGAGCAATCGCAGGTGATCGGCGACCAAATCCGTTGCACGAAGTATATTCCTGCGGGGCACCACCGCGAAATCGGAGAGGAAATTGCCAGGACTCTGGGCAGAAGCAATGGAGTTCTGGTTGCCAACCATGGAGCTCTGAGTTGTGGCCGGTCCCTCGCGGAAGCAATGTTCGCATGTCAGATAGTTGAACGTGTGGCGCAAATGCGCCTGTTGGCCGGGGCACCAGGTGTTCTCGTCCCTATCCCGGTTGAGTTTGTTAGAAGTGAACGAGAACGATGGCTCTACAAATATGGCCAGGCTGGAGACTGTGTCTTGGCGCTGACAGAGCAAGAACCCCATGTCTGAGAGAGCCTCCACGATGTTCTTCCTTACGAGTCTCGGTGAAGTAATGCTTCGTCTTTCTCCTCCTGGGTACGAGAGACTCAGAACTGCCAGGTGCCTGAATGTCCGCATGTGCGGCGCCCAGTTCAATATCGCTGCCGATCTCGCCGTCCTGGGAAAAAGCACGGCATTCGTTTCAAAATTACCTGCCAACGAGTTGGGAGCGCTCGCTCGGACAGCCGGCGTGAGTTACGGCGTTGACATGTCCCATGTCCAAATGACGCCAGACACGCGCATGGGCGTGATCTATGTAGAATTTGGCGCCGACCCTCGGCCCGGAATTCACCTCTATGACCGAAAGGGCAGCGCGGCGAGCACCATCAAACCTGCCGATTTTGATTGGGACCGAATCTTGACAGATACGCGATTCGCCCATACGGACGGTATCTTCCCGGGACTCAACACGGGTTGTCGTGAAGCCACCATTGAATTCCTAAAAGCCGCGCGCAAGGCTGGTTGCGAGATCTGTTTCGATATGAACTATCGCGAGACCATTTGGTCGCCAGAGGAGGCCCGTAAACTGTATCGGGAGATTCTCGGGTATGTTGACATTGTGGTGACGAATCAATCGGTCTCCAAAATCGTCTTTGGCGTCGAGGATACAGAGGAAGAGTTTACCCAGCGGTATCCTCAAGAATTTGGGTGCCGGATTGTTTGCATGACATCGCGGGAAATGCAGGGGAGACGGCACGGCAAATGGAAGAGTCTGGCTCTATTTGAGAATCGTTTCGAATATGGCCGCCCCTTCGAATTTGAGGTCGTTGATCGGTATGGGACCGGGGATGCTTTCCTGGCTGGATTCCTGTTCGGATACTCCGAGGGGGGCGTAAAGTATGGGCTCGACCTGGGCAACGCGCTGTGCGCACTGGCGCACACGACTGAGGGGGATGTCATCAGTTCCTCATCGAACGAGGTTGAACAGCTTCTGGAAGGAGGAACCCATTTTGAAATCAGGCGATAAGAGTCCACACAGGGCAACTCGGAGTGTGAGGGAAGAGGTCATCCGCTGGACGAGGAGCGTCGGGATCTTGCCGGCCATCAAGCTCAAGCAATCGACAGATCTTCTCCCCTATCTTCGTGCCTTGCGCAAAGCCGGAGCGCGTGTGGTTGAAATAACAGCTACCACTCCGGGGGTCTTAGACGCCGTAAAGACGGCCGCGGCCGAACTTGGAAACGACCTTTACCTGGGAGTCGGAACTGTATTGGACACTGAAACGGCCCGCGCGGCAATAATGGTCGGCGCCCGACTCATCGTTAATCCGGCCGTCATTCCTGAAGTAATTGCCACGGCCCATCGGTACGGCGTCGCATGTTACTCTGGGGCATTTACGGCCACGGAGTGCCTTTCCGCCATGCTCGCCGGCGCGGATATGGTTAAGATCTTCCCTGCGGCATTGGGCGGTCCCAGGTACATGCTCAATCTGAAAATGGTGTATCCCGAAGTAAATCTGATCCCTTCCGGGGGGATTAGTCTTCAGGACGCAGGAGAATTTATTAAATGTGGGGCTTGTGCGGTGTCAGGTTCGCGACAGTTTGTAAATGCAGAGGAAGTCAAGCAACATGGTTTCGAATGGATCACCGAACGCACGATGGAATTTATCAAAGTTGTTGAGGAAGCAAGAAAATCTCCCTACCCCTTGCCATGACTGGTGGCATCAGGAATAGTTCAGTTCTCCCCATGTTCCTTTCACAAGAAGGGAATCAACGATTAAGGCGCGCGAATGCCGATTGAATTGAAGGGTTCCATAATAGCAAAGGGGATGCGGCCTCTTCATTGAAATTTTCTGTTCTCCATATTGAATCTGTTTGGTTCGCCCAGTCGTGAAACCATAGAGTACCTCACGACTTCTTGTTTTTCTTGGGAGCGATATGAGCGGATCCGTTCTGGGAGCAACCCTCGCAGTTCTTTTGGGCGGGGTAATGGCAGGTAGCTTTGCCCTTCCGTTAAGATTGGCAAAGAAATGGCAGTGGGAGAACACGTGGATGGTTTACAGCGCCATTGGGCTGGTGGCAATCCCCTGGGCTGTCGCCGGCGCAACTATCCCGCATTTGCTGGATGTGTACAAGGCGGTCTCAGGTCGCATCATCCTGCTGACCGCCCTCTTTGGCCTTGGATGGGGGGTTGCCAACGTGTTGTTTGGGTTGGCAGTGCCGATGGTAGGGATGGCTTTTAGCTTTGCGGTAGTAGTTGGGATGAGTGCTGCGCTGGGCTCCCTGATCCCATTAATTCTCTCTACTTCAGGCAGTTTGCTCGGCACATCCGGACTGATTGTCATGGCCGGAGTGCTCCTGACCTCGTTAGGGGTAGTCTTGTTGGGGACGGCGGGCCGGGGACGTGAAAGATCGGAAGCGCGGGATGGCACAAATGTTCGTCCGACCAAGGTCTTTGCAGTTGGAATGGCGCTCTGCATTTTGGCGGGGTTGCTTGCTCCCATGTTGAATTATTCTTTTGCCTTCGGTTCGGAAATTTCGTCCCAGGCGATTCGATGGGGTGCGTCGCCAACCGAAGCCGTCAATGCCATCTGGGCTATTGCCCTTGCCGGAGGGTTTATCAGCAACGGCAGTTACTGCCTGCTTCGCCTAAACAAGAATCAGACATGGGGAAAATTCCGACAAGAAGGTGCAATGCTGGAATGTGCCCTCGCAACCCTAATGGGAGTTCTATGGACTGGGGGCCTGCTCTTCTACGGGTGGGGAGCTAGCGCAATGGGGAATTTGGGCGCCGCAGCCGGTTGGCCCGTCTTCCAAGGGACAATAATCGTGACCTCCTCATCTCTAGGCATCATGTCCGGCGAGTGGCGCGGCGTCAACGCGCGGTTTTTCCGACTCAATAACCTTGGGTTGGCAACTATAGTCGCGGCCATCATTGTTCTGAGCATTGGCAAGCGAACGTAGTCGATGCGGACTATGCGGCGGGGGGCTTCGTACTTTTCGAAGCACTGTGTGATCCGAAGCGGCGGGTTATTGGCAACCATATTCATTTACGGAAGTGCTTTGGGGTTAAAATGAAAATCACTAAGATCGAAACTTTTCTGGCAAACGCTGGACTACGCAATTACCTATTTATCCGTCTTCACACTGACAACGGCTT
>Ga0326727_10001850_pt1 | contig 75811 bp, 67 predicted proteins | sample MB2enrmetagenome_FD_207643 | JGI IMG/M metagenome (GOLD analysis project Ga0326727, IMG submission 207643) | Lab enriched peat soil microbial communities from McLean, Ithaca, NY, United States - MB29MY | ecosystem: Environmental > Terrestrial > Soil > Wetlands > Peat | place: USA: New York... | reverse complement strand
TTCGCTACATCAAAGAATGGCGCGGCATTGCCACACGATATGCAAAATGTGCCGCCTCATTTCTGGCGGCTGTGCATATCCGCTGTCTCATGCTATGGGTTAACGTCTCGTGACGACACTGCCTAGGCCCCAAAAACAAAATTTGGGGCCTAGTATCTGCTGATCTTCACAACTTGGACTGCTTACTTCTTCAGCGGCTTCCTGGCGAAGTAATACAGCGAAAAGGCCAGCAGCGCGAAGGCGGCGACGGCGACATAGTTATTGTCCAGAGCCGTGGGTGGCAGGTTGAGCAGGTCACGGTTTTTGTAGTAAGTGGCTTCCAGGGCTTTGAGGGCGACGCCGAAGAGGCCGACCAGACCGCCGGCCGCGATCAGGCCCGAGGCGAAGAGCGAGCCGGAGCTGGTTTCACCATCGGCATCGGTTTCGCCGGCGCGCTGAGCGGCGCGATCGACCAGCCAGCGCACCACGCCGCCGGCAAAGATGGGCAGCGTGGTGGCGATGGGCAAGTACGCGCCCACGGCGAAGGTGAGTGAGCGGATGCCGAGCAACTCGATGGCGATGACGATGGCCACGCCGAGCAGAACCAGGCTCCAGGGCAGCTTGCGGCTGAGAATGCCGTTGATGACGGTGGCCATCAGGCGGGCCTGCGGGGCTGGCGCGCTGGGGCTGCCGATGCCCTGGATCCACGAGGCCTGGATGCGGCCCGCCGCTGGCGAATACAGGTATTTGCCATCCTGCAATTCAGTAGAGCCGATGGCGTTGAGAACCAGATACTCGGCGCGATTGTGCGTGGAATGCGATTTGCCGTCGGTGCCAACAAGGTCGATCTGCGCGGGCAGATTGCGGGCGGCGGCCGGTTGCGCCGTTACGCCGGCATGAGCCGCATTCAGGTTCCATGGCGTATCCATGGCGTGAAACTCTTGCAGGCCGGTGTTCATCAGGTTGAGCGTGAAACCGATGATCAACGTGGAGACGACGACGCCAATCATCAGCGCGATCTGCTGCAACCGCGGCGTGGCGCCAACGATGTAGCCGGTCTTGAGGTCCTGCGAGGTATCGCCTGAGTTTGAAGCGGCGATGCAAACCACGCCGCCGATGGTGATGGCCAGCGCGCCAAAGGCTGGAGCCGTCCAGCCTTGCACGAGGAAGACGGCGGCGGTGGCCATCAGCGTGGCAATGGTCATGCCGCTGACCGGGCTGGCTGAGGAGCCCACCAGGCCCACGATGCGCGAGCTGACGGTGACAAAGAGAAAGCCGAAGACGATCACCAGCAGCGAGGCGGCCAGATTGGCGGCCCATCCGACGAAAGCGCCGGGCACGGGCTTGAATTCGAGAAAGATGAACATGCAGGCGACAATCAACAGCGAGCCGAAGACGACGACCTGTATGGAGAGGTCGTTATCGGTGCGGCGCGGCGCGGCTTTGACGGCGCCATCTGTTTTGCGCATGGATTTGAAGGCATCGCTGAGCGCGGACCAGATGGTGGGCAGCGTCTTGATCAGCGTGATCAGGCCGGCGGCGGCGACGGCTCCCGCGCCCAGCGGCTTGATGTAGGCGCCCCAGAGCTGCATGGGCGTCATGTCGGCGATGGGAATCAGGCCGGGATAGATGGGGTGGGGAATCTCTTTGCCGAAAAAGTAGATCAGCGGCATCAGCACCAGCCAGGAGAAGACGCCGCCGGCAAAGATGACGCCGGCCACGCGCGAGCCGATGATGTAGCCGACGCCGAGATACTCCGAAGTGGCGTTGGCGTTGATGGCCGCGCCTTTGAGCACATGTTGCGGGCCGTAATCGGGTTGATAGCCTGGCGTGTCGGGCCAGGCGCGCAGCAGGTTGGAGTTTTGCAGGAGGGTATAGACGCCGCCCAGGCCGAGGCCAAGAAAGACGCGGCTGGCCAGCGAGCCGCCCCGCTCGCCGGCGATAAGTACTTCGGCGCAGGCCGTTCCTTCGGGATACGGCAGCGAGCCGTGCTCTTTGACGATGAGCTGGCGGCGCAACGGAATCATGAAGAGAACGCCGATCCAGCCGCCGATCAAAGCCAGCATGAAGATGCGTAGCGGTTCGAGGTCGAAGCCGAGAAAGACCAGCGCGGGCAATGTGAAGATGACGCCGGAGGCGATGGATTGGCCGGCGTTTCCAGTGGTCTGGACGATGTTGTTTTCCAGAATCGAGCTGCGGCCAAAGGCGCGCAGAATGCTGATCGATAGCACGGCAATGGGAATCGAGGCGGCGACGGTGAGACCGGCGCGCAATCCGACGTAGACGGTGACGGCGCCAAAGATGATGCCGAAGATCGAACCCAGCAAAATCGCGCGAATGGTAAATTCGCGGGGAGATTCGTGGTCGGGAATAAAGGGTTGAAATTCGGGCACAGGCAGCCTCCGCAGCATATTGAGTGAAAAAGCACTGAAAGGGCGAGTGTAGCAGCCGCGGGGTAGGCCATTACAAGAGTAACGAGCCGTCGCGCAAGAGCATTGATCGCAGAGCATGCGCGCCTATCAAGCTTATCTCAAGAAGTACAGCCAGGTAGCGCAATGGCGGAGGGTGCAAGGGAACGACAGAACACTGGCCCTACGTAGCGGGACGGCACAGGCGATTTCCATGGACATCGATTCGCTACTACCGCTGAATCCTTGGCGAGGGGGACACTTCATCCCCAATTCAATTTCTTGCCACTCCAGAGAAAAAGGAGAAAAGTTATGCGAATCCACCGGCCACGCGCCTGCGGACAAGGCTCGGGCTGCAAAAGGTCCGGGCCTTGGTGTTTCCTGAAGCAGTTTATAGAAATTCTTTGTAGTGGTTGGCCTATTAGAAGTAATACACTTCAAAAGTCTTTGCAGCCGGGCGACTCCTGAAAAAACATTTTGCGCTTGGCGAAACCAGCCCCGCGCGGGTAGGGTATTGGCAACTCAAAAGTTCGTTTACGGAGAGCTGAATGACGACCCCGGCCCCCGCGTTGGCATCCAAACGGCTGCTCTCGCTGGATATTTTGCGCGGCATTACCATTGCTTTCATGAGCATGGTGAACAATACCGGTGGCGGTGCCTGGAGCCAGATGCGCCATGCGGCCTGGAATGGTATGACGGCCACCGACTTGGTTTTCCCAACATTTCTATTCATCGTGGGTGTCTCGACCGTCTTCTCCTATCAGGCAAGGCTGAAGCGGGGCGATACGCGCGCCAGTCTGGCCTGGCATACGCTACGCCGGGCCGCAATTTTGTTTTTGTTGGGAGTGGTGGTCAACGGCTTTCCCTACTTCCATCTTGACCACCTGCGCATCTATGGTGTACTACAGCGCATCGCTGTTTGCTATCTTGTCGTGGGTGTGTTTTATCTGTGGGATCACCGGGTCTGGACCAAGGTTGCCGCGCTGGCGGTGGTGCTGGTGGGCTACTGGGTGCTGGTGCAATGGGTTCCGGTGCCGGGCGCGGGCCTGCCCGGCCGCGACATTCCTCTGCTCGATAAGGACCAGAACATCGTCGCCTGGGTGGACCGGCAACTGATGCCTGGCCATCTTTACGAGGAGTCGCCCGAGCACAACAAGCGCGACCCTGAAGGATTATTGAGCGATATTCCGGCATGTGGAACGGCGTTGCTGGGGTTGCTGACGGGCATGTGGCTGAGCACGGAACGCGCAGCCAAGGCGAAAACGATCGGGTTGGCAATGGGCGCTGCCGGCTGCCTGGCGGCGGGTTATCTGTGGTCGATCTGGTTTCCGCTCAACAAGAAGATGTGGACCAGTTCTTATGTGCTGGCTGCCGCGGGCTGGTCGCTGGTGACGCTCACCCTGGTTTTTTGGCTGGTGGATGAGCGCGGCTGGGGCCGCGAGGGCTGGAGCGCAAAACTTGTTTGGCCGTGGCGGGTCTTCGGATCCAATGCTGTTATGGCCTATATGATCAGCGAAGTGCTGATCACCGTGCTGACGCTGATTCATTTCACGTCGAGCCATCAGACAACAACTTTGCTGCATCTCATCTATATTCATCTCTTCACGCCGATCTCCGACCGTGGCTGGAGAGCGCTAATTTTCTCGGTCTCATATACGGCGGTTTGTTTTATTCCGGTCTGGCTGCTGTACCGGAAAAAGATCTTCATCAAAGTGTAGGAGAAATGGAACAGGCAGGCGACAGGCTCGACAAATCGACACGAGAGAGACAAAGTGCGGCCGGGCAACCCCAGGGTTGCCAATGATCGCACAAGACGAACCCACGAGGAAGTTTGCATGTCCAAGACGGTGTCTTATGCACAATGGTCTTTGGAGCCCTATTGCATCGGCCTCAAGCTGCGCTCGCTGCGCACCGCCAAACGGCTGACGCTATCGCGTCTGGCGGCCGAGACCGGGCTTTCCACGGCACTGCTGTCGAAGTTGGAAACCGACAGGATGATTCCCACACTGCCCACGCTGGCCACCATCGCCCGCGTCTACGGCGTGAGCATGGACTACTTCTTTTCGCAATCGTCGCGCCACGCGTTGTCGATTACGCGCAGGGCTCATATGCGTGGCGAAGGGCGGGCGGGGGAGGGGATCAAGGTGATACCCCTCAATGCCGGTGGCGAAGGTTTCCGGCTGGAGGCGCAGGTCATCGAGTTTCCGACCGGCGGATCGATGCTGGCTGTCAAGGTTTTTGAGGAAACCGGAGCGGTAATCTATGTGCTGGAGGGCAAGCTGCGGCTGGATGCCGGAGGCATGAACGAAGTGCTGGAAACCGGCGACTGCGCTTGTATCGAGAGCGAGATGCCGATTGCCTGGAGCGCCGCCGACCGGCATCGCTGCCGGGTGCTGGCCGTGCTGCCGGGCGCCGCCAAACCGGCGAAAACCAAAGCCGCGCGCAACGGATAGCCGCGCCGCCGGCTGCGATTACACCGACTCAATGGCGTGAATCGCCTCGCCGACTTCGTGGGTGAGCGATGCGATGTCGGGAGGAAAGAGTCTGCGCTCGCGTGCGGGTAACTCGTCGAGAAGCTGCTCGTAGTTTTTTGCCTGGTATCCTGCGAAGGCTGAGAAACCGGCGGCCGACGACATCGCGCAGCTTACCTTTACCAGTTCGGTCAGATCCCAGGTGCCATCGCCGCGCCGCTGCTGGTGATGGTCGGTGACCACGGCGACAAGTTCGTCGGAGAGCTTCCAGCCTGAGATCAGCTTGAGCCCGGTTTCACAGTGATTCCAGCCGAAGGCCGACCGCTCGGCCTCGAGCATCGACTCCGGCGTTCCCTTGTGTTGCTCTAGCAGCTCCGCGTAGCCCTTGGGTTGAATGATGGCCAGCGCGATGCGCCCCACGTCGTGAAGAATGCCGGCCGTGTAGGCCATGTCTTTGTCGATGTATCCGGCGTCGGCCAGCCGCTGCGCGAGCAGCGCGCAGGCCAGGTTGTGCCGCCACAGGTTGCGGATCGCCGGATGGCTCATCGCCTTGCCCAGATAGGCGCGCACGCCGACCGTCACGCACATGCCCTGCAAGGTGGTGGCGCCCAGCATGGTGATCGCGTGCAAAATACTGCTGCAGGGAGTTACCGGCGCGTAGAGCGCGGAGTTGGCGATGGTGAGTACCTCGCTGGCAAAGGCCGGATCGGAGGAGATCAGGTCGCAGAGCTTGAGCATGGGGACGCTATCTTCGCTGGCCAACTGCAAGACGCGAACCGCTACCTGCGGAAAGGGAGGCAAGCGGAGATTCGCCCACGGCATCTGGACTTGCTTTTCTTCATTCCTCGCCATTGCCGCTGCTGGAGCTTGTCTCTCTTCTGCCATGCGCCGCACTCCGCGAGCTACCACTTTGCACTCGGATAGTTCCTATTTCGGCAACAGACAGCGATTTCATTAGCCGGATATTGATTGTCGGTACGGCGTGCGGCGAGGAAGAGCTACTTTGCCGACCAGGTTTTGCCATCGGTACTCAACCAGACCTGATTCTGGTCATTCACGATTTCTAACAATTTGGCGGGCGCCGCAGCCGTAATGCCATAGGATCGCGCTTTATCTTCGCCATTTTCCTGCCCGCCGGGAGCGGCCTGCCGGCGCACCAGCACGGCGTGTCCGGTCCATTGCGGAGCAATACGTTGCCAGGCCGCCCCTGCCAAGGGACGCAGATAAAGCGCTCCGGTTGCGTCGAGCGCGAGTGTGAGGCTGCCGGAGTTTGTGACGGAAACGGCTGGTAGTCCGCTGGGCAGCAGAATCGCCGGCAGCTCTTTGGCCTTTTTCATCCGCTTGGCGGTGGGAGCAACTTCCATCGCCGCAAAGCTGTTTGCCTGGTTGTTGAAGGCTGCCGCGCCAGCGGTGACGTCAGTCAGTGCGTTGTTGTTTACCGCCAGCGCGTTGTTGCCGGATGCATTCGTTTGCACGTCGCGGAGTTTAGAAGGCGCGGCGGATTTGGAGGCAAAGACGCGGGTCGCAGCCGAGGGGGCGGATTTTTGTTCTTGTTGCCAGGCGTCAACGGCTGTTTGCGCCGGGGCGGGAACAAGGTTGTTGGCCACCGCGCGGGATTCATTGAGTGGGGCTGGTGCTGCAACACTGGGTGCGGGTGCTTCTTCCACGCGAGCGATGATTCCTTCGGCTTGAGCGTGCGGAGCCGCGATGGACTCGCGCGAACTTACGGCCGGCGCGGCGTTGGACGGCTTGGGCCGCGCGAAATTCGCCGTAGGGGCCGTGGTTGATGTGTTGGCCACTGGCGCGTTGTTCGGCGCGATCTGCGCGGGCGGCTCGACTTTTGCCGTTTGGTTGTCGGGCGTGGCGCGATGCATGTGCAGATACGCGACACCGGCAACAGTCGCGGCCAGCGCCACGGTGGGGGCAAGCGCCAGTCCCCAGCCCTGCCACCAGGCGCGCCGTGGCCGCACGGCGACCTGTGTGGTGGGCGCAGCCTCCGCGGCGGCATCCGAGGCCAGCGCGACGATCTGCCGGCAGCGGCTGCAAATGGCCAGATGCGCCAGAATTTGGCCACGCTCGTGCGCGCCAAGAGCCTGCTCGGCAAATGCGGCAAGGCTCTCCGCGCCGGGATGAGATTCGTGTTGGATCGTGGTGGTCATGACGCGGCCTGTTCTGGGAACGGCACCGTTCGCGGGTTTTGCAATAGTTTTTTCAGGTTCGGGCTGAGGTCGCGCGGATCGGCGCCGAGTGTTTCTTCGGCGGCGCGCCGGCTCAACCCACTGCGTTCCAGATTTTTCACGACGAGCTTGCGGATCGACGCGGTGGCGCGATGCAGCTTGCGGCTGACCGTGGCCTCGCTGACACCCAGCACGCGCGCAACCTGCAGCAGAGTCTGCCCATCGAGATAATAAGCCGCCAACAGGAATCGTTCTTCGGCGGGCTGCGCGGCGACTGCGTGCTCGATGGCGCGCTCCAACTGCGTGAGTTCGGCGGGCTGCGCGGTGGGCCCGGCCTCAGGCGCCGCGGCGTCAATCTCTTCGAGCGGTTCTTCGCGGCGCGTGCGCCGGATCTGATCGACGTGGCGCTGGGCGAGCGTAGTGCGCAGCCAGCCCATCAGCGAGCCACGCCCGCGATAGCTGGCCAGCGGCGAACGGCGTTCTCCGTCGCGTTCGGTGAGGCCGTAGAGCTCGCCATAAAGTTGATCGGCCAGATCGCGGCCCACGGTTTCGCTGCCGGCAATGGCGATGGCCGCGCGCGTCAGCGGCTGGCGGTAGAGCGAGAGAAACCGCTCCCAGGCGCGTTCGCAGCCGGCCGCGCAACCACGGGCCAAAGCGAGTTCGCCCAGATGCAGGCCACGGTAGAACGCCGATTGTTGGCCTACGTTTGCGGCGGATAGGGAATCGAGGCCGAAGTTCGCCGCCGTTGCCAACTCGATCAGGATTCGCGAAAAGCTGTCGAGCGATAGATCCCAATCGGCAGCGCCGCTGGCGCGCCAAAGCTCTTGGGCCAGATCGCGGTCCAGGGCTGCGGGCGGGGAGGCAATCTCCGCTGCGGTGACGGATTGGGCAGGCGCGACTCCCACGCCCTCAAGATACGCTATCGGACCACCTCGAAAAAAATCCTGCAAGAGATGCGCGGCCGCGCGTTCTTCGCTCGAAGGCCGGAGAGAAGACCGGCGGAGGTGAGCGATGAAGTGGTTGGGTCGATTCAGTTTGGCGGCGGCGTTGTTGGTAGGGGTGGCCGTTTGGCAATGGGGCAACAGTGCGGCGGCGGCTGGCGGGCCGGCTACGCCTGTCAGCGGTCCGTACCGCGTTCTTGAGCCGATCGCAAGCGGAAATCTGGAGCTGTTTCCCGTGGTGCGCGCCGATCAAAAGCCGGTCAACGAAACGCCGTTTCTTACTCTCGATGAAGGACTGAAGAGCGGCGAGGTCGAGGTCACCGAGGCGGGCCGTGCGCGGGGCCTGGTGCGATCGCGCGATGGCGGCGGCTGGGAGGGCAGGGAACACACGCACTACAATAATTTAGTCCGTGGCGACGAAGTGAACACGCTAGTGCTGGTCAATCGCTCCAAACGGCCGCTGCTGCTGCTGGCCGGCGAGGTGGTCACCGGCGGCAAGCAAGACCGGATCGTGGCCAAAGACCGCATTGTTGCTGCTGAATCCGACCCCGTCGATCTTTCGGTCTTTTGCATCGAGCCTAGCCGCTGGACAGAGAGTTCGGCGAACTTTGGCGCCTCAAACAAATCGCTGGCGAACAGCTTTATGGTGCAGCCCAAGGTGCGCGAGCGGGCCATGGCCGCCCAGGATCAGCAGCAGGTTTGGGATTCGGTCAACGGCGCGGTCGCGAATATGGCCGTGGTGGCGGCGCCGGCCGCGAGTGGCGCCGAGCAGCGCGAATTAAGAACCACCAGCTACGCCAAGGCGATGAACGATGAGGCCGTCAGCGCCAAGGTGGACCAGGCCGCGGCTGCGGTGATCGACGCACGCGAGCAGGTGCTGTCCAGGCTGCGCGAAGAGCACGCGGTGGGCGTGGTGGTGGCCGTGCGCGGCCAGATCGTCTGGGCCGACATCTTTGCCTCCACCGGCCTGCTGGAGCGCTACTGGACCAAGCTGGTGCGCTCCTACGCCGCCGAAAGCCTGGAGGAGAGCAACGGGCACGCAACTCCGGGCGTCGAAGACGCACTGCATTTTCTCGACACGCCGCCGGGCGGCATGGAAAAGAGCGAGGGCGAGGTAGGCATCTATCGTGTGCGCGAGCTGAAGGACCATGGCACCGAAACCTTCGTGCTGGAGTCGCTGCTGCCCGGCACGGGCTACGACGTGCACGTAAGCAAAATGAAGCTGAGAGGGACGCAGACGAGCATGCTCAAGCAGCACCCCTTCTATCAGCGGGATGTTTATTGATAAGCGTGGTACTGTGCCGCGGCCGCCGCGATACCATGAATCTTTGGAGAAAGAAATGGCAAGGATTCTGGATGGAGCGGCGATTGCCGCGGCGATCAAGCAGGAAGCCGCGGAAGAAGTGAAACAGATGACGGCGCGCGGCGTGCGGCCCGGGCTGGCGGCGGTGCGCGTGGGCGATGTGGCGGCCTCCGAGATCTACGTGCGCAACAAGGTGCAGGCCTGCGGCGAACTGGGCATCTACAGCGATCTGATCGCGCCCCCGGCCACGGTTACCACCGCGGAGATGCTGAAGCTGGCCGGCGAACTCAATGCCCGCGACGAGATCGACGGCATCCTGATTCAGTTGCCGCTGCCTGCGCACGTCGACGCCAAGGCGCTGCTCGACGCCATCGATCCGGCCAAGGATGTTGACGGATTTCATCCCGTCAACGCGGGCCGCTTATCGGCCGGCCGGCCGGCTCTGGCGCCTTGCACGCCGGCGGGAATCATTGAAATTTTAAAGCGCAGCCAGATTCCTATCGCCGGCCAGCACGCGGTGGTGGTGGGCCGCAGCGACATCGTGGGCAAGCCGGTGGCCATGCTTTTGCTGCACGAAAACGCAACCGTGACCATCTGCCACTCCAAGACGAAAAACCTCGCCGAGATTACCCGTCAGGCCGACATTCTGGTGGCGGCGATTGGCCGCGCGGGCTTCATCACACCCGAGATGGTCAAGCCCGGCGCCACGCTGATCGATGTGGGCATCAGCCGCCTGAACACGCGCGAGGAGTTCGACCGCTTCTTCAAGGGCAATGAAAAACGCGAGGCGGCCTTTGCCAAGCGCGGCTCGGTAATTGTCGGCGACATCGACCCCAAGGCCTTCGAGTTGTCGTCGGCTTACACGCCGGTGCCCGGCGGCGTGGGCTTGCTGACCATCGCCATGCTGATGGCTAACACCGTCCGCGCGGCCAAGATGCGGCGCGGGATCGAATAAGTTGCCGGATGACGCTGGAATTTTGTAGGTGCTGGTCCGCAGCGGGAAAGGAAAAACCATGTCCGAGAGGAACAAATTCCAAGAGCTGTCGATGCGCCGTAAACAAGCGCATGCAAAACTGCTGGCGCACAAGTCGAAAGTCTACGAAGGATTTCTGGCCATGGAATCGGCAGCGTACTCCGACGGCGCTTTGGCTAAAAAATATAAGGAACTGATTGCCGTCGGCATCTCGGTGGTCAAGGACTGCGAATCTTGCATGCAATGGCACATCGAGCAGGCCGCGGTCTCCGGAGCAAGCTACGAGGAGATCTTCGAAGCCATCGAGGTGGCAATCGAGATGGGCGGCGGCCTGGCGACTGTTTCTGCTCGATTCGCACTCGAAGTGATGGACGATATCGGCCTGAAGCCGAACCGGGAGTAAGAAGATGTTCCGTTGTACGGGAAGTTTTCGTCAACGAGAAGCTTCAAGATTGGCACAATTAGCTTGAGGGGCTATACTCGCATCCAACCGCCATGCGCACATTTGGACTAATTGCCGTATTTCTCTTTGCGGTTCTCTCTGGCCGTTCGCAAACCACTTTGCGAGAACAGTTGCAGGACGCGCGCATTCCCAGCAACCATTTCAGCGAAGCGGAATTGAATGAGGTTGTCGACGGTACCCACGACAGCAAGAATCAAAATATCTATTTTGTCTATTTGCGAACCAAGGGCGACAGTCTCACCGGACTACCTCAAGTCGTTCGATACAACATGAAAGACAACATGCTTCTTCGCGCGGAGATCAAGCCGGAAGATGCGAATATCTGCTGCGGCTCGCCGGAGGGCATCGACTTTATTGATGATTACCTCCTCTTGACTTTTCATGTCAATCCCTCAGCAGCTTCAGTAGTTGTCCTGGATAGTAAGCTAAGAGTAGTTCAAACACTCTACGGCTTCGGAATAGAGCGGGTTGCGCCGAATCAGGTGGTGTTTACAGGGAGCATGGTGCACTTTGCTCCTACACACGCCGAACGATTGATGTGTGCCGATCTGCGCAATGGGAAAACGACAGAACTCTATCCGTCGGGAAACGACGTGCTGCGCACGGCATTTATTGGCGAGCATAGAAAGCGAATGCCATCCGAGGCTGTCTGCAAACAACCGGAGAACGATCCGTGCGATCCGGACATGTTCGATGAGGACGTCACTTTCCTTGGCTCCGACGGCAACGGGCGATTTGCAATCGTAGTGGATCGCGATGCGTTCCATGCGCCTGCGAAAAACCAGGCCCCTGTCTCGGTCTTATCGGAATCGGTGCTCTACATTTACGCTCACGGAGTCAAAGGGTGGGTCTACTGCGAGCAGAAAATCTCCGAGAGTGATTCGACCAGCTTCAATCGCTCCTCTGACCGGAATCTCTATCCGAGCGTCAGAGATCGCTGCATCCCAGATGTTCCCATTGTTCCAGACCGATCAAATTAGATATTGAGTTTCGGCAATCCGTCCGAGCCTCTGAAGCGGGGATTTTCAATTGCCGTCAGGCACGTTGGCCATTATGTCAGAATGAGGAGTTGCATATCCCGGGGGAATGTGGAATCCATGCTACGCGTTGGTCTTACTGGCGGATTGGGTTGCGGCAAATCGACCGTGGCGGCGATGCTGCGCGAGTTGGGCGCGCAGGCGATCGAGGCCGATGAGTTGGGCCGCGAGCTGATGGAGCCGGGGCAAAGCGTTTATGCCGCGATTGCCGGGCGCTTTGGCGCGGAGGTGGTTGGCGCCGATGGAAGACTGAATCGCGCGCGGCTGGCGGAGCTGGCCTTTGGCCAAGGCCGCCTCGATGAGTTGAATGCCATCGTGCATCCGGCGGTGATCGCGGCGCAACAGCAGTGGATGGACAGGCTTTTTGCGCGCGATCCGGCGGCGGTGGCCGTCGTCGAGTCGGCGTTGATCTTCGAGGTGGTGCGCGATGCGCGGTTGCGCGGCGAAGACGATGGCATTCTTGCCGCGTGGCATCGGCGTTTTGACCGGATTGTGGTGGTGACCGCGCCGGAGACGGTGAAGATCGCGCGTTATGTGGCACGTGTGCAATCGCGTGGCAACGGTGCCGTGCTGCCGGCGCGCGAGGCTCTGGAAGCCGAGGCGCGGCGGCGGATCGCGCGCCAGGTCCGCGATGAGGAAAAAGCCGCGCAAGCCGATTATGTGATTGATAACGCTGGCGATAAAGATACTCTACGCCGCCAGGTAGAAGCTCTTTGGCCACGTCTGACTGCCGAGAGCAACAAATTCCGGCTGTAATTGTCTCTACAATATGAGAAGGCCGCTGGCTGGCAGGGAACTTGCCGCGGTGGCCGGCGTATTGATTTAAAGAAGGTTTTCAAAGATGAAAATCGGCAGGATATTACTGATCGTTGTTCTGATGCTGGGTGGGTTCTGGTTTTTGACCACGCGCTTTGCGCCCAAACTGGCGATGGGCAAGATTACGCAGTTGGGCGGCGGCAACGGGGCCACCACTTCGCCGCTCGAGCTGACCGAGGCGCATGCCGCGCCGATCTACGACTCCGAAGAGCAGAACAACATCGCCGTCTACAAAAAAGTATTGCCTTCAGTGGTCAACATCACCTCGACGACGCTGGTCTTCGATTTCTTTTACGGAACGGTGCCGCAGCAGGGCCAGGGCTCGGGATTCGTTCTCGACAAAAGCGGCCACATTCTCACCAACTATCACGTGGTGGCCGGCGCCAACCGCAATGGCGGCATCGAGGTGCAGCTCTACAACAAGCGGCGCTACAAGGCCCGCGTGGTGGGTGCCGACAAAAGCCACGATCTGGCGCTGCTGCAAATCGACGCGCCCAACTTGCAGCCGGTGGTGCTGGCCGATTCGTCGCGGCTCAACGTGGGGCAAAAGGTCTACGCCATCGGCAATCCTTTTGGATTAAGCGGCACCATGACGCGCGGCATTATCAGCGCCATCCGGCCCATCCGCAATGCCGACAACGTGCCCATCGAAGATGCGATTCAGACCGACGCGGCGATCAATCCCGGCAACTCCGGCGGGCCGTTGCTGAACTCCTCGGGCGAGGTGATCGGCATCAACACCATGATCGCCTCCAATGGCGCCGACCAGAGCTCGGGCATTGGTTTTGCCATTCCCATCAATACCGCCAAGGCGGTGCTGGCCGATCTGATGAAGTATGGCCGGGTGAAGCGGCCGTCAATGGGCATTGTTTCGTTTGGCATTGGGCCAGATCTGGCCTCGCAGATGGGCCTTGCCGCCGACTCCGGCGTGCTGATTCAGCGCGTGCTGCCCGGCTCGGCGGCCGAGCGCGCCGGCCTGCACGGCGGCACCGAGCAAGCATACCTGGGCAACACGCCCATCATGCTGGGCGGAGATTTGATCGTCGCCATCGATGGCCACGAGGTGCTCGACACGCAGGACATCAACGTCATTATGGAAAAGCATCAGGCCGGAGATTCCGTCAGCGTGACGATCTTCCGCGGCCGCAAACAGATGACCGTAAAACTGACCCTGGGCGAAGCCAAGGAGACCAACGCGTAAAGCAAAGTCGCGGGGGAAAGATTTCCGCATAAACACAAAGCATGGGCCGCCCCAATCGAGGAGCGGCCCATGCTTTTTTATTGCGAATTTTTTGTGCCGAGGTTAGAAGCCCATCTGCTCGGCCTGTTGCAGCAGCGCCGGGTAAGAGACGCCGGTGGCGTTCTCGATTTGCTGGCGGTCGGCCGGGCTCCACGCGCGGGCGACCTCGGCGATCTTCATCTTGCGCCGGGCCAGCTTGGCCTTGATCTCGGAACTGGACTGCGCACTGGTCACGAAGGCATCGATGGTGTGCACGGCGGCGTCAAGCGAGGCGATGATCAATGTTCCCGCCTCTTTGCTGCTGGGGTCGCCGACCTTGGCCACCGAGAGCAACGTGTCGGTATCGTTGACCGCCGTGTCCATGAGCGCTTCGATGTTGCTCCACGCCGTGGTCTTGCTCGCCTTCGACGATGCCGCGAGATAGTCGGCGATGGGTTTTTGCAGGCTGGTGAGGTCGGTTGCCACGGCCGTCAGCGCCGAGGCCACGTTGGCCGTGCCGGTGTTCGCGTTCGACGCGCCAACCGCGGAATAAATGGCGATGGCCTCGTGGAGCAGGCTGATGGCGGCCGGCAAATAGGCATCGATCTCGCTCACGACTTTATTGACTGTCGCGGCCGAGCAACCATTCATGGGCCATGTGCCCAGAGTCAGGATCGCGATCAACAGCCACGCACCCAGCCGGGTCTGTGTGTTGGCCGAGCTGCCAGTTGATCCAGGGTCTTTCGACAAAAGCCCCAGCAGCGCCGTGGCCAGCGCGGAGATGAGCGTAACCACGGTGCCGGTTCCCGCTGTACCCAGCGTAATGCCCTGCTGCGAAAGCACGCCGGCGACGGTTGCCACCGCAATCAGCAGTCCTGCCACGGTGGTTTTCGGGTGCATCCAGATATTCGAGATGAAGTTCATGTTGAACAGGCTCCTTCGCGCTGCGCCAACAAGTGCGGCCAGCGGGATCGGTTGAGATGTTTCTGGAATAGCCGCGCGAAGCGCGTCCTGCGCCGGCCGGCGTGGTGATGCGTATAAGCCGGCCGTGCGCATGGTCCCGTGGGCGCTCCCGGAATCTGGATCTAGCCGTGGTTCCGGTCTTCGCATCCAGTGGGGAGCGGCCCGGCGCCAGAGACGCGGACGGCTGCGGCGGAAAACGGCCACCGGCTCTCCGTGCTGCGAGCCCGGCCCCCGGTCCGTCGTGCGAGGGGGCAAATAATATATCGGAGAGCCACCATGGGGGAGGGCTGAATCATAGGCCGGTCCGCCGCGGCCGCCCGTCTTTCTGGCTACTTCTAAGGCTAGACAATTTGCGGTTTATCTTCGGCAACAGATTGCGCCGGGATAATCAATTGCGAATCAGCGGCTTGAAGTGAAAACCCGCATTGAGCTTGCTTGACAGGCCAGGAACGCCTAACAATCGAGCGGATTTTCTATTGCCCGCTGGCGCGGATTCTGTGCTTGAACGGATCATTTGGGCGGCAACGATAATGAGGAATGTTTCAGCTCTGCCGCTTGACATACCGGCGGCCGCGCATTTCATACTCGCCGCCGACTACCCGCGCAATGGCCTCGCTGTAGGCGATGTGCTCTTCAACGAGAATCCGCCCGGCGAGCGAGTGCGCGTCGTCGGTGTCGAGCACGGGAACGGTGCGTTGCAAAATGATGGCGCCGTGGTCGAGATCTTCATCGACAAAGTGCACCGTGCAACCGGCGATCTTGACGCCGTAATCGAAGGCCTGCGTCTGCCCGTCGAGCCCCGGGAAAGCTGGCAGCAGCGCGGGATGAATGTTGAGAATGCGCTGGGGAAAGGCGGCGACAAACTCCGGCGAAAGCAGCCGCATGTAACCGGCCAGACAGACCAGATCGACCTTGTGTTCGCGCAGGCAGGCGATCACATCGGCGTCGTGCTCGGCGCGCTTGCGGCCCTTGGAGATAAACACTGCGTGCGGCAGGCCCAATTGCGCCGCGGAGGCGATGCCACCGGCCTCGGCCACGTTCGAGATGACGACAGCGATCTCAACGCCCGGCAGTTTGCCCGTACGAATCGACTCGGCAATCGCTAAAAAATTCGAGCCGCGGCCGGAAAGCAGAATGCCGAGACGGATGTGCGTAGAACCTGGAACGGATTGCATAAATCCTCTTTGCCGGCGGAATAAACTTCCTGCGAAACAATCCTGGTCATCCTGAGCGGAGTTTACCGCGTTTTTTGCGGGAAACGGAGTCGAAGGACCGGCGGTTGCTCTTCAGCGGATTTCGATCTGGCCGCTCAAGTTCGTTGCGTGCTCAATTCAATCCGCTCATTGTGAAACGACCCCACGAAGAATCTCAAGCCGGTTCTCAGGCGCATTCGGCGATAGAAAATCAGGAATCGTCGTTGGTGTCCGCCGCGGACGGCGCAGAAAATCCACGGGCCATTCGGTGATACGCTGCTCTTTTATATGGCGATATTCTCCGGGCTTCGGCTCATCGAGGTACTCTTTCTGGCGGATAAGTGCCAGCGGCTTCTCGGCGCCTGTCGTGCTTTCAGAACACCGCACAGCTTCGCCGTATGTTGCAAAGGCGAAGTAATCATCGTTGCCTTTTTCATGATCGATAGCGCTGCGCTCGGGATGGCACCAAACCCGGTATTCAAGTACCTCGTCCCATACGAACCCGCCACCGGCCTTAGCTGTTGCCGGGTATGATCCAACGAGACTTGCGTCGATTGCATCCGGATAACTTGGATGAACGTTCATGAGCACTTACCCGATCGAGCCGAATTCGCACAAGAAGCGATCCGAAAATCGCGCCGTATCGTCGTCTCAAAATTCGCTGAAAAGCAACCGCAGATCCTTCGACTCCCTACGCTTGGCTCCGGTCGCTCAGGATGACAAATCGTAGTGAAGAGGCCTTTTGATCACAGATCACTGATCCCTGACCCCTGTCCTACGTGTACTGCACCCGGCGCTCGCCTTTGACGATGCGGCCGACGACGAAGAACTTTTCCTCGGCGCGGTCCAGCAGGTTCTTGGCGCGGGTGAACTTGGCCGCGGGAATTGCCGCGATCAGTCCAATGCCCATGTTGAAGGTGCGCAGCATCTCTTCTTGCGAGACCTTGCCCAGCTCGCGCAGGTGCTCGAAGATTGGCAGCACCGGCCAGGAGCCGATCTCGATCTGCGCGGTAACGTTTTTGGGCAGAATGCGCGGCAGATTTTCCGTGATGCCGCCGCCGGTGATGTGCGCCATGCCGTTGGTCAGGCCCGCCGAGACCAGCTTCTGAATCACATGCAGATAGCTGCGGTGGGTCTTCAGCAGCTCGATGCCGGCCTTCTCTTTGATCGCCGAAACATACTGCGAGGGCTTGTAGCCGGCCACCTGGAAGAGCAGCTTGCGCGCCAGCGAGTAGCCGTTGGTGTGCAGGCCCGTCGAAGGCAGGCCGATGAGCACATCGCCGGCCTTGATGGTCGCGCCGGTCACCATCTTGTCGCGGTCCACGGCGCCGACGATGAATCCAGCCAGATCGTACTCGCCGTTTGAATAAAAGCCGGGCATCTGCGCCGTTTCGCCGCCGATGAGCACGCAGCCGTTGGCGCGGCAGCCCTCGGCCAGGCCGCTGACCACGGTCTCGGTCACTTCGGGGTCCAGCTTGCCAGAGGCCAGGTAGTCGAGGAAAAACAGTGGCGTAGCGCCCTGTACGGCGATGTCGTTGACGCAGTGATTGACCAGATCGACGCCCACGCTCTGGTGCAGACCCAGCTCGAAGGCCACCTTCAGCTTGGTGCCCACGCCATCGGCCGAACTGACCAGAATCGGGTTCTTCCAGCGCTGCAAGTCCAGCCGGAAGAGCGCGCCGAAGCCGCCGATTCCGCCTAACACGTTGCGATTAAAAGTCTTCTGCGCCAGGAACTTGATGCGGTCCTTGGCATGGTCGGCGGCGGAGATGTCGACTCCCGCGTCGGCGTAGGTCACGGTTTGCGGTGCGGTAGTTTGAGGCACTTGTGAGACCTTCGTTTCCCGGAAATGCTCGGCTCTTTGGGCCGGAAAGGTAAATTTTATCAGCATTTGCGCGGCTATTTCCCACAAATCGCGTGCCTGCCCGCAAATTGCGGCGTCCGGGCAGGCACGCGATCCATCAAAACCGGCTATGAAAATGGAAAGTTGGCTTGACATTCAGGGGCGCTCAGGCTATCTTGAAATGGAAAGCTGACTTTACATGGCCGGGACTGTGATCAATTCCGTGAAAGAACTGCGCATCGCGCGTGGCCTGACGCAGGAGCAGTTGGCCCAGGCGGCCGGCGTCTCGCGGCAGAGCATCAACTCGATCGAGCGCAACCGCTACGTGCCCAGCCTGGAGTTGGCGCTGATCTTCTCGCGCATCTTTGCCTGCCCGACCGACGAGATTTTTCATCTGGAGGAGAAAGCATGACCCATCCCATCCTCAACCGCATTCTGCTGCTCGACCACGTTGCCGACGAGCGGTTCCGCGAGCATCAACGCCGCTCGACCAGCGCCGCGGCGATTGCTGGTACGCTCGCCGCCTTTGTCCTGCTCGAATATCACCTGCTCGTCGAGCATCGCGTTCCTTGGGATCTGATCGCGGTGATCTATGCCATGGGCGCGGTAAAGGCCGCCTTCATGTTCTGGTACCGCTTCAAAAACTAGATTTTTTCCTAGGAGCTTCCATGTCACTGCTCGAACCATGCAGTCTGAAAAAATTGCTGCCATATCTGATTGCCTTGCTCGCCGTTGCGCAAGTCGATCTGGCCAGCGCCTTCAACTGGCCAGCCGCGCTTCTGGCGCTATTACATCTCACTGCTGCGTCCGACGATCTGTGCCGGGGCGTATGCGCGGGCATCGGCACGTCGATCGATGTGTTGGTCTTCTTTCAACTGACCCGCATCTTTGCCAAACGCAGCCTGCAACCCCGTCACGATTGAAGCCGGTTCGCAACCGTTCTACCGCAAAAGGAGAAACCAAATATGTGTATTCCATCTCAACAACGCGACCCCCGCACCCGCGCCAAGGTCGTCATCGCCAATCTCTCGCTGTCCATCGGGCTTATACTTTGGGCTTTTGTTCACCCCAGCTCAGTCGTTGGGCGGGATGCGGTTCATTTTGTGGTTGGCTTGCTTTTTGGCCTTTCCATCACCATCAACCTGATCACCGCCAGACGCAATCGCCGGATTCGTTGTAACGAAGTGCAATGATGCTTTGCCGTCAGTTTCTGCAATCGCCCGCCAAGGCCGTTCCTGTTGGAGTTGCCGTGCTGAACGTGGGGCTGTTTTTCTTGATCGCGGGCATCACGTGGCCTCACGCCATCCCGGCTTGTTTGCCGCCACAGTGGAATGACCTTGCGCACGGTTTCTTGTTGGGGATTGCCATCGCGCTTGAAGCTATCGCCGTGATGGTTCTGGTATCGGCTTGCGCCGCCAAACAGGCAGCCAGGCAATAGAGGCCGCGATTGTATTCGGCAATCTATAAATCGGGTCCGAGGGATGGCCTTGCGCCGTCTATACTGAAGCCACCATGAACCGCAACCGATCTCAAGTTCTGCAAGCCCGCGCCGAAAAGATCTTTCCTGGCGGCGTGAATTCGCCGGTACGCGCCTTTCGCGCCGTGGGTGGCGAGCCGCCGTTTGTCGCGCGCGCCGAGGGCGCTTTTCTTTACGATGCCGACGGCAACCGATTCATCGACTACTTCGGTTCGTGGGGCCCGATGATTCTGGGCCATGCCTTTCCGCCGGTGGTTGAGGCCATCGCGCGGGCGGCGCGCGACTCGGCGAGCTTTGGCGCTTCGACGGCCGCCGAGGCCGAGTTGGCCGAGCGCGTCGCGGCCTGTTTTCCGGCCGCCGAAAAAATGCGCTTCACAAGTTCCGGCACCGAAGCGACCATGTCGGCGCTGCGGCTGGCGCGCGCGGCCACGGGACGCAAGACGATCGTCAAGTTCGAGGGCTGTTATCACGGCCACGCCGATGGGCTGCTGGTCAAAGCCGGCTCGGGCGTGGCGACCTTCGGCATTCCCGGTTCGGCCGGCGTGCCCGAGGAGATTGCGCGGCTCACCATTGCGCTGCCGCTGAACGATCTCACCGCGGTTGAAGCGGCCTTTGCCGCGCATCCGGATGAGATTGCTGCCGTGATTGTCGAACCGGTGGTGGGCAATGCGGGCTGTATTCCGCCCGCGCCGGGATTTCTGGCCGGGCTGCGCACGATCACCACGCGGCACGGCGCGCTGTTCATCGTCGATGAGGTGATGACCGGCTTCCGCGTGGCACTGGGCGGAGCCTGTGAGTTGTATTCGCTCGATCCCGATCTGGTGACCTTGGGCAAAATTGTCGGCGGTGGTTTGCCGGTCGGCGTCTTCGGCGGGAAGCGCAAATTCATGGACCTGCTTGCGCCGCTTGGACCGGTTTATCAGGCCGGAACATTGAGCGGCAATCCGCTGGCGATGGCCGCGGGGCTGGCGACGGTTGGTTATTTGCAGGATCATGCCGCCGAGGTTTACGCCAAGCTGGAAGCGACGGCGAAAGCGATTGCCGAGGGTGTGGCCGTTGAGGCTGCTAGTGCTGGAGTTTCTTTAATTACGAATCGCGTGGGTTCGATGTGGACCTGGTTTTTCACGGCCGGGCCGGTCACCAATTACGCCGGGGCAGCGCGCAGCGATACCGCCGCCTTTGGCCGCTTTCATCGCGCCATGCTCGACCGTGGCGTCTGGCTGCCGCCTTCGCAGTTCGAGGCGGCGTTTGTCTCCGCGGCCCACGGCAAAGATGAAATCGATGCGACGATCAACGCGGCGCGCGAAGTCTTCCGCAGGTAGCGCCGCTCTCCAGATCCGCGTTTGCACTGCCGGAATAAAAATTTACAGCCACGCATCGAGCGTGACGAAGCGATGTGTCGTTTTGTAGCGCGCGATGAGTTTATCGGCCGCGGCGACCGAAGGCGCGCGATGGGCGGCGGGATCGAGATGTCCGCCGTCGTGCAGCACGATATTGGCCGCGCTGCCGCGCCGCGCGAGCCGGTCGATCTTTGCGGCCAGATTAGCGGCAATCCGCCCGGCGTCCGGATCGCTCCAGTCCGAGGTCATCGCGTTCCACAGCACCAGCGTGAGGCCCAACTCGCGGGCGATGCGGAAGACCGCCGGACGGCGCGCGCCGAAGGGGGGGCGGAAGAGCCGGACCGGCGCGCCGACGATCTGCTCGAGGGCCGCGCGCGAACGCGTGAGTTCTTCGCGGATTTGCGTTGCGGAACAGTGCGAGAGCCGGGGATGCGACCAGGAGTGCAGGCCGATAGCATGGCCAGCGGCGGCGATCTGCCGCACCAGTTCGGGTTGCTCCGCGGCGCGGCTGCCTAAAAGAAAAAATGTGGCGTGGATTTTGTGTTTGGCCAACACATCGAGCAGTTGCGGCGTCCAGGTGGCGTTCGGTCCGTCGTCGAAGGTCAGCGCCAGCTCGCCCGGCCGTGCTGGCGCAATGAGCGCCCGGCCAAAGATGCGCGAGCTGGGCCAGAGCGAAGCGTAGAAGAATCCGCCCACCGCCAAGCCTGCGGCGCCCAGGCCCAATGAAATTCCGGCTGCAATCGGAGAAAGCATTTTCTCTGCCTAGATGTTGCTAAAAAAATCAGTTTTGTGTCGGGACACGGCTTTAGTCGTGCCGATAAAGGCTCCCATCGCGAGGGGTTTAACCCCTGCGGCCCGTAGTTCATGCACGGTGGCCCATTTGAAACACGCTCTGTTGCGGTGTATCCGAAGCTCGCACGAAGAACAACCGCAGGCCGTTCGATTCTGTTTGCCGTAAAAAGCAGGGCAAACTTCGCTCGGGATGACAATGTACCCCGATGCGAAGTTCCGACTCCTCGCATGCGTTTCGCTACGCCGTCTTCAAGGGCAAGGCGTCACAGTGGTTCTGCCGGGCCGCCGCGGCAATGCGCCGCGCCGCGCGCAGTTCGCAGGATCGCCGGTCTTGCCGCCAGGTGGTCATCGAGGTAACGCCAAAGTTCCACACCGAAGAGAAGAGCAGGCCGCAGACGGCCGAAAGCACCCAGGGAATATTGTGCTGAAAAGCCTCGCTGGCCACGGCCACATTGGCCACAACGCCCAGCCCGCAGGCGATGCAGAAGGTGATCATGCCGCTGACAAATCGCCAGCCGCGTAGCCGCCGGTCGCGGTAGGTAACCGAGTTGTTGAGCGTGAAGTTGAGCAGCATGACCGTGAAGGTGGCGATGGTCTGATCGGCGGCGAAGCTCAACCGGCCAAGTCCAAGCAGCGCGCTCAAAATCAGCAGATGCACGCCCACGCCCATCGCGCCGATCATGGCGAAGAGCGCGAAACGGATGTTGACCAGATTGCCGACGAGCTTGTCGACGAGCAACTCGAAGTATTCCAGGCCCACCATGATGTCGAGCTTGCTTTCGCCGTGTTCGCGCAAACGGAAGCGGTAGGGAACTTCGCCGATGCGCAGATCGGGGCCGGCCGAGAGCACGATATCGAGCAGGATCTTGAAGCCGATGCCGGAGAGCCGGTGGGCGAAGCGTTCGAAGGCCGAGACGCGGAGCATGAAAAATCCGCTCATGGGGTCGCTCAATGTGTGCTCGGCGCCCATCAGGCTCAGGCGGCGGCCCAGTTGGCTGAGCTTGACGCGCCAGCGGGCAAACTCGCCCATGCTGCCGCCGGCGATGTTGCGCGAACCGATGACCAGATCGAGCTTTTCTTCGCGGATGCGCAGCAGCATCTCGGGCAAAATGCTTTCGTCGTGCTGCATGTCGGCGTCCATGACAACGACAAAGGGCGCGGCGGCGGCCAGGATGCCTTCGATGCAGGCCGAGGCCAGTCCGCGGCGGCCGATGCGATGGATGACGCGCAGATTGTCGTGGCTTTCGGCCAGCCGTCTGACCGCGGCCGCGGTGCCGTCGGGCGAATCGTCATCGACAAAGATGACCTCGTAACGGGTCCCCGCCAGGGTCTTTTCCAGACGCTCCACCAGCGGCGCGACATTTCCGCACTCGTTGAATGTTGGCAGCACAACCGTCAGTTCGTAGGCCATGATTTCCTCCGCGACGCGATCCCAACTGCGGCGCATGAGTCTGCCGCTTCGATTTCCGACGTCCTTCTAAGCATTCTAGGAGATACAGCGCGCATTGTCTTGTGTCCCCGGGTGCTGTTCATCCTGGCGCAAGGCTCGTATACTGGCTTTGTTCGGGCCGCATCCGCCCAGGGCGGAGCGGCACTGGAGACCCTATGAGTTTTAGTGGTACTTTCGCGGGCGCGCGTCCGGCGCAGCCCAACCTTCCCCTTCCCAAAGTCACCATGCCCGCACTGAGCGAGATGAAGCGCCAGGGCAAGCCGATCTGCGCACTGACCGCCTACGATTACCCGACCGCGCGGCTGGCCGACGAAGCCGGCGTCGACTTGATACTCGTGGGCGATTCGCTGGCCATGGTGGTGCTGGGCCACGAGAACACGCTGTCCGTTACCGTCGACGAGATGCTGCATCACACGCGCGCGGTGGTCCGTGGCGCGCGCCGGGCATTGATCGTGGCCGACATGCCTTTTGGCAGCTATCACGGCTCGATTGCCGAGGGCGTGGCCAACGCCGTGCGCTTTGTGAAAGAGGCTGGAGCCGAAGCGGTGAAGATCGAAGGGCCGCGCGCCGCGCTGGTGCGTGCGGTGGTGGAAGCGGAGATTCCGGTGGTCGGCCATTTGGGGCTGACGCCGCAAAGCCTGCACCGGATGGGCGGCTACCGTGTGCAGGCACGGACCGCTGAAACCGTGCGCCGTTTGCGCGGCGAAGCGCTGGAACTGGCCGAGGCCGGCGCCGGCGCAATTGTGCTGGAGGGAGTGCCTCGGGAGGTGGCCGCGGAGATTTCTGCCGTGCTGCCGGTTCCGGCTATCGGAATTGGTGCCGGTCCGGACTGCGACGGCCAGATTTTGGTGTTTCACGATCTGGTAAATCTTGGCTTCGCGCCGCCGGCAAAGTTTGTGCGTCGCTATGTCGATGCGGCGGCCTTCCTGCGCTCCTCGATCGAGCACTACCGCGAGGATGTCGAGCATCGTGCTTTTCCGTCGGATGCCGAGAGCTATCACTTGCCGTCGGCCGCGCGCGCCGGGCTGGATTTGCGCGAAGATTTCGAGCAGGATGCGGTGGTCAACCGTGACGCCCTGCCGGAAACGGAGAACTAGGCCGCGCCGATGCAAATTTTTCGCACTGTGGATGAACTTCGCCAATGGTCCCGCGCCGTGCGCAGGGTTCCGGAAAACTCGGTGGGGTTGGTGCCCACCATGGGCGCCTTGCACGCCGGCCATGCTTCGCTGATTCGCGCCGCGCGCGCGGCCTGTTCGTACGTGGCTGTGAGCATCTTCGTCAATCCCACGCAGTTTGGCCCCAACGAGGATTACGAGCGCTATCCGCGCGCCTTTGCGGCCGATTGCGCGTTGGCCGAAGAGGCCGGCGCTGCCGCGATTTTCGCGCCGGCAGTCGAGGAGTTGTATCCCAACGGGCCCGACTCGACCTTTGTCGAGGTTCCGCGCCTGAGCCAGCGGCTGGATGGTGGCTCGCGTCCCGGGCATTTTCGCGGCGTGGCAACAGTCGTTACCAAGCTATTGATTGCTGCCGAGCCGGACCGCGCCTTTTTCGGCCAGAAAGACGCCGCGCAGGTGGCTGTGTTACGCCGCATGGCCGCGGATCTGCGGCTGCCCGCCGGGATTGTGGTTTGTCCCATAGTGCGCGACGCCGATGGCTTGGCGCTCAGCTCCCGCAACGCCTATCTCAGCCCCCAGGAACGCGTGCATGCGCTCACGCTCAGCCGGGCTGTGCATGCTGTCGAAGCGCGTTTTGCACAGAGCGAGCGTAGTGCCGGGGCATTGATCGCCGCCGCACGCGATGTTTTTGCCGCCCAGCCAGAGGTTCGCATCGATTACATTGAACTCGTCGATTGGGCAACGCTCGAACCCGTGGCTATCGCCGCTTCTGGCGCGCTTTTTGCCGTGGCGGCTTACGTTGGCGCGACGCGGCTGATTGATAACACCGTGCTTGGCTAGGCCGCTTGCGGGGTGTCTATCTTTAACAAATCATTCTTGGTACTCCCAGCGAAATTGCCTTGACACAGCCCCGGCGGCTAACGCACAGTGATTTCGGCGGACTCCTTGCAGCCGGAACCAGCGATTGATCCCCCATTCTCTGGAGCGTTTGTTAGGTAGCCGGATATCAACTCCGTTTTGAAGGGTTCGAGAATGCGTATCAACTATGTGGCGGTTCTGATTGCTGCCGTTGTCCAGTTTGTTCTGGGACTGTTCTGGTACAAGGTGGTCTTCCGCAAATCCTGGAAAGCACTGACGGGATACGTTGAAACCAGCAAGACTTCCGAGATGTTCTTTAGCTGGACCGTCTTTTTCCTGGCCAATTTCATCCTGTCGTTTGTGATGTTGTATATCGACAACTGGGCAGGCGTGAAGGTTGCCGATGCGGGCGCCAAGTTGGGTGTTGTTTGCTGGCTGGGCTTTATGGCTCCGCCACTGTTTGCGCAACATGTTTTCGAGCATCGGCGCGCCAATCTCTTTGCTATTAATGCCGCCTATTGGTTACTGGCGATGGCAATCGGCAGCGGCTTGGTGGCGGCGCTCGGCTATCACTAAAATCGATCTTTTTTCGGAAAGACCGGCAGGTGAAGGGGCAGCTTCCGCGAGGAAGTTGCCCCTCTGATTTTGGCGCCTGTTCTACAATCGTGCTATGACGCGATCGATCATTTCCACCGAACTTGCTCCGGCCGCGATCGGCCCCTATGCGCAGGCCGTGCGCGCGGGCAATCTCATCTTCACCTCCGGACAGATTCCCCTTGACCCAGCAACGCAGCAACTGGTGGTGGGCGGCATCGCCGAACAGACCCGGCGCGTGCTGGAAAATCTGAAGGCGATTCTGGATGAGGCTGGCAGCGGCCTGGACAACGTTGTTAAGACGACGGTCTATTTGAAAGACCTGGGCGATTTTTCGGCGATGAATGCCGTCTACTCCGAGTATCTGGAGATCGACGGCGAGGCACCGGCGCGAACCACGGTCGAGATCTCCAAGCTGCCTCGTAACGCGCTGATTGAAATCGATGCCATCGCCGAGCTATAGAACGGGTTTTTCCGCCGAAGCTCTGTCCAGGAGGCCGGCTTGAGCGAGTCCGGGAAAAGAGTTGTCCGCAGCGAAGCCGAGTGGCGCGCGCAGCTCACGGCTGAGCAGTATCGCGTGCTGCGCGAGAAGGGAACCGAGAGGCCCTTCAGTGGCGCACTGACCGAAAATCACGAGACGGGTGACTACCATTGCGCGGGCTGTGGCGCGCTGTTATTTCTGAGCGATGCCAAGTTCGATTCCGGCTGCGGCTGGCCCAGCTTTACTTTGCCTGCTGACTCGAAGGCTGTCGAAGAGCACGAAGATCTAAGTTTCGGCATGCGGCGGATTGAAGTGACCTGCGCCCGCTGCGGCGGTCATCTGGGCCACGTCTTTCCCGACGGACCCCGGCCCACCGGTTTGCGCTATTGCATCAACTCCGCCTCGCTCGCCTTTACGCGCCAGAGCCAATAGGCCGCCGGATTTTATCAACAGCAAAACCCCGTCCGAGTGGGACGGGGTGCTTTGAGCCGTTCGAGTGCGCTTTTGGTGGGCGCTGCCGGGTAAAGCTATGCCTTGGCGATCTTGCCGCTCTTGATGCAGCTGGTGCAGACGCGCAGACGCTTGGCCGAGCCGTTGACCAGCGCCTTGACCGCTTGCAGATTCACGTTCCAGCGGCGGCGGGTCACATTGTGCGCGTGCGAGATGTTATTGCCAAAACGCGGGCCTTTGCCACAGATGTCGCAGGTTTGTGCCATGGTTCTACTCCAGATTCTTTTGAGTTGCGGCGCCGGTACAGCGTTGGGACGCGCCCTGAAGTACGCACCATCGGCTTGCCGAATCTATAGTATAGCAGGGAATAAGGGAACGAGGGTTCCGGTGGAACAAGAAAGCCGTGCTCCGCGGGGCTCCTCCCGTGGCGATGAGCAAAATTCTAGGCAGAAAGCGGTCGATCAGGCGGCGATTCCCTCATTCCTGCCGTCGCAAATCTCGCCTTGACCTCGTAACGCGCCCCAGCCGGCTCCAGGTAGCTTTCGTAGAGCAGAAACTCGCGGGCCGTGAAGGGCTGAAATGCGTCTAGGCCGCGCGTTTGCTCGCGCAACTGCCGCAGATCTACCCGGCGGCCAGCAAATGATCCTCCACGCGAATTGTTCCCTCGCTCTCTTGGCCCCTTGTTCCCTGTTTCTCGCGCCAGCGTAATGTGGGGATGGAAGGGCCGGTCCTCGGCGGTGAATCCGCAGTGGCCAGTTGCCGAGACGACGCTTTGCGCCAGGGCTTCCAACTCGGCTGAGGTTACGACTTCGACGAAGAGCACACCGGCGCGGGGAAAACTGCCCAACTCGCCCAACCGCACAGTGAACGGAGCAAAGCGAACCTCGGCCAGCCGCTCACGCAGGCAGGCGAACTGTTCTGTTGTGGCGTTGCCCAAAAATTGCAGTGTGATGTGCCAGGACTCGGGCGCGGTCCAGCGCAGGCCGTCCCCGGAGCGGCGCAGCCGGGCGGCCAGCGCTTTGATCTCGCGCTCTACGGCCTGGGCGAGCGGAATGGCGACAAAGAGCCGCATCGCTGCCAGTGTAGATCAGGCGATCGGGCGAATGGCTTGAATCCCGTCGGGACGTATTCCCCGCCGCTAACGGTGTAGCGTCAACTGGGGCTTTTCGGGATACCTCGCCGCTTGCGGCGAGGTATCTCATTCATAGCAATTCGCCGGCCAGGTTTTTCGGTCCCGAGACGCAGTCGTTGTGGGCGATGGCAAAACGCAGCGGCAACTCGACGGCGTGGCGGATGCCGATGCGGCGGGTGATGCAAACCTGGCTGGTGGTTTGGCTGTCATCCCAAACCTGCAGCGGCGAGGCCGGGTCGAGCAGGTCGATTCCGTTATGGGCCTGGCGGGTGAGGCCGAGGGCCTGGCAAAGGCGGCTGGGGCCACTGGTCAGCGCGCGCGCTGCGGCACCGGGTTCTAGTCCCCGGTTGCGCGCCATCTGCCCGAGTCCGGCGATGGGCTCGAGCGCGCGCAGCAGCACGCAGCCGGCGCGGCCCTCCGGTTCGCAACTGATGTTCATGCAAAAGTAGCGGCCGTAGATCGAATACACATAGGCGTGACCGGCCGGGCCAAAGAGGACGCGATTGCGCTCCGTGGGTCCGCGATGGGCGTGTGCGGCCGCATCGGGCGGCTGGCTGTGCGGGCCCAGGTAGGCCTCAACCTCGACGATCTGCCCGGCGATCCATCCGCCACGCGCCCGGCGCGCCAACACGTTTCCCAGCAGTCGAGGAGCCACGCGCTCCGGCGCTTCCTCGAAAAAAGAGCGCGGGAGCAACCGATGGGCATTCATGACAGGCAAAGTGTAGCAAATGCGGATGGCGCGCGCCGGGCTGGATCGTGGGCAAAAAAATTCGGCTGGCACATGGGCCAGCCGAAGAGGACAACAACAAAGTTGGTGCTGCCTGCCGCGTGGTGCTGCCTGCCGCGCGGTTATGCGGCGCGGGCCAGGGTGGGTTTGGCGTGCAGGGCAGGACGATTGGATTTCATCTTGCCTCCCTGCTGTGCTTCGTCTTCGATGCGGAACTGGACAATAAGCGCATCCAGTTCGCTGGCTAGTTGCGAAAGGCTCTTGCAGGCTTCGGCGGTCTCTGTTGAGGCTTGCGCATTCTCCGTGGCCAGTTGCGAGATCTGACTGGCCGAACTGGAGATTTCGCCGGAGGCCGCAGTCTGCTCGGTGGCTGCCGTGGCGATCAGGTGAATCATGCTTTCCACCTGTTTCGACGATTCGATGATGGCCTCCAGGCTGGAGCGCGCGCGGGCGGTTTCGCTCAGCCCGTCCTCGACCGTCGAGCGGCTATGCGACATGACGGAGAGCGTCTCGCGGGTCTCTTCCTGAATGCTGTGAATGGTTCCGGCAATCTCTTCGGTGGCGGCCTTGGTGCGCTCGGCCAGGCGGCGAACCTCACCGGCGACAACAGCGAAGCCGCGTCCATGCTCGCCGGCGCGGGCGGCCTCGATGGCTGCATTCAGGGCCAGCAGGTTGGTCTGCTCGCTGATTTCCTGAATCACGTTGACGACTTTGCCGATCTCCTGGGAGCGCTGGGCCAGCGAATCCATCTTTTCGGCAACGGTGCCCGTTGCCGTGGCGATCTGTTCCATGGTTCTGGCGGCAGCCTGCATCACCTCGCCGCCTTTGTCGGCGGTTTCCGCGGATCTGCGGCTGGCCTCGGATGCCGACTCAGCGTTGTGGCTGATTTCGCCGATAGTCGCCGTCATCTGTTGCGCGGCGGCCGCGATCTGGTCGGTCTTGCCGGTTTGCATGCGCGTATTGTCGCTGGTTTGCGCGGAACGTACGCTCAGCTCTTCCGTTGCCGCCGAAAGTGTATTCGAACTTTGAGCGACCGAGCGCAGCACGTTGCGCATCGATTCCACGGTTACGTTCAGGGCATCCGATAGGCGGCCCACCTCGTCTTCGCTCTTGCTTTCGACGGAAACCAGAAGATTTTTGTCGGCAACTTGCTCGAGCGCGCCGGTCACGGATAACAGCGGAGGAACGATGGCGTGGGTGAGCGTGTAGCCGATGCCGATGCCCAATACCGTGACCATCAGCATGACTCCGGCCGCAACCCAACGCAACAGCGAATTAGCTGCATTCACCTGAGCTCCGTCGTGGTCGCATTGCGCCGTGTAAAAATTGGTCAACTCGACGGCAGAATTCAACGCGCCATTGAAATCACCAAGCAACTGCTGTTCCTGCCGGGCGATGTCGGATGAAGCCTTGGTCCCTTTTTCGATGGCTTCCGCGTTGGCCTTCATGATGGTGTCGCTTTTCTCCAGATATGCATCGAAAAGGCTTGAGGTTGACTGAAACTGCGTCCGCTTTTCCGGGTCGGTGATCAAAGCCTCGAATTTGGCCTTAGCTGCCTGGTACTTTTCCAGGGCCGTGGCGCGCATGGGTGGGTACTTGGTATAACAGGCCGTGTCGCTACACAGAAGCGAGGCCAACTCCACACGGCGGGTGGTTTGCATCTGACCGCGCATTTCGGTGATGGCCTGCGCGGCGGGCAGCGAATACCCGGTCAGATCTTTGGTCAGGCGGTCGATCTTGTACAAACCGATGAGTGCCGCCACACCCTGCACCAGACAGAGCATACAGATGATGCCAAAGGCCACGGTAAATTTGCTGGAGATGCGCAGGTTTTTCATTTTCGACAGCATCACAATATCCCCTTGCTTGCTTGAGATTTTCACGCCTTCCGGCCCGCCGATGTCCTACGCATCGCTTGGCCATTGCGTGAGCTGCCTCAGATGTTGCGCCGATTGAGGCCACGCAGTTGTGCATAGGTTCAGCGCCCATGGCGCGACGGTGCCAGCCCCGGCCCATGCAGGAAATCTGAGAGAGTCCAAGAGAATTGCACTTGCATCGTGTAGGCAATGCAAGTGCACTCCGGCCAATCGCATCTAAGGCGCTGACGACAAAAGGATCATCGGCAATGCATGTCGCTCCATGAGACGCGCCGTGAAAAAATATTGAAAAACATTAAAGCCGACAAATTTTTCTCTGGCCAGATAGGACGGAATTTGGCGCGGAAGGTCTATTGCATTGCATTCAGAAGTTGGATGAACCGGTGAAGAATCAACGAATTGTGCTACTCATTACAGGCATAAGACCGCCATTTTGGCGATGGCAAATGCCTCGTCAGTATTGCGCCGAAGATCTTCATTATGGGAACGCCGCACCGCAAACTTTGGCGTTGCCCTAAGAGATATTTTCAGCGATGCGCGATGCCGGTCATCAATCCGGCGGTGTGCGCCGCGATGCCGACGCCGGGGGCGATCCACCACAGCCGCGAGTTGTGCTTTTTAATCCAGTAGCTGCCCGCCAAAGTGTAGGAGAAGACGCCGATGCCGACGCCGATCTGTCCGCCGCGCGAGGATGGCATCATGGGATTGGCTTCCACGCACTTATGCTCGGCAATGCAGTGCTGGGTCATGGCGAAGTCGGCAAAAGACAAGCTAAGGTGCAGCCCGTTGAGCAGCAGGAAATTCCGGTCGGCGATGCGTCGGCGGGCCGGAGAGACCGGGGGCCGGGAAACCATGGCCGATGACGAGGAGAGCGTGGGCAATGCGACTGCCGGGAAGGAACCGGCCGGATCATTGGCCGCCCGCAGCGCTTGCATCTGATTGTTTTGCATCAGCTGATCGAGAGGCAACTGCTGCGAGCGCAGCGGCAGGATGCCGATCACCAGCAACAAACCGAAGATCGCGGAACGGGCCGTTTTCATGTTGTCTCCAAACGCGGCAAAGCGCGGCTAGAGGCAGCATCGGCGCGAGTCAACGTGGCTGGAAGACTGTACGAGACCGCGACAAAATGTCTCGATATGAGCGAATTTTCATGAATGGCCGCTCAGCCTGTGCGATCTATTTTGAGGAGAAGCGGCTCAGGGAAGAAAAGCGGCCACGATAGAATGATCGCAATGCCTGCTATCAACGATCCGGCCGTCATTGCCCGCGGTCCATTTCAGAAAAACGTCAACTGGCAGCCGCGTGTGGTTGGCGTGGTCTTGCTGCTTTTGTTGGTTTTTACCACGGTCACGGTCTTTGTGCAGGATGCCTGGCCTGCCGGCGTCTTTCAGATTGGCGTCTATACTCTTACGGCAATCTATCTGCTGTGGGGAATCCGGCGCGGCCGCGAGCACTTGGCCGGTGGCTGGGCACCGTGGATCGTCTATGGCATTCCTGTTTGGGGCGTGATTCAACTGCTTGCGCACACCACGGCTTCGACGGTTGAAACGCGCGAGGCTGTTTTACGCTGGAGCGCTTTGGCGGCGATCTTCTTTCTCACGCAGGTGGCGGCGCAAACCCACCAGGCGCGCGAGGCCCTGCTGCTGTTTTTTCTGTGCTTCGCCGCGGTGATGGCGATCCTTTGCCTGCTGCAAATATTCACCTCCGGTGGACGCGTTCTGTGGATCTTTCCGTCGGGCTACGATTACGTTTGCGCGACCTTTGCTTACCGCAACAACTACGCGCAGTTTATTGAGATCTCATTGCCGATTGCCCTGTGGCGGGCATTGCGCCAGGGGTGGCGTGGCTGGGGATACGCGCTGACTGGCGGCCTGCTGTATGCCTCCGTGATTGGCACCGCCTCGCGTTCCGGCACCATCGTCTGCACAGCGGAGTTGTTGGTTATGTTGGCGATTGGGCTGATCCGGCGTGACCGGCTACGGGAAGGCTTGACGTTCCGTTCCACGGTAGCGATTTTTGTGTTGATTCCGATCTTTGCTACCATCTGCACCTGTGCCGTGGGCTGGCAGGAAGTCTGGTTGCGCTTTCAGAACCAGGATCTTTACGAAGGAAGGGTGGAATTTTCCCTCGCTGCCCTGGATATGGCCAAGCACCAGCCGCTGACGGGATACGGTCTGGGCACATTTTCAGAGGTCTACCAGCAGCATGCGCTCATGGATCTTCCGGTGATTGTCAACCACGCTCACGACGATTGGGCAGAGTTTGCCGCCGACGGCGGGATTCCCTTTTTTCTGCTGATCTTTATTCCGTTTGCCGCAGCCGTTCCCGCGGCATTCCGGCATCCTTGGGGCCTGGGGTTGGTGGGCGTCATGCTGCATGGCTTTTGCGACTACCCGTTTCCGCGTCCGGCGGTTTCGGGCTGGCTATTTGCGATGTTGGCGCTGCTCTATATGGCGCAAACACCTGGAAGCCGTGGGACCGATGACGATTTGTCGCGGTCTAGGAGCCGTGTATTGCCATTCAAGCACTGAGCAGATATGCCGCTGGCGATTGTCTGGCAGAGATTGATCGAGGAAAGAACCGGTGAGGGAAGAACCGGCCCGCAAGGATGGAAAAAATGCGGACCGGCGCGGTGTTGTTTATAAATCTGCTTCGCGGAAGGGTTTTCCCGCCAAGTCCTTGGCGCTGAGGATGGGATCGATTGCAAGCGGCCATTCGATGCCGAGCCCGGGATCGTTCCACAGAATCGAGCGTTCTGCTTGCGGCGCGTAATAGTCGGTTGCTTTATAGAGGAAGTCGGCCGTTTCCGAGAGGACCAGGAAGCCGTGCGCCATTCCCGGCGGCAGCCAGAAAAGCCGCTTGTTCTCTTCGGTCAATTCAACTCCGACCCATTGGCCAAAAGCTGGCGAATCCTTGCGCAGATCGACGGCTACATCGAAGACGCGGCCGCGCACCACGCGCACCAGTTTTCCCTGTGGCTGCTGGATCTGGTAGTGTAGACCGCGCAAAACGCCTTGCCGGGAACGGGAGTGGTTATCCTGGACGAAATGCGCATCGATACCGATTTTTTGCATCTCGCGCTCGTTGAAGCTTTCCATAAAGAATCCGCGTTCGTCGCCGAAGACCTTTGGCTCGATGATCAGCACTCCGGGAATGCGCGTGGTTTGAACATTCATCGATACACCTCTCCAGAGGCCACTCCGCGCAGATAGTCGCCATAACCGTTTTTAAACGCGGCCGCCAGTTGTTCCAGCCGTGCCGCATCGATGAATCCCTGGCGGAAGGCAATTTCTTCGGGACAGGCGACCTTCAAGCCTTGCCGTTTTTCGATGGTTTGCACGAAAGCGCTGGCTTCAAGCAGCGAGTCGTGGGTACCGGTATCGAGCCAGGCGATGCCGCGTCCCATCGGCTGCACGGAAAGTTGGCCATTTTGCATGTAGGTCCGGTTGACATCGGTGATCTCAAGCTCACCGCGCGCCGAAGGCTTCATGTTGGCGGCGATCTCCAAGACCTGATGATCGTAGAAGTAGAGCCCCGTCACGGCATAGCGCGATTTCGGTTGCTTGGGTTTTTCCTCGAGGCTGATGGCACGGCCGGTGGCATCCATTTGCACCACGCCATAGCGCTCCGGGTCGGTCACGGGATAGGCGAAAACCGTAGCGCCGCCGTCTTGGGCCGCGGCCGTTTTGAGCATGGGGACCAGTTGATTGCCGTAGAAGATATTGTCGCCCAGGACGAGTGCGCTCGGTCCCGCGCCCACGAATTCGCGGCCCAGAATAAACGCTTGCGCCAGTCCCTCGGGGCGGGGTTGAACCACGTACTGAAATTCCATGCCCCAGGATTTTCCGTCGCCCAACAACTGTTCGAAGCGCGGTGTATCCTGCGGAGTGGAAATGATCAGCACTTCGCGAATTCCCGCCAGCATCAGTACGCTGAGCGGGTAATAGATCATCGGTTTATCGTAGATCGGCAGAAGTTGCTTGGAGACCGCCTGCGTCACCGGGTGAAGCCGGGTTCCCGATCCGCCGGCCAGAATAATTCCCTTGCGTCCGCTCATTTTTGTTCCTCGCTGGAAGCGCTCAAAGACGAGTACTGCTTGTCGATCCAATCACGATACGAGCCGGAGGTGACGTGCTCAACCCATTCGGCGTTATCCAGATACCACTGGATGGTTTTGCGCAATCCAGAGGCGAAGCTTTCACGTGGCGTCCAGCCCAACTCGCGCTCGATCTTCGTGCAGTCAATCGCGTAGCGGCGGTCATGGCCGGGGCGGTCCTTGACGAAGGTAATCAGTTGCGTGTGCGGCGCACCTTGGGGATGGATTTCATCCAGTACCGCGCAGAGCTGATGAATCAGCTCGAGGTTGGTCATCTCCTGGCGGCCGCCGATGTTGTAGGTCTCGCCTAACCGGCCTTTTTCCAGAACGGCGCGGATGCCCTCGCAGTGATCGTCGACGTAGAGCCAATCCCGCACGTTTTTCCCGTCGCCGTAAACCGGCAGCGGCAATCCCTTCAAGGCGTTGCTGATCATCAAGGGGATCAGCTTTTCCGGGAATTGGCGTGGGCCGTAGTTGTTCGAACAGTTGGTGGTCAGTACCGGCAAGCCATAGGTGTGGTGGTAGGCGCGAACCAGATGATCCGAAGATGCCTTCGAGGCCGAGTAGGGGCTGTTCGGCGCGTAGGCCGTCTCTTCGGTAAAGGCGGGATCCGTCGGGCTCAACGATCCATACACCTCGTCCGTCGAGACATGAAGAAAGCGAAACTGCTTTTTCTCTTCTTCGGACAGAGCGCTCCAATAGCCACGGGCAGCTTCCAGCAGTTGGAAGGTCCCCTCAATATTGGTGCGGATAAAGTCGCCGGGACCGAGAATCGAACGGTCCACATGGCTCTCGGCGGCAAAATGCACAATCGCCCGAGGCTGCCGTTCCTCCAGCAGCTTTCTGACTTGAGTTCCATCCACGATATCTCCGCGGACGAACTCGTAGCGGCGATCCCGTTCTACGGAACGAAGATTTTCCAGGTTTCCCGCATAGGTTAGCTTATCGAAGACGATAAGGGGCTCGTTTTGTGTATTAAGCCTGTTCAAAACGAAATTGGAGCCGATAAAACCGGCTCCGCCGGTGACAATAATTGAAGGGTTCATAAGAGTGCTGTTCGCATCCTCATTGTATATTTTTGCAGAGGTTTTCGGGAAATCCGCGTGTGAACTTTCAAGGAAGCTCTGTTGATGAGGTTCTTTCGAATTGGTAGGTTCAGATCCCTTCTGTAAATAAAAGGAAGAATTAATAATGGAGTCTAAGTAGCAGAGCGATCTCTTTCTGCCTATTCGAGCATTTGGGACAACTTCTAGGTGGAATGTGACTCTAGTAATGTGACGATGCACCAAGAATACAACAATAAGGAAAAATTATATTTTGAGTGGGCAATAGTAGGCTTTATCGACCATTTATGTTACCAAAAGTTCATTCCGGAGTCTTAGACTCGATCCTCAACTCTTATGGGCGGGCATGAATGCTGACCGAGGTAATCGCGAGCGTACCCGAAATTCGTGTCGTACCCAAAGCCCGCTGGTATTTCAGGCGCAGATAGACGGGTGGAGATCCTTCCGGAATAGAAAAATACATTTGTTCCTGATGCAGTGTGTTGCTGGAAAGGTCGGTAGATTCAGCTAGCGGAGTTTCAGTGCCTACGGCAACGACTTGCCAGCGCAGTCCCGTCCGTGGCCGAATTTCCTGGGTGCGATAGGAGTAGTCCAATACATAGTTGCCTGGGGCAAGAACCATGGCCTGTTGGGCGACGATGCACTGCTCCGGTTGAACACCTGTAAACTCCGTTTCCAGCCCGGATTGCCCCGTCCAGGAATGTAAACCTGAATACGAATTCAACGTCCAGTCAAAATCAACAGGCAGTGGTTCGCGCGCGAAATTTGGATTGTTAAGCAAGCCCGTATCGGCAACAACCCAATGCTTGCTTGCCAAATCGCCCCAGAGCGACTTGGCATTCATTCCGTCTTTGGTAGCGACAAGCCGGCCGATCGTGGCAAACAAACGTGCGGTATCCGTTGTTGGATCGCCAAATTGGATCAAACGATGAGCGATATCGCTCGCAGCGGATGGTTGATCTTTGCTTAACAGATAATCCAGGTACTGGCGGAGCAGTTCAGGTTTGTTGTTGAGAATCTTTTGTGTGATTTCATTTGGATCTGGCGATGCATGCCAGCACAGTTCAAACAAAGGGCCCGCATTGTTCGAGGGCATCTCTGCCGCCCGCTTAGCCCACATCCAGAAGGCGGCCAAGTTGTCGTGGCGCAAATAAAAATTTGCAAGCGTCCAACGAGTAAAGTATGTGTGGTCTACAGCAAAAGCGTTCAGCAATACTCTTTCTGCATCATGATTATCCCCAGCCTCTTCGAGCCGTAAGCCCAACTCGATATCCGCTTCCGCATTGTAGGCATCAAGTCTGACTGCAGTCTCAAGAAGTTGCTGCGCATCTTCGTCATCCAAGGCCGCCAGGCGCATGTAGTATTTCCAATTGTCGGGTTCCACGCGAATCGCAGCGCGTAGTGATTCAGCGGAATCGAGGTGGTAGAAATAATCTGCCCGAATCTGCTTCCACGATAGCCAGATTCCAAACGCGCACATTCCCGCCAAGGCTATACGCAGGGCGAGCGAGATAATACGCACTGGCAGATAAGTAACCGGCATTCGAAATCCTGATCCTGAAAACTGAGAGCGTAATATTTCTCACAATATTCGAATCTTGCATCATTGTTAATGCATCCATGTTGATAGTAAACGACGGTCACTGAGGTTGTACTTTATGTATGACACGTGTATGACGAAGGCGGCTGAAAAATGGGCAATTCGCTTGCAATCGGCCCCCGCGTAGCGTATACATGGATGAGTATTGATATGAGAATAAGGGCTATTCTCTATGAGGAGCTAACCATGAGGAAAAGCTTGGCGGCACTGATGCTTTTCTCTTTCTCTGCTGCGTATGCGGTTGCCGGTTCAGGTTCGATTGGCACAGTAAGCGCAAGAGGAGATTTGCGCATAGACGGATATACGGTGCAGGGAAACGGTACCCTTTTTGATGGCTCTGCTATCGAGACCGGCAAGGCGACTGCAACGTTGCGGCTAGAAAACGGTACTGAGATCACGATGGATAGTAATTCGAGCGGCATTGTGCATCGTGACCGTTTGGACCTGTTGAAAGGCAAGAGCCAGTTAAAGGCGGCAAAATCTCCGTTTTATTTTGAGGCGGACGGTTTGCGCGTTTCCCCTGGCAGCACGAATGCACAAGGGGTAGTTGCTATAGATTCGCAGCGAGCAGTTGAAGTTGCATCTATATCAGGGGATTTGAAGATTGTTAATGAGGCAGGACTAGCACTGGCGCATGTTACGCCAGGTTCGTCAATGTCTTTGCTACAGCAGGCTTCGCAGCACGAATCTCAGCCTGCACCGATACCTGCATCAGCCAATGGGACTACAGTAACCGAGGTTGGCGTAGTAACTTTTGATGAGGGGCATTTTTACCTTTATGCGGTTGATGGCACTAAATACCAGCTTGAAGGTCGAGATTTTCAGAAATTAGATGGGCAAAAGATTGAGGTGACAGGCACTCTTAAGCTATCTACAAAACCCAATGGCATACCGATAATTTACGTTAATACCAATAAAGTAAACGGTGCCGTGGGGATCTTCAGCACTTCGGCTGGAAAAATCTGGTTCTATTCCCTGCTGGCTGGGGGCGGTGCCGGCGCCGGCATTGCAATCTACGAGACAACGAAGGGAACTGCTAGCCCGTAGGCGAGTTCTATTCGATTTCAATAGTTACTCAGAGGGCTAGCCTTAAAGGTTGGCCCTTAATTATTGTGCGTATTGTATATGCCTCTAGGCTGATTATTGTTAAACGACTACCGGCTGAAAGTCGGATTGGTTTAGTTGCGACTGAAAGCTGCCGGTTTGCGGCTCAAGGCTCACTTTGCGCTGTGATCTTGAAGTACTCACCTTGGATACTCCCACTGCTGGTTTTTGATGTGTCGCTTGATCGTTTCTTCGTCCACCGCGCATACGCTCGTGCAGAAATAACCCCGCGCACACAGGTGTTGATCTCAGTACCGGTTTCTTTAACCGTGGGTACTCGTCTTGCAACATCCGTCTCGACTTGCCTTTCATATACTGCACCAGTTTTGCCGGAGACAGTTGCGGCGGCACGCTCAGCAGCATGTGCGCTTTGTCTGGATTCACTGCTCCCTTGTACAATCAGCACCGCCCGACCCAGGTATTTCCTGCCACAGCAGGCTTTGCGCTCATACTGCGATCTAGCCCAGCAGTACCATGTACAGGTATGTTTCACTCAGATTACGGGTACTTGATGTTCCATACCGAATGACAGCTTTGCTTGTACTCGACCTTCTCTGCTTTATCCAGCAAGGAACCTAGAAGCTGTCGACCCAAAGGCGAAGGGTTTAGACCCAAAGGCGGAAGGTAAAGGGTCACAATGGCTGTCATACTCGTGACTGTCATCTGTTGCTAGAACCTTCAGATGCCAGTAGGCTGGATCTTGATCGTCTCAGGCCATACGGCTGAAGAATTTTTTCTCAAATTCATAAACCTATTAATATTAAATATTTACAGAAAATTGCTCGTTCAGGAAATAATAATATTCAAGATGGTGTTTTGGTTGTTATACATGTCAGATGAAAAAAGGTTACTATCGTGTGAGGTAAAGAAAACATCTGTATTGCAGGTGCCATACGTTTTTTACCTCTTGTTGATGGATTCTATGCTAGAGTTTTTGTATAACAGATTTTTAGACCGCCTCCGTTTGGTGATTTCTACGTTCCCCGCGTACGGTGCCTGAGGTCTACTGATAAATTGATTTGATTGTTAGTTTCAGATCGCTGGGACTAAAGGGGGCGAAGCCTGCCCTGATCACTACGTGTCAATAATTTTAATTACGGTGCCATAAAACAGCATGAAAGTTCTAAAGCCTCGTTCTAGGATGATTAGCATTCGGCTTTCTGAAGAGGAGTATGCGGGCCTCTGTCGCTTATCGGCGCTGACTGGAGCTCATAGCCTTTCGGATGTGGCTCGTGATGCGATGCGATTGTTTTTGAATATTAATAACCACGGCAGACTTTTGAGCGACTCCACTGAGACGGTACAAACCCAAATGGAGATCCTAAATCGCCGGATAGATGAGCTAAAGGCGCAACTTATGTCGCCTGAGTATCTAAAAACCACGGAAAAAACATAAGGGAATCGTCTCGCTTTGAGGTGAAAAATCGCGAGATGGGCCAGTCTGAATGGTTAACTGTGGAGTAAAAATGAAAAGTTTGAAATATGTATTATTCGCACTCATCATTACTGTGTCGCTGAGACCTAGGGACTTGGCGTTTGCTCAGGCGAGAACTGGTGCGACTACGCTAAGCGATAGTACGAACTTGCCGTTCGCTCAAATCGGAATTGACGATTTGCTCGGCATCACAGTATATGATGCGCCTGAGTTGACTCGGACAGTTCGTGTCAGTCCAGATGGCGATATTTGGCTGCCAATGGTAAAGCAGCCAATTCATGCGGCAGGCCTCTATCCCGGTGACTTAGAGAGGGCGATTTCAGCTGCATTGAGCGGCAATCATGTTTTGGTGGATCCGGTCGTCACCGTTTCTATAGTTGAGTATAGAAGTCGCCCAATTACGGTTGCTGGTGCTGTAAAATCTCCATTAACTTTTCAAGCATCAGGCAATATGACATTATTGGATGCTATCTCTAAGGCTCAAGGGCTTTCAGAGAACGCAGGCTCAGAAATCCTGGTGAGCAGCACTAATAATGTCTCGGCAGATACTACTCCAGAAAAGTTAATACATCATGTCCCAGTGCGCAGTCTGCTTGATGGTACAAATCCTGCATTGAACTTGAGTCTGCATGGCGGGGAAGTGATCAGAGTCCCAGAGGCTGGACGAATTTATGTTGTTGGAGATGTAAAGAAGCCTGGAGCCTTCTATATCACAGACGGGGCAGAAGGTAGTGTAATGAAAGCCTTAGCGCTATCTGGCGGATTAGATAGTTTTTCAGGCCGCCGCGCATACATTTACCGGGTAGAAGATGCTAATAACAACAGAAAAGAAATTTCAGTCGAATTAAAGAAAATAATGTCGCGTAAAACTCCCGACGTAGCACTTGAGGCGGGCGATATTTTATATATACCTACTTCAAATGGCACAAAAGCAAGCATGAAAACGCTAGAAGCTTCAATTGGGGCCGCAAGTAGTATTGGCTCCGCACTTGTGTACGCGGGAATTCGATAGAGGATACATGCCAAGTCAAATAAAAATGACAGAGTTGCCGGGTTCTGATAGGTCGGATTATTCTCCTGTTCCAGCCTTCTATGCTTCTATTCCTGTGCCGTCTGAAAATGAGCAGGAAGAGGTCGCTGTACCGCTTTCTCATTATCTCTGGGTGCTTCGCCGGCATCTTTGGAAGATGCTCGCCTTTGTGTTAACTTGCGTGCTAGGGGCATTTGTAGTGTCGGCCAGAATGAAGCCGATCTACGAGTCAACTGCAACTATTGATGTCGATCCACAAGCCCCTTCTGGGGTGGTAGGCGAAGACGCTGCGCATTCGGGTGAATATTTCGATTCCAACGAAATCGATCAGTTTTTGGCCACGCAAATAAGGCTGATCCAGTCCGATGCCGTTCTGCGCCCAGTGGCAGAGCAATACAATCTAATAAACGGGGGCGAGGAAAAAGCACAAAACCACAAGACTGAGCAATCTGCAGTTGATGCACCAGTGTCTCTGGCAGGGCTAAAAGTAACTCGCCCTCCGAATACGTCTTTGCTTCTAATTAGCTATCGATCAAAGGATGCGCGTATTGCTGCAGACGTTGCAAATGCAGTTGCAAATTCCTATCTGTTTCATACCTACGACCTGCGTATACATTCCGCTGCGGGGCTCTCCTTGTTTATGGAAAAGCAGATCGATGAATTGAAAGCAAAGATGGAACAATCAGGCCTAGCGCTTGCTCAGTTTCAAAAAGACCTAGATGTCGTCAACCCTGACGAAAAAACAAATATCCTTTCTGCGCGCCTTCTGCAGCTAAATAACGATTACACTGTAGCCCAAGCTGACCGCGTACGCTCAGAGGCTGCATGGAGTGCAATTAAGTCAGGATCTCTCGGGGCTATTGAATCATCTCCGCAAGGAGAATCTCTTGCTAAATTAACCGACTCCCTAAATCAAGCCAAGCAGAGATTTGCATTAGTAAAAGCAACTTATGGGACAAGCCATCCGGAATACCGCAAGGCTGCTTCGGAGCTTGCAGAAGTCGAAAAGCAATACGATGATACGCGCCACGGTATTGCCAACAAGGTAGAAGCTCAATATAAAGAGAGCCTTAGCCGCGAGCAAATGCTACAAGCTACAGTAGCTGAAACTAAAGCTGAGTGGGATAAGCTAAATCAGAAATCTTTCGAATACCAGCGGCTAAAGCAGGAAGCTGATACAGATAAAGCACTATACGACGAGCTGAATAAGAAGATACAGGAAGCAAATATCAATGCTGGCTTCCAGAATAATAATGTACGAATAGCCGATCTTGCCCGGCCGCCGCTTGGGCCTGTTGCGCCGAATATTAAGCTAAATTTGCTGATGGCTTTCTTGTTTTCGAGCCTGCTGGCAGTCGGAACGACTTTATTGCTAGATTCTCTCGATACTAGCCTTCGAGATCCTGCTGAAGCGGGACGTTTTCTCGGTGCCGACGTAATTGCTACGATCCCAGCAGACCGATCCGCATCACAGCTTCCGAGGCCCGCCTCTACATTGGCGACGATAGCTAAGCCACAAGCAAATTTGCTGGGCCCAGATAAGGCTATTCGCAAAGGTTACGATTCCGGCTTTGAAGAATCGGTAAGAACGTTGCGGAATACCATTTTGCTCTCAGATTTCGAGAACCGGCTGCATTCAATCATGCTTACCAGTGCGGCTCAAGGTGAAGGGAAGAGCACTCTGGCTGCTCATTTGGCGGTCGCCTACGCCGATCGAGGGAAGAAGGTTCTTCTCGTAGATAGCGATTTGCGGCGTCCCAGCTTGCACTCGAAATTCAACATTAATTCTAAGCTGGGGCTTTCAGATGTGCTTACCGGCGAGCATTCTTGGCGCGAGGCTATTGTAGGGATTGACGAAGTGCAGAATTTAGGAGTTCTGCCAGCCGGCTTAGGGTCACATCGGGCTGCGGATTTAATCGGCCCGCGACTTTCTACGCTTCTTGATGAGTTTGCAAAGGAATACGATCTGGTTATATTGGATTCTCCACCTCTGCTGGGATTTGCAGAGTGTCTCCAGATAGCTAAAGCTGCAGACGGAGTCCTGGTAGTAAGCTGCGCTGGCAAAACCAAGCGACGTGCGGTGGCCGAGGTAGTCGGAATACTGCGCAGGCTGAGGGCAAATCTTGTTGGTGTCGTGCTAAATCAAATGACACATGATTTAGCACCTAATGGTTATGGCTATTACGGCTATCAAGGAAAATACGGCTCCGAATACGGACATGCAACCAAGTCTTAGATTTAGATCTTTTCTAATAAAGTAGGCTAACGGCTAAATAGCGTTGCTAGATAAGTATAAATCAAGAAAAGAATTATCTGCCTCAAACAATCGATATAGACTATTTCAAGGAAATAATGCATACGCTTCAAGATGGAAATAAGCAACAGAAGGGGAGGCTTTGGGAGAATGTAGTTTCACTCTATGTATTGCAGGGATTAAACTACATCATTCCAATGGCTATTCTGCCCTACCTTGTAAGGACGCTGGGTATGGAATTTTACGGCCTGACAGCAGTAGCTCAGTCTTTCTCTATGTATGCGGCTGCGTTTACTGATTATGGCTTTAATTTTTCAGCCACAAGAGCAATTGCTCAACAGCGAGATAATCCACGAGCAGTCTCGCAGATTTTCAGTGTAGTCTTTACGATAAAGCTACTCATCTTGTGTATGTGTTTTATTTTTCTGGTGATCGGTACGCTTTACATCTCAGTATTTCGCCAGCACGCAAGTTATTTCTTTGCAGCTTATGTTTCGGTCATTGGTTGGGTGCTTTTCCCGTTGTGGTTGTTCCAGGGGATGGAAGAGATGCGCTATGTGTCGATCATCACAGGATTGGCTCGTATTATCGGTGCGCTGGCCCTGTTTGTAGTCGTGCGCTCGCCACGGGACGCGGTTCTCTCTATCTATGTTCAATCGTTAACCTTGGTCATTAGCGGTTTGTTTGGGTTGCTCATTGGTGTCCGGCGCTTTAACATAGTTTTCATTAAGCCGGCGATATCTGATCTATGGCTGGCACTGCGAGATGGCTGGCACATATTTATGTCTGTCGCCGCCATCACAGTGTATACAAATACAAACATATTTTTCCTGGGGATGCTCTCCAGTAACGTTGAGGCTGGGTATTATAGTGCAGCAGAAAAGATCGTGCGGGCCATACAAGGTGTTATTGGACCCATCACGCAGGCCTTATTTCCACATATGAATGTGTTGGCAGCGCAATCAAGGAAGCTTGCTCTTCAGTTCGTTGGTAGGGTGTTGCTATGGGTTGGTGGGGCAATGTTCATTGTATCCAGCGCGCTGCTTGTATTCGCCCGTCCTCTTGTTATGATTTACCTGGGCCATAGAGCGGCCGGTAGTGTACCTGTCATCGAGTGGATTGCCTTCCTTCCTTTTATTGTATCAGTCAGTAATCTGCTTGGCATACAAACCATGATTCCCTTCAGATTAGATAAGTATTTGAGCGGGATATTGGTGGGTGCAGGTGTGCTTCATGTGCTAGTGTCATATCTTCTTACTCGTTCGTTATCTGCGCGGGGTGCGGCAATGTCGTTGTTGATAACAGAGGTGTTTATTACGGCAGCCACAGTACTTGTTCTCTATAAAAAAGTATTTGTTGATATATATAGCACTAACAGTGCTGTATAGTGTCTATGCTCTAATAGTATGTGATAAATAATTAACAAAAATAATTCCGTGTAGATGGGACGATTGAGCTAAGTATGAATTCATATATCAATAGTCGAACGAAGATGCGTTTTTGGAATACGCTGCTTGCACAAGCAATACCAGTAAGTTACTGTGTGCTTGAATTAGCTGATTGGTATATTACTTCGGATAGTGTTGAATCTATTAGTGATAGCCGACGCATCGTTCCGCACGTTGCCCGCGTGGCTTTGCTGGCATTGATGTTGCTTGTGGTTATAACAAATATAAAAAGCATATTTAACCGAAAACTATTTTGGTTACAAGCAGCATGGGTTTTATTTATAACCATAAGATATACTGTGTCAGAAACATTTAGCGCTCAAGCGTTACTTGAAGTGGCTGTTTATGCAACAGCGCCTCTGTCATTATGGTCGTGCTATATTTTTACAAAAAATAAATACATATCATTGAACTTCCTATCGAATATCGGAATTATTATGACAATGGCATATTCACTGCGTATTTATTGGTATAAATTCACAGGAATATGGATTGGTGTAATAGCCCGTGGTGGGTTAGATCCAACTGGCCCAGTAGCTACAGCTGGTTATATGGTTTTACTTTTTCTCTCTTTGGCTTTGTTAGGAGAATTTAAGTATATTAAAATCGTTGTTGCGATTACTGCATTACCGGCATCTGCAATGAGTATGGAGCGCAGTGCACAAATCGAAGCAATATTAGGATTTGCGGTTTTAATAATATATTATATGTACTCATTGCCGCGTAAGCGCCTAAAGCTTCTATGTATAGCTATGATTGCAGTGTGCATGTTTTCAGCTACATATATTGCGTATGCGGATGCAATAACTGCAAGATGGAGTGATTTAAGCAACCCGAAAAAAGCAGGTTCTGGACGTGCACAGTTTTGGGCTATTCTATATTATGATTGGAGAGATGGTGATAATATAGTTCATCTATTTGGATTTGGTCCTGGATCAGTATATACGACTACTAAAGCTCAATGGGTAGGAGGCGTAAATCATGCACATAACGAGTGGCTACAAATGTTATATGAAACTGGGCTAACCGGTCTGATATGTTATTGTGTAGTTGTATTACTAATGTATAAAGATGCATGTATCTTTGCAAAAAAAAGATCAAATGGTGCTGCTGCGGCGTTATTCGGAACATCGGTTGTGATGTGTCGTTCGGTTTTTGACTATTTCTTTAGTAATCCTTCTGCTATGTGGTACTGCATTGTAATTGGCTCGACGTTGGGGGCGACTAAATTGCTCAGTGATAAAAATACTAAATATTATGTACTTCAAAAATCACAGGTGCTTGGAAATGCGAATTCTGTTTTGCGTTAATTGGATTGTTGATCAAAAATGTACTCCAGAGGAGGCGTATTTTCGATTTAGACCAGATTACAAGTTGCCTGGACATCCTTACTGGTTTTTTAAGCATCTCAGGGAAAAAGTTGAAGTAGATATTTTAGATCGACAGGCCCCACTTGGATTTGATCGTATTGAACGTAAACTAGTACATTTTTACCCATCCAAGGGTATCCATGCATGGATACGTTCGCGCCGCTATGATTTGGTTCTATCCCACGGTGGTCAGATAGGGCTCGTGATTGCTCTTCTGCAGTCTCTCTTTCCGAGCAAGTCGCAACCACCTCATGTAATGATTGATGTTGGAGGAATGAGCGGTAGCTCTTGGCTGTGGAATAACAAGGTATTTATTGCCAGCTGCAGATTTGCAGCCAGATCCTTGGCTGCAAATATATGCCATAACTCAAATCAAATTGATATATATCGTAATAATTACCCCGGGCTAGCCAAAAAGACTCATTTTATTCCACTAGGTGTGGACACCGATGAATTTAAGCCGCGCAATTGTTCAGTTGAAAATAAAATAATATGCGTTGGATATTCTAGAATGGATATTGAGCTACTAATTTCTGCGTATGCAAAGCTTAAAACAGAAACGCGACTTGTGTTATTAGGAGTGCCGGAGGGGTACACATCTGATGTTTCCGGAGTGGAATGCTTGCCGCAGGTTGGTATCGAGGAAATGAGAACTCTTATAGCGAAATCGCGTCTGGTAGTGCTACCATTGCCCAACGTAGACTACTGTATCGGACAGCAAAGATTGTTACAATCCATGGCGCTAGGCAAAACCGTTCTTACTTCCAACATTGCGGCCGTTCGCGATTATGTTGAAGATGGTGAAACCGCAACATTATATGAAGCCGATAATGTAGATTCCTTATCTCTGAAACTGAAGGAATTACTGGCTTCATATTGCGAAACAGAACAAATTGGTGCTAACGCCAGAATAGCTGTTGAGTCAAGATATTCTGAATTGATTATGGCACGACGGATATTTGATTTATTAAATCAGGTAATAACAGGCTAAACGTTCAGTGTAGACACGGTTGAATCAAGTATAAGTAGCACATGAACAAGTACGGGAAAACGGGTTAATAACGATGGAGCAGGCTCACAGTGTTCTATTTGTTGGCGACGGGGGAAATCCTCAGATCCTAAGGGGGATTATGCTGGATCGCGAAGTTGAACTGCACGCGCTAGTTAGGCCGGCCTCTGTAGCAATGCCTCTTCTATTAAGGCATATAGAGTATTTTCGATTGGCTACCTATGCAGTATTTTCGAGAAGGCGCTATGATGCACTTTTTATCTGGCAGCAATATGTCGGAATATATTATTACTTGATATCAATTATATTCCCATTTTATAATCGACCATGTTGTGTATATTACTTTATTTATAGGGCTGAAAAAGGATCAATTGTTTCGCATGTAAAGGGTTATTTACTTGCAAGAATGGCTAATTCGAAATTTGTGCAAAAAGCCATAATTCTTAGTAGGTGCGATGCGTTATATTCGAAAATTAATGCCGAGAAGAGGATGCAGTTCAGCACGTATACGGAGAAGTCGTCTTATATCGAAAATCGGATACGGCAAAATATCAAAGTGTATGGCAGCGATTATTTCTCTGGTGGATGGAGTAATCGAGATTATTTCGCTGTAAAGCGCCTAGCTGAGATGATGGGGGACAAGAAGTTCAGTGTGGCGTGCTTGCCCAAGGATAAGATACAAATATCGCCAATTCCAGGCAACATGCAAGTATATTGCGATGCGTTTGGTGAAACGTTTGAAGACTTAATATTGTCTTCGAAAGCAGTTATTTTGCCTATAGAAGATCTAAATGTTACTTCAGGTCAGATAGTCTGCCTGCGTGCATTGCAATCTGCAAAACCGGTATTTATGACACGGAATAACTTTATTGCAGATTGGATGCCAGACATTGAATCAGTAAGATTCCTTGTAATGTATGATCGATTGGAAGAACTTCATGCTATTTTAAGTAGCTTGACAGATGAAGATCTGCGAGAACTTGGTGTCCAAGCACGAGAGTACTACCTTAGTCATTTTGATGAGTATCCGTTTTATCGCGGCATTGCAGATGTCATTGAAAGTGGATTGTTGTTTTAATGCATGTTCTAAACAGAATGACCGAAGCGTATGCCTTATCTAGTAGCAGTGTATCATACGGCGCAACGGTGGTCGGTCAGAAAGCCCGTGTCATTAATCCTGAGGCCGCATCCAAGTGAAGATTGCTCTCGTTAATAATTACTATTACGTTCGCGGGGGGAGCGAGCGGGTACTATTTGATGACCAGGAAGCCCTTGAAGCTGCTGGGCATGATGTACGTCCGTTTGCTGCGAAAGACGTACGGAATAAGTACTCTAGTTCAGAGGTATACTTTCCTCAGGTCACCGATTATATGGCAGCCCGCGGCGTGGGAAAGATAAAAGCAGCCATCGATCTAATATATGCGCCCACTGTAGGCCAATCTTTTGGACGATTTCTGGATGATTTTCACCCAGATGTTGTGCATTGCCATAATATCTATGGCCGCCTTACCACAGCAATTCTGGATGCAGCGAATAGACGGTGTATTCCTGTTGTGATGACGGTGCATGATTTGAAGTTGGTTTGCCCTGCATATCTTGGCCTGCGAGAAGGTAAGCCCTGCCAGCTATGTCAGGATGGAGGCTACTGGCGCTGCGTACGCTACAAATGTCATAAGCAAAGTTTGACGGCTTCATCAGTTTATTCCGCTGAGGCATATTTCAATCACTATGCAGGCAAATACAACACAGTTGCCCGCTTTCTATGTCCGAGCCATTTTGTTGAGCAGGCACTTATAAATGGAGGTATTCCACCTGAGCGGGTGGTTTATCACTCCAACGCATTGAATCCCAGTCTATACACACCTCAATGCAGCCCGGGTGATTACATGTTTTATGCCGGCAGGCTCTCCTCGGAAAAAGGTATCCTTACCTTGCTTAAGGCGGTCGAGCTTACGGGTATTCCTTTGCGCATCGCAGGTACTGGCCCACTCGAAAAACAGATTCGTGCACGGATCGAAGAGCGGAGGCTGCCTGTACAAATGGAAGGATACTGCACAGGTGTTCAGCTGGCAGACCTATACAGAAATTCGGCATTCGCAGTACTCCCTTCAGAATGGTATGAAAATGCATCGATGTCTGCGCTCGAAACATTTGCCTACGGAAAACCTGTTCTGGCATCAAAAATAGGCGGTAATCCAGAGATCGTACGTGAGGGAGAAACAGGATGTCTCTTTACCCCGTTCAGCGTGGAAGATCTTGCAGCAATCGCAAGCAAATTGTGGGCTAACCGAAGCAAAATTGCTAAATTGGGTAAAAACGCTCGCCAGATGATTGAACAGGAGTTCTCGCAAGATAAACGCTGTAACAGTCTACTTTGCATTTATAGTGAGATTATGGGGTGTTGATTGAATGGCACTTGGCGGCGGATTTCAATATGGATCAAGATTCGATAAGTTGTTGAACCTGGATTTCCACTAAAACACAAAACGCTTCGAGTAACTTCGAGTGCAACAAATAAGTGCGCTCTAGATGAGAGGTCTAATGAAAAAGATTTACATTGCAGGCTGCGGAGGAATGCTTGGTGAGGCATTCTACAGACTATTTAGCCAAGAGTACAACGTGCGATGCACCGATATCGACGTGAATGATACGTGGCTATCGTACCTTGACTTTAGGGACTATGCTGCATACCGTGAAGCGGTAACTCAATTCGCGCCGGACTATCTCTTTCATCTCGGTGCTTATACTAGTCTCGAGTACTGCGAAAATCATCCTGAGGATACGTATGCTACAAATACACTTTCTGTTGAAAATGCAGTTTATATTGCTAATCAACTAGACATACCGCTACTCTATATAAGTACAGCCGGGATATTTGATGGCAAAAAGACGCTTTATGATGATTGGGACACTCCAAATCCACTTGGGGTATACGCTCGATCAAAGTATCTTGGGGAACGATTTGTAGTTGAAAATGCAAAGAGATACCTAGTATGTAGAGCAGGATGGATGATGGGTGGAGGCCCCAAAAAAGACAAAAAATTTATTCAGAAGCTAATGAAACAGTTAAAAGCCAGGAGCACAGAGCTAAGTGTTGTTGATGACAAAGACGGCACGCCCACATATACTCATGATTTTGCGAGAAATGTGAAGGTGCTATTGGAGAACGAGTTGTGGGGCTTGTACAACATGGTCTGTGGTGGACAAACTAGCCGATTTGAAGTTGCGCAGGAAATGCTAATGCTTCTGGGGCTCACTGATAAAGTGAAGCTTAGTCCGGTAAATAGCGCTTACTTCGAGAAGGAATATTTTGCGCCACGTCCGCCTTGCGAACGGCTTGTTAATTATAAGCTAGACCTACGCGGCATTAATACAATGCGTAATTGGAAAGTTGCGCTGAAAGAATATCTCGAAGAGTATTATTCGGAATATCTGTGATGAAAAAGAAAGTATCTATAGTTGGCACAGCAGGACTGCCTGCAGCGTATGGTGGCTTTGAAACTCTAGCACAGAATCTTGTTTCCAATCTTGGGAAAGATTACGACTTTACTGTTTTCTGCAAACGGACGCCCCCCGCTAAGCGACTAGCTAATTATCTTAGTAGCAAACTAGTATATCTGCCGCTGCACTCTAATGGATGGGAAAGCTTACCATACGATGTTGTGTCGCTACTTCACGCTATGGCTACATCCGAGGTTGTTTTATACCTTGGACCTGTTGCTGGCTTGGTAATGCCAGCAAACTGGATTTTTCGCAAAAAAGTAATTGTAAACTTTGGAGGTCTTAATGAGTGGGAGCGTGAAAAGCTGCATCCATTAGAAAAAATATATATGCAGTTTAGTTGTTTACTATGCGCTAAACTGGCAACCCGGGTAATTGCAGATAACCATGTATTACGGAAAAGCATCAAGAAGGCCTTTGGGGTCGAGTCTACAGTGATTCGATATGGTGGCGACCATGCTGTAGTGCAAACAAATAGCAGCGAACTAGCAACCAAGTACCCTTTTGCAAATACAGAGTATTATGTTAGTGTTGCGCGAGCGCAGGTTGACAATAACATCCACGTCCTAATTGACGCATTCAAGGAAGTGCCAGATAAAAAGCTTGTATTAATTTCGAATTGGCAAGTGTCAAAGTATGGGTGTGAAATGTATGAAAAGGCTCGGAATGTACCAAATATCGTTGCCCTTCCGGCTATTTATAACTCAACAGAAATCGACTATATTCGTGCTCGAGCTTCCGGGTATATTCATAGCCATTCCTGTTGTGGCACTGCTCCATCACTTGTAGAGGCGATTTGCCTTGGTTTGCCGGTTATCAGTTGGGATGTACCTACGAATCATGAGACAACCAAGGAGAAAGCCCTATACTTTGACTCGAAAGAGAGACTTGTAGAAATAATAAGGCGTATAAGCCAAGATGATTTGAATGAACTAAGGAATGAGATGGCTTCACTTATTAATGAGGAATATAGCTGGGGGCATATCAGTAAACAATACGCTGAGATATTTGAGTAATAGTGAAAAATCCGTTAACCAAAAATTTATTAAGGGGTTGTCGCATTAATATTAAAAAGTTGATGAGTTGAATCGATTTATTTCGTGGCAGTGAATCTACAATGTAATATCAATATATGTAAATATAGAATAGAATGATGTGAAAATTGGCAAGAAAATGACTACCTGAATCCTACTAGATCGTCTATCTGGCGTAAGAAATAATCATAATTGAGGAAATGTTGGTTAAGATGATCAACCGAACACTAATGGTGGCTAGATAAACTTTAGCGGTCTCATAACAAAGCGTTGAAAAGACGTGAATAAATGCACCCTGTTTCAACGCGTTGAATGGAGGCAATTGGTATGTTGACATTAACAATTCTTACAGTAATTGCATTTGTAATGGCATTGTGGATTACGCCTGTAGTGCGTAGTGTTTTTCATCGCCTCGGTGTATTAGATCATCCTGGGGAACGAAAACTACACTCTCGAGCGGTCCCGCGTGTCGGGGGCGTAGCCATCCTGGTTGCATACGTAATTGCTTTCGGCTGTGTCATGTTAGTTCACCCGCTGGCTGCTGAAATAGCCTGGCGCGGGCATGAACTCGCGACACGACTTGTTCCGGCGGCGTTGCTGATTTTTATAATTGGGTTCTCTGACGATGTGTGGGATCTTAAGCCATGGCAAAAACTGTTAGGCGAAGTATTTGCAGCAGTAATTGCATATATGGCAGGTCTCCATGTGCATTCGTTCGCGGGATATCAAATGCCCGATTGGCTGAATCTCCCCTTAACTGTACTTTGGCTGGTAATTTGCACAAATGCAGTTAATCTGATAGATGGTGTTGATGGACTAGCTGCAGGAGTTGGTCTATTTGCAACCTGCACAACTCTATTTGCAGCACTGCTTCAAAATAACATGGGATTAGCTTTTGTTACAGCTCCGCTAGCAGGTTGCTTGCTCGGTTTTCTTCGCTACAATTTTAACCCGGCAACAATCTTTCTCGGAGATTGCGGAAGTTTATTTATTGGGTTTATGCTCGGCTGCTTCGGTATTCTATGGGATGAAAAGTCAGCTACTATTCTCGGTATGACGGCGCCGCTTATGGCGCTAGCAATACCGTTGCTTGATACCTCGCTGGCTATAATTCGCCGGTTTTTGCGCAAAAAACCGGTGTTTAAAGCAGATCGCGGCCACATACATCACCGCCTTCTTGATCGTGGATTAACACCGCGCAAGGTAGCTTTATTACTATATGGATTTTGCGCATTCGGCGCGATATGTTCTCTGTTAACTTTGACTCAAAATACATATGGCATTGTAATTGTAATATTTTGCGTTGTTACATGGATAGGTATACAACACCTTGGTTATGTTGAATTCGGTGCGGCTGGAAGAATGTTTATTGATGGTGTATTTCAACGTATGCTAAATTCTCAGGTCTTGCTTCAAATACATGAAATTCAACTAAACTCAGCATCGAGTCCAGATCGTTGCTGGGAAATCATTTTAGGAGCATGCAAAGAAGCAGGGTTTTGTAAAGTTGAGATGGAACTAGCAGGAAGATCTTACGTGTGGAAAAACAGCATTAATATTAATGACTCATGGAATATATCGATACCTATTACAAACAATGATTCCATAGAACTTGCTTGGCCATTCGAGAGTGAAACTCAAATGTACGTGATAGCTCCATTCGCTGACTTGCTCCGCAGGTCGCTAGTTATAAAGGCGCAAACCTTTGCGCGCAACTCACGTATCCCGCCGGAAAAAGTGCGTTGTGATGTTGACTTTGTCGAGGGCGTCTCATTTCAGCATTCTGTGCGAGGTGACTGATTCAATCTGGAAAAACATCGACTCGTCAGGTGTATCTATATGTAGAATATTAAATGTGCTGGGAAATAAGAATGATTTATATTTGAATGCCCCGATGTCTCTGTTGGGCGTATATGATCGTTCGCATTTCGTTTTCTGCGCTTCTGTAATTTGATGCCAGCCGCCTCCCATATTCGACTAGAAAATATACCAACGTCCGTTATCAGGAGCTTAGAGGCGAGCACTTTACCAATTCACTATTGTGATTCTAAACAGGTGATGCTGTACTTATTGTTAATATGTAGAGGTGAGAAGGGAGTTGTATAGCTTCATTAAACAACAAATATGCAAATAGATGGGTCTTCTGAATTACTGTATAAGGAGTATCAGTTTTGCGCTAAATAATAATCCGACTAGCATTTGTATTCGAAAGCAACTTGAAAGTTTGTTGTTGTATTTAAACAAGGCTTCTTGAGTATCTCAATATCTTCTTGAGATACTTCGAGAGAGAAGTACTGACGTACAGCCGCCAGCGTAATGATCACCTTGCATTGTTGACGAAATTCAGTCACGATTCCTTCAACACCTACAAAAATTCCACTACGTACACGGACACGCTCACCGACAGCAACACCGGTGTGAGGGCGCAAGAGTAGGCCGGTAGAAAGGCCCTCTCGGATTCTGTTGAGCTCGTCGCAACTGACAAGGCTTCCGGCTTCCTCTCCTAATGACCGTACAACGCCTGGCGTACTAATTGCCGCAACCCTCGTAACAGGCGTAATTCTTGCAAATACGTACCCGCAAAATAGAGCACGCTCAGTTACAACAGTCCTGTCCGTCCATTTCGCACGTACTTTGTACAGCGGCAAGTAATGTTCAATTCCGCGCACTTCAAGGTGGTGGGCCACTTTTTTCTCGTAATTTGAACGCACATGTAAGACCTGCCATGCGCTCTGATCAATAGCGCTTGCTTCCTGGATATCAAGTCCTCGTCGAATCGGCCCAGATTCCAAAACACTGAAGACGTTAGATGGCATACAAATAGCCCTGCTCATATTTCAAAATTTATAGATTCATATTAGAGTCTTAGTTTCCGACATGGTATTGCCAATAGTTGACATCATGTCGTTGTCGTGTGTCAATATACGGCATGTGGCTAAAGCATTTGTTTGTTAAGCCGATATAGCAATTCGGCTACTCCAGAAAGAGCGTCAAAAGCTGTATATTCAGCGGTTTATGCTCAGTGCGATAGAAATGTCGGTTGCCATGGTGGTATTTACTGCAAATCAAAGGAAGAAGCAATCAGACAAGGCAATTTACGCGTTTTCTGCTCCGCCCATACTTAATATAATATAAGAGTAATTTAATCAGTATTATACGTGGTTTCGTAATGTGTCGCAAGGCACGCTGAAGACTGAAGGTGGCACATGACCCAAAGTGTCTCTAATGAAGTAGTCGGCAACGAAAGAATCGACTCGTGGAAGTCGATTGCACAATATTTGGGCAGAAGCTCTCGCACTGTACAGCGCTGGCACTTTACATATGGCCTTCCCATACACCGTCTCGGAGGAGATTCAGGGTCAGTATTTGCCTATACGGATGAATTGGATTCATGGTTGCGGAGGCGGGATCCTGCATTGAGCCGGGCGACCAACGCGGCTGCCAAGCCTGTTTTGATTTATCCTGCCCAGCCACAAGCTGACGCTGATCTGTTACCTACTGTGCCGGTTATTGCCTTAACAGCAGATTCGGAAAAATCTCATGCTGCAGGACTTGTCAACAGTGCAAATAAACTCTGGTCCAGCTTTTCAGCGCAGAATCTGAAAATAATTGCCCGCCACTTCCGCGAGGCCATCGATTTATATCCAGACAACGCTAAAGCTTTCGCTGGTCTATCGTACGCGCTACTTTCGGGAGGTGTCCTGGGTTACCTGCGCATACCCACAGCCTATGTCTCAGCCAAAGATGCCATGAGCCGGGCGAAGGCCCTCGATCCCGAACTTTCGGAAGTACGCTGCACAGAATCATGGCTCAAAATGGTTTTGGACCGGAAATGGCTGGAGGCCCGCGAAGGGTTTGATTCTCTTTTAGCCAAGCCGAAGCCCGCGGTGTCCGCGATCATTGGAAGCGCCTTGCTGTATATAGCAGAAGGCGATCCGCAGCAGGCTGCCGTGCAACTATATCTAGCAGTGCAACGAAGCGTTCTAAACACCGCCGCGGTTGCTTTGCACTGTTGGAGCAAGTATCTGGCCGGTGAGTACACTGAAGTGCAAAATCTGATTGAAGATACGCGGGCGAGCGGACAGTGTAGCCCGCTTCTCGATGCTGTTGAAGCTCTGGCTGGCGTGCAGTGCGAAAAACAGGATACTTGTATTCCTCGCATCGAGGCGTTAGCTGCCGAATCGCAGCCTTACCAATTGGTTTACGGTGTGCTTGGATACGCCTACGCGATCGGCGGCAATACGCAGAAGGCCAATGAGGTGCTCGATGCGATTTCCCGGTCGGATTGGGACCGGGGAAATGCAGCGCCATACGCCATGGCCCTGATTCTCGTAGGCCTGGGAGAAAACCACGACGCCGTGCGCTGGATTGAGCAGTCCTATCGCAGTGGATCGCTCTGGAGCCTGGGATTTCCTGTCGATCCCATTCTGATGACACTACGCGACGAGCCCAGCTACCGGGCATTGATGGGCAAAATCAGTTATCCCTCCAAGCGCAACCCGGCCACTTTCAAAAATGTCAGCTCGCTGGAGCGGGGAATGGATGTGCCGGTCGCAGGTGTCTAATGCACATTGCTGGGGCGGCAATGATAATTACGGTCGGGTTTTTGTGCTTTGCCTCTTATAGTATGCCTGTGCCGCACTGTTCACATTGTGAGACAGAAATAACACTATAGAGTGATCTTGTTTTCCGGCGAAAAGGCAGTACACTGATCGTGGAGCAGGGAAAATTCCGGGACCTCGCAGCTCTCTCGCTCCCCCAATTAAAAAATTGATCGCAGCATGTCCGTAGGCTCTCGTTCTACCGGGTTGAGTATCATTTAGTGGGACGGCCCCGAAAAACAGAAATTCGGAGAAAAGAATGATATCGAACGCAAAGTATTCTTTCGCGAAGTGGATGGCCGCCAGTGCCGCCTTGGTTATCTATACAGGATTCAGCATCTGGGCACGTGGGCAAGAACACACTCCGGTTGTAGAGGATTGGAGTCATCACGCTGTCATCTTCTCCAAGCCCAGCACGCCCAAACCCGGCGATAAAAAAGCCGAGGAGAAATATTCCAAGATCGTCAATAGCACGCGCTACAAGCAGCAGGAGCTGCGGCGCAGCATTGGAACGAAAGAATTTCTGCGTGCTCCGGATGGTTCGGTCAAGCGGATGAAGGATGTTTATTCGCAGCATGGGATCTTGTCCGACTCTTACTGGAATACACCGGCAGAGCCGTCGTGGTGGAACAAGCGGCAGCACGGCCCGTCGAACGAGTCGAAAAAAGATTGGGCCGAGCCTCTGATTACAGGCGGGACAATCCAGCCGAACGTTTCCCCGATCAAAATCACACAAAGTGTTACGACGGCGGATTGTTCAAATGATTATGCCATCTATCCCACGGGCGTAGCGGGCAGCAGCACGAAAGCCAGTATTGTTGGATATGACGAACTCTACGAGGGATGTTACTTAACAAACACCAGCGTCACGGTGCCCACGCTCAGTTGGGCATACAATACCGGCGGTACGGTTACGTCTTCTGCAGTTGGTTCGTCTGACAGCACGCAGATCATGTATGTCCAATACAAAGGCGGTGTTTCGTACCTCGTCCTTCTCAAGTGGGAAGCGGGTACGGGTTCTTTGACCAAGCCCGCAACTCCCACTTTAGTGACGGCAGCGAATTATCGTTCGTGCAAAGCGCCATGCTATGCCACCTTGAACCTGGGCGCGAGCGATACATATTCGACCCCGTACTATGATTACGATAATAGTATTGACACCGCCTACGTCGGTGACGACAACGGACAACTGCACGAGATTACGGGTGGTTTCACAGGAACTCCGGCTATTGATGCAAATAGTGGTTGGCCTCTGACGCTGAATAGCAGCTACCCGCTAGCCACGCCGGTTTACGATTCCGCTACCAGCACTGTTTTTGTCGGCGATACGGGTGCGAATTTCTACGCTGTTTCCGTCGCGTCAACTCCCAGCATTACAGCCCAGGCTTCTCTGGGAGGCAGTGGTGCGGCGATCATGGACTCTCCGGTACTCGACTCCAACGCTGGAATGGTCTATACCTTTGTCAGCAACGACAGCAGTGGGTATAACGGTGTATTCCAATTTCCTGTGAGCGTTACCTCCGGAAGCACTTGGAGCTATAGCGAAGCGCGAGTGGGTGTGGGCGCATCGGAATATTGGATCTATGCTGGCAACTTCGACAATGTGTACTACTCGTCAAGCAGCGGTAATGCGGGGAATCTCTGGGTGGTCGGAAATACCGCCGATGGCACCAATGGCGGAGCACTCTACGCAATACCGATCCTGTCTTCGGGCGCGATGACATCTGGCATTATTACGCCGGCAGTCTCAAAACTCACAGCGGGTTATTACCCGTGGCCCTCGCCTGTTACGGAGTTTTGTAACCCCAACAGTACCAGTACTTCATGCACAGTTTCCAACGGGGAAACAACGTCAGGAATCGATTATCTGTTCTTCAGCGTATATAGCGCGTCGACGGATAGTTGCACAACCGGCGAAGGCTGCATCCTGGCCTACCGTGTCAACATTCCGTCCAGCCCTGAGCTGGTTGGAAGCCAGGCAGCTACTGTTCCGAATGGTGGGTGCTGGGCTACCGGAGGATTTATCATCGACAACAGCGTGCCGAGTTCTACTCTGGCCGGCACATCGAATGCCTATACCTTCGAGTTGAACGGGAATGAAGCCGGAGGGCCCCTCGGCTACACTAGCAGCCATTGCGCGACGAGTATGCAAAATGCCGTGCCATACGCTTGGCAGGCTCTGCAGTCTAATCCGTAGAAGAAGCAGAGGGCCCGGGCGGGAAATTCTCGACAGGGCCTTCTGGAACTGCTAGATGGCGATTTCGCACGCAGAATTCCGGAGATATGCCGCAAGATCGGAGATTTCCCGCCGGAGCGCCAGATATCTACAGAATGCAACGGGATTATTCGTAGTGAGGAGAATATTCATGGGATCAGATGAGATGCAAAACCAATCGCGTGCGCTGGAGCAAAACAGCAAGAAGTCGTATGTAAAGCCCGATGTGCGGCACGAGCAAGTCTTCGAGACAATGGCGCTGAATTGCGGTAAAGCGCAAGCAACGCAAACCTCCTGCAAATATCAAAGGAGTTCATCTTAATCGATTGGCTATGTCTCAAGAGCCATTCATTGATGTGGTTTGCTGCGACTTGGTGGCTGAGCTGGTTCGTAGCACCGGCTCGGCGAAATTACAGGTCACCGGGCTCAGTATGCTGCCGGCGATCTGGCCAGGCGATGAGCTTACGATTCAGCGTCAGCCGCCAGATCAATTTGCGCCCGGCCAAGTTGTCTTCTTTCGCCGCAATGGAGGCGTTGTTGCGCACCGGATCGTCCGCATAGCGGACGATCGGCTTTTTACGCGTGGCGACTCCAATCCCGAGCTAGATGCGCCTGTCAGTTGGGACGAGGTAATTGGCCGGGTCGCCGGCATCCGCCGCAACGGCCTCCCCGTTCGCCTGCAACCTTCGTTTGCGCAACGCATGATGGCATGGGCACTGCGGCGGTCCCATTTCGCTTTACGCCTGCTTTTGCATTTTCATCCGATAGCACAAAAAAGTTCGTATGTTTCCGCGCAGTGAAATCCAGCTAGAATTGAATATCGCTTCCTTGCTGAAGAAGCCGAACCCGTACCGGTGGAAGTGACGAAGAGGATTATCCATTCCATGTCCATCCCCAACGATTCAACAAACCATAACGTGGTGGTCGAAGTCGGTGGTATCCCCATTGAAATACAAACCACGGATGCCGGCTTCGAGAGCATTTTGCGCGGGCGTTACGGCGACTACATCAACCCCGATGCGAACTCCGAGTTTACGCTACGCGTGCAATTGACACAGATGGCGGAGACATCAAACTCCGACGATGAATCTGAGGAGGCGCCAACGGCCGAGGTGTGGCTGGAGGGCAAAGAGTGGCGGTTTAGGCGAGGCGATTTCCAGGCGTGCTGGAATCCGGCAACTCGCCAAGGCGAGGTCTTTCAGACCGCCAATCAGTACTCCATCGATTCTGTACTACGCATCATACACACGTTGCTTCTGGCGCCGCAGGGTGGATTTTTGTTGCACTCATCGAGCGCGGTGCGCAACGGCAAGGCGTTTTTGTTTTCTGGCGTCTCCGAGGCCGGCAAAACCACGATGGCCCGCCTGGCGCCACCCGATGCGACGCTGCTGACCGACGAGATGTCGTTTATTCGTAAGGTGGATGGAAGATATTTTGCCTACGGCACCCCATTTGCCGGTGAACTGGCAAAGCCGGGAGAAAATATCTCCGCGCCGATTGCCGCGCTGTATCTGCTGAAAAAAGCGCAGGAGAACCGGATCGACAAGCTCGAACCTGCGGAGGCGGTGCAGCGGCTGCTGCGCAACATCCTCTTTTTCGCGCATGAGGAAGAGATGGTACGCCAGGTTTTTGCCGGCGCCTGCGCCTTTGTGGCCGCGGTGCCGGTCTATCAACTTTCCTTCTTCCCCGACCACAGGGTCTGGGATCTGATTGGGTGACACATGACTGTAGAGACAACCTATATTGCACAAAGCACCGCCGCGGCCTCGAGCACGCTGGGCGACGACACTATCATTATGTCCACCAAAGACTCGACGGTCTTCATGCTGAACTCCGTGGGCACGGCAATTTGGAAGTCCGCCGATGGCGCGACACCGCTGGCGCGGATTGTTGCAGACAAGATCTGCGCAGAGTTCGACGTGAGCAGCGAGCAGGCCATGACCGATGCCAAAGAGTTTGTGGAAAAACTAGCGCAGCACGGAATTCTGCTCGTCTCCACCGAACCGCTTCCCCCAAATCCCCAAAACTAATCTGTTTCCCCACATGGAGGTCCCATGAGTCTGCTTGATGAGGTCGACCGGAAAGCCATGGCGCTCGGCATCCCCCTGAACGCCCAGCTGGACATCACCTGGCGATGCAATGAGCGATGTGTACACTGCTACCTCGATCACGAGGGCGCTGGCGAGATGACCACTGCGGAGATCAAGGACGCCATCCGCCAGATGCACGAAAGCGGCACCTTTTTTCTCAGCGTGAGCGGCGGCGAACCGCTTTTGCGGCGGGATTGCTTCGAGATTCTGGAATATGCGCGGTCACTGCGCATGAGCGTAAAGCTGAAGACCAACGCCACCATGATCGGACCCAAAGAAGCCGCGCGCATCCGCGAGCTGGGCATCGGCGAGGTGCAGATCAGCCTGTATTCGCACGAGGACGAGGTACACGACACTATCACCAAGCTGCCCGGTTCGCTGCGCCGGACGATTGAGGGCATACGCAACCTCACTGCAAATGATGTCAAAGTTTCCATCAGCAACGTTTTAATGACGCACAATGCCGGTCATGGCTTGGCCGTCAAGCAGTTGGCCGACGAGCTGGGCGTGATCTTTCATATCGATCCGACCATCACGCCTAAGCTCGATGGCGACCGGTCGATCTTGAGTCTGAATATTTCAGAAAATCAACTGGAACAGGCCTACCATACCGAAGAGTTTGTGGGGAATGTGGGCGAGTTCTGTGCACCTGCCAGCAGCGCGGATACGGATTACCTGGACAACTATAGTTGCAGCGCCGGCCATACATATGTTTACATCTCACCGACAGGCGAAGTGTGGCCCTGCGTGCAGTTCCCCATGAAGTGCGGCAGCCTGCGCGAGCAAAAATTCGGCGAGATCTGGCGAAACTCTCCGGCCTTCACCGAATTGCGATCCGTACATCTGCGTGATATGCCAACTTGCTCGCAGTGTAATCATGCATCCTACTGCTCCCGCTGCCCCGGTCTGGCCTATGTTGAAGGCGATCTTCGCGGGCCCTCGTCGAAAGACTGTAGAGATTCTTTTGTAAGGACGGGGATTCCGGTCTCGATTCAAACAGGCACAACGAGCCGGGTTGCGCAGGGTGCATACGGTCTGGTGCAAATTGCTGCTGCTACTGGTGCCGGAGCGTAATCAGCAGGCAGTCGCGCGTAACGAAATTGCCAGATTCTGTGCCCCGGCAGCAGACAAGAAGTAACTGCCGGGGCGTATTAATTTTCACTGTTATTCATTGAATTTCTGTAATCTGTATTTATAGCCATTATGCTTAGAAACCAAATTGTCCAATTTTTTCATAAATTGCCTGCAGGCCGTCGCGCCCTCGCACTAGTTTGGCGAGCGGCAGGCGCGTGGACGGTGGCCTGGGTCGTGCTGCTGGTCCTTCAGGGAATGATCCCCGCAGTGCTTGCCCTGCTGCTTCGGACGTTGGTCAACCGGCTCGTCGCGGCGCCCATATGGCAGTCGGCTGCGCCGCCGGCGCTGGGAATCGCCATTCTATGGCTGGTAGGCCAGCTTTTATCAAATGCGCTCTCCTGGGTCAGAGCGGTTCAGGCCGAAAACGTTCAGGACGAAGTGCACCGGCTGATTCATCAGCAAGCGCTGCGGCTCGATCTGGCATTCTTCGATCATCCGGAATCCTACGACCGGCTTTATCGCGCGCAGGTCGATTCGGCATCGCAACCATTAGCGCTACTCGAAAGCCTGGGGACGCTGGTGCAGAACGGACTGGGCTTTCTCGCCTTGGCCGGCATTCTGTGGACCTACACGGGCTGGCTGCCCATGTTGCTGGTCTTTACGGCGGTTCCGGGGCTGCTACTCGTGGCGCGCCATATCCTCAAAGAACATCAGTGGCACCTCGACAATACCAACCAGGAACGGCGGGCCAACTATCTGGATTGGTTGATTACAGACGAGTACTCGGCGGGCGAGCTGAGGCTTTACGATCTGGGCGGCTTTCACCACGAAGCCTTTGAGAGCGTGCGTAAATTTCTCCGTCTGGGCAAGCTACGCCTGGTGCGGATTGGCGCTATCACCGAACTTGTGGCCGGTATTCTAGCCTGGGCCGGCAGCCTGGTGGGACTGGGTTGGGTATTTCGTCAAACGCTGCAGGGACACTTCAAACTGGGCGATCTGCTTCTCTGCTTCCAGGCCTTTCAGCAAGGCCAATCGCAGTTGCGTTCTCTGCTTGAAGGCGCCGGCAAAATCTATAAGAGCCTGTTGTTTGTCGACAATCTCGACGAGTTCTTGGCCATTGAACCTTCTATTCAGCCCGGCGTTACCGGCGAGCCTGGGCTGCCGGCTCGCGAATGCATCCGTTTCGAGCATGTGAGCTTCACCTATCCGGGGGGCATCTACCCGGCGCTCAGCGATTTCAATCTTGAGATTCCGCAGGGCAAGGTCGTCGCCCTGGTCGGAGCCAACGGCGCTGGAAAAAGCACGCTCATCAAGTTGTTGTGCCGCTTTTACGACCCGCACGAAGGCCAGATTCTCATCGACGGTGTCGATCTTCGCGATCTGGACACGGAGGCCATGCGCCGTCAGATCGCTGTCCTGTTCCAGGAGCCGGTGCATTACCACGCTACGGTCGGCGAAAATATTGCCTTTGGTGAAATCAAGAAACCACAGGATATGGTGCGCGCCTGGGAGGCTGCCGAGCACGCCGGAGCCATTGAGCCGATCGAGCGGCTGCCGCGCGGCTTTGACACCATGCTGGGCAAATGGTTTGGTGGCTCCGACCTGAGCGTGGGCGAATGGCAGCGCGTTGCCTTGGCCCGTGCCTTCTACCGCAAAGCCTCGCTGGTCATTCTCGACGAGCCGACCAGCGCCATGGATTCCTGGGCCGAGCACGACTGGCTGAACCGTTTCCGCCAGTTGGCCGAAGGCCGCACCGCACTGATGATTACGCACCGCTTCACCACGGCCATGCACGCCGATATCATCCACGTGCTCGACAAAGGCCAGGTCATCGAGTCTGGTACGCACGCGCAACTGGTAGCCCACCGCGGCGTTTATGCCAGTTCCTGGGCCGCGCAGATGCAGGAGATTGCTCGTGCCGACCGCTGATTGGCTCGCCGATGCGAGTCCGGCCCTCCGCCTCGTCATCGCGACTTCGTGGCTGGCACCGGACTCCTGGCGCGATCATCAGGAACATGCAATTCGCGCGGCGATTGCCGCGGGGCCGGATTGGGCAGAGTACCTTCAACTCGTCCATCGCCACCAGGTCACTGCCTTGAGTTGGGCCGCGCTCAGCCGCACGCCGGGAATCGAAATTCCCGATCCAGTCAAACAGCGCCTGCGCCAGCTCAGCGATTCCTGCCGTATCCTGGCCATGCAGCACAGCCTGTTGTTGGCTGAATTGCTTAAAGAGTTCAGCCGATCCGACATTCCCGTCGTTCCGCTCAAAGGCCCCATCCTGTCCTTCCAACTTTACGGCGACATTGGCCTGCGCCAATCGTCGGATTTGGATATCGTCGTTGCGCCGGCAAATCTAAAAAAGGCGCAAATCTGCATTGAAAATTTGGGATGGAAGCTCGACTCGATGCAAACCGCGCTAAGCCCCCGGCAATGGGATGCTCTGGTGCGAACCGAGCATCATATCAACTTCATGCATTCCCAAACCGGCCGCGGACTGGAACTGCATTGGCGCAATCATTGGGAAACTTCCGATGTCACGCTTGCCTGGCAGGCTCGATCGACCGACTTTGTATGGCAGGGGATTTCCGTCAAGGCCCTGCATCCCGGCGATCTGGCGCTCTATATCTGCAAACACGGCGGCTTCCACACTTGGTCTTGTGCCAAGTGGATCGGCGATTTGGCCCGCGCGCACGCAATCGGTCTTGTCGATTGGCGCTCGGCCTTCGACTTCGCAAAAGAACTGGCCCAGGAAAAACTTTTGCTCTCCGGGTTGTATTTGCTCAATCGCGTTTATGGGCTTGCCCTGCCAGATTTGCCCGAGCTTGCTTCGCAGCCTGAAGCATCGTGGCTCACAGCAATGCCACTGCAAGCGCTGAAGAGTTTTGAAGAACCGGGTCCGGGGCGCGTTTCATGGGCTTCGTTTCTACACAAAGTTCGCAGGCAGCGGTACGAGCGAAAACTATGTCCGCGAAAACCATGGCGGCAGTTTTTCGATCAGCTCTTGTATTGCCGCGAAGACTTCCGCGTCTTTCCCTTGCCCGACAGCCTCTTTTGGGCTTATAAGCCCTTGCGTCCCTTTCTGTGGTTGTACCGGTGGGCGCGGCAAAAATGGATGGTAGACCAGCCGCAGCTCGTCTCTGAATAAATTCAATCGTTAAGTCAAACTAAAATCGCAACGCCCGCCGCGCCAACGGCGGGCGTTGCTGTTTGTGTTTGGCTAACTCCCCAGCGGCATGTTTCCTTCTACGCGAAGTACATAAGGGAAGTCGCCTCTGTGTTCCAAGAGTGGCAAATCGATGACCAGTGCATTGCTGGTCTGATGAAAGGCAACAGCTTGTGGCTTTTCACCAAGCCATGTGATCTTTTCTACCTTTGCCTTTCCTGCGGCGAGTGTGGTGATCTCAGCCCGCTCACCCGCGTATTTACAGCCAAAAGCATATAGATTGCCATTGGCCTTGGTAAAGCGGAAATCATGTTCCGTGAGCGGAACAGAGGGGATACGTTTCAAACGAGGTCCAGGCACCGCTGTTGAGCCACCCTTCCAGTCGCCGGGAGCTTGATCGGGAATGGAACCTCCTTCTCCCATCACGATCCAGGGATGGCTTCCATAGATTCCCTCGCCGTTATGGGCAAGCCACTCGCCCATCTGCAGCAGGATCTTCTGCTGCTCTTCAGGAATGCTGCCATCACCCATGGGCGAGATGTTGAGGAGAAGATTACCGCCCATGCTGGCCATCTCAATAAGTTCCTGAATCAGGCTGGAAGCGGAGCGATAAGTCATGCCATCGGTATATCCCCAGGTGCTGCCGATGCAGTCGTCGCATTGCCAGCCCGCCGCGGGATAGATCCATTTGGGCGCCCGCGATGCCTTCTCGAAGTCCTGGATGGAGCCGAAATAATAGGCCACATCCTTAGTGGCCAGCGTGCATTCGATCTTCAGTTGCTCGGCCCGGTTGTAATAATAGGCAGCGGCGCGTAACTTCACATCGTCATACTCGCGCGGATTGACGCCGTTATCGAAATAAACCAACTGCGGATGATACTTATCGACCTGCTCCTGAAAGCGCGCCAGCCAATCTTCTTGAAATGCTTTTGAGGCCTTGCCATCATTCATGTCGCCCGGGATCGGCGGCCCGTAGAAGCCTGCATATCTGGCATCGAATTGATCGTTGGGAACGCCTTCTTTCGGATAAGCGAAGCAGTGGTGTTCCATGCGATGATTCGACAAGCCAAAGATCAACCCCTGCTTGCGGATGGCCGTCGCCAACTCGCCGATCAAGTCGCGCCTGGGGCCCATCTTGCCCGCGCACCACGGAGTCAGATCGCTATTCCACATCGCGAATCCGTCGTGATGCTCGGCTACCGGAACTACGTAACGCGCGCCCGAAGAGCGGAAAATGTTTGCCCAGACATCGGCATCAAATTTTGGGGTGGTGAACATGGGAATGAAATCTTTGTACCCGAACTTATCGGGACGGCCGTAATGTTTGGTGTGCCACTCGGCATCGGCGGTATACATGTGCCGGATGTACCATTCATTGCCATGCGCGGGGATGGAATAAAGCCCCCAATGAATAAAGATGCCGAATTTGGCCTGATTCAGCCAGGCCGGCACATGATAATGCTCGCGCAGAGAGTCCCAGGTAGGCTCAAATATTCCATTCAAATCGGGTTTGGCCACAGCGTAAGCATCGGGCGAGCCTGCAGGTGCGCCCATTTGCGCAAAAAGCTTTTGCGGTTTGCAAAATGCAGCCGAACCGGCCACCACGGCGGACCGCTCGATAAAACTGCGCCGGGAAATTACGCCGGGCTGCGGATTTTTCATAATGTTTAGCTCCTCCAAGGGGCTTAAAAAATGATTCAAGTATGAATGGTTGAATTTCAGTTCACAAAATTGCTGGGATTTGCTGAGGTGAATATCATATCTTCACATGATCATCAGTGCACAGACATGATCTATGGTCGAAAAGGGTGCCAATGAAACCATTCCACATCATGGCCAAGCCGCACGGGCCCATCTGCAACCTCGATTGCACCTACTGCTATTACCTGGAGAAAGAGAATCTATATTCCGCCGGCGGAGGCGAATTCCGCATGAGTGATCAGGTGCTGGAGGCCTATATACGCCAGTACATTCTGTCGCAGCCCGGCGAGCATGTGAGTTTTGCCTGGCAGGGGGGCGAGCCAACGCTTCTGGGCATTCCGTTTTTCGAACGTGTTCTCGAACTGCAAAAAAAGTACGCCGATGGAAAGATCATTGAGAACGCATTGCAAACCAATGGCACGCTGATCGACGACGTCTGGGGCGAATTCCTGGCGCGGAACGGATTTCTTACCGGCCTTTCCATCGATGGGCCTGAAGAACTACACGATGCGTACCGCGTGGATAAAGGCGGCAAACCTACCTTTGCGCGCGTCATGCGCGGTCTGCAGATGCTCAAGAAACACGGCGTTGAGTTCAACACCCTGACCGCCGTCAACCGCAAAAACTCCTATCGGCCAAAAGATGTTTACCGGTTTCTGAAAGAGACCGGCAGCAAATTCTTGCAGTTCATTCCCATCGTCGAACGGGTCGCGAACGAGCCCGATTCCGCCGGCTTTGTTCTCATCAAGCCCTTCACGCGCCAACAGGCAGAGGTCGCCGAGTGGTCGGTCGAGCCGCTGCAATACGGAAAGTTTCTCGCCGGGGTTTTTGACGATTGGGTGCGCAACGATGTGGGCAAAACGTTTGTGCAAGCTTTCGATGTGGCGCTGGAATCCTGGGCCAATGTTCCGCAGAGCCTGTGCGTTTTTGCGCCGCGCTGCGGGGCCGCCATGGTGGTCGAGCATAATGGCGACCTCTATTCTTGCGATCATTTTGTCTATCCGGAAAACCGGCTGGGAAATATTCTTGAGAAAAACATCGACCGTCTAGCGGTTACTCCGCTGCAGACGCGCTTCGGTAACGCCAAAGAGCTGGGCCTTCCCACGGATTGCCGGAACTGCGATGTGCGCTTTGCCTGCAACGGCGAATGCCCCAAGCACCGTTTCGCGAAGACCGCATCGGGCGAAAGCGGGCTGAACTATCTTTGCGCCGGATACAAATATTTCTTCCATCACATCGATCCGTACATGCGCTTCATGGCGAACGAACTCAGCCAGAACCGCGCTCCCGCGCGTGTCATGGAGTGGGCGCGATCAGGCGCAGCCACAACCGGGTGGTAACCGCATCGGCTCTACGTGGTTAGGAAATGCGGAATGTAGCCGTGACAATGAACGTCGCGCGCAATCAATAAAGGAATTGTGTAGCGAAGGTTTGTTGCCTGATTTTGGCTGCCCCCCAGGGATTCGAACCCCGATATGCTGATCCAGAGTCAGCTGTCCTACCATTGAACGAGGGGGCAACGAAGGCTTGAAGCTCGCTTCGCGGCCTATGGCCTGCGTCCCGGGCGGGCGCGCAAAGCCAGTACCTTGATCATAAGCGGCGGAAGCGGGCCAGGTCAACGCCCTGGCCGATGTCTCGCGAAAGTTTTCTTCGGCCTGCGTTCTCTTTTCTCCTCGTTCAACCAGGCTCCGCTGCCGCTATTCGTCGCGCAAAATCTGCAAAGGGCGAAGGCCAAGAATGCGATAGCTGGCGATCCAGCCCGTGGCCGTGGCCAGGATCGCGGTTCCGGCCAGAGCCACAAACACCGCTGCCCAGTCGAGGCGATAGCCAACTTCAAGGCGGTGCAGCAGCACGCGCGTCAAAAGGTTGGCGAAGATGGCGCCGACAGCTCCGGCCAGCAGGCCCAGCACGCCGAACTCCACGCTGAAGGTGCGCACGATCCGCATCCGCGTCGCGCCCAGTGTCTTGAGCACCACCGCTTCCTGCATCCGGCGATAGCGCGTGCCGGCGATGCTCGAGGCCAGAATCGTTAGCCCGGCCAGGATCGAGAAGCCGGCCAGCAGCCGGACGACGTAGGTGATCTGGTCGACGAGGGTCTCTACGCGCGCGATCACGTCGGCAACGTTGATGACGGTGATCGTCGGATAAGCCGCGAAAAACGCCTGTTCCATGGTTGCGACCCGGCGGGGATCGATGTGCGCGCCGCCGTACCAGATCGACGGCTGACCGGCGAGTAGGCCCGAAGGCAGAAAGAATTGCACGCGCGCGCCCAGGTGCTGGCCGTCGGAGCTGAAGATGGCCGCGACCTTCAGCGTGCGCGTCTCGCCGCCGGTTTCCAGCTCCATGGTGGAACCAACAGCAAGGTGCAAACGCTCGGCTACGCTCTCGCTGACCGCGATCTGCGCCGCCTGGTTGTTCGTCCACCACGTGCCTTTGATCGTCTTGGCGCCCTCGGGCGGCGCGTCGGCCCAACTCAACTCGGCATTCTCGAGCATGCGGCGCGGATAGTGTTCGCCGCGCATCTCTTCCACCGGCTTGCCGTCGATGGAGGTAAATCGCCCCATCACGACCGGAATCAACTTCAGTTGCTGGCTGACACCCGGTTGTTGCGCAAAGAATGCTTTGACGCCGGCAACCTCGTCGCCGCGGATATCGACGAGAAAGATGTTGGGCAGGCTGGGCGAAGCGGTTTCTTGCAGATCGCGCAGCAGGCCCTTCTGCATCAGATAGACGGCAAAGATCAGCATCACGCCCATGCCCAGCGCCGACAATACCGCCGCCGATTGATTGCCGGGCCGGTAGAGATTAGCCAATCCGTGGCGCAATGAAGAAGGCAAGCGCAGCCGGGTGAATTTGAGAAAGATCCGCAACGCGCCGAGTGTGAGAGCGGAAAGAACCAGCAAAACAAACAGCGCGGCTGTGGAGATGAGGGCGAACGAAAGGCCGATGGTGGGCGAATCGGTAAGCGCCCAGGCGATGGCGCCCAGTGCCGCGAGCACCGCCGCCGCAACGCAGAGTTGCAGCCAGCGCGCGCACCAGCGTTTGATCCAGCCGCGCATGCCGCGCGGGCCCTGCTCGACCATCCGGCGCAACACCAGCACGGGCCGCACCGCGCGCACATCGAGCAGCGGCGGCAGGCAGAAGAGCAGCGTGGTCAGCAGTCCCGTGCCCAGGCCGGCCAGCGCCGATTGCCAGGGAAAGGCGAAACGCAAGTGCATGGTGATCAGATTGCCGAAGGCCGCCGGCAAGGCGACCATCACGCCGATTCCGGCGGCTACGCCCAGCAGCCCGCCGGCCAGTCCCAGGCCAAGGGTCTGCAAGAGAAAAATGCGCAGCAGGTCCGATGAATTGGCGCCGATAGCCTTGAGAATCGCCAGCATGTCCATGCGTTGCTCAAGGTGCGCGTGCATGGCCATGGCCACGCCGATGGCGCCCAGCACCATGGCGACCAGGCAGATGAGACTCAGCATGGAGGTGGCGTTGTCCAGGCCCTTGGCGATGGCGGGATTGCCCTCGCGATAGTCCATCACCTGCGCTTCGGGCAACGCCGTTTCCAGTTGCTTGCGCACCGCGGCAAGTTGCCGGTCGGCGATTTTCCCGCGCGGCATGGTGGGTAGCGCAACGAGCAACCGCCGGTTGGCGCGGCTGCCCGGCGCCAGCAACGGCGTGCGCTCGATCGCCTGCTGCGAGATCATCACGCGCGGTCCAATGCTGATGCCGCCGCTCATGCGGTCGGGCTCTTGCTTGAGCACCGCGGCAATGCGGAAATCCCTGCCGCCCAGCCGCAGCGTATCGCCTACATGCGCGTTAAGCCGGATCAGAAACTCATCGGCCACCACCGCCGAATCGCCGGCGAGGGCCTGCGCCAGCGGCATGGCGGGTTCCAGTTCCGCCTGTCCGTAGTAGGGGTATTCGGCGGGATCGACGGCTTTGAGCGAGACCAGCAACGGCACGGGAGCATCCGGCACCGAGGCCATCGAAAGCGTTTCTGTGACCCACGTCGCACGTATGCCGCTGCCCTTGGGCGCGATCGCGGCGATCTTGTTCAACTCATCCTGCGAGGGCTGCCGCGGCAGGCGCGCGCTCAGATCGCCGGCCAGCAGCGAGCGGGCCTGCGTGTTTAATGTCATCCTGAAGCTGTTGCTGAGCCCGCGCACGCCCACCAGCGCGGCCACGCCGATGGCCACCGAGAGGACCACGAAAAGAAATTTTCCCGGCGCGGACTTCAGGTCGCGCCAGCCGATGGCAGCTGCCCGCCGCCAGCTCAACGCATGATTAGCCATGGTGTTCCGCCCCGCGCTGCGTGTCTTCCACGATCATGCCATCCTTGAGCGTAATGCGCCGGCCGGCGCGGCTGGCCACCTCGGCGTCGTGCGTCACCAGCACCAGCGTCGTGCCCGCCTTGCGGTTGCGATTGAGCAGCAGATCGAGCACGATCTTGCCATTTGCCGAGTCGAGATTGCCGGTGGGCTCGTCGGCCATGACGATGGGCGGCTCGGCCACAAAGGCGCGCGCCAGCGCCACTCGCTGCTGCTCGCCTCCAGAAAGTTGCACGGGATAGTGATCCATGCGCTCGCCCAGACCGACTTCGGCGAGCAGCCGCCGCGCCCGCTCCAATCCGTCGCCCTTCACATTCAGTTCGTAGGGCAGCAACACGTTTTCCAGGGCCGTCAGCGTGGGAATGAGCTGGTAAGACTGAAAGACGAATCCGATCTTGCTTCCGCGTACGGCGGCCAACTGCGACTCCGCCAGATGATGAATCGGCGTGCCGTCGAGCCAGATCTCGCCTTCGCTGGGCGCATCGAGCCCGGCCAGCAGTCCCAGCAACGTGCTTTTGCCGCTGCCGCTGGCGCCCACGATGGCCACAAATTGCCCGGCAGGGATCTCCAGCGAGATGCCTTTCAGAATCTCCACGCGCCGCGCCCCGTTCTGAATCCACTTCTTCGCATCTAGAACCCGGATCAACTCGTCCTCCTATCAACCGCCGTGTACCGGTCCGCGGCTGTCGCCGGACGCGTACTACACTTAGTACGTGGACGTTCGCCGCGTAGTTCTGGTTGCATGGAGTTTTTTATGGCTTGCCGTGCCGTCGCCTGCCGCCGGGCAGCCGGTGGTGGTCTGCTATGGCGACAGCATCACGGCCGGTTACGGGCTGGCACAGGGCGATGCCTATCCTGACTTCCTGCAAAAAAAGCTCGATGCCGGGGGCTATGCCTACAAAGTGATCAACCAGGGCACCAGCGGCGCCACCACCAAAGACGCGCTGGCCAGTCTGCCCAATCTGCTGCGCCTGCATCCGGCCATCGCGATTGTAGAATTCGGCGGCAACGATGGACTGCGCGGCCTGCCCGTCGAGCAGTCCCGCCGCAATCTCGACCAGTTGCTTACCGCGCTCGAAGATGCTCATGTGAAGATCGTGCTCGCCGGCATCACGCTGCCGCCCGATTACGGTCCCGACTACATCCGTTCCTTCGAGCAGATCTTCCGCGATCTTGCCGCCAAACACCACACCGCTTTTGTGCCCATGCTTTATAAAAATCTGGCCGGCGTTCCCGGCACCATCCAAGATGATGGCATTCATCCCACGAAAAAAGGCTCGGCCATCATCGCCAATACCCTTTGGCCCGCGTTGCAGCCCTTGCTGCGCAAAGCCCCCGCCGTTACGCGCTAAACTGCCTGTTTCAAAGTGATTGACCGGCAAACAGCCGGGCCATCGATGGCGAGTGCCTTACCGATTCTGTAGCGAAACGAGACAGGATATTACTTTTACGGAAACGGCCGATATGTATCCGAATTATTAGACTTCTCTCATAATCCAGATAGATTTCCAGTGACTCCTTATAACTCAGAACCTGGGAATCATGAACGCGGGCCCGGCACTGCCTTCTCGTTGGAATCTGCGCATCGAGGTCGCCGCCGCAGAATTCTGGAGTTGGTATGTACAGGAGAGCTGCCGCCGTTGCAGGGGCGATATTCTGCTTTTATTCTTTTCTTCCACTCTGCGCGCAAAAGCCCGCGCTGGATTCTGGCGAGACCTCCGCAGCGGCCGGCGAACCATCCGGCGCCACCGCGCCAACACCGGTTCCCACGGCCACGACCACGCTTGAAGTAACGGCGACCTACCAGGAGATGCACCCCGCGCTGGCGCCTGTTCCTCAGATCACCGGCAAAGAGATCATGACCTCGGCGGGAACCTATGGCGATGTCTCCCGCTTTCTGCAGGTGTTGCCCGGCGTGGTGTGGAGCTCCGACACTTCCAACGACGTGCTGGTGCGCGGCGGCCATCCGGAAGAAAATCTTTTTGTGATCGATGGCGTGGAGTTTCCCGGCATCAGCCATATCTCGCTCTCCGGCAGCACGGGCGGTTTTGCGTCGATGATCGATGCGACGGCAGTCAGCGGCATGGAGATGCGGCCGGGAGTTTACGACGCATCCTATTCCAGCCGGCTCTCGTCGCTGATCGACATTCGCACGCGGCAACTCGATCAAGAGCAGCGCGATCGGACGATGACGTTGGGCGTGGCCGGGGTGGGCGGGATTTACCAAAGCACCATGCCTCGCGGCGATTATCTGTTTTCCGCGCATCGCAGCATTCTGAATCTCTTCACTAAAGACGGCGGCCTTGATGGCGTGCCGATCTATTCCAACGCTCTGGAACGGGTGGATCTGGCGGCGAGCGATCGCGACCAACTCACGCTGCTCAGCCTGGGCGGCGCAGATACAGTTCTGATCTCGCCGTGCATTGCCGATTCCGAGGTCACCAGCCCGTATCGCACCCATTACCGCGGTTGGCGCGAGACCGCGGCGTTGACCTGGAAACATACCTTCAATCCCAAAGTGGTCTCCGATTTTGTTGCCGCGGATTCGCTGACCCGGCAAAAGATCGGCCAGCAGGTAGAGAGCGGCATTGTAACGGTAAATGGCTACAACACTTGCCAGGCTGCGCAACTGGACACCAACTACACGGAAAACTCGCAAAACCAACTGCCGCGGTTGAACTACACGCTGCGTGCCAACGCCGGTGGCTGGCTCTTCACCATGGGCGCCAGCGGACAACTGCAACGGCTCAACGACTCGGTAGCCCAGCCCATCGGCCAGCTCTCGCCTTTTTCGGCCAGCACCACGGCTACCGATGCCGTCAGCTTTCATCGCCAGTTTTCCTACGGCCAGGAGGCGGCTTTCTTGCAGGCCGAGGGCGTGCTCGGCAAGCGCTGGAATTTGATGGCCGGTATCCGCGGCGAAGCCTTCGCCATCGACGCTAGCCGTGTGCTGGAGCCGCGCGCTTCCATCCTTTTCCGGCTCAACGAACGGCAGAGCCTGCATGCTTCGTGGAATGAATCGGCGCAACTGCCACCCACCATGGACATGATCAGCTATGGCATCAATCACCGGCTGCCGCCCATCGAAGCGCGCCAGTCGGCGGCCGGCATGAGGATCTGGCAAAACGGCTGGGGCACGCTCGATGCCGAGGGTTACATCAAGCAATACCGCCACGAACCGGTTTCCACCGAATTTCCGCGGTTGATGCTCTTCAACATGGTCGATACGCTGGGCCAGGCCTTTGTCTGGCTGCCGCTCACTGGCAGCGGCACCGCCCGCTCGCGCGGCCTGGAGGCGGTTCTACGCGCCCACTGGGGCGGCCACGCCAATCTGCTGCTCTCGGCCACGCGCGCGCAGGCCAGCTATCGCGCGCTCGACGGCGTGCGCCGCCGCGGCAACTACGACACGCCCGTTGCCATCAACGCCATGACCAGTTTTCATCTGCCCTGGGGCGTCATGCTCAACAGCCGCGAGTCCTACGCCAGTGGCATCGTGTATACGCCCTTCGATGTCGCCAATTCGCTGGCGCAAAACCGTGGCATCTACGATCTCAACCGCATGAACGGCCTGCGTGGCCCCTACTACAATCGCCTGGACGTTGAACTGGAACGCAAATTCAAAATCTCTTCGGGGGAGTTGAATATCCATGCCGGAGCGGAAAACGTGCTCAACCGCAAGAACCTGATGGGCTACATATGGCTGCAGGAATGCGGATACGCGGGCTGCGAAAACTCCGATGGGTTGCCCATTTTAAAGGCCGATCAGATGCAGCGCTACCCGATCTTCAGCGCCCGCTTCCGGTTCTAGAGCTGGCCCGGGCTGCGCAGGCCCCAAAAAGCAAAGGCTCCGCTTGCATGCGGAGCCTTTACTGGTTTGCGAACTCAAAAAGATCGGACTACTTGCTCTTGGCCGTGGCCAGAGTCTTGAGCCGCGCGTTCAGGCGGCTCTTGTAGCGGGAGGCGGTGTTGGCGTGCAGCACGCCCTTTTGTACGCCCTTGTCGAGTGTCGAGACCGTGACGCTGAACTGCTCCTGTGCGGTCTTCAGGTCGCCTTTGGCCAGCGCGTCGCGGAAGGTCCGCAGGCTGGTGCGCACGCGGCTACGGTTGGCGCGGTTGACTTCGGTGCGGGTCTCGGTTTGCCGGGCGCGCTTGAGCGCCGATACGTGGTTTGCCATGTTTTTCCTTCAATCTCCGAACCTGAATCGCAGGGCTATCCTGTCCTGTTTTTCCAGGGAAATGATGCGGGGTAGAAGGCAGGTCGAGCCGCATCCCTCGCAATGTATTAGTCTACGGGAATTTGCAAGCCGGGTCAATCGTAAAAGCCGCCCGTTGTCCCGCGGGTCACTCAGGCAGAGCAACCGATGGACATTCGAATGCAGCTTGCGCCGCCGTGGTTCGAGTAAGCGGCTGGTTGTGGCGCGGCCAAGGCCAGCGCAAAGGCAACATGGAAGATCGAAACGCGAGTCGAGGGCAAAAAATCGCCTGCGCAAAATGGGCCCGGCCTCTGGAAATCCGACCCACATGGCAGACGTGCATACAGCAATCGAGCTGTATTTATGCGGGTAAACATGCGACTGCCGCCACGCTGCCCATAATGGGCTGTTATCGTGTACACTTACATACGTACGCGGTTCGGCGCGCGCACCGGCATGATCGAACACAACGGTGCAAGCATTGACCTGGGTACGGCCGATAGGTATACTCATACTTGCGTTAAGCGGGAGTAGCTCAGTGGTAGAGCATCGCCTTGCCAAGGCGAGGGTCGCGAGTTCAAGTCTCGTCTCCCGCTCCATTCCGACCCACGATGGCAATCCTGGCCGCTAGGGGAGTGAATGGAACGATCCGCAACCGGCGTGCGGACAGATCCGTGGCGCGGTACCCAAGTGGTAAGGGAGAGGTCTGCAAAACCTTTATGCGGCGGTTCGATCCCGCCCCGCGCCTCCAAACTCCTTCAACAATTTATTGGCAAGCTTCTCAAAGGCTCGGTGCGCCACTTTGGGGGGCCACTTGCGCTTCACACTATCATCTCCTCGCTGCGTCATTGCGGGTTGCTGTTTCGCGAAGACCGCAATCTGTTGCGCCGCGTTGAACCTTTCTAGCTGTTTTGTCGCCTTCGGCCGGTAACGCGACCGCCTGTACTGGCTCCGTGACTGGCAACTCGACTTTCGGCTTCGACGCGCTGAACCGGCTGACAACGGGCCCAGGCCACGGCGACGGCTAGCTATAATTCCAGCAACCAGGTGACGTGGACGACGGTCAACTCGGCGCAGTACGGGCTTGCCCTGGCGGGCAACGAGACCGATTACATCCTCGGCCCGGGCGGCTGCCCAAACCCAGCAATCATGCAGGTTGGCTGCTCCATGCAATGGCAGCGCACTTACGTTTACGCGGCGGGGGCGACCATCGCCACTTACGATCCGGTCGCCAACCCGGCCTACAACTCGTCGAGTTCTTCGACCGTGCCGCAGACGCTCTACCTGCCCTCGTTCCGGCTCACCGACTGGCTGGGCACGCTGCGCGCCACCACCGACTCGAGCGGCGTGCTGCAAGGCACCTGCGCCAGCCTGCCCTACGGCGACGCCACCGCGTGCAGCGGCAACATCCCCGACAACCACCACTTCACC